>Ga0256835_1000301_pt1 | contig 38701 bp, 49 predicted proteins | sample PIR30metaG_FD_185972 | JGI IMG/M metagenome (GOLD analysis project Ga0256835, IMG submission 185972) | Hydrothermal vent microbial communities from East Pacific Rise, Pacific Ocean - PIR-30 | ecosystem: Environmental > Aquatic > Marine > Hydrothermal vents | place: Pacific Ocean: East Pacific...
GGGGGACAATGTGGAGTTAGAGGTGCAGTTGATCAAGCCGGTGGCGATGGAAGAGGGTTTGAGGTTTGCGATCAGAGAAGGTGGACGCACGGTGGGTGCCGGTGTTGTTACCAAGATTTTGGAATAGTTTTAGGAGGCTTGAGGTCCGGTCATGATAGTCCCGACCCAGAGGATACGAATAAAGTTGAAGGCATTTGATCATAAGATTCTTGATCATTCGGTGGCAGAAATAGTGCGCACCGCGCGTGATACCGGAGCGCGGGTGGTGGGTCCGATACCGCTTCCAACCAGGATTAACCGGTGGACGGTACTTAGATCCCCTCACATCGATAAGAATTCGCGAGAGCAGTTCGAGATCCGGACCCACAAGCGCTTACTGGATATATTGGAGCCCACCCAGCAGACTATTGACGCGCTCATGCAGCTTGAACTTCCCGCTGGGGTGGAAGTGGAAATCAAGCTCTAAGGGGTGGAAGAAAATGGCTATGGTGGAAGGACTTATCGGTAAAAAGTTGGGTATGGCCCGGGTATTTACCCCTTCGGGAGAGGTGGTCCCGGTGACAGTCCTTGAGGTGGGGCCATGTACCGTGGTTCAGGTCAAGACTGTGGAGCGAGACGGCTACAATGCCGTCCAGCTGGGATTCAAGCCCAAGAAGTTTTCCAAACTTACCAAGCCCATGCGGGGGCACTTTGCAAAGGCCGGGCTGGATCACGGTTTTTACGTCGTGAAGGAGTTCCGGGTAGAAGACCCTGGTGAATTTTCTCCGGGGCAAGTGATTAGCTTGGCGGAGTTGTCTCTGGAGCCGGGGCAGAAAGTAAAGGTTACGGGGAAAAGCAAGGGTCGGGGCTTTACTGGAGCTATTAAGCGCTGGGGTTTCCAGCGTCAACCAATGAGTCACGGTGCTAAACAGGTTCACCGTAAGCCGGGTTCAAGTGGCGCCAGCACCTTTCCCGGCAGGGTTATTAAGGGAAAGCGCATGCCTGGCCATTATGGAAATGAGACCGTTACGATCCGGAATTTGAGTATAGTAGATGTCAAGCCCGAAAAGAACGTCCTCCTGGTGAAGGGGGCGGTTCCGGGCTCCGTAAACAGTTACGTCTTTGTCTACTTCAATACGTAGTGGGAGTCAGGAAATGGCCACGGTGACGGTGATGAACAATAAAAACGAAAAGGTAGGCGAAGTGGACTTGCGCGAAGATATTTTTAATGTGCCGGTAAAGGTGGGTCTTCTTCACGAAGTGGTGCGCTGGCAGATGGCTCGTTGGCGCGCGGGTACGGCCTGCACCAAGACCCGCGGGGAGGTCCGTGGCGGAGGACGTAAGCCCTGGCGCCAGAAGGGTACCGGTCGGGCCCGGCAGGGGAGCATCAGGGCTCCTCACTGGGTTGGCGGTGGGGTGGTCTTTGGCCCCAAGCCCAGAGATTACGAGTTCAAGCTCAACAAAAAGCAGCGCCGTTTGGCCCTCAAGATGGCCCTTTCCGCCCGGGCGCAGGAGGGCAAGCTTCTCGTGGTGGATGATTTTGGTCTCTCAGAGATCAAGACCAAAAAATTCGTCGAGTTTTTGAAAAATCTGGGTGTAGACGACGCTCTCGTGGTGGTTCCCGAGCGAGATGAAATAGTAGAGAAGAGCGCCAGAAACTTGCCCAAGGTAAAGGTGCTCGCGGTGGATGGCCTCAACGTCTATGACATTCTCGACTACGAATATTTGATTATCAAACGCGAGGCTTTGCCAAAAATTGAAGAGAGGCTTTCGAAATGAAGGACCCTAGGAAGATCATTTTACAGCCAGCAATTACAGAAAAGTCTATGTATCTTAAGGAAAAGAACAATCAGGTGACTTTTTGGGTCCATCCGGACGCCAACAAGATCGAAATAAAGAAGGCCGTGGAGGACCTTTTTAACGTCAAGGTAGAGAAGGTTCAGACCATTCGAGTCAAGGGAAAACCCAAGAGGGTGTATCGTTACGAAGGCAGGCGTCCGGTGCGGAAGAAGGCTATTGTACGTCTGGCACCAGGTCAGACAATAGAATTTTTTGAAACGGTATAAGGGGTAAGGCTATGCCAGTCAAAAAGTGCAAACCCACATCTCCGGGAAGACGTTTCATGAGTTTTGTGATTGATCCGGATCTTACCCCGGACAAGGAGCCGGAGAGGTCCCTGCTGGAATTTTTGTCGAAGACAGGTGGCCGCAACACTTACGGTCGGGTAACCGTCAGGTTTCGAGGCGGTGGGCACAAGCGGCTTTACCGGAAGATCGATTTCAAGCGCAACAAAGACGGCGTGCCGGCCAAGGTAGCGGCCATCCAGTATGATCCTAACCGCTCGGCCAACATTGCCCTTTTGTATTATGCCGACGGTGAGAAGCGTTATATTCTGGCCCCTCTCGGGCTCAAGGTGGGAGACGTCTTGATGTCCGGGGAGGAGGTGGAGGTAAAGGTGGGCAATTGTATGCCCCTTAAGAACATCCCCCTGGGTACCATCATCCACAATATCGAACTTCGTCCTGGCAAGGGGGGGCAGCTCGCCAGGTCGGCAGGCACCTTTGCGCAGCTGATGGCCAAAGAAGGCAACTATGCGCATTTGAGGCTTCCCTCTGGTGAGATAAGGATGGTGCACATAAACTGTCGAGCGACGATCGGCCAGGTGGGCAACATTGATCATGAGAACGTAACCATCGGAAAGGCCGGGCGTTCTCGGTGGCTTGGCAGGCGGCCTCATGTTCGAGGCGTGGCGATGAATCCCGTAGATCATCCTATGGGTGGAGGGGAAGGCCGCACGCACGGAGGACGTCATCCGTGTTCTCCGTGGGGTCAGCTTGCCAAGGGGCTCAAGACCCGTGGCAAGAAGCCTTCAGATAAATTTATTGTGAGAAGACGCAAGGGCTAGAGAGGTGAAGCGGTATGGCTAGGTCAAAAAAGAAGGGCCCGTTTGTCGACGAACATCTGCTGAAAAAGGTTCGTAAGGCCCTGGAGACGGGAGACAAAAAGGTCATCAAGACTTGGAGCCGGCGATCCATGATCTTGCCGGAATTTGTGGGGCTCACTTTTGCGGTACATAACGGCCAGAAATTTATTCCGGTGTACGTGACGGAGAACATGGTTGGTCACAAGCTGGGTGAATTTGCCCCTACAAGGACTTACCGGGGTCATGCGGCCGACAAGGGCAAAGTAAAAGGAAAGAAAAAATAGGGAGTTTAAAGTATGGAAGCGCGAGCGGTGGCCAGATATGTCCGTATTTCACCCTACAAAGCACGGTTGGTGGTAGATCTTATCCGCGGCAAGCCTGTGGACGAGGCCCTGAACATTTTGCAGTTCACCCCCAAGAAGGGGGCCAAGCTGGTACGAAAGGTCCTAGAGTCGGCGATAGCGAATGCGGAGCACAATTACCAGATGGATCCCGACCGGCTCTATGTCAAAAAGGCTTATGTGGATGAGGGGCCCCGGTTTAAGCGGATTTGGCCGCGGGCGTTTGGTAGGGCGAGTCATATCCTTAAGAGGACGAGTCATATCACCATTGTGGTAGAAGAGAAGCCTTAAATGATGGAGGAGGGTCGAAGTTGGGTCAAAAAGTAAATCCCATAGGTTTAAGGGTCGGGATTACAAGGACGTGGGATTCCCGCTGGTTTGCGAAAAAGGATTTTCCCAAGCTGGTTCACGAAGATTACAAGATCCGCCGCTACATAAAGAATCGCCTTAAGCACGCGGGAATCTCGAAGATAGAGATAGAAAGGGCCGCCAACAAGGTACGCATTATCATTCATACCGCGCGCCCCGGGATTGTCATCGGCAAGAAGGGGGCCGAGATTGAAGCCCTCAAAAAGGCTTTGGAGGACCTTACCGAAGGGAAAGAGATCCACATAGATATCGTGGAAGTAAGGCGTCCGGAGCTTGACGCGCAGCTGGTGGCGGAAAACATTGCCACCCAGCTTGAGAGGCGCGTCTCTTTCCGGCGAGCCATGAAAAGGGCGGTGGCGCTCGCCATGCGGTTTGGGGCCCAGGGTATTCGGGTGCAGTGTAAGGGACGCTTGGGAGGTGCCGAGATAGCCCGTAAAGAGTGGTATCGTGAAGGGCGGGTCCCTCTTCATACCCTTCGGGCAGACATAGATTACGGTTTTGCAGAGGCCAACACCAAATACGGTGTGATCGGGGTGAAGGTTTGGATATTTAAAGGTGAGGTCTTGCCCGAGAAGGGTGAGATGCCGCCTCTCAATCTTTAGGAGGTAGCGAGCAATGCTTCTTCAGCCACGCAAAGTCAAATATCGTAAACAGCAGAAGGGCCGCAACCGCGGGAAGGCCTGGCGAGGCAATTCCGTAGCCTTCGGTGAATTTGGTCTTCGGGCTCTTGATCACTGCTGGCTTACGGCGCAGCAAATAGAGGCGGGTCGTGTGGCCATCGTCAGGCACGCGAAGAAAGGCGCCAAGATCTGGATTCGGGTGTTTCCTGACAAGCCCATTACCAAAAAGCCCGCCGAAACCCGCATGGGTAAGGGAAAAGGTAACGTAGAGGGCTGGGTGGCGGTGATCAAGCCCGGCCGTATCATATACGAGATCGAGGGCGTGCCGGAAGAAGTGGCGCGGCAAGCCCTGAAACTTGCGGCAGATAAGTTGCCTATTAAATGTAAGATTGTTTCCCGGGAGGATCGGATATGAAGGCCGAGGAATTGCGTCGACTCTCCGTGGTGGAGCTTCAGGAAAAGCTGGGAGAGTTGCGCGAGGAGCTTTTTAATCTCCGGTTTCAAAAGTCTATTCATCAGCTCGAGAACCCTATGCGCATTCGGGAGGTCAAGAGAGACATTGCCCGGGTTCTAACCGTGATCCGGGAAAAAGAACTGGAAATTCCTTCTTAAATTAGGTGGTCAGGACCATGGAAATGAGTGAAAAAAAGGCCAATCAGAAACAATTTGTGGGCGTCGTAGTGAGTGACAAGATGGACAAGACGGTAGTTGTCATGGTGGAAAGGCTTGCACAGCACTCACTTTACAAGAAGTACATCAAAAGGCGTAAGAAGTTTATGGCCCACGATGAAGAAAATGCCTGTCGGATTGGTGATAAAGTCTTGATCGAAGAAACGAGGCCCCTTTCCCGTCATAAGCGTTGGCGGGTGCGTCAGATTCTTGAAAGGGCCAAGGTTCTCGACAAATAAACGCATATTTTGCGAGCAGGAAGTTCAAGAAGGGTGGTGAAAGGCCATGATTCAGCAACAGACATATCTTAACGTGGCAGACAATTCCGGGGCCAAGCGAATTATGTGCATTCGGGTGCTTGGCGGTTCGGGTCGCCGATACGCCCGCATTGGAGACGTGATCATCGCCTCTGTTAAGGAGGCTCTTCCGAACTCCAAGGTGAAGGCGGGAGACGTGGTGCGGGCGGTAGTGGTGCGCACCAGAAAAGAACAGCCTCGTTCTGACGGCACTTTGATCAAGTTCGATGAAAATGCGGCGGTTTTGATCAATCAATGGGGGGAACCGGTTGGAACCCGTATCTTTGGTCCTGTGGGCAGAGAGTTGCGGGCGAAAAATTTTATGAAAATAATCTCACTTGCACCAGAAGTGCTTTAAGGGGAAGGAGCCATGCCACTTTTTAGGAGTAAACAACGTCGGGACATAAAACCCCATCAGGTGAAATGTCACATTCGCAAAGACGATCAAGTGGTGGTGATCGCGGGGAAGGATAAGGGCAAAATCGGGCGTGTACTCCAGGTTTTTCCACGGCGGCAGCGGGCCATCGTGGAAGGGGTGAATATTGTGAAGAGGCACATGCGCCCCACTCCTTACGCCGAGGGGGGGATTGTAGAGAAGCCAGCTCCTGTTCACTTGTCCAATCTGATGGTCTTTTGCCCCAAGTGTACCCGGGGTGTGCGGATTGGTCGTAAGGTTTTGGAGGACGGTACCAAGGTCCGGGTATGCAAAAAATGTGGCGAGATAATCGAAGTGAAGGAGTAGGTTCACCATGTCTTGGCTCAAACAATACTACGAAGAAGAAGTTGTCCCAAAATTGATGGAAAAATTTAACTATAGCAACCGTCTGGAAGTTCCCCGGTTGAAGAAGATCTGTCTCAACATGGGGCTGGGAGAGGCGGTGCAGAATCCCAAGATCATCGATCAAGCGGTGGAAGAGCTGGCCATGATTGCGGGGCAGCGGCCGAGTATTCGTCGGGCGCGCAAATCCATCGCAGCTTTCAAATTGCGCGAAGGAATGCCTATCGGGGTAATGGTTACCTTGCGGAAGGATCGCATGTACGATTTCTTCACGCGCTTGGTAAACGTGGCCCTTCCCAGAGTGAGAGATTTTCGCGGTGTATCTACCAAAGGCTTTGATGGACGGGGCAACTACACCATGGGGATTACAGATCACACCATCTTTCCCGAGGTTGATCCCAATAAGGTGGAGAAAATCAAGGGGATGAACATCACTTTCGTGACCACGGCGGAGACTGACGAGGAAGCCTTCGAGCTTTTGGATAGTCTAGGTATGCCTTTTAAACGGAGAAAATAGGAGGAGTTATGCCCCGAAAAGCTCAAATCATTAAAGCTCTCAGAGAACCCAAATTTAAAGTGCGCAAGAGGAATCGTTGCTCTATTTGTGGGAGGCCGCGGGCCTATATTCGCAGGTTTGGTCTGTGCCGTATTTGTTTCCGCAATCTGGCCTCTCAGGGCAAGATTCCCGGCGTGCGCAAAGCAAGTTGGTAAGGGGTGTTGTGCTATGATGATGGATCCCATTGCTGATATGTTGGCTCGCATCAGAAATGCCTGTATGGTTCGGCACAAGACGGTGGAAGTGCCGGCCTCTAAAATGAAGCTGGCAATTGCCAAAATTCTCAAGGAAGAGGGCTATATCGAGGATTTCCGTTTTGTCCCGGAAGGGCCGCAGGGAAAGATCGAGATTGTCCTAAAATACGACGAAAACAAGCGGCCTGTCATAGCCGGCATGAGAAAGGTGACCAAGCCGGGGAGAAGGGTTTACGTCAAGAAAGACGAGCTGTCCAAAGTGTTGGGCGGCTACGGTATAGCGATCATTTCTACGTCTCAGGGCATTATGACGGACAAAGAAGCCCGCAAAAAGAGTATTGGCGGCGAAGTTATTTGCGAAGTCTGGTAGGCGAGGTGAAGGGGTATGCTTTCACGTATAGGTAGAAGACCTGTCCCGATTCCTGACGGGGTAAAGGTTGAAATAAAAGAAGAGACGATTGTGGTTCAAGGGCCCAAAGGGCGTCTTGAAAAACCACGCCCTCCTCTGGTGGAGATCAAGATCGAAGGAAACGAGATCAAGGTCTTGCCTGCGGAAGTTCAGAAGCGTCTGGCCCGAAAGGTTAAGGCTTTTCACGGTTTGGCACGGGCTCTCATCAACAACTGGGTAACAGGGGTAACCAAGGGCTTCACCAAGTCTCTCGATATCGTGGGGCTTGGGTACCGGGCGGAGCTCAAAGGAGACACTTTGGTTCTCAACCTGGGATATTCCCATCCCATCGAATTCAAGCTTCCGCAGGGCGTTACAGCCAAAGTCCAAAAGGGGGCGGGAGACGTCCAGTTCCAGATCCTTCTCGAGGGGATAGATAAAGAGCTTGTGGGGCAGACAGCCGCTAATATCCGCAAGCTGCGTCCCCCGGAGCCCTACAAAGGAAAGGGCATCCGGTATACGGGAGAGAAGATACTTCGTAAGGCCGGTAAAGGCGGCAAGAAATAGGAATAGGAGTAGGGTGAGAGAGCTATGGGAAGGACTAGCAAGAAAGTTCTGGCTCGTTTTAGAAGGAAACGTCGGGTAAGAAAGAAGATCTTCGGGACGCCTGAAAGGCCGCGTCTTTCGGTTTTTCGTTCCTGCAAACATATTTACGTCCAGATCATCGACGATGTCTCTGGGCGCACCTTGGTAGCGGTTTCTTCTCTTACACCTCAGATCAAGGAAAAGCTCGCGGAGCTCAAGCAAGAGGGTGGTAAGACCGCGGTTGCGAAGGCGGTAGGGGAATTGGTTGGTCAGAAAGCCATCGCCACAGGGATCAAGAAGGTGGTTTTTGATCGTGGAGGCTATAAGTATCATGGCCGAGTCAAGGCCTTGGCAGATGGGGCCCGGTCGGCGGGCTTAGAGTTTTAATGAAGGGGGTTTAAGCCTTGGTGGCATCACCGAAAGAAAACGGACAGCTTATCGAAAAGATTATCTTCATTAACCGGGTTGCAAAGGTCCACAAAGGTGGACGTCGGTTTCGTTTTTCCGCGGTAGTGGTGGTAGGAGATGGGGCTGGCAAGGTGGGTTATGGTCTGGGCAAGGCCCCGGAAGTGCCGGATGCGATACGCAAGGCCCTGGAAAAGGCCCGTAAGAATATGATTTCAGTCCCTGTCATCAACGGTACGATTCCTCATCCGATTATCGGGGAATATGGGGCAGCCAAGGTGCTCCTCAAGCCAGGTTCTCCGGGAACGGGGGTTATCGCGGGCTCCACGATGCGTGCCATTATGGACGCCGTTGGCATCAGAGACGTGGTGACCAAGTGCATCCGGAGCACCAATCCTCACAACGTGGTCAAGGCCACCTTTCAGGCGTTGGAGTCTCTCCAGAGTCCGGATTACGTGGCCAAAAAACGGGGAATTTCGGAAGAAGCAGGTGAGGGTCATGGCGAAACAGCTTAAGATCACCTTAGTGCGCAGCAAGTACGGTTGGTCCGAAAAACAGCGCGCCACCCTGGCGGCGCTGGGTCTCAGGAGAATAAGACACTCGGTCATTCGACCGGACAATCCCTGTATTCGCGGGATGATCGAAAAAGTAAAACATCTTGTCAAAGTGGAGGAGATCAATGGCTGAAGGGATCAGCCTTTCCAATCTTTCCCCTTTTTCGGGGTCCAAGAAGAAAGAGAAGCGTGTTGGGCGTGGCCCTGGTTCTGGGCACGGTAAGACTTCCTGTCGGGGGCACAAGGGCCAGAAAGCTCGTAAAGGCGGAGGGGTGCCTCCGTGGTTTGAGGGTGGGCAGATGCCCATTTTGAGGCGTCTGCCGAAGCGGGGCTTCAAAAACCCCTTTCGAGTGGAATATGCGGTCTTCAATGTGGGGGACCTTGCGAAACACTTTGAGGCCGGAGCTGAGATCACCCTTGAGACTTTGCGAGCGGCAAAACTTCTGAAGGGCAGGCCCAAGCCTCTGAAAATCCTCGGAGACGGCGAGATTAACATTGCCCTCAAAATCAAATGTCACGCCATTTCAGAATCTGCTCGCAAAAAAATTGAAGCAGCTGGAGGGTCGGTGGAGATAATCCCTCTTTAAGGACATGAGAACATGTTACAAGCCAAAGGGATAGAGACTTTTGCCAATATTCCTGAATTGCGCCGCCGGGTGCTCTTTCTCCTGGCGGCGCTTGCTATTTATCGTATAGCCGTCCAGATTCCGACGCCCGGGATCAATACCGACGCTTTGGTGGCCCTCTTCTCTCGTGCCGGGGGTACGATCTTCGGTTTTATCGACATGTTTTCCGGGGGGGCACTTCGCAAGCTTTCCATCTGTGCCCTCGGAATCATGCCTTACATCAGCGCCTCTATTATCTTGCAGCTCTTGACGGTGGTCTTCCCGAGCATCAAGGAGATGCAGAGAGAAGGGCCGGAGGGGCGCCGCAAGATCGCCTACTATACGCGCTATCTTACGGTGGCCATCTGTTTGGTTCAGGGTTTTGGCATCGCGGTGGGGCTTGAGAAAATGACCGGCCCCAATGGAGAGCCCATCGTGATGTTCCCGGGCTGGGGGTTCCGTCTCCTCACCATGCTCACTCTCACCACCGGAACAGTGTTTCTCATGTGGCTGGGTGAGCAGATGACAGAACACGGTATCGGAAACGGAATTTCCATGCTCATTTTTGCCGGAATTGTGGCCAGAATGCCTTCGGCCATCATGAATACCATCCGTTTTGTAAAAACCGGAGAACTCTCGCCGCTGGTATTAATCTTCATCTTGGTGTTGGTCATCGCGGTGGTGGCCTTTACGGTCTTCATGGAGCGTGCCCAGCGCCGTATTCCCATCCATTACGCCAGGAGACAGGTGGGCCGGCAGATCGTGGGTGGGCAGAGCACCTACCTGCCTCTCAAGGTGAACATGGCCGGGGTAATCCCCCCCATTTTTGCCTCTTCGGTGCTCATGTTCCCTGCCACGGTGGCAAGTTTTGTGCCGGTGGAGACCTTTCAGCGAATAGCCTCTCTTTTTCAGCCAGGAAATCTCATCTACGAAATCCTCTTTGTCGCTCTCATCATCTTTTTCTGCTACTTTTACACCGCTATCATTTTCAATCCGGAGGAAGTGGCGGAAAATCTTCAGAAATACGGAGGATTCATCCCTGGGATAAGGCCTGGCAGGGCTACCGCCGAATTTTTGGACAGGGTTCTTACTCGTATCACTTTAATCGGTGCTCTTTATGTTTCTGCTATTTGCGTTTTACCCACCATTTTGATAGCTAAATTTAATGTCCCATTTTATTTCGGGGGGACAGCGCTATTGATCGTTGTAGGGGTGGCCATGGATACCATGGCCCAGATTGAGGCCCATTTGCTTACCAGGCACTACGAGGGTCTCATGAAACAGGGTCGACTTCGTGGTCGGCGCTAATTTTAGGAAAGGAGGGGATTTATGAACATCGTATTTTTAGGACCACCGGGTGCAGGGAAAGGTACACAGGCCAAGATGATAGCTGAAAAATATGGTATTCCCCAGATCTCCACGGGAGACATGTTTCGTGAGCATCTTTCCAAGGGGACGGAGCTTGGCAAAAAGGCCAAAGAATATATGGATAAAGGGGCTCTGGTACCGGACGAGATCGTCCTCGGGATGGTAGAGGAGCGCCTCAAGCAGCCCGATTGCGAAAAAGGTTTTATTCTGGATGGTTTTCCGCGTACTGTTCCGCAGGCCGAAGCCCTGGACAAGCTCCTCGAAAAACTCGGGAAGAAGATCGACTACGCCATCCTGATCGATGTTCCCGATGAAGAGCTCGTGAAGCGGCTTACAGGGCGACGTACTTGCAAGAAGTGTGGAATGATGTATCATGTCATGTTCAAACCGCCCAAAGAAGAGGGGAAGTGCGACGTTTGTGGCGGTGAGCTCTATCAGCGTGCCGACGACAACGAAGAGACCGTTCGGAATCGTTTAAAGGTTTATCACGAGCAGACAGAACCCATTATTGCTTACTACGAGAAGAAGGGAGTTCTCCATCGTATAGATGGCATGGGCTCCATCGAAGAGATATTTAATCGGATCGTTCAGTTACTCGGCGGATAAAGTTGCGTAAAACGAAAATTGTAAAAGCGGCCAAGGGGCCCGCAAAGATAAAGCTAAGGGCCCCTTGGGAGATAGATTTATTGCGTAAAGCAAATGCCGTTGTTGCGGAGGTATTGCAAACTCTAAAAGAGGTAATTGCTCCCGGGGTTTCTGCCTGGGATTTGAATAAAATTGCCGAAGAAATTGCCAGGAAAAGGGGTGCCCTTCCGGCCTTCAAGGGTTATCGGGGCTACCCCTTTAGTTTGTGTGTATCGGTAAACGAAGAGGTGGTACACGGTTTGCCCCTTAAGGAGAAGGTCCTCAAGGAAGGAGATATTGTGAGCCTGGATTTTGGGGCCATCTACGAGGGCTATGTTGGAGATGCGGCCATTACCGTAGCGGTGGGACAGATCTCCGAGGAAGCCAAGAGGCTCATGAAGGTGACGGAAGAGGCCCTCTACAAGGCGATAGACAAGGCAAGGGTTGGAAACCGGGTACAGGATATTTCGGCTGTGATTCAACAGCATGCGGAAAGGCATGGTTACAACGTCGTTCGCGACTTTGTGGGTCATGGAGTGGGGCAGTCCCTTCACGAGCCGCCCGAGGTTCCCAATTTTGGGCGGCGAGGCAAGGGGCCACCTCTCATGGCCGGTATGGTTTTGGCCATCGAGCCCATGGTGGTAACAGGGAGTCACGAAGTAGAAATTTTACCGGATGGCTGGACAGCGGTTACGAAAGACAGAGGCCTTGCGGCACATTTCGAGCACTCTATAGTGATTACTGCGAAGGGCCCGGAGATTTTATCAAAACTTTAAGGGGTGGTTATGCCGAAGGAAGAGGCAATTCAGGTAGAGGGCACCGTGGTTGAGGCCCTGCCGAATGCGATGTTTCGGGTAGAGCTTGAAACGGGCCACAAGGTCCTGGCCCACATCTCCGGCAAGATGAGGGTTCATTACATTCGTATCTTGCCGGGAGATAAGGTAATTGTAGAGCTTTCCCCCTATGATCTTTCACGGGGGAGAATTGTTTACCGGGGCACCAAAAAAGACCGGAAGAAAGGGTAGGTGAAATCATGAAGGTACAAGCGTCTGTCAAAAAAAGATGTCGCAAGTGCAAAATCATTAAACGCAAGGGTGTGGTGCGGATAATTTGCGAAAATCCTCGCCACAAACAGAGACAAGGTTAAAACGCGAAAGGAGGTAGAGGGCGTTGCCACGTATAGCAGGAGTTGATATTCCGGACAATAAGCGCATTGAGATCGCGCTTACATACATTTATGGTATCGGCCGCACTTTGGCCCAGAAGATCCTTACCCAGGCGGACGTGGACTGGAACAAGAAGACCAAAGATTTGACCGAGGAAGAACTCACGCGTATTCGTCTGATTGTTGAACGGCAACACAAAGTAGAAGGAGACCTTCGTCGCGAGGTAACGGCCAATATCAAGCGTCTTATGGACATGGGCTGTTATCGCGGTCTCCGACACCGGATGGGCCTTCCGGTGCGGGGTCAGCGTACCCGTTCTAACGCCCGGACCCGCAAAGGTCCGAGACCTTCTTCTCTCCGCGGCAGACGTAAAAAGTAAGGAGTGAGGCAGATGGCAAAGCGTAGAAGACCAAAAGGTAAAAGACGTGAGAAGAAAAACATTCCCGAGGGGATTGCTCACATCCACGCCACCTTCAATAACACGATTGTCACCATTACAGACAAACAGGGAAACACCGTAGCGTGGGCCAGTGGTGGGACCGAGGGGTTCAAGGGTTCCCGCAAAGGAACCCCCTATGCTGCGCAGTTGGCCGCACAATCCGCTGCTCGGCGGGCCATGGAGCACGGGATGCGCAAAGTGGCGGTCTACGTGAAAGGTCCGGGAGCAGGTCGTGAAGCAGCGTTGCGGGCTCTTCAGGCCGCAGGTTTTCAGATTACCCTCATCAAAGATGTGACGCCGATTCCTCACGACGGTTGTCGTCCACCGAAGAAGAGAAGGATCTAATTTTCAAAGGATTTAGGAGGTAAGAGCCTTGGCAAGATATACAGGGTCTCGTTGTCGGTTGTGTAGACGTGAAGGAATGAAACTCTTCCTCAAGGGAGAGCGTTGCTATAGCGACAAATGCGCCTTTGAGAGACGGAGCTATCCCCCCGGGCAACACGGTCAGGCCCAGATGCGGGCTAAGCGTTCGGACTACGGTATCCGTCTTCGCGAGAAACAAAAAGTCAAACGCATCTATGGAGTTTCTGAGAAGCAGTTCAAGAAATATTTTGACCGGGCTGATCGGATGCGCGGTCAGACAGGTCACAATTTGCTCCAGCTTCTGGAAAGACGCCTTGATAACGTGATTTATCGCCTTGGTTTTGCTTCCTCACGGACTCAGGCCCGTCAGATGATCGTTCACGGGATGTTCAAGGTAAACGGTCGAACGGTCGATATCCCGTCCTATTTGGTAAAGCCCGGTGAAGTGATCGAGCTGAAAGAAAAGTATCGCCAGAACTCCATGCTGCAGGACAATCTTGAAGCGGTGGTCAGAAGGGGTGTCCCTCAATGGCTAGAACTCGACGCCGACAACTTCAAGGGCACGGTAAAGGCACTGCCCACACGTGAAGATATCACCATGCCCATTCAGGAGCAGCTCATCGTCGAGTTCTACTCTCGTTAGTGGTTAGTGTCAGTTGAAAAAACAAAGATAACAAGGTGGTGTTTATGGCAGAGACTAAGGTACCTATCAGCCGGAATTGGCTAGAGCTCATAAAGCCGAAGGGGGTTCAGGTCCACGAGGATTCCAGGCCACCTTTTTACGGAAAGTTCATCATAGAACCTCTAGAGAGGGGATTCGGTATCACCCTGGGGAACGCCTTGCGCCGTGTTCTCCTCTCTTCTCTTCAGGGTGCAGCTATCACCTGGGTCAAAATCGAAGGAGCCTCTCACGAATTCACCAGTCTTCCCGGGGTGGTGGAAGACGTCATCGATATCATCTTGAATCTGAAGGGTGTGCGCTTCAAGCTCTTCGACGAGGAGCCGAAGACCTTTCGCCTCGAAAAGGAAGGAGGCGGTGAGGTTAAGGCTGCTGATATCCAGACCGATGGTCAGGCTGAAATCGTGAATCCGGATCATCACATCGCTACTCTTACCAAAGATGGCCGTCTCAAGATGGAAATACACGTAGAGTGGGGCAAGGGATACCGCCCCGCCGATCTCTCCAAGATCGACGAAATAGGCGTCATTCCGGTTGATGCGATCTTTTCTCCCATCCAGAAGGTTAACTTCAATGTTACCCAGGCCCGCGTGGGGCGCAGCAGCGATTTTGACCGTCTGGTGATGGAGATCTGGACCGATGGCACCGTGGAGCCTGCGGACGCCATGGCCTACGCAGCCAAGATCCTCAAAGACCAGCTGACGGTCTTTATCAACTTTGCCGAAGAGGAGACGGAAGCCGAAAGGCCTGCGGAAGAGGAACAAAAGCCGGAATACTACAAATATCTCGATAAGCGCATTGATGAGCTCGAGTTATCCGTGCGCTCGGCTAACTGTTTGAAAAATGCCAACATCCGGTATATTGGGGAGCTCGTACAGAAGACCGAATCTGAAATGCTCAAAACCAAGAATTTCGGGCGGAAAAGCTTGAACGAACTCAAAAAGGTGCTAGAAAAGATGGGTCTTTCCTTCGGGATGGAAATTCCTGATTGGAAGCCCCCTGAGGAAGCTCAAGAAGCACAGTAGGAGACGCAGCCATGAGGCACAGGAAAAGAAGCAGAAGACTGGTTGGTAAGTGGGAGCATCGCCAAGCGCTCCTGCGCAATCTTTTGATGGCCCTTTTTGTGCACGAAAGAATCAAGACCACCGAAGCGAAGGCCAAAGAACTTCGGCGTCTGGCGGACAAGATGATCATGCTGGCCAAGCGGGGGGATCTCGCGGCGCGGCGGCAAGCTCTCTCCATCCTGCCGGACAAGGCTGTTATAAGGAAGCTTTTTTCGGAAATAAAAGACCGCTACGCCTATCGCCAGAGTGGTTTTACGCGAATCGTTCGCATCGGCCCGCGCCGTGGAGACGCGGCCATGATGGTCTTCATCGAACTGGTTACAGATAAGCTGGAGCACAAACGTTCTCCCAGGAAGGTAAAGGCCGAGGAAGAGGCCCAGGCTGAAGCGCCGAAGGTCGAAGCGGCGGAAGCCGGAACTGCGGAAACGGAAGAGAAGGAGGCCGTGGAAGCCGCGGCTGCTGAGGAAGCCTCTGCGGAAGCAGAAGAAGCCGCCGCCGAAGAGGCCGCCTCTCAGGAAGAAGTCAAAGCCTCTGCAGAGACAGAGTCTGAGGCCGAAGCTGGACAGGAAGAAACCACATCTGAAACCCCGGAAGAAAAACCCGAATCCTCTTCTGAGGCCACTTCCGAGGAAACCGAAGAGAAGACCGAAGAGAAGCCTTCCTAGACTTCCAAAGAATCTCAGGAAAAATTTGATTTAAAGGCCCGCCAAAGCGGGCCTTTTTTATTTTTTGGGAAAAAGCCGAAAAAATTCCTAGAAAGGAATTACTTTCTGTGAAAGACTAAAAAAAGAGGTCGGGATGGAGCCCCAAAGAGCAAAAGATTTTTGGACTATTCCCCATCTGGTCAACATCCTTGATCTGGTAAAAGCCGGGGTGATGCTCCTTACCCTGGAAGGCGAGATCCTCTATGCCAACCGCCAGGCAGGAGATCTTCTCTACGAAGAAAAGCTGGAAGGAAAGAATCTCCAACAGTTTTTCGAGGAGCAAGATCGGCGTCTTTTCTGGCGCAATATCATGGCTTTTCTCAAGAAGGAAGGGGTCTATGAGGGAGAGGGTTTTCTGGTGCCGCGAGGAGGAGAGGGTTTTGTGGCCCAGATGCATTTTCTCCGTTACGAGCCGCAAGGTGCGGAACCTTTTGTGGTCTTTACCTTTCAAAACGTCGCGCATCTCAAGGAGCTCGAGCGGTCGCTCAAGGAGGCGAGACACCTGGCCTTTTTGGGCCGGATGCTGGCAGACATTTCCCACCACATAAGAAATCCCATTCTGGTGGTGGGAGGTCTGGCCCGGAGGCTCAAGGAGCATCCTGAAAGGGCCCGGGAGTATGCTTCGGCGCTGGTTTACCAGTGCGAAAGGTTGGAACACCTGCTTCAGGCCCTGGAGCGTTTCGTTTTCCTTCCCACTCCACGTTTTCGCCCGGTGGAGATAAAAGAAGTCATGGAACCTCTTGAAGCCCGCTATCGTTTGGAGATAAGCGGTGAGAGGCCCGAACTCGTGATGGATTACCCCGTTTTCTTGCCGGCTTTTTATACCGATCCGGAACTTCTGGTGGAGGCCCTGGGGGAGATCATTCAAAACGCTCTCGAGGCCCATCAGGCTGCGGGGCAGACGCAACCGGTGCTTTTTAGGGTCCGTGGTGACGAGAAGCAGATCTCTTTTTCCGTGGAGGATCAGGGTGAAGGTCTCAAGGTAGACACTCTCTCCTTTATCTTTAACCCTTTCTTCACCACCAAACCGGGGCACTTCGGCATGGGGCTTACGCTAGCCTCTCGCATTGCCGAAGAACTCTCCGGGCAAATCCAGGTGGTGAATACCTACCAGCCCACGATTTTTGAGCTCTTACTACCCCTTGATCGCCGCCGCCCCGAGAGAAGGCTTCTCCTTCTCTGAGCGATAAAAAGGCTTGATTATAGAGATCTCCTCTACTACTAGTTAGCGCTAAAGTTTCTCTGAGGAGCTGAGAGATGCCTAATCGTGAACGTTGGGCGACACGGATAGGTCTCATTCTGGCGATGGCCGGAAACGCCGTAGGGCTGGGGAATTTCTTGCGTTTTCCCACCCAGGCGGCCCAAAACGGTGGCGGGGTCTTCATGATACCCTACATGATTTCCCTCGTCCTCATCGCCATCCCGCTCATGTGGGTAGAATGGGCCATCGGGCGCTACGGTGGTGTGAGGGGGCACGGAACCACTCCTGCCATCTTTCGCCTCCTCTGGCAGCATCCGGTGGCGAAGTATATCGGGGTCCTGGGTCTTTTCGTTCCCTTTGTGGTCTCCTGTTACTACGTCTACATCGAAAGCTGGACTCTGGGCTACGCGGTAATGTCTCTCTTCGGGATGCTTCCCAAGGTGTCTGCGGCTTCGGCCTCTCCGGAGGTCTATCTCGCTCCCTTCAAAGAATTTCTCAATTCTTATACCGGTATGGGGGAGGGGGATTTTTATCATCCAAGTCTTAAGGCTTACATCTTCCTTTTGATTACCATGGGGCTCAATGTCTACGTCCTCATCAAGGGAATCTCCGGGGGGATAGAGAGACTTGCCAAAGTGGCGATGCCGCTTCTTTTCTTCTTTGCGATAGTTTTGATGATAAGGGTGTTCACCCTTGAGACCTCCCACGGCTCTGCGGTGGCAGGGCTCAACTTCCTCTGGGAGCCGAAATGGTCGGAGCTGGCCAACCCCAAGGTGTGGCTGGCGGCTGCGGGGCAGGTCTTCTTTACATTGAGTCTGGGTTTCGGGGCCATCATCACCTACGCTTCCTATCTCAAGCGCAACGACGACATAACCCTTTCCGCCCTTACGGCATCTTCGCTGAACGAATTGGCGGAGGTGGTGCTGGGAGGGTCCATCGCCATCCCGGCGGCGGCAGCCTTCTTCGGGGTAGCAGCGGCCCAGACCATCGCCGCGAGTGGCGCGTTTAACTTGGCCTTCGTGAGTTTGCCGGCCATCTTCGCCAACATTCCCTTCGGCCAATTCTTTGGCTTTTTGTGGTTCATCCTTCTCTTTTTTGCGGGGCTTACCTCCTCGGTGGCCATCACCCAGCCTGTGATCGCCTTTCTCGAGGACGAGTTCAAGATGGAGCGCCGTCTGGCGGTGCTCTCAACGATGTTTGTCCTCTTCTTCGTGGCTCACGTGGCGGTTTTCCTGGCAGGCGCTTTGGACGAGATGGATTTCTGGGCCGGCACCTTCTTTGTGGTGGTGTTCGCCCTCTGCGAGGTGCTCATCTTCTTCTGGGCTTTCAATCCCTCTCAGGCCTGGGCCGAAATCAACCGAGGCGGCTACATCAAGTTGCCGCGCCTTTTCTTCTACATCATGCGCTACGTCACCCCGGCCTTCCTTTTCCTCATCACGGTCTGGTGGGTGGTTACCATCCTTCCGGGCTATCTCATGGAGAGCAGGTGGACTTCCTGGGTAACACGGGAGATCCTGGTGGCCATCATGGCGGTCTTCTGTTTTCTGGTGTATTTTCAGGATAAGAGACGGAGGAGAAAATGAAGGGTTCGGCACTTCTCTTTATGTTGTTTTCCTGGAATCTCATCACCTCACTCTGTACTTTTTGCTTTACCCGTCTCTTTTTGGCCGAGAAGAAGCGTAAATCTCGTAAAAGAGCGGGATAAGTGGAAAAAGGGCTTTTTGCTCCTCGTCCACCCCTTGCCGAACGTTTAAGACCCAGGAATCTCAAAGAGTTTGTTGGTCAGGGGCACCTTCTCGGCCCGGGAAAGTTTCTCTCGCGGGCGCTCTCTCAAAAGAAGCTGCCCTCTCTCATCCTGTGGGGGCCTCCGGGTTGTGGAAAGACCACGCTCGCACTTCTTTTGGCCCGCGAGATCGGGGCGGGTTTTATCGTCGTCTCGGCGGTGGAAGCCGGGATCAAGGAACTCCGAGAGGCCCTCAAGCAAGCGGAGAAAAATGCCCGTCTTGCCAGAAAGACGGTGCTTTTCATCGATGAAATCCACCGTTTCAACAAGGCCCAGCAGGATTTTCTCCTCCCTTTCGTGGAGAGGGGAAAGGTTATTCTGATCGGTGCCACCACGGAGAATCCGTCCTTTCGAGTTATTGCCCCTCTCCTTTCGCGGGCGAGAGTCCTGCCTCTTAAGCCCCTGAGAAAAGAAGAACTTCTCACCATTCTCAAACGAGCCCTTCATGACAAGAAGGGTTTGGGCGAAATGCAGATCGAAGTCGAAGAGGGCGTGCTTGAAGCCCTGGCAGAGGCGGCCCAGGGGGATGCTAGAGTAGCTCTCAATTTCCTTGAGGCACTGGCCGATGTGGCCCCCGAAGAAGAGGGGGTCAGAAAGCTTACCAGCGAACTCCTGAAGGAAATTGGTCTGGAACGGGCCCTCCTTTACGACCGTGCCGGGGAGGAACATTACAATCTCCTCTCGGCCTTTCACAAAAGTTTGCGGGGCAGCGACCCGGATGCCGCGCTCTACTGGATGGTAAGAATGCTTGAGGCCGGAGAAGACCCCCTTGTGATCTTGCGGCGTCTGGTGGCAGCGGCGGCTGAGGACGTGGGGCTTGCTGATCCACAGGCCCTTCAGATCGCCCTGGCAGCCAAGGAGGCCTACGAGTTTCTGGGGAGCCCCGAAGGGGAGCTTGCCCTGGCAGAGGCCGTAATATACGTCGCTCTGGCTCCCAAAAGTAATACTGCTTACCGGGCGCTAGAGGCGGCCAGAGAAGATGTCAAACGTCACGGGGCCCTCCCCGTGCCACTTCATCTGAGAAATCCCGAAACCGCTTTGATGCGGAAGCTTGGTTACGGAAAGGGATATCGTTATCCCCACAATTTTGAAGGTGGTTTTGTGGAACAGGATTATCTCCCCGAAAAATTAAAGGGCCGCTCTTACTATCGCCCCAAAGAGAGCGGCCTTGAGAGGAGATTTAAAGAACGGCTGGCCGCCCTTTGGCCACAAAGGGGTTCAAAATCTTCCTAAAAGGGCCAAAACAGGCCTTGCCTTCTTCCGCCCTTTTCACTATCAAACTTTTCTTAGAATGCCGGTAGAGATCTTAAACCAACAGGCTTTCCCGGTCCCGCGGGCCTGGCTGCGGAAGAAGCTCGAAGAGGCCCTTGTGGCCCTAGGCATCCCGGAAAAGGAAGCCACCTTTATCCTCCTCGATGACGAGCAGATAACCGCCTACAACACGGAATACCTTGGGAGACCCTACCCCACCAACGTCATCTCTTTTTCGCAAAGAGAAGGTCCTTTCGCCGGGATTCAACCGCAGGTCCTGGGGGATGTCCTGCTTTCGATAGAAACAGCCCGGAGAGAGGCCGAGGAATATGGCCTTCCTTTCCGGCATTATCTTCTTGCTTTGGCCCTGCACGGTCTTTTACACCTTTTGGGGCACGAACACGAAAGAGGGCGTTACGCCGCCTGGCTGATGGTCAGGAAGGAACTAGATCTCCTTACGAAATTGCTGGGCCCGAGAGGGCGCAAGACCATAAACTTTGTACGAAGGAGGGAATATATGCCGGCAAAGTTGGCGGTTAACGTTGATCATGTGGCCACGGTGAGAGAGGCCCGCAAGGTAGATTATCCCGACCCCGTCCACGCCGCGGTGCTGGCCGAGCTCGGAGGGGCTCACGGGATCGTGGTGCATTTGCGAGAAGACCGACGGCACATCCAGGACCGGGACGTGCGTCTTCTGCGAGAGGTCGTCCAGACCAAGCTCATCCTGGAGATGGCTGCTACGGAGGAGATGATCAAGATTGCCAAGGAGATTCGTCCGGATCAGGTGACGCTGGTGCCGGAGAGGAGGCAGGAGATTACCACCGAAGGAGGGCTCAAGGTCAGGGGGCGAACGGCAAAGGTGCGGGAGGTGGTGGAGGATTTAAAAGAAGCCGGGCTCAAGGTGAGCATCTTCATCGACCCGGACCCCGCCCAGCTCAAGGCCGCGGCCAAAACCGGGGCTGACATCGTCGAGCTTCATACCGGCAACTACGCCGAGGCCAAAGGGGCGGAAGAAAGAGAGCTTGAACTTGTGCGGCTGGAAGAAGCGGCCCGGGTGGCCCGGGATCTGGGTTTCGAAGTACACGCCGGCCACGGGTTGCACTACGGAAACATCTCTCCGGTGGCTGCCATTCCGGAGATAGAAGAATTCAGCATCGGGCACGCCATCGTGGCCCGGGCCATCATGGTGGGAATGAAAGATGCGGTGCGGGAAATGCTTTGCCTGATAGAGCGTGCCCGTTAAGAAGAGCCCTCTATTTTGGCTGCCTCGAGCTTCTGGAGGGCTTCTTCAAGCGTCATGATGCCCTTGGCTACGGCGTAGGCCACGTAAGGATATACCCGCGGGTCATAGCCCTCCGGGCGCGGAAAGAGGCCCTTGGCCCGCAACTTGGCGAGTTTTGCCCGGCGACGACGCCGTCTTTCGATCTCGCGCATTCTTTCGATCTTCTTGTGTCTGGCCATCGTTTCCCTCCTCGTTCAAGAAAGATGCGCTAATCCTATAAAAGAAAAGGAGAGGTTCGTCAACGAGGTTTAGAGATAATCTGCAATTTCCTCCCACAGAATGGGCTGGGTGCCCACTTTTCCGACCACCACCCCGGCAGCCTTGTTGGCCAGGGTGACCACTTCTTCCAGCGGGAATCCGGCGGTATAGAAGGCGCTCACCGTGGCGATGACGGTATCCCCGGCCCCGGAGACGTCGTAGACCTCCCGGGCTTCAGCGGGGAAACGTCTCTTTATCTCGGGATGATGGAGATAGATGCCCTCCGCCCCCATGGTGACCAGCATGAAAGAGAAATCATATTTCCGACAGAGGTGTTCGCAAACGGTGCCCATATCTCTCGCAAAAAGCCCCTCGGCCTGAGCTATCTCTTTCAGCTCTTTGAGATTGGGAGTAACGCAGGTGGCCCCGCGATACCGCTCCCAGGAAAGACCCTTGGGGTCCACCATCACGATGAGGCCCTGTTTGCGGGCTTCTTCGATGAGCCAGTTGGAAAAGCCGTCTTTCAGGAAGAGCCCCTTGGCGTAATCCGAAAGGATTAATCCGTCTATGTCGGGAAGCATTCTTTGCAGATTTTCCTTCAGGCGTTCCGTGGTTTCCTCTCTGGGGGGAGAGCGGTCCTCGGCATCGATGCGCAAGAGTTGCTGCGAGGAGGCGATGATTCTCGTTTTGACCGTGGTGGGGCGGCCATCTTCTTTTACCAGACAGGAGGCCCCGATTTCCTTCTCCCGCAGAAGAGAGAGAAACTCCTCTCCTTCCTGGTCGGCGCCGATGAGGCCGGAAAGTTCCACCTGGGCCCTGAGCCCCCGGAGATTGTTGGCCACGTTGGCGGCTCCCCCCAGGGTTTTGGTGATGTAACGCAAATTGAAGACCGGCACCGGAGCTTCCGGGGAGATGCGTTCCACGTCTCCCCAGAAGTAGCGATCAAGCATTACGTCTCCTATCACCAGGAAACGCAAGGCTTTCAGGGGATTATCCGGCATGGGCTTCGGCGGTTTCCGTGGCTTCTTTCTTGGAAGGTAGACCGGCCAGTTCCCGAATCTTGGCCTCGATTTCAGCGGCAAGTTCGGGCTTCTCCTGAAGGAGACGTCTTACGTTCTCTCGCCCCTGGCCCAGGCGTTCTCCCTGATAGGAGTACCAGGCTCCGCTCTTGTCGATGATGCCCATCTTGACCCCGAGGTCCAGAAGTTCGGTATATCTGGAGATTCCTTCGCCGTAGTAGATGTCGAATTCGGCCTCTTTGAAGGGCGGGGCCATCTTGTTCTTGACCACCTTGACCTTTACCCGGTTGCCAACGGGTTCGCCGCCGTCTTTGATGGTGCCAATGCGGCGAATATCGAGCCGGAGGCTGGCGTAAAACTTGAGCGCGTTTCCTCCGGGAGTGGTTTCAGGGCTTCCGTAGCCGCCCATCCCGATCTTCATGCGAATCTGGTTGATGAAGACCACGGCTGTTCCCGTGCGGGCGATGGCAGCGGTGAGCTTTCGCATGGCTTTGGACATGAGACGCGCCTGAAGCCCTACCTGGACGTCATCCATGGCCCCTTCTATTTCAGCCTGGGGCACGAGAGCCGCCACCGAATCCACCACGATGACGTCCACCCCGCCGCTGCGAGCCAGGACCTCGGCGATCTCAAGGGCCTGTTCTCCGGTATCCGGCTGGGATACCAGGAGGTCATCCACGTTAACGCCAAGCTTCTGGGCGTAATGGACGTCGAGGGCGTGCTCGGCATCGATAAAGGCGGCGGTGCCGCCGTCTTTCTGGGCCTCCGCGATGACGTGCAACGCAAGGGTCGTCTTTCCGGAAGATTCCGGCCCGAAGATCTCGGTGATGCGGCCTTTGGGGATGCCGCCGATTCCGGTGGCAATATCAAGGCCCAGGGAACCACTCGGGATGACGGCGACATCCCTTATTTTGGGCGCCTCTCCCAGGCGCATTATCATCCCGCGCCCGAACTGGCGCTCTATCTGTGAAATTGCAGCCTCAATGGCCTTCTTTTTGTCAAGTCCTGCCATGAAAGGATCCCTCCTGCGCCTAAAATGGCCGTTTGGCACATTTTAAACGCTTTCCAGAGAGAATTTAAGGGCCTTAAGAGGCCTTCTCCGCGCCTTTCTCCACAAAGAGATGCACGTCCTGTTGCGGATAAGGGATGCTGATTCCTTCCTGGTCAAAGGTTTTCTTGATCTTTTCGGTGAGGTCAAAGCGCACAGCCCAGTAGTCGCTGGTCTTCACCCAGGGCCGAAAGACCAGGTTTACGGAACTGTCCGCAAGTTCGGCCACCGCAATGGTGGTGGCAGGATCCTTCAGGATGCGCGGGTCTTTGGCCGCCAGTTCCCAGAGGATGGCTTTGGCCTTGTCGATGTCGTCTTCGTAGCTTATCCCCACCACGAGATCGATCCGGCGGGTATCGTTGGCGGTGATATTGGTGATGATGTCGCCCAGAATTTTGCTGTTGGGTACGATGACCTTTTGATTGTCCGGAGTGTGCAAGATGGTGTTGAAAAGACCGATCATCTGTACCCCGCCGGTAACGCCGGCTACAGTCACCGCGTCGCCCACTTTAAAAGGCCGAAAGAGGATAAGCATCACTCCGGCAGCGATGTTCGAGAGGGAATCTTTGAGGGCCAAGCCGATAGCCAAGCCCAAGGCACCAAGGATAGTAAGGAAAGACGTGGTGTTGATTCCTAACTGACTTGCTGCTGCAATGAGAACTACAACTATTAAGGCGTAATAAATAAGACCACGCAAAAAGTTCGATAAAGTAGGATCGATTCCTTTACGATCGAAGATTCTGCCGAAGAAGTTGGCGATTCTCTTGGAGAGCCAAAACCCTATAATGAGAACCAGTAAAGCACCAATGATCTGCGGAGCTTTGGCTAAAAGATAGACCTTCAAGGCTACAATCAGTTCCTGCATCTCCTCCCTCCTAAAATGTTTTTCAAGTCAAAAGCATTCTATATGAGGGTCTCTTAAAAATCAAAGACTTTTTAACGTTTTTGAGACCAAGGGAGATTAATTGCAAAGCAAAGAGGGAGAGTTACAATGCCAATTTAAAAGCTTTTCTGGAGGTGGTTTTCGATGATCATCATTTTGAAACCTGATGTTACGCCGGAAAGTCCCGAATATCAAGTTCTCATGAAGTATCTCTCCCAGTTTGAGGGGGTACGGACACACATAGCGGAATATCAGGGTATCACCCGCAAGGTGGTGGAGATTCACCTCATAGGTGATACACGAAAGGTCCCCGTTGAGGTCATCCAGAGTTTACCGGGGGTGGAGAAGGCCATCCGAATCTCGGCGAAGTACCGTCAGATTGGGCGCCACGGTGACCTGGAACCCATCGGTTTCGATTACAAGGGGCTCCATTTCGATCAGAACTCCTTTCACGTCTTTGTGGGGCTCTGTGCCGTGGACACCAAAGAGAACACCGAGGCCATCTTCAAAGCCCTAAAAGAAAATGGCATCCGCACCGCTCGCATGGGAGCCTACAAACCTCGCACCTCCCCTTACGACTTCCAGGGCCACGGCAAGGAATGCCTCCCCTGGCTCTTCGAACTTGCCGGCAAGTACGACATCGCGGTCATTGCGATGGAAGTTCTCGCCCCGCATCACATAGAGGAGATCTGGGAAGCCCTTGAAAAGACCGGTCACCCCACCGGGGTCATGCTTCAGATTGGCACCCGCAACGCCCAGAATTTCGAGTTGCTCAAGGCGGTGGGGAACCAGCAAGAGTTTCCCGTGCTCTACAAACGCGGGATGGGGCTTACGATCGAAGAAAGCCTGAACGCCTGCGAATACATCGCAAGCGAAGGCAACCACAACATTATCTTCTGTTTGCGGGGGGTGCGGACGCACCTCGGAGAACCCCATCGAAACCTGGTAGACTTTGGTCACGTGCCGGTGATCAAGCGCCTTACGAAGCTTCCGGTCTGTGTAGATCCTTCGCACCCCATCGGTTCCAGGGTGAAGGCCCCTGATGGTATCCGCGATATCTATCACGTAGCAGCTCAGGGGGTCATTGCCGGGGCCAACATGGTCCTGGTGGAGTTTCATCCGGTACCAGAAAAGGCCCTCTGCGATGGTCCACAGGCCCTATATCTCGAAGAGCTCCCCTGCTTCATGGAGTATATCAACCAGGCTCGTGAGGCTTATCTCAACATGAAGGACATCGTGGCCCGACACACCATGCAAATGATGGCCCCCAAGCCTTAACGATGAAGTTTCCCTCGGCGGTCTTCGGCCCGGTCAAATCTCGGCGCCTGGGGCTCTCCCTGGGGGTTGATCCCCTGGGAAGCCCCAAGGCCTGTTCTTTCGATTGCCTCTATTGCGAGATCGGCCCCACCAAAATTCACACCCTGGAGCGCAGGATCTACCGCCCCACCGCGGAGGTTAAGGAGGCCTTGCGCCAAAAGCTAAAGGACCCGGAACTTCATTTTGAGGTCCTCACCTTTGCGGGCCTTGGAGAGCCCACTTTGCACCTCGAGCTCGGAGAGCTCCTCACCTTTGCGAGAGAGCTTACGGATCGGCCCCTCTGCCTCCTCACCAACTCCTCTCTCTTCTGGCAGAAGGAGGTGCGCGAGGCTGTCAGGGCCTGCGATATCATCCTTCCTTCTTTGGACGCGGGGAGGGAGGAAACCTTCAAGCGCTTGAATCGCCCGGTTGAAGGCTTGAGCCTTGCCAGAATAATCGCAGGCTTGAAGGCTTTGAGAGAAGAGTTTTCCGGTGAGATGTGGCTTGAGATCATGCTGGTGGCAGGTGTCAACGACACCGAAGAGGAGCTTCAAGCCCTCACCTCTGCTGTAAAAGAGATTGCCCCGGACCGGGTACAGCTCAATACCATCGATCGTCCTCCCGCTTATCCGGAAGCCCGGGCCCTCCCTCTAGAAAAACTCGAGGAGCTCGCGGCCCTTTTCACCCCGCAGGCAGAGGTGATCTCGCGAGAGGCCCTGGAAAAGAAGGGCGGAAGGCGCGCGCCGAAGGAGGAAGAGATCCTCGCCCTGGTTTCGCGTCGCCCTTGCCCCTCCGAAGAGATCTCAGAGGCCCTCTCCTGCGACTTCAAGGCCACTCTGGGGTTGCTTCAGCAGCTCGTGAAAGAGGGGAAACTCAAGACCCGTGTCCACCAAAGGAGGCTCTACTATTACCTCTAAGGTTCGTCTCGGGATAACTCTGGGATGCCCGGCAGGCGTCGGGCCGGAAATCGTCCTCAAGGCCCTGGGGCACCCTTTTCCAGAAGATCTGGAGCTTACCATCTTGGGGGACGAGAATCTCCTGTCTGAGGCGGCAGAGAGGCTCGGTCTTCCCCGTGCAACAAACGTGATTTCTCTTTCTTCCCTTCCTTATAATCCCGGAAACCCCGCTCCGGAGACGGCCTCCGCCATGGTGCGTTACATCAAAGAGGGTGTGCGCCGCTGCCTGGCTGGCGAGTTAGACGGCCTTGTTACCTGCCCCATAAGCAAGGCGGCGCTCAAGATGGCCGGGGAGCCTTACCCGGGTCATACCGAGATGCTCGCCGCCCTGACCGGAGCCCAAAAGGTGGCCATGGCCTTTTACGGGGAGAGGCTTTCCATCGTTTTGTCCACCATTCATGTGCCTCTGAAAGACGTCCCCGGGCTTCTTTCGGTGGCACGCCTGCTAGAGGTAAGCCACCTGGCCCATGATTTTTTGCGAAAGGATCTCGGCCTTTCGCAGCCCAGAATGGCCCTGGCGGCCTTGAATCCCCATGCCAGCGAAGGAGGGCTCTTTGGCAACGAGGAGGAAGAAATCTTGGTCCCCGCGGTGAAAAAGGCCCAAAGGCAAGGGCTTCCCCTTTCCGGGCCTTATCCGGCCGACAGTCTCTTTTACCGGGCGGCTAAAGGAGAATTCGACCTGGTGGTCTCCCTCTATCATGATCAGGGGCTCATACCCTTCAAACTCCTCCATTTCGAAGACGGCGTAAACGTGACTCTCGGGCTTCCCATCGTGCGGACTTCGGTGGATCACGGGACGGCTTATGATATTGCCGGTAAGGGGATCGCCAGCGAAAAGAGCCTCCTTGCCGCCATCAGGCTGGCCTACCGCATGGCCAAGAACCGCCTAAAGGGCCTCGAGCTCGATGCGCTCCCCGTTTCCGCAAACGAAGGCCAGCATTAAGGAGAGATAGTCCCGCACGTGGCGGGTGATGAGGAAGTTTTCTTTCACGAACTGGTGAGCCTTTTGCCCCATTTCATAGCACTTGTCCTGGTAGAAGAGAAGATACCGGATTCGCAGGGCCGCCCCTTCAGGAGTGTGGACCAAAAAACCCGTGTGATGGTTGACCACCTGGAGCCTGATCCCGCCGGTGTCGCCCCCGATTACGGGTTTGTACTTCCACATGGCTTCGGTTACGGTGAGCCCAAACCCTTCTTTGATGGATTTCTGGAGGACCACCTGGGCTGCCCGCTGGAGGGCGTTGATGGTGCGATGGGCATCCGGAGGAAGGTACAGGATGTGGATGTCTGGATGGTCTTTGGCCGCCGCCAGTACCTCCTGATAGACGATCTCCCCTTCCGGATCGTCTGCCGCCCCACCTCCGGCGTAAACCAGCTGAAAGGGCAGGAACTTCATGGCCAGAAGGGCTGCTCTGATTACGCCCACCGGATCTTTGAAGCGATCGAAGCGGGAGACCTGGAGCACGATGGGTTTGGCCGGGTCGAGGCCAAAACGGTCGTAGACGGATTTGATTTCCTCTGGAGGAAGTTCCATGTTCTTTTCCGTGAGAGGATCAATGCTCGGGGGAATGATGTATTGTGGTTGTGGTAAGGGCTGGGTGAAATCCGGCATGGAGAAGATGCTCGCATCGTAATCCACCACGATGTTCTTCAGATAGCGCCAGACCGGCCGGTATGGGCGGGAAAGATCTATGTGACAGCGCCAGATCCAGCGATTCTTCCTCTCCGGCATGAACTTGATGAGAAAGGCCGGCTGAGGATCGTGGATGAAGACGAAATCGGCCTCTCGCAGAAACTTTTCGAGTTTCTCAAACTCCTTGCGGTTGTTCTCCTCATATATTTTGATGGCCTTTTCGGTGAACTCGATGGGGAACCCCTGGAGTGCATTGTGGAAAGACTTGGTCACCTGGAAGAAGGTGTCGTCGCCGGAGATGACCTCCCACCTCACCGAAAGCCCCAGGGCTTCCATCAAGGGCACCATACTGCGCAGGATTTCCGCCACTCCACCGCCATAGCGCGTGGAATTTACGTGAAGTACCCTGGCCTCTTTGAGGCGAGAAGCCATTTGGCGCAGCTGCTCTACGACATCGGGGCCCACGATGTTTTCGTAGCGTGCTAAGAGGTCGTTATTCATGGTTTTCCTCGAAATAGTCTTCGAAGACCGCGGCTAACTGTTCTCTTATTTCCGTAAGAGTCAGAAAATACGGATCAATGGCAGCCAAACGCACAGCGAGATCGTCGTAAACCGGAGAAAAGGCCGAAAGCCAGGCCCGAAAGTCGTCTACCCGGTTGGGTGTGCGGCGCCTGGCATCGATGAAATGATAAAAAATGCTTCCCTGCGAGAGTTTCGGTACTATCTCCCGGAGTTCCCGAGGGTGCGCCAATCTTTGCCCCGTATCGATCACCACTATCTGGCTCTTTACGAAATAGAAAGGCTTTTCGGCTTTTCTCCAAGGCAGGTCAAAACTCTCGTCGAAACGCTCTTCGAGCACGTTGAGGAGCTCTTCCCGCAATTCTTCAAAATCGTGGAATTCGTAAGGTGCAATGAGGTTCAAACGTTCCGCCAGGACCCAATCGTGAAGGTCCCGGTGGACCCAGGCGGCGAAATCGTTGTGGAATTCCGGGTGGTCAAAGGAGGGCCGCAGTTTCCGGGCACAGAAATGGTAGTAGAGACACCCCACCTCGACTTCGCGGAGATGGTCCAGAAGCTCGGTCAGGATGTAGGCTTTGATACCAGTCGAAATGGAGACCAGGGCACAATCTTTGACATGGAAGAGGATTTCTTCAGGCATCTTCTTTTGCCAACTCTTGCAGGATTTTTCTTACCTCGCGATAGGATTGGACCTGATACTTGGCCCGGGAGACCCCAAACCCTACCTTGATGGTGTAGGCCTCTTCCGGCATGGCTTCAAAGAGGTCTTCGTCTGTCCAGTCGTCTCCCACCGCAAGGATGAAATCATAGTCTTTGCGCTCCAGGAAGTACCTTGCCGTTCGCCCTTTGTTGACATTGATGGGTTTTACCTCGATGACCTTGTTCCCTTCAAGGACAGCCAGGTCAAGATTCTGGGTGATGTCGTAAAGGGCGTCTTTTAGTTCCCGCGCCCGGACCGCGGAGAGTTCTGGATCTGCCCGGCGGTAATGCCAGACCAAGGCGTAGTCTTTTTCCTCGATGAAGGCCCCGGGGGTGAGATCGGCAAAGCTTTCCATGATGGGCCTTATGGCCTCTTTCCAGTCGGTGCTCAGGGGCTCGATCATCTCCCAGCCCTTGCCGGGTTCCCTCACCCAGATCCCGTGTTCAGCTACCAGGTTGATGGGCAAGTCTCCCAGCCATCTTTCAAGGGTTTCCTTGTCTCTACCACTAATAACGACTACTTCGTTATTCGGCAATTCGGCGAGTCTTCTCAAGATCGTTCGCAGCTCTTCGTCGGGGCGAGCAGCTTCCGGGCGGGAGGCAAACCCCACCAGGGTGCCATCGTAGTCCAGGAATTCGATCCGATTCCGGGCCTTGCGAAAATCTTCTTTCATCCGGGCCAGGATCTCAGGTGTTACACTGCGGGCCACGAATTCTTGCTGTAGTTCTTTTATCTCTCGCAGTTTGTCGACGAATTCGTGGGCCCAGCGATGGACGTCGTAACGTCTCAGGCGGTATTTCATGTAGTGGTTGCGAGAGCTCTTCTCTTCCGGGCTCATCTCAAGCGCCTCTCGCATGGCCTCGGTCATCTGGTTGAGGTTGTAAGGGTTGATGATCAGGGCCTCCCCGAGTTCGGAAGCTGCCCCGGCCATTTCAGAAAGCACGAGAACCCCGTGATCCGCCGGCGTGGTGGCCACGTATTCTTTGGCGATGAGATTCATCCCGTCCCGGAAGGGGGTCACCAGGGCCACGTCAGCGATGTTGTAGAGGGCCGCCAGGGTAGGAAACTGGAGGGAGCGGTAGAGATACCAGATCGGGGTCCAGCCAAAGCCCCCGTGCCGGCCGTTTATGCGGCCGATGAGTTCGTCCACCTCTCTTTTGAGCAACATGTAGTGTTCCACCCGGGTGCGAGAGGGCACCGCCACCAGGATGAGCACCACCTTTTCCTGGTATTCCGGGTAGCGCTCCAGGAGCTGATCGTAGGCTCGCAACCGCTGGGCGATTCCCTTGGTGTAATCCAGGCGGTCCACCGAAAGGATGACCTTGCGGTCTCCCACCCGGCGGCGGATACGTTTGATCTCCTGCTTGACCTCTTTTCTTTCCGCACTGTGGGCAAACTTTTCGTAGTCGATCCCCATGGGGAAGGCGTCTACCCGCAGGACACGGCTCTCCGTGGAGATGAGGCCCAAGTGGTGTTCGTAACCGAGGATTCTCCTTACCGAACTCACGAAGTGCCTTACATAATCGTAGGTGTGGAAGCCGATGAGATCCGCCCCCAGGAGCCCTTTCAGGAGCTCTTCCCGCCAGGGCAGAACCCGGAAGATCTCAAAAGACGGAAACGGGATGTGGAGGAAGAAGCCGATGGTGGCCTTGGGGAGCTTCTCCCGCAAAAGTCCCGGAAGCAGGAGCAGCTGATAGTCGTGCACCCAGATGGTGCTGTCTTCATCTGCTTCTTCGAGGACCGCTTCGCAAAACTGGCGGTTTACACGGCGATATGCCTCCCAGAGCTTCTGGTCGAAGACGGCGTACTGCAGGAAATAGTGAAAAAGGGGCCAGAGGGTCTTGTTCGAGAAGCCGTAATAGAAGTTTTCGATCTGGCGCTGGGTGAGGAAGACGGGCTTACAGGAGAGCTCGGCAAGCTTGGCAACGACCTCTTCTTCCCGCCCCCTTATGGATTCCAGCGAAATTCCTGGCCAGCCCAGCCAGACCCCACCGGTTTCTTTGTAAAAGGAACCCAGCCCCGTGGCCAACCCCCCGGCGCTGGGCTGGAAGGAAAGTTTTCCTTCGCGCTTGGAGACGGTGACCGGGAGGCGGTTTGAGACGATGATCATTCGACCGGCCATAGATTAATGCTAAGTTTAACCGCCCCCTTTGCCAAGTGTTAAGACTTTTTCTCCTTCTCAATTTCCCATCCCGGCAGCAGATGAAGCTCCGTTAGCTGGGTCATGCTTACGGGAGCAGGCGCACCGGTCAGAAGACACTGAGCGCGCTGGGTCTTCGGGAAGGCGATCACCTCGCGGATACTCCTGCGCCCCAGCATGAGCATCACCAGCCGGTCGAAGCCGAAGGCAAAGCCTCCGTGCGGTGGAGCACCGTATTCCAGCGCCTCCAGCAAGAAGCCGAACTTTTCCCGGGCCTCCTCCGGGCTTATCTTGAGGAGCTTGAAGACCCTTTCCTGGATATCTGGCCGGTGGATACGGATGCTCCCCCCGCCCACTTCGATGCCGTTGAGGACCAGGTCATAGGCCCGGGAACGTACTTTCTCCGGGGCCTCTTCGAGAAGATCCAGGTCTTCCTCCTTGGGGGAGGTGAAGGGGTGGTGCATGGCCACGAAGCGACCCTCGTCTTCGTCCCATTCCACCAGGGGAAAGTCCACCACCCAGCAAAACTTGAATTCTCCCTCGGGGATGAGCTTCAGCCGGCGAGCGAGTTCCACCCGGAGCTCGGAAAGGACCTCGTTCACCACCTCGGGCCGATCCGCCACGAAGAAGATGGTGCTTCCAGGGGAGGGGGAGAGGGTTTCAAGCAGACCCTGAATCTCTTCCTCGCCGAAGAATTTCACGATGGGGGACTGGAGCTCGTTGTTTTCTTTCACTTTGATCCAGGCGAGCCCTTTGGCGCCAAGCTCGTTGGCAAAGGCGGTGAGGTCGTCGAGCTCTTTGCGGGAGAAATCTCCCGGCACGCAGAGCCCTTTGATCAGGCCACCTTTTTTGACCACGTCGGCAAAGACCCGGAACTTGGTCTTCTCAAAGATGGGGGTGAGGGTCTTGAGTTCCAGCCCGAAACGGAGGTCCGGCCGGTCGGTGCCGTACTTCTCAAGGGCCTCCTGATAGGTGAGCACGGGGAAGGGGCGCTCGAGTTCGAGGCCCAGAGTTTCCTTGAAGACCTGACAGACCAGGGCTTCCAGGAGATCCATCACGTCTTTTTCCGTGACGAAGGACATCTCCAGATCAAGCTGGGTGAATTCTGGTTGACGGTCGGCACGGAGATCTTCGTCCCGGAAGCAGCGCACGATCTGGTAATAGCGATCAAAGCCGGCCACCATGAGGATCTGTTTGAAGAGCTGGGGCGACTGGGGAAGGGCGTAGAATTTCCCGGGGTAAAGTCTGCTCGGGACGAGATAGTCCCGCGCCCCTTCCGGGGTGCTCTTGGTGAGGAAGGGGGTTTCCACCTCGATAAAACCCGCCTGTTCCAGAAAATGGCGTGCTGCCCGGGCTACCTGATGACGAAAACGCAGGGCCTCCATCATGTGGGGACGTCTCAGGTCGAGATAGCGGTAGCGGAGGCGATGCACCTCCGAGACCTCCACCTCTTCGTCAAGGGGGAAGGGAGGGGTCTTGGAGGTGTTCAGGATCCGAAGATCGTAGGCTTCGACCTCGATCTCCCCGGTGGGGATTTTGGGGTTTTCCATCCCTTCGGGGCGCCTTCTCACCTTTCCCTTGATGGCAATGCAATACTCGGCACGCAGCCGATGGGCGTGCGCGTGGGTTTCGGGGTTGATCTCCGGTTCGAAGACCACCTGGGTGATTCCTTCGCGATCCCTCAGATCTATGAAGATGACGCCTCCGTGATCACGGCGTCTTAAGACCCAGCCCATGAGGGTGACGTCCTGGCCGATGTGGTCTGCCCGGAGTTCACCACAGTGATGGGTGCGCTTCCAATCTCCTAAAAGGTCCATGGCATTCCCCTCTTCTCTGCTTTTGGGGCATAAGGTTTAGTCCCTTTGGGACCGCTCTTCAAGCGTTTCTTCCAAGAAAGCAATCTGTTAAAAGGAAGTAAGGCTATGCTCGTTCAAAAAATCATGGAAGAAGGAGGGGACGATGGCCAGAGTAGCGCTCCTTTTGGCACCCGGGTTTGAAGAGCTGGAGGCGGTCACGGTGGTAGATGTCCTGCGTCGGGGAGGAGTCGACGTGGTGATCGCTGGCCTTGAAGAAGGGCCAATTCCAAGTGCCCGCAACGTAAAGATTGTTCCGGACACCACCATCGAGGCCCTGAATCCGGAGGAGATCGATCTCGTGGTCTTGCCTGGAGGGATTCCCGGGGTGGAAAACCTCAAAAAAGACCCGCGGGTTAAGGAACTCTTGACCAGGGTTCGCGAGAAGGGCAAGAAGTGCGCGGCCATCTGTGCCGCTCCGGGGGCGCTTGCGGCTTTCGGCCTCCTCGAAGGCCGCAAAGCCACCATTTATCCCAGCCTCAAAGATGAGCTCAAGGGAGCCCAGCCGGAAGATGCTCCCGTGGTGGTGGACGGAGACATCATCACCAGCCAGGGCCCGGGGACAGCGATGCCCTTCGCCTTCAAGCTGCTAGAAATTCTTGCCGGGCGTGAGAAGGCTCAGGAGATCGCCAGGCAAATGCTGGTCTCCTGGCCTTAAGAGGGAAGATATTCTTCCAGGACGGGGAGCAGCGCCTTGACGAATTCCTGGAGGAAGGCGTCTGCTCCCGGAGTGTCTTTGGTAATCAGACGCACCAGGGCCCCGTCCGAGCGCCTCTTGAAGAGGCGGTCAAACAGGAGATAGAGCCGGTCGCGGTATTCGTCTGCCACGATACGCCCCCGGCCCTGGTACCAGTAGTAAACGAGGAGTTTTCTCTCTCCCTTCTGCAAAACGAACCGGTTGACGGGAATTTCCCCTCGGGGAGTCTTGATGATGATGATCTCGTCAGAGGTTGGAAGCCACCCTCCTCCCGGCATGCAGTGTTTCGGGGAGTGGATCATGGCCCCCTCTTGCTGTTCCTCAAAGAAGCCGATGTAGAGGCTTACACACCGGTTTCCCTTGCAGTAATCCCACATGATGTAATCGTCCACCCCGAGGACCTTTTCCACCTTGGGGCTCATGCGACTTGACCCTTTAAAGTGAAAACCGTCTATTTCTTTGGGGAAAAGGGCGAGAGATTTCTTGAGGGGAATGGGGTGCTGGGTGCTTACCCCCTCAAGGAGAAGGGAAAAGGCCAACAGTAAGACGACGAGTAGAAGGGCTTTTTTGATCATTTCTTGGCCACCAGAAAATGTAGGGCAAAGACCAGAAGAATCGAGAGCCCAAAGACCAGTATACCCGAAAAGGTGTGAAAGAACCCTTCCGCGGCCTTGGCTCCAAAGTGGTACGAAAGTATCCCCGTGATGAAAACTCGCAAGACGTTCACCCCGATGGCAATGGGGATGGAGGCCAGGATGAGGACGACTCGCCAGAGGTTCGAACGCATGAAATAGGCGAGGATGCTGCAGATGGCCAGGAGCGAGATCAGAGAGCGGATTCCGCTGCAGGCGTCCACCACCTCGAGGACCATGTTGGGAAGAACGATGATGTTTCCATCGCGGTAGACCGAATAACCCAGCATTTGGAGGAGATGAGTGGCTACCTTGGAGGCGAAAAGTTTGAGCGGAAAGGTGAGAGTGTTGTAGATGATGTAAGGGATGGGGATGGCCAACACGTTTATCCAGACCGGGAAGAAGATCTTCTTGGCAAGGGGCCAGCCGCAAAGGAAGATGATCCCGCCGTAGAGCACCACCAGAAAGGAAAACCTCTGGGTGAACTGTTCTCCGGCAATCCATCCGAGGAGGAACAAGGCAAGCCCTGCCAGAGTCAGAATCAGCCCCCACCAGGAGCCCTTGAGGGGAATCCGGGCCAGCTCGTGCCGTTTGACCCACAGAAGATAGGCGGAAAAGGCGGGCAGGAGAAAGCCGTGAGAGTAGTTGGGATCGTGCCACCAGTCGTGGACCAGCCCTTTGAGGACGGGGAAGTAGAGATAGACGAGGGCCGCCCCAAAGAGGAGAAGGGAGATGGTCTTTTCCCGTGCCGGGTTCAGGATTTTTTCTGCTTTAGCTTCCATGAACGGATCTCGCGGAGATATTTTTGGAAACCTTTGTAATCGAGAGTGTTGAGGACGTCTTCCTTCTCGCACCAGCCCCGGCGGGCCACCGCTACCCCCAGGTGGAGATAGTTCATCTGGTCCGGGATATGGGCGTCGGTCCCGATGAGGAGCTTCACCCCTGCTTCTTTGGCGGCCCGGGTGTGGATGTCGTTGAGGTCAAGCCTCTTATAGTAGGCGTTTATTTCAAGGGCGGTCTTGGTCTCTTTGGCGGTGGCTATGAGGCGGTCCATATCTACCGGGTATGGTTCTCTTTCTCCCAGGAGCCTTCCGGTGGGGTGCCCGATGCAATGCACAAAGGGGTTTTTCATGGCCGCGATGAGGCGGCTGGTGATGTTCTCTTCGTCTTGTTTGAAACCACTGTGAATGGAAGCGATCACCAGGTCGAATTCCGCAAGGATTTCATCCGGATAATCTAAACTACCATCCGAGAGGATGTCTACCTCTGTGCCACAAAGGAGTTTCACGTCTTTTGAGCGTTTGTTGAAGGCCTCGATGGCCTTTTTCTTTTCCATTATCTTTTCAATCGGAACTCCGCCGGCGACTTTTAAACCCTGCGAGTGGTCGCAGATTCCCACCCATTTGAGCCCCAGTTTGCGGGCGTAGGCCCCTATCTCTTCGATGGAGGCGCTTCCATCGCTGAACTTGGAGTGTACGTGGGAGTCTCCCACCACCTCGTCGTAACCCACGAGTTTCGGGAGTTTGCCGGCCAGGGCGGCTTCGATCTCTCCGCGGTCTTCCCGGAGCTCCGGTGGTATCCAGGGAAGCCCCACCGCGGCGAAGACCTCTTCCTCCTCCTTGCCGCCGATACGCTCCTGCCCGCGGAAGATCCCGTATTCGTTGATCTTGAGCCCTCTCTGGACCCCAAGCTCCCTGATGCGGATATTGTGTGCCTTGGAACCGGTGAAATAGGCGAGCGCCGCCCCGTAGCACTCCGGATCTACGACGCGGAGATCCACCTGAATGCCCTGCTTGAGCCTCACGCTGGTCTTGGTCTCACCCCGCACGATGACTTCTTCTACCATGGGCAGGGAGACAAAGACCTCCATCACCTTGAGATGGTCCTTAGAGGTTACCAGGATGTCGATGTCTTTTACGGTTTCACGCCGGCGTCTGATGCTTCCGGCGATGTCGATCCGATCCACCGGGCTCTTCTTGCGCAAAAGGCTCACGATCTCCTCAGCCCAGGGCAGCACCAGCCCCAGGGGGAGCCGGCCGCGTTTCTGCTTGAGGAGCTTGATCCCCTTCAGGATGTTCTCCTCGGTTTTGGGGCCAAAGCCCGGGAGCTTTGAGAGACGGTGCTCCAGGCAGGCCTTCTCCAGTTCCTCGATGGTCTTGATGCCAAGCTTCTCATAGACGATTTTGGCCTTCTTGGGGCCAAAGCCTGGTATTTCCAGAAACTTGAGGAGCTCGGGGGGAATTTCACGCTTGAGTTCTTCGTATTTTTGCAGGGTTCCGGTCTCAAGGATTTCCTTGATCTTCTGGGCCAGGTCTTTCCCGATGCCGGGGATGCGTTCGAGTTTCCCCTGTGCGGCGAGTTCTTCGACGTCCACGGTGAGGGCCTCGATGTTCTGAGCCGCACGCTGATAGGCCCGGATACGGTAGGGGTTGTCTCCCTTTATTTCCAGCAAAGCCGCCACTTTCCGGAAGATTTCTGCCACCTCTTTGTTTTTCATCTTTCCCCCTCGTAAAAACTTGTCTAAACCCGCCAAATATGCGACAGACTTCACATAAGAATTCTTTTCTCATCTAAAGAGCTAAACTTGGGGGCGGTCTATGTCAATTTCGGGGCTTGAGGCCCTCTTTTCTCCCCGAAGGGTGGCCATCTTCGATGTCACCGACGAAGAGGGCACCAGAGGGGCAGAAATCTTCAAGCATCTGGTCTGGCAGGGTTTTCGGGGAGCGGTCTACCCTATAAATCCGCGCCAGGAGTCCGTCTTCGGCATCGAGACCTACCCGGACCTTTTAAGCATCCCAAGGCCCGTGGATCTTGCCGTCATCACCGCGGACCCGCCCTCCTGGCTCGCACAGCTCGAGGAGTGTCGTAAAAAAGGCGTGCCGGCGGTCATGATCCTCGGCCCGGATTACAAAGAGCGCACCAAAGAGGCTGCCAAGCTCTCTTTTGAGATCAAATCCTTTGTCGAACGCACCGGGATAAGGCTTTTGGGCCCCAATACCCTGGGGTTCATAAGACCGGCCTGGCGGCTGAACCTGAGTCTCTTCCCCGGGCGCATCCCCTCCGGGAATCTCGCCTTTCTCTCCGACAGTGCCACTCTCGCAGCGGCGGTGCTGGACTGGATCGAAAGCAAAAACGTGGGGCTAAGCTTCTTCGTCTCTCTCGGAGAGAAGTTGGACGTCGATCTCGCGGATCTCATCGACTTCCTGGCCCTCGACCCCAACACGCGGGCCATCGTGGTCTATCTCGAGGAGATCAAATCCGGGCGGAAGTTCATGAGCGCGGCCCGGGCCTTTGCAAGACTAAAGCCTTTGATGGTGGTGAAAGCCGGGGGCTGGACCCCGAAAGGAGAGGGCCTTCTCGAAGAGCTGGCCCTCGAGGCCCGCGTCTACAAGGCCGCCTTTAAACGGGCCGGCATCGTCCAGGTAAAGGAGGTCTCTGAGCTCTTTTACGTCGCAGAAAGCCTTTCCAAACAGCCCCGTCCCAAGGGTCCTCGCCTGGCCATCGTCACCAACGCTGGAGGGCCAGCGAAGATCGCCAAGGACGTCCTCAGAGAGCTGAGAGGTGAGCTCGCCTCCTTTTCAGAAGAAACCCGCCAGGAGCTTTTCGAGCTTCTCAAACGCCCGGCCCAAAATCCCCTCGATCTCCTCTCGGATGCCTCCCCCGGCCTCTACCGTGAGGCCCTGCGCCTGGTGCTCAAAGATGTGCAGGTTGACGGTGTGCTCGTGATCTTCTCTCCCGTCCTTCACGCTTCGCCAGAGGACGTGGCCTGGGCCGTGGTGAGGGCCCAGAAGGAGTTCCCCAAAAAGCCCGTCCTCGCAAGTTTCATGGGTGAAGGCCGGGTCAAGAACGCCCAGCTGGTGCTAGCTCGCGAGCGCATCCCTTATTTCATGACCCCGGTAGAGGCGGTGAAAAGCTTCTTCTACATGTACCGCTACGACCAC
>Ga0256835_1000302_pt1 | contig 38693 bp, 32 predicted proteins | sample PIR30metaG_FD_185972 | JGI IMG/M metagenome (GOLD analysis project Ga0256835, IMG submission 185972) | Hydrothermal vent microbial communities from East Pacific Rise, Pacific Ocean - PIR-30 | ecosystem: Environmental > Aquatic > Marine > Hydrothermal vents | place: Pacific Ocean: East Pacific...
GTACCAAGGCGAAGGAAAGCATCCCGACACGGACGACTGGCAATCTCAAGATTGCCGGGGCGTTCTTGCACCGATGACTGGCCATCGGAGCCTTGGCGACTCGGTCTGGTGGGTTTCGTCTGCCTTAGTAAATCCAGAATTTTTCTGTCTTCTTCCTGATCCAGAAAATCCGTGCAATCCGTGGTTCATTTTCCCGGGTGGGTGGGGGCCGATGCCGCAGGAATCCACCTCGATCCACGACTCTTGCAACAGGCTCACGTTTCACGAACGGTGGGCGGCCGTCAGCTCGGCTCGCCCTCCGTGGGCTTGACCGGGCCGAGGGTGGGGAGGGTGGGAAGCCCCATCCCGGCCGAGGACCACCCGGCACCATCGCCCTCCCGGCCGGCTCGCAGGACGTTGGCCGGGTAGAAGGGGCACCCCTCCCGGTGGCAGTCCCGGTTGATCCCCGCCTGGTGACACACCAGCTTCTCGTCCGCGGCCAGCCGGATCCCGATGACCTCCTCCGAGAGCTCGGAGGCCGCGAGCAGCGCCTCCCAGCTGTCCCGCTGGCAGCACCGTGCGGCCTCGTACCGGCCGATGCGCTGGAGGACCCGGATCGTGACATCGTGCAGCTGGTGGCGGCGGTGCCCCTCGTAGGGGTTGGCGCCGAGGATCACCGAGAACGCCGTGGCCACGCCGAGCCCGCCCCCGCAGGCTCCCAGGAAGGCGCAGGCCCCACCCGGCACGGTCTTCCCCCGCTCCACAGCCATGGCCACGTGGCTGTCCTCGAGCTCCAGGCCCGAGGCCCGGGCCACGGAGACGATGACGGCCGGCACCAGGGCGTGGTACTCCGGCCCGTGGATGGGAATGGCGGGGTGCCGCCGTATCCGGTCGAACAGGACCAGCATGTCGGTCTCCCGCAACGCCGTGCACAACGACGTGATCACCTCGAGGGCATCGCGGCTGTGGCACTCGTCGCAGACGAAGTGTCCCTTGCCGCACCGGGCGCTGGTGGGCAGCGTCCGCCCGCAGTAGGCACAGGCCATCTCCTCGGCGACGGCCAGGTACTCCAGGGGCTCACCGCACACCATGCAGCCCTCGCGGTCGGTGATGCGGGGCGGCGGCGCCGGCCGCTCCTCCGCCGGGGACGGCGGCACGAAGCACGCGCAGCCCGCACCCAGGTCCACGTTGGTGACCGCCCCCTCCCCGTCCAGCAGGAACACGGACTCGTCCTCGGGGAAGGGGCCCGGCACCGCAAGCTCCACCGTCGCGCCCCGGGGCACGAGGGTCCCGTCCTCGGTGACCACCGCCGCCCAGGGCCCGCGGAAGATCACGGACCGCCGCTCGGTCTCCGACGGCCGGTACGCGGCGTAGGTCAGCGAGAAGAAGCGGTACCCCCGGACGGTGCGGTAGGGGAAGCGCTTGAGGACCCGGATCCCGGAGAACCCGCACTCGGCGAGCAGCGCGAGAAGCTCCTCCTGGCGCATGGCGCCCCCGAGGCACTCGCCCCGGAGCTTCTCGTTGTAGCGGATCTCCAGGGGGATGGGGCCGTCGCTGACCACGTCGGCGATCACCAGGCGGCCTCCAGGACGCAGCACCCTGCGGATCTCGCCGAAGGTCCTGCGCTTGTCCACCGACAGGTTGATCACGCAGTTGGAGAGCACCACGTCGGCCGAGGAATCCGCGAGGGGGATCGCCTCCAGCAGCCCCTTCTCGAAGGCGACGTTGCCGTACCCCAGCTCCGCCTCCACCTTCCGGGCGCCCTCCCGGGCCAGCCGCAGCATCTCGTCCAGCATGTCCACGCCGACCACCCGGCCCGTGGGGCCGACCCTCTGCGCCGCGATGAAGCACTCCACCCCGGCCCCGCAACCCAGGTCCACCACGGTCTCGCCCTCCACGAGACCGGCGTCCAGCACGGGGCTGCCGCAGCCGTAGCTGCGGGCGCGGGCGGCCTCGGGGACGTGCTCGAGCGCCTCCTCGCCGTAGCCCACGGGGTTGGCGATGTCCTCGAGCGGCTCCGCGGCGGCGGAGGCGTAGAACTCCTTGGCCAGGGTGTGGCCGTCCTTGCCGGGCAGCGAGAGCACGCAGTTGGAGTGGGCCAGTCCCACGGCCGCGTCCTCCTCGCCGCAGACCTCGAGCCGCTCGCCCATGCGTGCACGGAGCGCGGGGAAGGGCACCGCGTCCTCCGGCCCCGCCTCGGAGACCATGAGCCACAGGGCGGTCCGGTTGTACAGCTCCACCCAGGGGTCGTGGCCCGTGAAGCTCCGGCCCGCCACCCAGCTGTGGTCCACGTCGCCCCCGCCCACGAGGAACCGCAGGGGGTTCTCCATGGCGGCGGGGTCGTCCACCAGCGTGGCCCTCCGCAGGCGCTCCAGCGCCTCGCCCTCCCGCCACGCCGTCTCGAGCCCGTCGTCCACGTGGCCCGCGGCCAGCTCCCGCTCGAAGACCAGGGCGGCGGTGGGGTACACGATGCCGTCCGGGCCCACGGCCACCGACTGCCAGCCGGCGTTGGAGAGGTCGAAACGGGTCCCCGGCAGGGAGAACACCTGGCTCCGGAGGATCTCCACGTTGTCCACCTCGATGCCGGCCCGGGCCGCCGTCTCCGCGGCCGACTTCAGACCTCCGAACACCCGCTCCACGGGGGGAAGATCGGCCCGGTCCCCCTTGCCCTTGACGAAGTACCAGAGGTAGTGGACCGAGGGCACGCCCAGGCGCGCGGCCACCTCCACGGGGTGGGCCATGTGGTCCACGTTGCTCCGGCCAACCGTCATGGCCAGGGAGACGGGGAAGCCCATGGCGAGGAGCTCCTCCACCCGCCGGAGCAGCCGGTCGTGGGCCCCCTCGCCCCTGTAGCGGTCATGGTCCTCCGGCGGGCCGTCCAGGCTCACCTGGAAGTGGAACCTGTCCCGGGGCAGACGCTCCAGGACCCCCCTGAGCCGGGGTACGGCCAGGGCGTTGGTCATCAGGACGGTGTGGGTGTCGTCACGGCGGGCCAGCCGGTCCAGCAGCTCCGGCAGGCCGGGATGGATCAGGGGCTCGCCACCCGTCAGGTAGAAGATCCGGCACCCCAGGTCCTCCGCCTCGTCCACCACGCGGAGCAGCCTCGCGGTGTCGAGCTCCAGGGAGGCCTCGGGGGACGACGCGAAGAGGCAGTGGGTGCAGGCCAGGTTGCACCGGTTCGTCACGTGGAGCCAGCACTCGCGGAGGGCCTCCAGCTTCAGCCGCCCGGCACGGCCCCCGTAGGGCTCGGGCTCGACCCGGGGGAACCTCGCCAGGAACAGGTCCACCTGGGCCCGGGCGGCCTCCTCCGGAAGGCCGGCGTCCCTGGCGAGGGCCCGCACCGCAGCAGCGGGATCGCCCGATCGCCCGAGCCCGGTGAGCACGAGGTCGCCGCGGCGGTTGGGAACCACCCAGTGTGGGCCCTCCGGGTGCACCCACACCGCGGTGCCCTCCCACTCGAGCCTGCACCATCCACGGACCGGGGAGCCGTTCGCTCCCCCTGAAGGGGTCGATACCATGCGCCTGGTCTCCTCCCTCCCCCGGAGCCGATGCTACCCGCGCCACCTCCTTGATGCAAAGCCCTCATCAGGGGGAGAACACCGCCGGGTGGGATGCCCTGAGCGAGAGCCAGCGTCCCCCGGCCACGATCAGGTGGTCCAGGACGTCCACACCCACCACTCCACCCCCTTGTACCAGGCGCCGCGTCAGCTCCAGGTCATCGGCGCTGGGGTCGAGGATGCCCGTGGGGTGGTTGTGGAAGAGCAGCAGGCCCGAGGCCCCGTCCAGGAGGGCCAGCCGGAAGAGCTCCGCCGCGTCCACCGGGGCCGTGCGGCGGGTCCCCGCCGAGAGCTCATGAAGACGGATCAGGCCGTGGCGACCGTCCAGGGTCAGGAAGCCGAAGACCTCCCTGGGCCGGTCCCTCAGGTGCGCCACCAGGAAGCTGCCGGCCACCTCCGGGCGGTCCAGCCTGCGGGCGGCCCGGAGCTCCGCAGCCGCAAGCCGCCGCGCCAGCTCCACCGCAGCCGTGAGGCCGGCCGCCTTGGCGGGGCCGACACCCTTGCGCCTCGCCAGGGCGGCCGGTTCCAGGCGGGCCAGCCCGGCGAGTCCGCCACACCCGGCGAGCAGCTCCGTGGCCAGCCCCACGGCGCCCACGCCGCGGTGGCCCGTGCGAAGCAGCACCGCCAGGAGCTCCGCATCGGTGAGCACACGGGCACCGTGCTCGAGAAGGCGCTCCCGGGGCCGCTGCGAGGGATCCATGTGCCGGATGCACATGTCCATGGTTCCTCCCCGCAGCGTGGATGGTGGATCCATCATAGCAGGCTCCGCCACCCGCCGGCCCGGTGACGAGGATATTGCTCCTTTCGTATTCAGGAATAACTCTCGACAAGTGTGACGATGTGTGGAATAATACTCACCAGCCTGGAAGACACCTCCTGGAGGCACTCATGGTACGGAAGGTTCGGACAAGGGAAACCCGGCAGAGGCGGCTGGTTCTCGAGACCCTTCGGGCCACCAAGACCCATCCCACCGCAGAGTGGATCTTCGAGCATGTCCGGGAGAGGATGCCGAGCATCTCCCTTGGAACGGTCTACCGGAACCTGAATGTCCTCCGGGACGAGGGCCTCGTCCGGGAGCTCCGGGTCAATGGCAGGACGGCCCACTGGGACGCCGACCTCTCGCCCCACGCCCACTTCGTGTGCGCAACGTGCGGCGTGATTCGCGACGTGGAGGGGGTTCCTCCCCTGGACTGGAGGGGGCTGAAGGACCTCGTGGGCTGCGAGGTGCACCACCAGCGTATCGACTTCCACGGCGAGTGTCCGTCGTGCCTGCGGCAGCAGGAACCCTCGAACTGAGGAGATGGTGGCGCCGGACCCCGTTCCGGCGCTGACCATCACTGGACCATGGAACCCCACGGCACACTGGGCAAGGCGCTTCTCGTGGCGGGAGCGGTACTCTGTCTCACCGGGCTCGCGATCCTTCTGCTCCCCCGGGCGTTTCCCCTGGGTCGCCTTCCCGGAGACCTGGTCTTCAGGGGGCGCGGTGTCACGGTCTTCGTTCCCCTGGCCACGAGCCTGCTGCTCTCTGTGCTCCTGACGCTGCTTCTCAACCTCTTCTTCAGGAGGTGACGCTCACCACGCGCTCGATCTCGGGAGCGAACAGCCTGACCCGCTCCTCCACGAAATCAACGAGCGTGCTGGAGGCCATCGGGCAGCCGTCACACGCACCCAGGAGCCGGACCCGGACCTCCCGGCCCACCACCTCCACGAGCTCCACCCCGCCCCCGTCGGCCTCCAGCGCGGGCCGTACCTCGTCCAGGGCCATGAGGATCCTGGCCTCCAGGGGCAGATCGGCGGCCACCCACGCCGTCATGGGGTCCACCTCAACCCGGGGGCTGTCCGGTAGTCCACGATCACGCCTTCGTCTCCCCGGACCCCGCCTCGCCTGTATGATGTGGGGGGGGTCCTCACACCGAAACCGGCCGGACCGGCCGGCTATTCCACCGGGAGGAACCGCGGCGCCCCTGTGATGGGAACTTTTCTCCCGCCGCTGCGTTTCCCAGAACGAGGACGAAGATGGACGATCTCGAGACCACCGTGGAACGCTGCCGGACCGGGGACGACGAGGCCTGGTCGGCGCTGGTGAGCGCCACCATGGGTTCCATCTACCGCCTCTGCGCCTCGTTCGCCCCCTCGGCCGCCCAGGCCGAGGAGCTCGCACAGGACGTGTACCTCAAGATCTGGGAAAACCTGGAACAGTACAGGGCCGGATCCAACTTCATGGCGTGGGCCTACCGGGTTGCCAGGAACCTGCTCATCGATGCCCACCGGCGGGGACGTCACGAACGGAACGCCGCATGGCTCGACCCCGAGGTGCTGGAACGCCTCCCGGGCTCCGACGACCCCCACCACCAGACGGAGCGGCGGGAGCGCCTCCGCCTGGTCGCCCAGGGCCTGGCCCAGATCGAGGAGGACCTGGCCCGCCTGGTCCTGCTCCGGGACTTCGCGGGCCTGAGCTACCAGGAGATGGCGGAGGGCCTGAACCTTCCGCTGGGAACCGTGAAATCCCGCCTGAACCGGGCGCGCCTCGAGCTGGCCACGGCCGTCCAGAGGCGCCTGAAGATCCGCCCGGTCCCGGCCGGAACCGCCTCCGGAGAGGTCTCATGAACCGGTGTGACGAGATCCGCGAGCTCCTTCCCGCCTTCGTGGAAGGCGAGCTGGAGCCCCGGGACACCGGCACGGTGACGGCCCATCTCGAGGAGTGTGCCGCCTGCCGGGAGACCGAGGAGGCGCTCCGCCTGATCGCCGCAGCAGGAGCGGGGCTCCAGGCGGTCACCCCACCGGAGCACCTCACCGGCATGATCACGGCAACGCCCTGCGCCCGGTGGCTGGGGCTGCTGCACGGCGCCGTGGATCGCGACCTCGAACCCGAGGTCCTGGCGAGGCTCCTCGGACACCTGGAGAGCTGCGAGGGATGCCGGCGGGCCTGGGACGACCTGACGCTGATCCACCAGGTGGCGAAGGCTCTCGTTCCGCCCCCGGGCCTGGAGCACCGGTGCCGCAACATCACCGGCCTGCCGCAGCGGGAGGCCCGGATCTTCGGGTTCCGGACCGCCACGGCCGCGGCCTACCTGCTGGCCGTCCTGACCACGCTCCTGCTGGGCAACCCCGTGACGCTGGCGCGCCACGAGTCCGGCATCGTCCACCAGGCGAGGAGCGTGGTCCGCGAGACCGTCTCCACCGTGACCGACGAGAGCCGTGGCGAGCTCCGCCTGATGCTGTGGCGCACCTGGCAGTGGGGCAGGCAGCAGGCCGAGGTGCTCCGGGAGCTCGTCGCCGGCCCCGAGAACGACACCACCCCGGCACCCGAGGAGGTGCCGGACCAGGACCAAGGAGGACGCGAATGAACGACCACGACACCAACCCGAACGCTCCGGGCACGCCCCCGAAACCGCCCGTTCCCCCCGCCCGGCAGGAGAAGACCGAGCAGGAACAGTCACTGCCTCCGCGGCCTCCCGCCCAACCCACGCCCGCCGCGCAGCGGGCGCCGGAACAGCCGGCGGTCCCGGTCCCACCGCCACCGGCCGCCATGCCCGCCTCCCCGCTCCGGAAGTCGCCCGCACTGGCCGTGATCCTCTCCTTCTTCACGGGACTGGGCCACCTCTACCTGGGCCTCTACCAGCGCGGCATCGTGTTCTTCGCGCTCTTCGCCGGCGCCATCGCCCTGACCACCAACATCGGGGAGCTGGGCATCCTGATCCCCTTCGTCTGGTTCTTCGGCCTCATCGACGCCTACCGCCAGGCCCAGCTCATCAACCTGGGCGGCCTGGAGGAGCCCACCCCGGCCTCGCGGAAGCAGTCCAACCTGGGGTTCGGTGTCTTCCTCACGGTCCTGGGCGCCGTGCTGCTGATCAACAAGTTCTACCCCCTCGACTTCACCTGGCTCCGCGAGTGGTGGCCCGTGGCCCTGGTGCTCCTCGGCCTCCACCTCATCGCGAGCGCATGGTACGAACGGAAGAAGCAGGAGGAGGTGGACCGGCGGAAGGCCGAGGAGGACGGACCGGACTTCTGAACGCTCCACACACGAAGCCCTCGCGCCCCCCGGCTGCGGCCCCTCCTCCGGGGCGGGCGGGCGGCTTCACCCTTCACGTCTTCATCGTGAAACGTGAAAGGTGAAACGTGAAACGAATGAGGCACTTCCGGTGAGAAGGCCAAGGGCTGCTGCGCAAACGCCGGGAAGAGACGCCAAGCCACCCACTCCCCTGCCCCCGTGCTCCCGGACGGGCGGGCGGCTTCACCCTTCACTCTTCACATCTTCACTTCCTCACGTCCTCACCAACAACAAACGGGGCGCCCGCAGGGGCGCCCCGGGAAGCTCGCCGGGACCCGGCTCAGTCGTTCAGGTTGTCCACGATGAAGGTCCGCTGACCCACGAAGTTCTTGTTGCCATCGCGGTCCAGCGAGCGGATGACGAGGTAATGCTCCCCGTCGGTCAGCATCGTGGTATCCAGGTCGTAGGCGAACCCGGCATCCTCCGTCCAGCAGATGGGCCACCACGGCTGGGACTCCATCAGCTCGGGGCTGTCCAGGTGGTCGTCGGCGAGCCCCATGAGCTTGCCATCCACGTAGACCTCCACACGCTCGATTTCCTGGAAATCGATGGCCCACCCGGTCACGGGATAGATGCCGGCCACCCTCTCCATGTTCGTCGGCGTGTAGATGTCGCCGAAGGAGTAGCAGTCGATGTCACAGTTCCCGCACCGGATGATCACGGGGATGGTGCCGATCTTCGAGCTGTAGCCTTCGAAGTCGGTGGCCCGGACCGTCAGCCAGTGGAGGCCCTGCTGGAAGCCCTTGTTGTAGAGGAGGTCCTGGACGTTCACCGCGAGGATGTAGCCGCTGTCCTTGGAGGCCGGCACGTCGGGGAACATCCTGTGGATGTCAAGGCGCTCGATCCCGAGGTAGTTCACGTAGCGCTGGTAGAAATCCAGGTAGAACTGGTCCACGGGGGCCTTGGCCAGAGAGACACCGTCGATCAGGAGCTCCACGGAGGCCACGCCTCCCAGGTCGTGACGGCTTCCCACGTCGAGCACCCATCCGGCAACCCACTCCCACTGGGTTGGATCCACCGGATCCGGCTCCCAGCCAGGAGGCGCCGACCATCCCGGCTCGCCAGGCTGGACCTCGCCCTCGCAGTAGACACCGATGTAGTGGTTCTCGATGGGCCACTCGATGCGGCCGAACGGCGCCAGGTTGCGCCCGTTGTTGAAGACCTGCACGAAGCGCTGCCCGATCACCCTGGAGGCGCCCTCGTCGTCCCACAGCCGCACCGCGAGGGTGTGCACGCCGTTGGTGAACTTCGTGGTGTTCAGCATCCGCACGAAGCCGGAGCTGGCGGCGTCGGGATCGGACGGGAAGCGGTTCTGGACATCGGGACGGGGAATCCCGAGCTCGGCACCGCCGATCACCTGGCCGTCCACCAGGATCTCCACCTTCGTGACCTCGCCGTCATCCAGGGCCCAGCCCGACACGGGGAAGACACTGTCCATGGGCTGGGCGGGGCCCGGCAGCTCGAGCTCGCCGAAGGGGGCCTGGTTGAGGTCCTTGTTCACCGTGACGGAACGGTTTCCGAAATCCTCCGTGGTGCTGTCGGAGAAGGTCACCCGAAGGAACAGGGTGTGTGCCCCGTTGGTCAGGGAATCCGCATCGAAAGAGGTGCTGAAACCCGGGTACGGCTGTGCGCTGGCGGCCACCCAGGGGTAGGCCTGCAGCACGTCATAGCGGGGCTTATTGATGTCCACACTGGCGAGGTACACGCCATCCACGTAGAGGTCGATATTGCTCACCCCACGCGGGTCGACGATCCAGCCGGCCACCTCCACGAGGCCCGCGACAACGGCCTCCTCCGGCGGGGTGTCCAGCCAGAACATCGTCTGCTGACCCATTCCCGCCGGCGCTTCGTGAACGACGCTGGCTGAGACCTTTTCCAGCACAACATCGGTGCTCCCCGCCTGCACCGCCTGGGGGATCAACAGGGCCAGAGAAACGAGCGCAACACCGATCATCGAGTGACGCATTCTTCTTCCTCCCTGAAAAAACAAGCTCATGAGCTGAAAACCTCTCGCCCGAAATCATATACCACACGTGTTCTGCTGGTCAAACACAATCCCTCACACAATTGCCCGCAAAAAAGCCGCGGACACCCCCGAGGTGACCCCGCGCACATTCTCCGCCGGTTTTCGGCCCTCACGAGGCTCCAGTCACGGCGGGCCTCTCCCCGGGGATCACCAGGCTCGCCACGTGGGCCCGGGCCGACCTGCCCAGCGCCTGGAGGTCGTATCCGCCCTCCAGCAGGGAGAGAATCCTCCCCCCGCCCCAGGTCTCGGCGGCCTGGACGATGGCCCGCGTCATGCGCTCGAACCCGGCCTCCGTGACCTCCATGCCCCCCAACGGGTCCCCGGCGTGGGCGTCAAAACCGGCCGACACCACGATGGCGGCGGGCTTCAGACGTGAGCCCAGCTCCTCGAGGCCCGCCTCCAGGGCGGAGGCGTACACGGCGTCGTCGGCACCCACCGCCAGCGGGAAGTTCCGGGTGGCCCCGCGGCCCGCACCCTCCCCCACCTCGTCCGCAGCGCCGGTCCCGGGGTAGAAGGGATACCTGTGGACCGAGAGATACCCCACGTCCGGGCGCTCCCAGAACAGGCGCTGGGTCCCGTTGCCGTGGTGGACGTCGAAGTCCACCACCAGCACTGGTGCCTGCCAGGCCCGGGCGATGACCTCGGCGGCCAGGGCGGCGTTGTTGAAGAAGCAGAAGCCCATGGCGCGGTCGGCCTCGGCGTGATGGCCCGGTGGCCGGACGGCGAGGAACGCGCGGTGGAGCCGTCCGTTCACCAGGTCGAGAGCCGCCTGCACGGCCAGCCCGGCCGCCGCGAGGGCCGCCCGGAGGGTGCCCTCCGAGACGGGGTTGTCCGGTCCGTCCAGGGTGGACGGGGCCCGCTCGACGGCCTCCACCAGCCTCAGGATCAGGCTGGGCTCGTGGAGCCACCTGATCACGCCCAGGATGTCGTCGTCCGGGGGGAGGACCGCCTCCTGCTCCAGTTCCCACGGGCCGCCGTTGGCCGCCAGGGCCCCCAGCACGGACCGGAGCCTCGCGGGCACCTCCGGATGCCCCGGCCGCGGGACGTGCCGGAGCTGGTCGGGATGGGACCGGACCTCCACGATGTCGCTTGCCTTCACGGGGGCATCATACTACCCTCGCCCCATGGCCAAACGAACCGTCCGGGTGGTGGTGTCGCTGGTGCTGATGGCGGTGCTCGTGGCCCTGTTCCTGTGGAACGTGGATCTCGGGGAGGTGGGCAGGACCCTGGAGCGGGCCCACCCGGGCTGGCTGCTGGCCGCCGTGGCCCTGGCCCTGTTCTCCTACTGGCTCCGGGCGATCCGGATCATCCTGATCCTCCGGCCTGTGGGTCGCGTCCGGCACACGTCGGCGGTCCTGGCCACGGCCGTGGGCTACGCCGCCATGTCGCTCCTCCCCGCCCGGATGGGGGATCTCGTCCGCCCGATCGTCATCTCCCGGCGGGACGGGCTGCCCGTCTCGGCGACACTGGCCTCCATCCTGACCGAGCGCCTGTTCGATCTCTGGACCATCGTGCTGGCCTTCCTGCTGTTCACGTTCGACCCGCCCGCCATGGAGCTCGGCATCGAGGCCAGGCGCTCGCTCCACACCCTCAAGCTGGCGGGCTGGGTGCTGGGCACGGGCCTGGTCCTGGGATCCCTGGTCCTCCTCGGCCTCTTCAGGTACCAGGAACGCTTCATCCATCTCCTCACGTGGCCGTTCCGGAAGCTCATTCCGCGATGGGAGGGCGCCGTCGCCGCGTTCCTCGGCCACTTCCTGGACGGATTGAAGGTCCTCCAGCGGCCACGGGACCTTGTGGCCACCCTGGTGGCCTCGGCCGCGGTGTGGTGGGTCATCTTCTTCCAGGTGAAGGCCACCCTCCTGGCCTTCGGCGTGGACCTCCCCATGCCGGCCGCCTACCTCATGGTCACCCTCTCCGTCATCGGGCTGGCCATCCCCACCCCGGGAGGCGTGGGCGGGTTCCACAAGGCGTTCCAGTTCGGGCTCACCGCCTTCTTCGGGCTGGAGCTCAACCGCGCCACGGGCATCGCCATCGCCTACCACGCCACCTGCTTCCTGCCCATCACGGTGGTGGGCCTCGCCTGCCTGCCGGTGCTGGGCCTCACGCTCAGGGACACCACCCACATGGCCGACGAGATCGGCACCACGGAGCCGTAGCATGCGCTGCCCGTTCTGCACCCACCCGGAGAGCCGCGTGGTGGATTCCCGAGAGGTCAAGGAGGCCCGGGAAATCCGGCGGAGGCGAGAATGCACGGGGTGCGGCCGGAGGTTTACCACCTACGAGAGGATCGAGGAGGTTCCCGCCTCCGTGGTCAAGCGCGACGGACGGCGGGAGAGCTTCGACCGGGAGAAACTGCTGGGCGGCCTCCTGAAGGCCTGCGAGAAGAGACCCGTCCCGCGGCGCGAGCTGGCGGCCATCGCCGACGCCGTGGAGGCGGAGATCGCCACGCGGGAGGATCGTGAGATGTCCAGCGAGGAGATCGGCAACCTGGTGATCGAGAGGCTTCGTCACCTGGACCAGGTGGCCTACGTGCGGTTTGCCAGCGTGTACCGCCGGTTCGAGGACGTGAACCAGTTCATGGAGGAGCTGCGCCGCCTCCTGATCCAGCGGGAGGAAGAGCCATGATGCCGCGGTTCGGACCTTACGGACGCATCCAGATCCTCAAGGCCGAGATCAATCGCCTCATCGACCTGCTCCTGGAGGAGCCCGTGACAGGCTCCCCCGGGTGGCACCCCCCCGTGGACATCCTGGACGGAGCCAGCGAGCTCAGCGTCGTGGTGGAGCTCCCGGGGGTCGGGGCGAACGATCTCACGGTGGAGTTCAGACATCATGTCCTGATGGTCCGGGGCGGCAAGCGCCGGCTGGAGAGCGAGCCCCAGGCCCGCCGGTACCACCTCATGGAACGGTTCATCGGCGCCTTCCAGGTGGCGGTGGAGATCCCCCAGCCCGTGGATCCCGCCTCGGCGCGGGCGGTCCTCGCCCAGGGAATCCTCACCGTGACCTTTCCCCGCCTTGACGACAGGCGGGACCAGCCCTTCACCCTGACCGTCAAGGAGGAACGGCCCCATGAGTGATCAGACAATGGTCGTGACACCCGAGGAGGAGGAGGTCATCCACATTCCGGACGTCCTCCCGGTCATGGCACTGAAGGACGCCGTGCTGTTCCCGTACGTCATCGTGCCCCTCTCCGTGGGCCGGGACCGGTCCGTCAGGGCCGTGGACGAGGCCCTCTCGGCCAACCGGCTGATCCTCCTGGTCACCCAGAAGGATCCCACCATCGAGGAGCCGGGGCCGGAGGACCTGTACGAGATCGGCTGCGTGGCGGTCATCATGCGGATGCTCAAGCTCCCGGACGGCAACATCCGGATCCTTGTCCAGGGTCAGGCCCGCGCCCGCGTGGACTACTTCACGAAGACCGAGCCCTACCTCGAGGCCCGGCTCACCCGGCTGGAGGAGCCGCGCATCCCGGAGGGGGAGCTGCAGGTGGAGGCCCTGGTCCGCTCCGTGAAGCAGGGGCTCGAGAAGGTCACCAGCCTGGGCAAGCAGATCTCCCCCGAGGTCATGCTCATCGCCGCCAACCTGGACGACCCGCTCCGGCTGGCCGACCTGGCCGCCTCGAACCTCTCGCTCAAGGTGGCCGACGCCCAGAAGGTCCTGGAGACCCTGGACCCGGTGGACCGTCTCAAGCTGGTCCACGAGCTGCTCACCCGGGAGATCTCGCTGCTGGAGATGCAGCAGGAGATCTCCTCCCAGGTCCGGGGCGAGATGGACAGGAGCCAGCGCGAGTACTTCCTCCGGCAGCAGCTCAAGGCCATCCAGAAGGAGCTGGGCGAGGGCGAGGACCTGGAGCAGGAGCTGGAGGAGTACCGGCGGAAGGCCGAGGAGGCCGGACTCTCCGAGGAGGCCCGGGAGGAGTTCGACAAGCAGCTCAAGCGGCTGGCCAGCATGCACCCCGACTCCGCGGAGGCCTCCGTGCTCCGGACCTGGCTGGACTGGATCACCTCCCTGCCCTGGTCGAAGGTGACCGAGGACAACCTGGACGTGGCCCGGGCCCGCACCATCCTGGACGAGGACCACTACGACCTGGAGAAGATCAAGGAACGGATCATCGAGTTCCTGGCGGTGCGCCAGCTCAAGCCGGACTCCAAGGGCCCCATCCTGTGCTTCGTGGGTCCGCCCGGCGTGGGCAAGACCTCGCTCGGGCGCAGCATCGCCCGGGCCCTGGGGCGGAAGTTCATCCGGATCTCCCTGGGCGGCGTGCGGGACGAGGCCGAGATCCGGGGCCACCGCCGCACCTACGTGGGGGCGCTTCCCGGGCGCATCATCCAGGGCATCAACCAGGCCGGCACCTCCAACCCCGTCTTCATGCTGGACGAGGTGGACAAGATCGGCGCCGACTTCCGGGGCGACCCCTCCTCGGCGCTGCTGGAGGTCCTGGACCCCGAGCAGAACCACGCCTTCAGGGACCACTACCTGGGCGTGGCCTACGACCTGTCGAGGGTGCTCTTCATCGCCACCGCCAACATCACCGACACCATCCAGCCCGCCTTCCTGGACCGGATGGAGGTGATCCAGCTCTCGGGCTACACCGAGGAGGAGAAGATCGAGATCGCCCGGCGGCACCTGATCCCCAAGCAGCTGGAGGAGAACGGCCTCGAGCCGGGGCAGGTGGAGCTCACCACGCCCGCCCTGCGCCTGCTCATCGACGGCTACACCCGGGAGGCGGGCCTCCGCAACCTGGAGCGCCAGATCGGCTCGGTGTTCCGCAAGGTGGCGGTGCGCCTGGCCGAGGGCAAGCCCGCCCCGAAGCGCATCACCCCCGCCATGGTGGAGCGCTGGCTGGGCGCCCGGAAGTTCCTGCCCGAGTCCCAGCTCAAGGAGGACCGCGTGGGCGTGGTCACGGGCCTGGCCTACACGCCCTACGGCGGGGACGTGCTCTTCATCGAGGCCCTGGCCTTCCCCGGGAAGGCCGACCTCAGGCTCACGGGGTCGCTGGGCGACGTGATGAAGGAGTCCGCCCAGGCGGCGCTCTCCTTCGCCCGGGCCAACGCCGTGGACTACGGCATCGCCCCGGACTGGTTCGACAGCCACACCATCCACGTGCACGTGCCGGCTGGGGCCATCCCCAAGGACGGTCCCTCGGCGGGCGTCACCATGCTGACCGCCATCATCTCCGTGGCCTCTGGCCGCCAGGTGCGCCACGATCTGGCCATGACCGGGGAGATCACGCTGCGTGGCGACGTGCTCCCGGTGGGCGGCATCAAGGAGAAGGTGCTGGCGGCGCTCCGCGCCGGGGTCACCGACATCCTCCTGCCCGAGGAGAACCGCCGGGACGCGGCCGATCTCCCGCCCAAGGCGCGGCGGGCGGCCTCCATCCGCTTCGTCCGTCACGCCCGGGAGGTGCTCGCCGAGGCGCTGAGGAGTGGAGAAGGTGAGGAGGTCAGCAACCGTCTTGGATGTCAAGCCCTGGCCGGGTCCGGGGACCAGGGTTGATTGTCCCTGACCATGGCACTCATGATGGTGAGGAGCTTCCTGGCCACGGCGGTGAGGGCGGACACCTCGGCCGGGTGCCCTTCAGCTACCGGATGAAGCGGGGGGCGCGTCCGGGACGACCACCGGACGCGGCCGCCGTCTCCCGCCGCCCCTCACCGCCGCCGTCCCCGATCCCCGACGCCGCCATCCGCCCCCGGACCCCGGCCCGAAACGGGCCCGCACACGGGTTTCCCTTGACATTCGCCAGAAGAAGGAGTAATCAGCCATTTGGGACAGCAATCGGCCGGAGGACCGGGAGGAGACCCATGGAAGCGTACATGACAGCCAAGGAAGCCGCTGAATACCTGAAGCTCGCCGAGCGGACACTGGTCCGTCTGGCCCACGAGGGGAAGATCCCCGGGGTGAAGATCGGGGGGCAGTGGCGCTTCCGGAGGGCCCTGCTGGACGAGTACCTGGACACCCTGGCCTCGGCCTCCGTGGCCTCGGCGGCCGGCAACCCCGAGCAGGTGATCGACGCGCCGCTCACGGAGATCTTCTCGGTGGAGAACGTGATCCCCGACCTGGAGGCGGCCGATCGCGCCGGGGTGATCCACACCATGGTGGAGCACGTGACGGGGCTGGGCCTCGTCAACGACCCGCAGTGGCTCGAGGCCGCCCTCGCGGCCCGGGAGCGCCTGGTCCCCACGGCCGTGCCCGAGGGCGTGGCCTTCCTCCACGCGCGCCGGCGGTCCCCGGACAAGTTCCCCCAGCAGTTCATCGCGCTGGCACGGTCCAGGGACGGCGTCGTCTTCGGGTCCCCGGACATGGGCAGGACCCACCTGTTCTTCCTCCTGGCGCTGCGCAACGATGCGCTGCACCTGAGGTGGCTGTCCCGGCTGGCCTGGATCGTGCGGAACTCCACGCGGATGGCCCGCCTGGTGGACGCCGGCGACGCCGAGGAGATCTACGCTGCCATGCTGGAGGCGTCGGAAGCCCTGCCCACCTCGTTGCGGCCCACCGGGATGGCGGCGGGCCGGTAGACCACCTGCGGACGCACGGTGCAGCGGCTGCGGATCGCCCGGACCGTGGGGGACGGGTTGGCGAAGGAAGCTCTCGCCGCGGGCGGGCTTGCGCCCCTCCTCGCCCTGTGCTATCACGTACGCGCTCCTCGGGAAGGGAGCCAAGACATTCTGGAGGATTGGGTATGAATATCGAAGCCAAGGTCAAGGAGATCATCGTCAAGCAGCTCGGCGTGGATCCGGAGAAGGTGACCCTCGAGGCGTCGTTCGTGGATGACCTGGGGGCGGACTCCCTGGACACGGTGGAGCTGGTGATGGCGTTCGAGGAGGAGTTCGGGGTGGAGATCCCGGACGAGGCTGCCGAGAAGATCGCAACGGTGAAGGACGCCGTCGACTACATCAAAGAGCACGCGGAGGCCTGATGATGACCCGCCGGGTGGTGGTGACCGGCATGGGGCTGGTCACGCCGCTGGGGCACACGGTCGAGAGCACGTGGCAGGCCCTGCTGGACGGCACCAGCGGCGTGGGGTTCATCACGGCGTTTGACGCCTCGGACTTCGCGGTGAAGATCGCGGCCGAGGTCAGGGATCTCGACATCTCCCGGTGGCTTGACGTCAAGGAGGCGCGCCGATTCGGCCGGCACGTTCACCTCGCCGTGGCGGCCTCGGAGATGGCCCTCGAGAACTCCGGCCTCGAGATCACGGAGGAGAACGCCGAGAGGGTCGGTGTCGTCATCGGATCGGGCATCGGCGGCCTCGGGCTCATCGAGGAGCAGCACGAGATCCTCAGGACCCGGGGACCCCGGAGGGTGTCCCCCTTCTTCATCCCCGGGGCCATCATCAACATGAGCTCGGGAATCGTCAGCATCCGCACGGGGGCCAGGGGGCCCAACAGTGCCACGGTGACAGCCTGCTCCACCTCCGCCCATGCCATCGGCGACGCGCTCATGTACGTCCGTCACGGGTACGCGGATGCCATCATCTGCGGGGGATCCGAGTCGGTGGTGACGCCACTGACGGTGGCGGGCTTCGCCTCCATGCGGGCACTCTCCACGCGCAACGACGAGCCCGAGCGGGCCTCACGGCCCTGGGACCGGGACCGCGACGGCTTCGTCATCGGCGAGGGGGCCGCGGTGGTGGTCCTGGAGGAGCTGGAGCACGCCAGGAGGCGCGGCGCCCCGATCCTCGCGGAGGTCCTGGGCTTCGGCATGAGCTCCGACGCCTACCACATCTCGGCGCCGTGCGAGGACGGTGACGGGGCCATCCGGGTGATGCGGGTGGCGCTCGAGGACGCCGGCGTGGCGGCCGAGAACGTGGACTACATCAATGCCCACGGGACGAGCACGCCCCTGGGAGACCGCGTGGAGACCATCGCCATCAAGGCGGTGTTCGGCGACCACGCCCGCAGGGTGGCAGTGTCCTCCACCAAGTCCATGACGGGCCACCTCCTGGGTGCGGCGGGAAGCCTGGAGTTCGCGGTCTGCGTCCTGGCCATGCGGGACGGGGTGGTACCACCCACGATCAACCTGGACGACCCCGAGCCCGAGAACGACCTGGACTACGTTCCCCACACGGCCAGGGAGATGCCGGTCGACGTGGCCCTGACCAACTCCTTCGGCTTCGGCGGAACCAACGCCTGCCTGGTGGTGGGCCGGGCCGACTGAGGAACGGCCGGCTGGGAGGACGCTCTGGCTCAACCCCGGCCCGGTGCCATGTCGAGTGCGGCGGTCCTGCGTCACCGCATCGTCCATTTCGTGGGAAGGTTGCACTTCTACGACTTCGGGCGGTGGCTGCTGCTGGCGTCGCTCATCGGTATCGTGGCGGGCCTGGGTGCGGCCTTCCTCACCTGGGGCGTGGAGGCCCTCTCCCACCTCCTCCATGTGGAGCTGGCCGGGGCCCTGATCCCGGGCCACGGCAAGGGTGCCAGCGCCGACTGGCACTCGCCCACCAGGCCCTGGGTGCTGCTGATCATCCTGCCGGTGGCCGGTCTCGTGGTGGGGTGGCTGGTCCAGACCTTCGCCCCCGAGGCCGAGGGCCACGGCACCGACGCGGTGATCCGGGCCATCCACAGGGAACGCTCGGTGATCCGGAAGCGGGTCCCCGCGGTGAAGCTGCTGGCCTCCATCCTCACCATCGGCTCGGGCGGGTCGGCGGGCCGGGAGGGCCCGGTGGCCCAGGTGGGCGCCGGCTTCGGGAGCTACCTGTCCCGGTTGCTGAACCTGTCCTCGAAGGATCGCCAGCTCCTGGTCATCGCCGGCATGGCCGCGGGCATCGGCGGCATGTTCCGGGCACCGCTGGGAGGAGCGCTCTTCTCCATCGAGGTGCTGTACTCGGAGAACGACTTCGAGTCCGAGGCGCTGATCCCGGCGGTGATCGCCGCCATCGTCGCCTACGTGGTCAACGCCTCCTTCACGGGGTGGGGTCACATCTTCGCCGCGCCGGAGGTGGCCTTCTCCCACCCCGTGGAGCTGCTCTCCTACGTGGTGCTGGGGATGCTCCTCGCCGTGGTGGGGATCATCTACGTGAAGGTCTTCTACGGGGTCCGGGACCTGGTGTTCCGGCCCCTGCCGGTGCCCGCGTGGACCAGGCCGGGGATCGGCGGGCTCCTCCTGGCCCTCCTGGCGCTGGCGGTGCCCCAGGTGATGGGAGGCGGGTACGGGTGGCTCCAGCTGACCCTCGACGGGAACCTTCCCCTCAAGCTCCTGCTCATCCTCCTGCCCGCCAAGATCATGGCCACCGCCCTCACCATCTCCTCCGGCGGATCCGGCGGCGTGTTCGCCCCCTCGCTCATCATCGGCGGGATCACCGGGGCCGTCTTCGCCGAGCTGGCCGTCCGGGTGGCCCCCGGCGCGGCGCCCCCCGCCGCCGCCTGCGTGCTCGTGGGCATGGGGGGGTTCTTCTCCGGCGTGGCCAAGGTGCCCATCGCCTCGCTGATCATGGTGGCCGAGATGAGCGGGTCCTACGACCTCCTGGTGCCCATGATGCTGGTGGGCTCCGTGGCGTTCCTCCTGACGCGGGGCGTCACCATCTACGAGGAGCAGGTCCCGGGGAGGATCGATTCCCCGGCGCACCTGGGCGAGTTCCAGGTGGACGTGCTGGAGCAGCTCCGGGTGAGCGACGTGGTGGACACCTCGGCGCCCATCGTGACGGTGTCGCCGGGGACCCCCTTCCGGACCATCCTCCAGATGGTCTCGGAGAGCGGGCAGGAGTACTTCCCCGTGGTGAACGGTGAGGGCCGGCTCATCGGCATGTTTTCCATGGAGGACGTGCGGCGCGTGGTGGCCACGCCAGAGGTCTGGTCCCTGCTGGTGGCCGACGACCTCGGCGTGGCGGGGTCGGGAGTGGTCTACCTGGACCCCGATGAGGACCTCCACACGGCGTTGCGGAAGTTCATGGCAGCCCAGGTGAGCGTCCTCCCGGTGCTGGAGGGCCCGCCGCCGTCCCGTCTGCTGGGGCTCCTGTCGCACCACGAGTTGATGCAGGCCTACGACAGGGTGGTGCACAGGCTCCAGGAGCCCGCCTGACGTCCTCCCGGGATCCGCCGACGCCGGGCTCCAGAGCTGGGGCGGGGTGTCCGGTGCGCTTCGGACGGCCACCACGGTGCGGCCGTCGCCTGAGACGGCAGCCGCGGTGATCCCCTCCACCTCCCCGGCCAGGGTGTCGATGGCGACGCTGCGGGGGGAGACGGTGGCCCGGGCCAGCCGCCGGTGCACGTCCCCGGCGACGCCCAGGATCGCGCCGCCGGAGAAGGGCCGCACGAAGGCGATCTCCTCGTTGGCCCCCGTGGGCACCGGCTCGAGGCCCTCCATGCCGTCCCGCCAGAAGGCCAGCCGGAGGCGGCCGGCAGCCAGGTTCTCCAGGTCCGTGGTCTCGGTGAAGACGGCCAGCGCCACGCCTTCCGGGGTGAAGGCGAGCTTCTCGGGCAGGACGGCACGGGACACCTCGAGTTCACGGGAGGCCCGCGGCTCCACGGTCGTGAGCACCAGGTGCGGTGTGCCGCGGTGGTCGGCCTCCCAGTGGGGGGAGGTGTCGGAGTCGTGACCCACCGTGAGCTCCACGGTGACCGGGTCCTCTCCCAGCGTGCTGAGGCGGAGATCTCCCACCAGCCGGTGCTTCTTCTCGTCCGGCCGGCGCAGGACCCAGACCACCCGGCTTCCGTCCGGTGCCAGATCCATGTCACCGGGACGTTCCTGGTGCACCACGGTCTCCGCCCGCCACACGGGATCGGGCGGCGGAGCCTCCTTCGTGGATGTGGCGAGGGCCATACCCCCGGTGAACAGGGCCAAGGCGACGGCGATGACCTGGGCAGCAGCACGCATCTCGACCTCCCGGCGGCGGCCTGGCACGTGGCCCGGTGCCCGGATCAGGGGTGGAGCATGGCGGCGAGCTGACGGAAGCAGCGACCTACGCGATCCCGGAAGGTCTCGGCGCGCCGCCCGCGGCGGGGTTCGATCCACGCGGGAACATACGGATCCATGGTGGCGGCCACCCTCTGCACGTCCTCGTCTGTCATCGGGGGTTTCACGGCGACGAGGTGGTAGATCACCTGATCGCAGACATCGAGGTGACCCAACCGCATCTTTCGTTGCAGCCACGGAGGGAAGTTCCTGTAGCGATCGAAGTACAGGAACTCCATGCGGACCAGCCTGAGGTCGAGCCGCGGCCTGGTGTGCTCCGAGGTGGAGAGCCCCCAGATCGTTCCGTGCGGAGGGCGGTACCATTCCGCCGCGTCCACGGTGCAGGTACCGGCATCGGTCCAGAAGCGGGGGCTGTGCTCGTTGAAGATCTCGTGGTGGAAGGGGTTGGCGAGGTTGAGCCCCTGCTGCCCGTAGGGCGCCACGATGGCCACCTGGGCACCGGGACGGCAGATCCGCCAGATCTCCTCCATCACGGGCACCAGGTTCCGGACGTGCTCCAGCGAGTGGCTCGCGTGGACGAGGTCCGCACAGGAATCGGCGACGGGCAGCGGCCGCTCGAGATCCGCCACCACGTCGACTCCGGGAAGCGGGGAGTGATCCACCCCCACGAAGCCGGGGAGGGCCTTTGTGCCACAGCCCAGGTCGATGCGAACCGGAGGATGCGGGATCCGCTCCGGGGTCTCGCCTTCGTACGCCATATGCACCTTTCCCGTTGCTCATGCCGGGACAGTCGCTCGCAGCACTTCCCGCCCCAGGATGCCACCCCGGGGAGGGGTTTGTCCAGGTTCCCGTCCGGTGACGGGCCTCCGGGCACCGTCCGGTCCTGGTGGATCCCGGCTGATCCCGGAGGACACGGCGGCACGCCCACGGGCCAGGGGGTATACTCGCCTCCATGGGACGGGGCTGGTTCATCACCTTCGAGGGCGGGGAGGGGTCCGGCAAGACCACCCAGGTCCGCCGACTGGAGGAGCACCTGCGGGGTGGGGGGCACGAGGTGGTGGTGACCCGGGAGCCCGGGGGCACGGCGGTGGCGGAGGCGGTCCGGGCCGTTCTGCTCGACCCGGCGCAGGACCCGGATCCGCTGACGGAGCTCTTCCTGCTGGAGGCCGCCCGCCGCGACCACGTGGAACGGGTGATCCGTCCCGCGCTGGAACGTGGCGCCGTGGTGCTCTGCGACCGCTTTGCCGACTCCTCGGTGGTGTACCAGGGGCTCGTGGGAGGCGTGGAAGCTGCGACCGTCGAGAGGCTCAACCGGCTCGCCACCGGGGGGCTGGAGCCGGACCTGACCTTCGTCCTGGACCTCCCCGCCGAGGAGGGCCTGGCCCGCGTGGGCCGCCGCAACGGTGGCGGCTCGGGCAACAGGATCGACGGGCATCCGCTGGAGTTCCACAGGCGCGTCCGCGACGCCTTCCTGGAGCTGGCTCGCCGGGGAGGCCGGAGGTTCAGGATCCTCCCGGCCAGGCAGGACGAGGATCGCCTGTTCGAGCTCCTGCTGGACGAGCTGCCGGAGGAGCTGCGATGACCGTGCCGTGGTGGGACGACGACACCGGTGTGCTCGACCGGGATCGCTTCGGGGAGCAGGTGGAGGATATTCTCCAGCGGGCCCGCAGGGCACAGCTGGAGGGCCACCTGCCCCACGGTCTGCTCCTGGTGGGGCTCGAGGGGATGGGCCGCGAGCTCGCCGCCGTGGAGCTCGCCGCCATGCTCACCTGCCCCGAGAACGCCGGGCCGTGGTGCGGGTGCAACAGCTGCCGGCGTGTGCGGCGTGGCATCCACCCCGATGTGGAACGGGTCGCGTACGATCCGGACCTCAAGGGCACGAAGGACGTCATCAAGGCCGACCAGGTCCGGGACACCATCGTCTCGAAGGTCGGTGCCCGGCCCTATGAGGGCATGGCCCGCGTCTGGATCCTCGACAGGGTGGAGCGCCAGTGGTTTCCTCCGTCCCCGGCCAACGTGTTCCTCAAGACCCTGGAGGAACCACCGCCGGCCGTTCACTTCATCCTCCTGGCGGCCAATCCCGGGTCGGTGCTGCCCACCATCCGCTCCCGCTGTCAGACCCTCCGGCTGCCCGGAGCGGTGGCCCTGGCGGCCCGGGAGGGGGATGAGCTCCCCGAGCTGATCGCCTCGGGGGAGGGGGCGAGGGAGTTCGCCCGGCGGGTCCGTGCGGCCCTCACCGAGGCCGCCGGCGGGGACCCCCTGGCCCTGGTGGTGGTCTCCCGGTCCCTGCCCGGAGAGCCCTGGGTGTACCAGGCCGCCGCGGCCGCAGCCCTGGAGCTCGCCACCTCGGGCACGGGGGCCGACGGTGGGGAGGGCTTCTCCAGGCTGGCCGCACGGCTCGTGGAGGCCGAGTCGCGGGCCCGTGTCCTGAACATCCGCCCCGAGCGCCTGATCCTCTCCTGCCTCATGCAGTGGTACGAGGAGGCGGTGGAGGGAGCGGCATGAGACCGGGAACGGTCCTCCGGGAACGGGCCCGTGACCGCGGGTTCCTGTCCCGGCTGCGTCCCCCGTGCTCCGGGGCGATCGTGGAAACGTGGGTGAGGGAGAATGGGGACACGGAGGCGCCCGTGGACCCGGAGCGCGCCCGTGCCCTGGTGGCGGCACTCCGGTGAGACGGGTGACAGGAGGAGGTTGACATGAGGAGAATCGGACTCGCGATGCTGCTCGGCCTGGCGGTTGTGGCGACCGGGGCACCCGCTGCCGCGGACGGAGGGAAGCCGGAGCCCTCACGGATGGAGAGGCTCGTGGCCGCCCAGGAACACGCCCACGACGTTCTGGCCAAGAAGATCGACGACATCCTGTGGTACCAGCGGGTGAGCGACGTGGCCGTGATCGACAAGGTCCGGATCTACGGGCCGCCCCGGTGGAAGGAGCCCAACCCCGACGCCATCGGCGCGGGCAACCCGGTGAAGTTCTACTGCTACGTGTTCACCCCCAGGGAACCCGCGTCCGGGAAGCTTCCTCTCCTGGTCCTGCCCCACGGGGGCGTCCACGGGGATTTCACCACCTACTACGCCCACATCGTCCGGGAGCTCATGGCCCAGGGCTACGTCGTGGTGGCCCCGGAGTACCGGGGCTCCACGGGCTACGGGAGATGGCTCTTCGAGCTCATCGACTACGGCGGGCTGGAGGTGGAGGACTGCCTGGCCGCGCGAGACTGGGCGGTGGCCAACCACCCCCGGGTGGACCCGAAGCGGGTGGGGATCCTGGGCTGGAGCCACGGAGGGCTCATCGCGCTCATGAGCCTGTTCAACCACCCGGATTCCTACGCCTGCGCCTTCGCGGGAGTCCCGGTCTCCGACCTGGTACTCCGCATGGGCTACATGGACCAGGAGTACCGGGACCTCTACGAGGCGCCCTACTTCATCGGCCAGTCGGCCAACGAGAACCTGGAGGAGTACAAGAGGCGCTCGCCGGTCTGGCACGTGGAGAAGCTGAAAAAGCCCCTGCGCATCCACACCAACGTCCACGACGAGGACGTGAACTACGTGGAGGTGGAGCACCTCATCCAGGCGCTGAAGGCCGCGGGCAAGGACTTCGAGTACGAGGTCTCGGACGTGCCGGGGGGCCACAGCTTCGACCGGCTGGACACCCCCGAGGCCTGGTCCTACAGGAAGAAGATCTACGCCTTCCTGGCCCGATACCTGAAGCCGCCCCACCCCGGTGTCCGGCTGGGGGTGAGTGCCGCGGGGATCGCGGCACCGTGAGGCCGGGGCGGATGGATCGGGTGTGACGGCATGGGGTGGAACGCGCTCCCGCGGCTCGAGGGCTGGAGACGGTGGGGGGCGTCCGGCCCCCTGCTGCACCTCGCCCCGGCCAATGGCTTCCCTCCGGGGGCATACCGCCAGCTGGCCGAGGCACTGGCGGTCCGGGCCCGGGTGGTGGCCGCCCCGCTGCTCCCCCTGAGACCGGGGACCGACCCCCGCAATGTGAGGTCGTGGACCGACGTGGCCGAGGACCTGGGACGGCAGCTCCGGGAGGCGGGCCTCGAGGATCTCGTGGGCATCGGTCACAGCCTGGGCGCCGTGGTCACCGCCCTGGCCGCCACAGCGGACCCCGGGCTGTTCCGTGGACTGGTGCTGGTGGACCCCGTGCTCTTCACCGGGAGGCGACGGCTGCTCTGGTCGGTGATGCAGCGGGCCGGGCTGGCACACCACTTCCGGCTCGCCCGGGGTGCCAGGGAACGCCGTGACCGGTGGGAGTGCCGGGACGACGTGCTGAAGGCCTGGAGGCGGAGAAGGGTCTTCGCGTCGTGGGCACCCGGCGTGCTGGAGGACTACGTCATCGAGGGTACGAGGGAGGCGGAGGGGGGCGGCGTGGAGCTGGTGTTCCCCAGGGAGTGGGAGGCGCGGCTCTTCCAGGTGACCCCCCCCGACCCCTGGAGTGCGATCCGCAGGATCGGGGTTCCGGTGCTGGCGGTGCGGGGCGAGGGTTCGGACACCTTCCTTCCGGAGGCCGCCCGTCGCCTCGGCCGGGAGCTCCCCGGGGCCCGGGTGGTGGAGGTGCCCGGGACGGGTCACTTCGTACCCATGGAGCGGCCCCGGGAGCTGGCGGAGATCATCCTGGACTTCGTGAACGGGCTGGACGACCCGGCCTGAGGAACGGGTGTGCCCTCTTCCCGGTGTCGGGTATCATGGGGGCCCGCCGGAGATCGTCCGGCATGGAGGTTTCGATGATCACTGTCACCGACGAGGCCCAGAAGAAGGTCCTCGAGTTCATGGAACAGACCCAGGAGTCCTGCAAGGGCCTGAGGATCAGGGCCCGCAAGCTGGGCCACCATACCTTCGCCTACGACCTCACGCTGGTGCTGGAGGGCGAGGACACCGCACAGGACGTGGTCCACGAGATGGACCACATCACGGTGTTCCTCGATCCCCAGAGCGCGGAGTGGCTGGAGGGCACCACCGTGGAGTTCGTCACCGACGAGCGCGGCTCGGGGTTCAAGATCGACAACCCCCAGGCAAAGGTGGAGTGGGACGACCCCGTGGCCCAGAAGGTCCAGGAGGTCCTGGACGAGAAGGTGGCTCCGGCCCTGGCCTCGCACGGCGGATGGGTGGAGCTGGTCCGGGTGGAGGGTGACACCGCGGTGGTCCAGCTGGGCGGCGGCTGCCAGGGGTGCGGCATGGCCAGCGTGACCCTCACGGACGGCATCCAGAAGGCCATCCTGGAATCGGTGCCGGAGATCCAGCGGGTGGTGGACGCCACCGATCACGCGAGCGGCGACAACCCCTACTTCAGCTGAGGAAGACGGCCCGGCCCGCCGGGCGGAAATGTTCACGCGTCCTGCACCCGAGCGGAGTTCCCGTACAATGCGTCCATGAAGATCGCGCTCATGGGCACCCACGGGGTCGGCAAGACCACCCTCTGCTTCGAGCTGGCCGCCAACCTCAAGCGCAGGGGGCTCGACGTGGAGATCGTCCGCGAGGTGGCCCGTCACTGCCCCCTGCCCATCAACCAGCAGACCACCCGCGAGGCCCAGGAGTGGATCCTCCACACACAGATGGCCGGGGAGATCGAGGCCGCCGCCCGGCACGAGGTGGTGCTCTGCGACCGGTCGGTGCTGGACAACTACTGCTACATGGTCCACGGGGTGGGCAGCACTCCCGAGTGGGAACGGATGCTGGACCGCTGGATCCCCACCTACGATCTCCTGGTGTACGTCCCCATGTGGATCCGGCCCACATGGGACGGCGTGCGGGCCGTCGAGCCCGGCTTCCAGGAGCAGATCGACCTCCTTCTCGAGGGCATGATCTCCGTCCGCGGGCTCACCCCCCTCCGCCTGCCAGCCCAGGAGAGGGACTCCTGGAGCGCCCGGCTCACCGAGGCCATCGCCTCGAAGCTCGACCCGACCCTCCCCCTCTTCGGGGAGGATGAGCTCGACGGGGGGGCGGGATGACGGACCACGGCCGGTCCCGTCCCCACGGCGGCGCGCCCCACGGCGGGGAGGCCACGACCTCCCGGGAGGTGGCCCACGTCATCGACCGGTCCGTGGAGCAGCTGTGGGCCACCATCGAGCGGCTGGAACGCCTCCAGCCCCGCAACGTGGAGGACTTCCGCGTCTCCGTCTTCGGATCCTCCAGGATCGAAGCGGGGGACCCCCTCTACGGCGAGGCGCGCGACCTGGCGCGGAGGCTCGCCGAGGCGGGGTGCCAGATCGTCACCGGGGGGGGCGCCGGCCTGATGCAGGCGGCCAACGAGGGTGCCTCGTCCGGGCACATCACCGGCCCCGCCCCGGGCGAGGGCGTCCCCGTGAGGCTCGTGGGCGGTGACGAGGTCCGCCCCTTCGTGGAGCGGGTCTACCGCCACAGGACCTTCTTCTCCAGGCTCCACCACTTCGTCCGGCTCTCGTCGGCGTTCGTGGTCTTCCCGGGGGGCATCGGCTCCATCCTCGAGGCCATGATGATCTGGCAGCTCCTCCAGGTGCACCACCTCCCGCCGGTGCCCTTCGTGCTGTACGGCCACCACTGGGACGGCCTCCTCGACTGGATGCGCGACACGGTGGTGGACGGCGGCTACGCCGACCCGGACGACCTCGAGATCCCGCTCCGCGTGGACACCGTGGACGCCGTGATGGAGATCATCGGCGCCGAGCTGGAGCGCTTCAGGAGGAACCGGGAGCCCCTGGTCCCCGACCGTCCTCCCGGTGGAGGCCCCCACCGTCCACGCAGGTGCGGTTCCTGAGGCACGCCAGCGAGAGATCGATCCCGCCCCCCTTCCTCCCCCATGGTGGCCTGCAACCCCAGGCCGCCGACGCTGCCCGCGTCCTCCCCCTCCGTCCGCCGTACAATGGCCCCGGAGGTTCCCATGCGCATGCCCCACCGTTCGTGGATCCCGCTCCTGTCCCTGGCCCTCGGCCTCACCGTCGCCGCACCCGCCCGGGCGGCGAACCCGCACCACGCACTCCAGGTCCGCCTGGATCCGGCCGGCCACCGGCTGGAGGTGGCGGACACGCTCACGCTCGACGGGGTCACGGCGGACGCCGACGGGACGTTCCACTTCGTCCTGCACGCGGGTCTCGACCCCACCGTGGTGACGCCGGGCTGGGCCCTGGAGGCCGTGGACGGCCCCGTGGACGCCGCCTTCCTGGGCATCAACGCCACCTCCGAGACCGCGGGGAAGGTGCCCCTCGAGGGCTACCGTCTCCACCCGCCCGGCCACGGGGCCACGGGTCCCGTGGAGATCCGCTACGCCGGGGTCGTCGACCACCCCCTCGCCACCTCCGGCGAGGAGTACCAGCGCAGCTTCTCGGAGACGCCGGGGATCATCGGCCCCGACGGGGTCTTCCTGGCGGGCAGCACCGCCTGGGTCCCCACCTTCGGTGACGGGCTCGTCACCTTCACGCTCACGGTCGGCGGCCTGACGCCCCCCTGGGACGTGGTGAGCCAGGGCGGGCGGACCCGCCACGAGACGGCGCCGGACGGTACCCGCACCACCACCTGGGAGTGCACGAGCCCCCAGGAGGAGGTCTACCTCGTGGCGGGCCCCTGGCACGAGTACTCGGCCACGGCCGGGAAGACCACGCTCCACGCCTTCCTCCGCCAGGATGATCCCGCCCTGGCCGACAGGTACCTCAAGGCCACGCGCCGCCACCTCAAGCTCTACGAGAGCATGCTGCCCCCCTTCCCCTACCCCTCTTTCGCACTGGTGGAGAACTTCTGGGAGACGGGCTACGGCATGCCCGGGTTCACGCTCCTGGGTCCCCGGGTCATCCGCTTCCCCTGGATCCTGACCTCCTCCTACCCCCACGAGCTCCTCCACAACTGGTGGGGCAACTCCGCCTACGTGGACTTCGCCACCGGCAACTGGTGCGAGGGGCTCACCGCCTACATGGCCGACCACCTCTTCGCCGAACAGAAGGGCCGGGGTGCGGTCTACCGGAGGGCCACACTCAAGAAGTACACCGATTTCGCGAAGGGGGACAAGGACTTCCCGCTGTCGCAGTTCCACAGCCGCTTTTCGGCGGCCTCGGAGGCCGTGGGCTACGGCAAGAGCCTCATGCTCTTCCACATGGTCCGGCGGGCGGTGGGCAACGAGACCTTCCTCCAGGCCATGTCCCGCTTCTGGGAGTCGGAGAAGTTCACACGGGCCTCCTTCGCCGACATCGCGCGGGCCGTCTCGGAGACCTCCGGGGGCGACTGGAACCATTTCTTCGAGACCTGGGTGAACAGGGTGGGCGCGCCCCGGCTGGAGATCGTCTCCGTCACCGCCACCGAGACCCCCGACAGCCCCGACCACCCCTGGGAGGTGCACCTGGAGCTCCGCCAGGTCCACGAGGGCGATCCGTGGCCCATGAGCGTCCCCGTGGCGGTGACCGTGGAGGGTCGTGAGGAGGCCATCATGGCCGAGGTGGGCACCTGCCTCGCCTCCTGTGCGCTCACCATCCCGTGCCCATCCCGCCCCCTCCGGGTGGACGTGGACCCGGCCTTCGACGTGATGCGGCGCCTGGATCCGCTGGAGGTCCCGCCCGCCCTCTCCACCCTCTTCGGCAGCAAGGATGCCACCTTCGTCCTCCCCTCCGGTGCGCCCCCGGCCGAGCTCGAGGCGTGGAAGGCACTGGCCGCGCACTGGGCCGCCCCGGGAGAGCCCCGGATGGTGCTCGACAGCGAGGCCCCGGCACTGCCGGGAGGATCGGTCTGGGTGCTGGGCCGGAGCAACCGGTTTGCCCCCGAGGTGGCCCGCCGCGTGGCCGCCCAGGGAGTCACGCTCGAGAAGGACGCCGTGACCGTGGCCGGCAAGCGATTCGGCCTCGACGCGCCCTCCGTGGTCCTGGTGGCCCGGGCGGACGACCCCTCGGCGGCCCTGGGCTGGGTGGCCGCCGCCCCCGCGGGAGCCATCGGCGCCCTGGCCCGCAAGCTGCCCCACTACACCCGCTACTCCTGGCTGGCCTTCACCGGCGAGGACGCTGACAATACCGGCAAGGGCATGTGGAAGCCCCTGGAGTCCCCGCTGGTGCGGAACCTGACGGACGGCCCCCTGCCCGAGCTGCGGCTCCCGGAGCGCGAGCCCCTGGCCCAGCTCCCGCCCGCCTTCGACGCGGCGGCCATGAAGGCCACCGTGGACCATCTGGCGGCCCCCGGGATGGAGGGGCGCGGCGTGGGGACGCCGCAGCTCGAACGGGCCACCGCCTGGGTGGAGGCACGGCTCCGGGACGCGGGGCTCGAGCCCGCCGGCACGGAGGGCTACCGCCAGTCGTGGAGCTGGACCGGCGGCGACCCGCCCCACGAGATCACGCTGACCAACCTGCTGGCCCGGATCCCCGGCACGGACCCCGCGCTCGCGGACCACCCCGTGCTGGTGATGGCCCACCTGGACCACCTGGGCCATGGCTGGCCGGACGTCCGGCCCGGCAACGAGGGAAAGATCCACCCCGGCGCCGACGACAACGCCTCGGGCGTGGCCGTCCTGCTCGAGCTCGCCCGCACCATGGCCGCCGAGCCCCGCAGGCCCCGCCCCGTGCTCTTCGCCGTGGTCACCGCCGAGGAGGCGGGGCTCGTGGGCTCCCGCCACCTCATGGCCTCGCTGCCGCCGGAGAAGCTGCCCTACGCCTGCGTCAACCTGGACACCGTGGGGCGGCTGTCCGAGGGCAAGCTCCACGTGCTCAACACCGACTCGGCGAAGGAGTGGAAGTTCCTGTGGATGGGCGTGGGCCACACCACCGGCGCCCCGGTGGCCATCGTCCCCGAGCCCCTGGACGCCTCCGACCAGGGTGCCTGCCTGGAGCGGGGCGTCCCGGCCGTGCAGCTCTTCTCGGGGCCCACCACGGACTACCACAAGCCCACGGACACGCCGGACAAGATCGACGCCGACGGGATGGCCGTGGTGGCCGAGGCGGCCCACGAGGCCGTGGCCTACCTGGCCGAGCGCACCGAGCCGCTGACCGTCACCATCGGACCGGCGAGGCCGGCGCCCCCGGCGGGCGGCCCGCCGCCGCGGCCGGGTGGCCGCCGCGCCGGCATCGGCACCGTGCCCGACTTCGCCTTCGGCGGCCCCGGCGTCCGGGTGGACCGCGTGGTGCCCGGCTCGCCCGCCGAGGCAGCCGGCCTCGCCGCCGGTGACGTGATCACCGCCATGGACGGGAAGGCCGTGGGCGGCCTCCGGGACTACTCCCGCCTGCTCAAGGGGCACCAGCCCGGCGACACCGTGACGCTGACCGTCCTCCGGGACGGCGTGGAGAAGAAGGTGGAGGTCACGCTGGGGGAGCGGTGAGGGCGTGAGGACGTCCCCCGCCCGGCCGGGACGAGCAGAGGAGCAGGGGTGCAGGGGTGCAGGGGAGCGCGACACCGCCAGGGTCACCGTCACGGACACGGTCACGGACGCGGACCCTGCCGCTGTCCCTGACCCTGGCACTGTCCCCGTTCCTGACCCAGACCTTGTCCATGACCGTGGCCCTGTCCCAGGCCCGGACTCCGACGCGGCCGCCGTCCACTGCCCCCGACCCTTCTCCGAGCTCCGGCGGCCGGGTCCGTGCTCCCGCACGGCCCCGCCGTCCTCCTCCGGCGAGGCTTGGCGGTGTGATTGCCGGGTGGGGCTTCGGCCTCGCCGGAGTGCGGGCGGGCCGCCTCCCACGATGGCGGGCCACTTCTCCGTGCGTTCTTCCCGTGCGGAGCCCGGTACGGCGTTTCCCTGGTGTCCGGGTCTGGAGAGCGTCACGGGAAACGCCGTACCCGGCACACGCCGCCGGGCGCCACCTTCTCCGGGTGGGTAGGGGACGTCTTTACTTCCTCACCTCTTCACCCTTCACCTCTTCACCCGGGGCGGGCGGCGGTCCTCCACGCCTCCCCCGCCCTTCCCTTTTCCTCCGTTTCTGCCATAATCCGCCCGATCGGCGGCGGGGCCGGCCCCCGCCCCGGCAGGGACGCGAGCCCCGGCGGCTCCGGAAAGGACCGGTCCGGCACCATGACCATCTCCCTCATCGGCCGTTCCATCGGCGAATCGGTCACCCTCAAGCTCAACGAGACGGCAGCCATCCTCAGGGCCAAGGGCGACCCCGTCATCCACCTGGGAGGCGGCGAGCCCAAGGGCAAGCCCCCCCTGGACGCCCTCCTGGCCGCCTCGGCGCTGCTCAACAGCGGCGAGGTCCGCTACACCCCCGCGGACGGCATCCCCGCCCTCAAGCAGGCCATCATCCGCTACACGGAGGAGTTCTACGGGCGCTCCCCGGCACCGGAGAACGTCATGGCCTCCGGGGGTGCCAAGCAGGCCATCATGGTCTGTCTCCAGGCCATCGTGAACCCCCAGGAGGAGGTCATCTTCCCGGCCCCCTACTGGGTGAGCTACCCCGAGATGGTCAAGCTGGTGGGTGGCGTCCCCGTCCCCGTGCATCCCGAGGACGGCAGCTTCACCCCCCGGATCCAGGACATCGAGCAGGTGGTGAGCTCCTACACCCGGGCGGTGATCATCAACAGCCCCAACAACCCCTCGGGCGCCGTCTACCCCGAGTCCTTCATCGCCGACATCGTGGACTTCTGCGAGCGGCGGGGGCTCTACCTCATCATGGACGACATCTACCACCGGCTGATCTTCGACGGCCGCACCCCCGTCAACTGCTACGACTTCGCGAAGGACCACAGCGAGAACTCCAGACTCGTGGTCATCAACGGGATCTCCAAGCAGTACGCCATGACGGGCTTCCGCATCGGCTGGGCGGTGGCCAACCGCAGGCTCATCGAGGTGATGACCAACATCCAGGGCCACCAGACCTCGGGTCCCTCGGCCCTGCTGCAGCACGCGGCCGTGGGAGCCATCAACGGCATCCAGAGCAGCGTGAATTCGCTGAGGCTCACCCTGGAGAACAACCGCAACGTGCTCATGGACCGCCTCCGCTCCTTCAACGGGGTCCACGTGCGCGAGCCGGGCGGGACCTTCTACAGCTTCGCCGACTTCTCGGCCTACGAGAAGGACTCGGTGAAGCTGGCCAACTTCCTGCTCGAGAAGGTCCAGGTGGTGACCGTCCCCGGTGCCGAGTTCGGCATGGACGGCCACCTGCGGATCTCCTTCTGCGGCTCCATCAAGGACATCACCGAGGGGATCGAGCGCATGAAGTGGGCCCTGGACCCCGACGCGCCCAACGAGCTCTACATCGGCGACCGCAAGCTTGTGAGGGACTGGACATGAGCAAGTACCTGAAGTTCAAGACCCCCGCCGCCTCCCAGGCCACCGACCTGGCCGCGGACTTCGGCCTGTCCAACCACGGGCTGATCCACCTGGACCGCGTCTACTGGAACCTCCCCACCTCGGCGCTCTACGAGGAGGCCGTGTTCCGGAACGAGGGCGCCGTGGCCCACGGCGGCCCCCTGGTGGTGAACACCGGGAAGTGGTCCGCCCGCGCCGCCCAGGACAAGTACGTGGTGCGCGAGGCCACCACCGAGGACAGGATCTGGTGGGGCGAGTACAACCGGCCCTACGACCCCGAGAAGTTCAACGCCCTGTTCGCCCGGGTGCAGGCCTACCTGCAGGACGAGGAGCTCTTCGTGCAGGACTGCTGGGCGGGCGCCGACCCCGAGTACCGCATGCCGGTCCGGATCATCACCGAGAAGGCCTGGCACTCCCTCTTCGCCCGCAACATGTTCATCACGGTCCGGGACCGCAACGAGCTCAAGGAGCACGTGCCGGAGTTCACCGTGATCGCCGTGCCCGACTTCCGGACCGACCCCCGGGTGGACGGCACCCGCACCGACACCGCGGTGATCATCAACTTCGCCCAGCGCCTGGCCCTCATCTGCAACACCTCCTACGGCGGCGAGATCAAGAAGACCATCTTCACGGTGCTCAACTTCCTGCTGCCGCTCCGGCGGGTGCTCTCCATGCACTGCTCGGCCAACGTGGGCCCCGAGGGCGACGTGGCCCTCTTCTTCGGCCTCTCGGGCACCGGCAAGACCACGCTCTCGGCCGACCCGGGCCGCCGGTTGATCGGCGACGACGAGCACGGCTGGAGCGACGACGGCGTCTTCAACTTCGAGGGCGGCTGCTACGCCAAGGTGATCCGGCTGTCGGCCGAGCACGAGCCCCAGATCTGGGCCACCACCCGGCGCTTCGGGACCATCCTGGAGAACGTGGTCATGGACCCCACCTCCCGGCGGCTGGACCTGGACGACGACCGGTACACGGAGAACACCCGGGCCGCCTACCCCCTGGAGTTCATCCCCAACGTGGTCCCCGAGGGCATGGTGCGCTCCCACCCGAAGAACGTCATCCTGCTCACCTGCGACGCCCAGGGGGTGCTGCCCCCCATCGCGCGCCTGGACCCCGATCGCGCCGTCTACCACTTCATCTCGGGCTACACCTCCAAGATCGCCGGCACCGAGATCGGCCTGGGCATCGAGCCCGAGATCACCTTCTCCGCCTGCTTCGGCGCGCCCTTCATGGTGCACCACCCCTTCGAGTACGCCGACATGCTCAAGCAGAAGATGCTCCACCACGGCGCCCGCTGCTGGCTGGTGAACACCGGCTGGGTGGGCGGGCCCTTCGGCGTGGGCAAGCGCATCTCCATCCGCCACACCCGGGCCCTGCTCAACGCGGCCCTCGACGGCCGGCTGGACGAGGTGGAGTACCGGAAGGACGAGCTCTTCGGTTTCGACGTGCCCACCAGCTGCCCCGGCGTGCCCGACGAGGTGCTCGACCCCTCGAGCTCCTGGGGCGACAAGGACGAGTACTGGCGGCGCTACGACGGCCTGGCCGCCCGATACATCGACAACTTCAAGCTCTTCGAGAAGGGCTGCCCCGCCGAGGTCCGCGCCGCCGGCCCCCGGCGCTGGAAGGGGTGATCCACGCTCGTCTCCGGAACTCTTCGGCTGCGGTGGCGATGTCGCCATGGTCCCGGGTCGCGGGGCGGCAGGGACTCTCCCCATTCCTGTGGTACCGTTGAATCCAACGGAACGCTTCGCAATCCATTGGTCTGGCCGGCTTGCTGGAGGCAGGCGTGAAGTACGAGACGGCGACACCCATCGGGCGTGGTGGCATGGGCGATGTGGCCCGGGCCTGGGACCCCGCACTCAGGAGGTGGGTGGCGCTCAAGTTCCTCCGCTCCGACGACCCCGACCTCGAGGAAAGGATGATTCGGGAGGCCCGGGCCCAGGCGCGCGTGGAGCATCCCAACGTCTGTCCCGTGTACGAGGTGGGCCGGCACCAGGGCCGCATTTTCATTGCGATGCAGTTCATCGACGGCAGGCCGTTGGACCAACTCATGCCGCAACTCGGGCCGGAGCAGGCGGCAAGTCTCGTGAAAACTGTGGCGGAAGCGATCCACGCCGCGCACGGCGTGGGCCTGATCCACCGGGACGTCAAGCCGGCGAACATCATCGTCGAGGAGACACCGGAGGGTCTCAAACCCTGGGTCGTGGACTTCGGCATCGCACGAGAACAGGACCTTCCCGGATTGAGCATGACAGGGCAAATCGTGGGGACGCCCGGGTACCTCTCCCCGGAACAGGCTCGCGGAGAAGTTGCCACCATCGACCGGCGCAGCGACGTGTTCTCCCTGGGAATCGTGCTCTACGAGCTACTCTCCGGCGGGAAACCTTTCCCCGGGGAGAGCGTTGCCGAAATGCTGGTGAACCTCCTGGAGGAGGAGCCCATCCCCCTTCGGAAGGCCGCGCCGCACGTGCCACGCGAACTTGAAACGATCACCATGAAATGCCTGGAGCCAGAGCGCGACCGCCGGTATCCCTCCGCACGGGCTCTCGCAGAGGACCTGGACCGCTTCCTGAAGGGCGAGCCGGTGGAGGCGCAACGGCAGAACGTCCTCGGCAGGGCCTGGCGCCGGGCCCGGCGCCACCCGCGGATGACGGCGGCCATTGTGTTCCTGGTGGTCGTCGGGACCGTGCTTCTGGGAATGACGATCCATACCCGGATCACGGCGGTGCGCCGCGAGCAACTCGCCCAGCGTTTCGGCAGGGAGGTCGAGAGCGCGCAGAGGACTCTCGAGCTGGCCTACCTGCGGCCCCGGCACGATATCCGGCTCGATATCGCCAGGGTTCGCCAGCAGATCGAGTGGATCGGCTCGGAGTCGGCACGGCTCGGCCCGTGGGCCCGCGGCATTGGCAACGCTGCCATGGGACGGGCACTCCTGGCTCTGGATGATCCTGGCGCGGCCCGGGTTCATCTCGAGGAAGCATGGCGGCAGGGCGAGCGAACACCCAGGGTGGCCGCAGCACTGGCCCTTTCCCTGACAGCGCTGTACAGATCGGCCCTGGAGGATGCCCGGCGGATCCGCACGCCCCAGCTGCGTCAGCAGAGGCTGCACAGGGCCGACAGGGATCTCCGGGGCCCGGCAATACTCTACCTGGGGAAGGTCAACCCCGGCGACGAGCAGGCCGCCTACCTGCAGGCGACCTTTTCCTTCCTCTCGGGCAAGGATGCGGAGGCGCTCTCCCTTCTGGACCGGATCAAGAAGACCAGACCGTTCTTCTACGACGCCGACCTGCTGGCTGGTGCCATTCACCGCCGACGTTACGAAGCCAGGGCGGATGCCGGAGATTCCCGGGAGGAGCGAGAGGAGTTCCTCCTGGCCAAACACGCCTTCGAGGAAGCCGCGGTCATCGGAGAGAGCGACCCCCGGCCACTTCAAGAGCTCTGTTCCCTCTGGGTACAGGCACTTCGCCTCCGCTTCTACAGTTCCGGGGAGGGCATGGCCACGGCTCGGGACGCTGCCCTGGAGGCTTGCGGCGCGGCACTGACGATCAACCCGGACTCTGTCGCCGCTCACATCGGGGCGGGCAGGGCCTACCGGTACTGGTCGGACTTCCAGCAATGGCAGGGACGAGCTGCGGCCGAATCTCTGGAGGCCGGCCGGGCCCATGCGCGGGAGGCCCTACGGCTCGACCCCGACAATGTCGAGGCGTACACCCTGATCGGCGTGCTCCACCGGTTGGCGGCCGACCAGCTGGCCGGGACCGGCGAGGATCCCGTTCCGGACCTGCAGGGCGCAGTGGCCGCCTACCAGGAGGCCATCCGGCTGGAACCCGACGACTCCAGCGCGCTGCTCAGCCTTGCCGTCGCCGAGCTCAGTCTTGGCGCCGCAGCCCGGGCTCGTGGAGAGGATCCCATCCCCGCCTTCCATTCGGCGGAGGAGGTCTCGCGGCGCGCCATCACGATGCAGCCGAAGCTCGTCGGTGCCTGGGTCAACCTTGGAATCGCCCGGGCACAGCGTGCCATCACCCTCCGTGATCGGGGAAAGGATTCCGATCCCGTCTTCGATGCCGGGGCCGCGGCGCTCGATCACGCCATCGAGATCAACCCGGCGTTCACCACCGCACACTGCAACCTCGGCGAGCTCCTGCTCCGGCAGGCGGAGGGCCGGTTGTGGAGGGGACAGGACCCGGGACCCCTCGTTCTCCGGGCGAACGGGCTCCTGGAGATCACCCGCGCCGCGTATCCATCCTGGGCCGGAGCGTACTACCTGGCCGCATTCGGCCACGCACTGGTGGCCGAACACGCCCGCCGCAGTGGACGGAATCCCGGTGCCGAACTCGACCGGGCCCGGCAGCTGGTGGCCTCGGGCCGTGCCATCCGGTCCAACGACGCGGAGGGCCTGGTGCTCGGATCCTACGCCGCTCTCGTGGAGGCTCGTCACGCGATGGACCACCGCCAGGACCCCCGGCCCGCGGTCCACACCGGGCTGAAAATGGCCCAGGAGGCGCTCGCCATCAACCCGTCGAGCGCCCCCGCGTGGCTTCGCAAGGCCGAGCTTCTTGCCGTCGAGACCAGCTGGAAACGTTCCAGGGGCCGCCCTGTCGGCTCCACCCTTGCCCGCGCCGAGAAGGCCCTCGCCCGCGCCCGCTCCCTCAACGCCGGTCCGCTGGAGAGTGGGCTGGTCGAGGCCGCCCTGTGGCTGGAACGTGCCCGCTCGCGGGCCGCCCGTGGATCGGCCAACGCCCGTGACGCCGTCATTCACGGGCTCCGGGCAGCCGAGGACGTCCTGTTCCTTGCCCCGACCATGATGGAGGCCCAGCAGCTTCGCTCTCAGCTCCGGAGTCTCCTGTAGGCCATCGCAGGGCACCGCGGAGTACCCGGTGCGCCACGATGGCGGGGAAGGTCCCTCCGCTTCGCGGCCCTGATGGGCCGTTCTGGCCGGGAGGACGGCCGCCGGGGGCCGCCACCGGCACGACGCCGGTCCCATCCCCGGGATTTCGGTCCCACGGGCGGGACCGCCGGGACGTCTCCCCGGCCGGTGGGTTTTCACGCAACCCACCACCTGACAGCAGGTTGACTCCCCGGCGCATCGACCTTCCCCTCCTGGCACGGATCGTGGAATACCTCCCCCCGAACCAAGGAGGCCGATCATGAAAAGAACCCTGTTCCGTACACTCGCCGTGGCGATCGCCCTCGCGCTCGCCGCCCCCCTGACCGCCGGCGTCCCCGGCACGGACATCTTCATCCCCTCCGCCGCCCGCGCTGCCGGCGCCAACGGCTCCCAGTGGTACGCCACCGTCTGGATCCACAACCCTGGCACCCACGCCGCCCAGGTCAGCATCGCCTTCCTGAAGCGCAACCAGGCCAACGGCTCCCCCGTCACCCAGACCGTCACCGTGGACCCCGGCGAGACCCTCAAGCTCGCCGACGTCTTCCTCGACGCCTTCGGCCTCGACAGCGCCATCGGCGCCCTCCGCTTCCAGAGCTCCACCAAGATCGTCGTCTCCGCCCGCTCCTACAACCTCACCGAGGCGGGCCTCGCCGACTCCCAGGGCCAGTTCATGGCCGCCATGCCCTCCACCCTGGCCATCGAACCGGGAGAGAAGACCTCCATCCCCGGCATCACCCAGCCCGCGGACGGGTCCTTCCGCTGCAACTTCGGCCTGCTGGAGACCGCCGGGGGCACCCCCGACGTCCGCGTGGCCCTCTACGACCGCGACGGCGTGGAGCAGGCCTCCAGGGTCTACACCCTCGCCCCCTTCGAACCCGTCCAGTTCAACCTCTCGAACATCGCACCGGGGCTCACCGCGGACGGCGGCCGCCTCGAGGTGGAGGTCCTCTCCGGCCCCGGCAGGGTCCTGACCTTCGCCTCCATGGTCGGCAACGGCACCGTCTCCCAGGACCCCTCCACCCTCGAGATGGAGTACGAGCTCGTCCAGGGCACCGGGACCGGCATCGAGAGCGTGGAGCACGACGCCACCCTGACCGGCGACGGCACTCCCTCCAGCCCCCTGGGCATCGCCGACCACGGCGTCACCAACGC
>Ga0256835_1000303_pt1 | contig 38637 bp, 31 predicted proteins | sample PIR30metaG_FD_185972 | JGI IMG/M metagenome (GOLD analysis project Ga0256835, IMG submission 185972) | Hydrothermal vent microbial communities from East Pacific Rise, Pacific Ocean - PIR-30 | ecosystem: Environmental > Aquatic > Marine > Hydrothermal vents | place: Pacific Ocean: East Pacific...
GCCGCCCTGGAGAGCCTGAAAGAGCGGTTCAGCGCGCTCAAAATCCTGCGCGACGAGGTCATGGAGAAAAAGATTGACCCCGGTCGCGAGGAGGCCGCCAGACGCGGAGACCTCCAGGCCTTCAAGCACTGGGCCGACGTGGACATGTACTTCAACGAAGAGATCATGGGAAACCTCTTCGATCTCTATCTCGCCCTCACCAGGTTCCTGGCCGAGGAGATCCCGGCCGAGGCCGTTCAGAACCAGATGGAAAAGGTGCGCGAGGGGTTCCAGGCTTTTGCCGCAAAAGTCGATGGGTTGGACATCCTTAAAGAGGATCTGGAGCGCATCGGCCAGGAGGTGGAAAACATCCTCCAGAAGACCGGCGAGACCATCGTGCTCGTGGAGAAGTTCCGCGAGAAGAACCACATCTTCGGCCAGGACCTCGAAAAGGTGCGGCACACCTCGGACGAACTGGCCAAGACCCTGCTTTCCTTCGCCGAGACCAAGGCCCTTTCGCGCGCCAAACGGGCCACCCAGAAGAGCATCAACATCTTCATCGGGGCCCTGGTGGTGGCGCTCGGCATCTTCGTCTTCGTCCTCTGGTTCACGCACCATCGGGTCATCCATCCGCTCTCCCTCCTCATCCACGAGCTGAAGGACATGGCCCAGGGAGAGACGGACCTCACCCGGGAGCTCGCCCTGCGCACCATCAACTGCTCGCAGATCATGCAGTGCGAGAACACCACCTGCCCGGCCTACGGAAAGGAGACCCACTGCTGGTACGAGGCCGGAAGCTACGCCCCGGAGGTGCACTGTCCGGTTATCAAGAGCGGAAAACTCGAGCGCTGTGACGACTGCTACGTTTACAAGAAGGCCAATTCCACGGAAGTGGACGAGGTGGTGACCTTCATCAACGCCTTCCGTCTCCGGATGAGAAAACTCATCTCCCGCCTCAAGGAAAAGGGCGAGATCGTGGCCGAAGAGTCCCACCACATAGACCACGAGGCCGAGCGCGCCTTCATGGTGGCGGAGAACGCCCGCCGCGAGGCCGAAGAGGTGAAGGAAGCCGCCCAGACCGCAGACAGCGAGGTGGCCCGGATCGCCACGGCCATCGAGCAGATGAACTCCGCCATCGGCGAGATCTCCCGCAGCACGGCGGAAGCGCGCGAAACCGCCTTCTCCGCCAAGGAAGAGGTCTCCCGGGCCAAGGAGGTCATGGAGACCCTCTCCCAGGCCTCGGAGCGCATCGGCGAGATCAGTCAGCTCATCGGCTCCATCGCCGAGCAGACCAATCTCCTGGCGCTTAACGCCACCATCGAGGCCGCGCGCGCCGGTGAGGCCGGAAAGGGCTTCGCCGTGGTGGCCAACGAGGTCAAGGAGCTCGCCCGCAAGACGAGCGAGTCCATCGAAGAGATCGAGAGCATCGTCAACGAGATCCGCACGGGAAGCCGCGAGGCCGTGCAGGCCATCACCCAGATCGTCCAGGTCATCGACCGGGTGACCGAGCTCACCGACACCATCGCCGCGGCCATTGACGAGCAGACCGCCACCAGCCAGGAAGTGAGCGCCAACGCCCAGATGGCCAGCGAGGAAGTGAGACGCCTGGCGGAGAAGGGCGAAAACATCTCCCAGGCCAACACCGAGGCCGCCGGCGCCGCCAAGGAAATGAAGCAGGCGGCCCACAAACTCAAAAACATCTCCGAGGAACTCCAGAAGCTCCTCGGAGTGTTCCGCGTTTAGACCGGTCTCCTTGATTGAGGGAAGGGCCTTCGGGCCCTTTCCCTCAACTTCTTTCGAGGATGATGAGCCCCGCCACCGTGAGCAGGATCCCCAAAAGCCGCATGAGGCTCAACTTCTCGCCGAGGAAGAGGAAGGCGAGAAGCGCCGTGACCAACGGATAGGCCGCGGTCAGGGGGACGATCTTTGAGGCCGCCCCGGTCTTTAGGAGCGAAAAATAGGTAAACATCCCGAGCACCCCGGCCACCAGGCCGCTCATGGCCAGGGCCAAAAACTCCCGCCAGGTGAGAACCGCCATCCCGGAGAACTTCCCGGACAAAAGCGTGGCCAAGATCAGGATCAGGGCCGCCACGCCGGTGCGCAGGGTGAGGGCGAGCAGGGGATCGGTGCCGTGCAGACCGATCTTTTCGAAAAGAGGGGCCGAACCCCAGAAAAGGAGCGTAAGGAGCCACAGGGCCACTACTTTCCCTTCCATGAGAGACCTCCGCGCTGATCTCCGAAAAAGCTAACGAAAAGAGGGCCTCGGCGGTAGAAGGGTCTCAATACTCCGGCGGAAGCTTCTTGAGCTCCGCAAGGGTGATGACCGGCCCGTCCTTGCAGACGAGAAAGGGCCCCACGTTGCAATGATGGCAGAGGCCGATGCCGCAGCGCATGCGGTTCTCAAGCGAGAGATAGACCTGCTCCGGGGTGAAACCGCACTTCTCGAGCACCGGAAGGGTGAACTTGATCATGATGGGCGGGCCGCAGACCAGGGCCACGGCGTTCTCTCCACTCGGGGCCACCTGCTCGGTGATCTGCGGGACGAAGCCCACGAGCCCGTCCCAGCCCGGGGCCTCGCGGTCCACGGTGAGGTAGAGCTTCAAGTCCTTCCTTTCCTGCCAGGCCTTGAGCTCCGGCTTGTAGAGGAGAAGGCCCGGGTTTCGCGCCCCGTAGATCATGGTGATCTCCCCGTAATCGTCGCGATGCTCGAGGAGATAGACCAGCGTGGCGCGCAGGGTGGTCACGGCAAAACCCCCGGCGATGAGCACCACGTTCTTTCCCCGAAAGTCCTCGAGGGGATAGCCGTTTCCCAGGGGCCCGCGCAGCCCGATGACCGTGCCCTCGGGCAGGCGATGGAGGGCGTCGGTCACCAGCCCCGTGCGGAAGACCGTAAAGAGGATGAGGTCCTCGGAAGGGGCGGAGGCGATGCCGATGGGACACTCGCCCTTTCCCGGCACGGAAAGCATGGCGAACTGGCCGGGCACGTGCCGAAAGGCCCGATGGGCCTCCTCGTCGAGCAACCGGAGATAAAAGCTCTTGAGGAGCCCGTCGTCGGTCTCCACCACCACGCGTTCGATCCTGGCAGGCTCCGGAATCATGTTCTTTTTCGGGGCAGCCACCATCTTCTCCTCCTAAACCTCGCTCATGGTCCGAATGATGTCCCAAAGGTTGACGCCTGCGGGGCACTCTTCGATGCAGCGCCCGCAGCCCACGCAAAGGGGCTCGCCGTAAAGGTCGAGGAAATACTTGAACTTGTGCAGGAAGCGGTTGCGAAACCGCGCCACTGGACTGCGGCGGGGATTGTGGCCCGAGGCGTGCCGGCTGTAGAGCTCAAACATGCAGGCGTCAGGAAGCCTCACCCGCACGCCTTCCCCTCCCACCACCTCGTCCTGGACGTCGAAACAGTAGCAGGTGGGGCAAAGGAAGGTGCAGGCGCCGCAGTTGAGGCAGGGGAGGGCCAGCTCCTCCCAGAACGGGGCCTCGTAGAGGGCAAGGAGCGGGGCCTCCTTTAGCTTTTCGAGCGCCGGGGCCGCGGCGTATTTCTGGCGAAAGGCCTCCCTTTCGTTCTCAAGCGCACGCGCCGCCTCTTCGTCGGCCGGGGCGAAGTTTTCGTCAAGGAGCTCGCGGGCGCGCGCGGTGAAAAGGGAGACGAGATAGCGGCCTTCCCTTTCCACGAAGAGGAGGTCAAGCCCCTCGCCGGCAAAGGGATCAAGCCCCATGGCCCAGCCGAAACACTGGCTTCCCGGCTCCCGACACATGAGCCCCACGAGAAAGGTCCCCTCCCGCCGACGACGGAAGGGTTCGTCCTCGGAAAAGACCTTCTCGATGAGCGCCACGCCCTTGGCGTCACAGGGACGCACGCCAAAGACCACGCGCTTTTCCTCGGGTCCGGCCACGGGTTCGGGCACGGCCCCGGGGCGGGCCTCGAAACGAAGGAGCGGCTCGCGCCAGGGGAGGAAGAATTCCTTGACCGAAAGCCTCGTCCGCGCCTCAAGATAGAGCTCTCCCTCGTAGGGACCGAAGCCCTCCGCGGAGACCGGCACGAAGAGCCGATATTTTTCCGAAAGCCCCTTGAGCCAGGAGGACAACTTTTCCTGCGGCAAGACGTAAAGCATACTCTCCCCCTAAATCTTTCCCGCGGCCTTGAGTTCGTGGGTGATCATGAAGTCCTCGGGATCGTCCTCGCGAAAGTCCGTGAAGAGAAGCGGCGCCTCGGGGTCGAGCCCGGCCTCGAAACCAAAGGCCGAGAGGGCCTCCTTCTCGAGCTTCTTGGTGAGGAGGCGCAGGGGAATCCCCTGCGGGCAGGCGGCCTCGCAGGAACCGCAGTCCACGCAGCGGCCGGTCAGATGATAGGCGCGCACCAGATGATAGAGCGCCGTGTCCACCGGGTCCCTCGTCTTTCCCACCCATTGGGGGCGGGAGTCGTCCACGAAACACGTGGGACAGTAGCAGAGGGGGCAGGCCTGCCGGCAGGCGTAGCAGCGCAGACAGCGCGAGACGATCTCTTTCTCAAACCAGGCCCAGCGCGCGGAAGGAGAAAGGCCCTCGATCTCTTCCACCTGGGCGTAGGGTTCAGCGGACACCGGGCGCGCCGGGGCCTCGATCAGTTCGTCGTAAAGGGGCGGGGAGGGATGCCGGCACGAAAGGCAGTTGGCCCGCAGGAGCTCCTCGCGCGCGATCTCTTTTTTGCCCTCGGAGGTGGTGACGAGGACCCGGTCCGAAAGGTCGTCCTCCACGCGCGTGACCTTCGCCGCTAGGGCGCGCACCTTGGCGGGATCGAGCATCCCCGGACAGGGCACGCCGAGGAGATAGACCTCCTCGCGCTTCACCTGGCCCTCCTGAAGGAGGACCACCACCGCCCGGGAGACGCAACCCGTGGCCACGAGGGCGACCTTTTGCCCGCGGAGCTTGTGGAGGGCGTTCGCCGGGTTGAGGACCCCGAAGCTCGGCCAGACGAGCCGGTTGACCTCTTCGGCGGAGCGCACGGCCACGAGCCGGTTGCGATAGGGCAGGGGACCCGGGCCGTAGCCCACCACGACCTCGGCCCGGCCTTCGGTCAGGACCTTCGCCGCCGCTTCACGGATCTTTTCGGTAAGCGTTCCCATCCTCCCTCCTAGGCGCCTGTTTCTCGCAGGACCTTGCGAAACTTGGTGTTCGGCCCGAGGGCCTTCACCCGCTCGGTGATCTCCGTGACCACCTTGGCGAAGACGTCACCCTCGGAGGCCGAGATCCAGGCGAACTGGACCCGCTCGGGCTCGATCCCCGCAAACTCAAGGAGCTTCTTCAGCATGTAGAACCGCCGGCGCGCGTAGAGGTTTCCCGTAAGATAGTGGCAGTCTCCGGGATGACAGCCCGAAACGAGCACTCCGTCGGCCCCGGACTTGAGGGCGTCGAGGATCATGGCCGGGGAGACCCGGCTCGAGCAGGGCACGCGCACGATGCGGATGCTCGGCGGATAGCGCAGCCGGGAGACCCCGGCGAGGTCCGCTCCGGCATAACTGCACCAGTTGCAAAGAAAGGCGATGATCTTCGGTTCCCACGACATAGGCCCTCTCCTAATACCAGATCCGACCAAAGGCGGCTTCCACCGCGGCGATAATCGGTTCCTCTCCGAGGTTCTTCACCTGGATGGCCCCGCAGCGGCAGGCCGCCGCGCAGTTGCCGCAGCCCTTGCAGAGCGAGGGATTGATCACCGAGACCAGACCAAAGGGCTTCATCTCCTCGAGCCGCGGGGCGTGATAGGGACAGAGCGCCACGCACTGACCGCAGGCCGTGCACTTGCGCGGGTCCACCTCGGCCACCAGGCTTTCGGCCGGAAGCTCCTCCTTGGCAAGGATGGTCGTGGCCCGCGCCGCCGCAGCCAGGGCCTGCGAGAGGCTCTCTTCGGCAAACTTCGGATAGTGACAGAGCCCAGCCATGAAGACCCCGTCCGTAGCGAAGTCCACCGGGCGCAGCTTGAGATGGGCCTCAAGCATGAAGCCCTCGGCGGTCGTAGCGCATTTGTAGAACTTGGCGAGCTCCCGTGAAGACTCGTCCGGCACAATGCCCGTGGCAAGCACCAAAAGATCCGGCGCGAGGACGATCTCCTGGTGGAGGACGTGGTCCTCGGCGTAGACCCTAAGCTCCTCGCCGGTCTCCACCCGCGGGAGCCTCTCCGGCTCGTAGCGCACGAAGACCGCCCCGAGCTCCCGCGCCTTCTGATAGAGGAGCTCCCGCGCGCCAAAGGTGCGCACGTCCCGATAGAGCACGAAGACCTCAAGCTCGGGGTTGATCTCCTTTAAGCGGATGATCTGCTCCATGGTGTGGGTGCAACAGACACGGCTACAATAAGGATGCTCCTCGTTGCGGGAGCCCACGCACTGGATGAAGACCACCTGCTTGAGCTCCCGGAGGGCGTCATCCCCACGCGCAAGGAGCTCGTCCACCTCGAGGTTGGTCTTCACGCGGGCGTCGCGGCCGTAACCAAAGGCCCACTTGCCCTGGGGCACGTAAGGACGGGCGCCGGTGGCGATGATCGTCACCCCGTGTTCGATGACGTTTCCGTCAGAGAGCGTGGTGCGGAAATCTCCCACCGATCCCTCGACGTCTTTGATGGTCACCCCGAGGCGGAGGTCAATCCGGGGATGTTTCTCCACCCGAGCGGCGAGATCTTTCACCAGCTCCCGGATGGGCCTTCCGTAGACCTCCCGCGCCAGGCGGCGGGCAAAACCGCCGAGCTCCTTGGCCTTCTCGACCAGGGCCACGGAAAACCCCTGGTCCGCAAGGGCCAGGGCCGCCTGCATCCCGGAGAGCCCGCCGCCGATCACCAGCGCCGCCCGCTTCACCTTGATCTTGGCCAGCGGCACCGGGCGCTTCAGGCGGACGCGGTTCACGGCCATGGCCACGAGCTCCTTGGCCTTCTCCGTGGCCCGCGCCGGGTCGTCCGGATGGACCCAGGAGTCCTGGTCGCGGATGTTGGCCATCTCGAAGAGAAAGGGGTTGAGGCCGGCGGCGCGCAGGGTCTCCTGGAAGAGGGGTTCGTGGGTGCGCGGGGTGCAGGCCGCCACCACCACGCGGTTGAGCCCCTTCTCCTTGATGGTCTCCACGATGCGGTTGATGGTGTCCTGCGCGCAGGTAAAGAGGTTGTGCCCGGCGTAAACTACGTCGGGAAGCGTCTGGGCGAAGTCCGCGACCTCCTCCACGTTGACCACGCTGGCGATGTTTATGCCGCAATGGCAGACGAAGACCCCGATCTTCGGCTCCTCGGGGAAGACAAACCTTTCGGGGGGATAGGTCTTCTCGCGGGTCTCAAGCCCCCGGGCCTCGGCCAGAAGGATCTCGGCCCGCGCCGCGGCGGCACTCGCCTCGGTCACGGTCTCGGGGATGTCCTTGGGCCCGGAGCCCGCGCCGCAGACGAAGACCCCGGGACGGTTCTCAAGGACCTCGGCGCGGAGGAAACCAAAGTCGTCAAGACGGGCCCGAACGCCCTCGGCCAGTTGCGGCAGAGTAGGGTGGGGCCTCAAACCCACGGAGAGCACAACGAGGTCGAACTCTTCGTCCCGAAGCTTCCCCTCTTCGTCTATATAATGGAGGACGAGCCCCTCCTCGTTGGGCAGGACGGTGTGGATGCGGGAGCGCACGAGCCGCACGCCCTCCCGCTTGGCCCGCTCGAGATAGGCCTCAAAGCCCTTGCCCATGGTGCGCATGTCCATGTAGAAGATCGTGGGCTCAAACTCCCCCTTCACATGCTCCTTGGCGATGATGGCCTGCTTGAGGGCATACATGCAGCAGACCGAGGAACAGTAGGGCACCTTGGCGCGGTTGATGTCCCGCGAGCCCACGCACTGGATCCAGGCCACCTTGCGCGGCACGCGCCCGTCGGCAAGCCGCACGAGCTCACCGCGCGTGGGGCCGGAGGCCGAGAGCAGGCGCTCGAACTCGTGGGCCGTCATCACGTAGGGGAGACGGCGATACCCGAAGTTTTCAAGCGGCGTGGGGTCGAAGGTCTCAAAACCCGGGGCGAGGACCACCGCCCCGACCTCAAGCTCCATCTCCTCGGGCTTCTGGTCGAAGTCAATGGCGCCCGCCGGGCAGACTTTGGCGCAGAAACCGCAACGGCCGGGCTTCTTGAGCCAGATGCAATGGCGCGGGTCAATGGCGTATTTGAGGGGCACGGCCTGGGGATAGAGGAGATAGATGGCCTTGCGCTTGCCGAGCCCGCGGTCGAACTCGTTGGGCACTTGCTTGGGGCACTTCTGCGCGCACTGCCCGCAGGCGATGCACTTGCTCTCGTCCACGTAGCGCGGATGCTTCCTCAGGCGGACGCGGAAGTTCCCCGGCTCGCCCTCTACGGCGAGGATCTCGGTGAGCGTAAGGAGGTTGACGTTCAGTTCCCGGCCCACCTCGACGAGCTTCGGCGAAAGGATGCACATGGAGCAATCGTTGGTGGGGAAGGTCTTGTCGAGCTGGGCCATGACCCCGCCGATGGCCGGCCCGCGCTCCACGAGGTGGACGTAGAAGCCTCCGGCGGCGAGATCGAGCGCCGCCTGCACTCCGGCCACACCCCCTCCCACAACGAGCACCGAACCCTTACCCATACCGGCCTCCTATCGCACCAGGGCCTTGTCGATCAGGTCCCAGAGATGCACGGCCTCGTAGCGGCCGCCGTAGTGTTTGCCGAGTTCCTTGATCTGGCTGTGACAATTGAAACAAGGGGTGACCACGATGTCGGCGCCGGTGGCCTGGAGCTGCTCGAACTTCCGCCGCCCCATGGCGAGCCTCTTGGGGGTGAGGTTGATCTGCACCGCGCCGCCGCCGCCACCGCAACAATAGTTGTTCGAGGCGTTGGGATAGACGTCCACGAAGTTTTCCTCACCCACCACGGCCTTGATGACGAAGCGGAGGTCCTCGGCCCCCTCGTCACCAAGGGTCTGGCGGATGAGCTTGCAGGGGTCCTGCACCGTGACCTTGAGCCCCTCCTGATTCCAGGAAGGGTCCACCTTGAGGCGGCCCTCCCGGATCCAGCGGGCGTAGAGGGTGACGATGCTCACGAACTCGAAGCTATGCGGGATGTTGAAGCGCCTCACACCCTCGAGCAGGGCGTAGTGGATGTGTCCGCACTCGGTGATGATGAAGTAGCGGCAACCGAGCTCCTCCACCCGCTCGACCTGCTTGCGGACCGTGTATTCCCAGGCCGCGTTATCGCCGGTGAAGATGCAATAGTTGGCCCCGTCCCACCAGACCGAAGAATAGGTCCAGTCTATCCCCACCACGTGAAAGATCTTCCAGATCTTGATCATCTCCTCCGGGGTGAAGGTGGGGTTGGCCGCGTTCTCGTTGACGAAGTATTCGGCCCCCACTTTGTCCACCGGGGCCTTCAAGTCCTTCCAGGCCGGGTCCTGGTGGACCTCCTCGAGGAGGTCGTTGATCAGCCAGACGAAGTCTTCGTTGGGAATGCCCGTGCTGTTTCCGCGCTCGACCTGATACTTGCAGGTGAGCTCGAGGTTTGAGATATAGTCCGGCTTCACCTCCTCGCGGCTTATCCCCCGCAGGCGGTGGACGATCTTTCCGATGTCGATCACCATGGGGCAGGCGTATTTGCAGCGGTTGCACATGGTGCAGACCCAGATCCAGGGGGAGGTGAGGACCTCTTCGTCTGCCCCGAGGAGGATCAGGCGCAGGAGCTTGCGCGGGTCCATGTCTTCGATGCCCGCGGCCGGGCAACCGCTCGAGCACAGACCGCAGGTGAGACACAGATCGAGGTTCACCTGGGAGAGCTCCTTCTCGAAGATCTCTCTTAGCCGCGGCCTCCGATCCGGCAGAAACACCAAAGGAGAAGCTTGGGGCATCTTCATCCCTCTCACGACCTTTCTTGATTGATGCTTTTAACCACCTGACTTCCCATTGTCAAAAAACCTTTGCTCACAAGTCCTCAAAGCCGGGTTCAAGAATGCGACATAACCGGCCTCTATGCCGAAAATTTTAAAGCTTTGGCCCGTAATCGGCGCCGCCTTGCGCCCTCTGCGCCTTCCCGCACGCCTCGGGGCCGCACTCCGGATCAGGCTCAAGAAAAAGTCTCAGGGCTCCCCAAAAGAGGTCGGCCTCCGCGAAAGGGCCCCGACGAAAAGCCTTCCCGCAAACCTCTCCGCAGGGCTTCCGCAAGCCGCCTCCGACCCGCGCGCCCCGTCAGTTATTTTACATAATGTTTCTTATCGGACGTTCTCTTATGGGCAAAGAAAAAAGGCGGGCCGCTTCGGACCCGCCTCTTTCCCTTCTCGCCCTAGTAAGTGACCACCTGGTCCGCGGTCATCACCTCGTGGACCAGTCTTCCGGCCTTGATCAGCTCACAACCCTCGACCAGTTGTTCGCGAGCGATCCCGCGCTCTTCCACGCACGGGATTCAGACGAAGATCTTTCCGCCCATCTTCACCACGCTGTCCACGAGCTCCTTGAGGGGCTTGATCCCCGGGGCCCGGATCGTCTCGTAGACCCCTTTGGTGGCCGTGTAGACCCCGCGGCCCTGAAGGATGACCGTGACCTGGACGTCCATGGTGAGGGCCGTGCTCGCCGCCAGATAAGGAAACGTGGCCTTCTCCGGGTCCTCCGGCCCGGTGGTCACGATGACCACCAGCTTCTTGCCGGCAATCTTTTCCGCCATGGGACACCTCCTTTTTTATTTCTCCTTCTGCCCGAGGGCCGCGACCAGGACCTCGGACAGATCGAAGACCTCCTGGCGCGGGTCCCTGACCTCGGAAAGATTGAGGAGACAGATCGGACAGGCGCACACCACCCGCCGCCCGAGACCCGCGAGTTGCTCCATCCGCCGCCGGGCGACCTCCTCGGCCTTCTCCGGAAAGAGGCTCTCCACCGGGCCGCCGCAGCAATGGGTGACCTCGCGGGAAAAATCGGGCTCCGCCACTTGGGCTCCGGCCTGCGTAAGCAGCCGGCGCGGCTCTTCGATGAGCCCCAGATAGCGCGCGTAAACGCACGAATCGTGGAAGACGAACTCTTCCTCCCAGGGAAGCGCGGCCTCAAGGCCCCTTTCCGCCAGGACCTCGACGTAGCTTCGCACCCGAAGGTCAAAGCCCGGCACCACCTGCGGATAGACCTCGCGGAAGATCTGCGTGGTGTGCGGATCGACGGTGATGAGCTCCTTCACACCGTATCGCCGCAAACGCCTGGCCACCCGCCGCGCGTGCCGCTCAAAGGGCCCGTCGAGCCCCAGGTCGTAAGCCAGGGCCCCGGCGTATTTCTCCGCCTCGTAGAGATAGCCGCACTCCACCCCCGCGCGGCGCAATAGTTCCACAATGTTTCGTAAGATGCGATTGGAACGTTCTTTCCAGTCCGGCGAGGCCAGAAAGCGGGAAAACCCGCTCACGTTCACCAGGGGGTTTACCAGGCGCAGGATGGCGGCCAGCTGGTCCCTCTTCTCCGGCGGAAGGGCCTTGGCTCTGTCCTCCATGGCCTTGATCACCGGAAGCATCTGATACATGTGGCCGGTGTAGAGGACCACCTCGCCTCCGCGCGGGAGCAAAAGTCCCTTGGCCCAGGAGGTGAGATAACCCCCCGGCAGGGGAAGAACGCTTCCCCGAAGCCCCAGGTTCTGGGCCAAGAGGGCCAACACCTCTCTTTTGGGTCGGAGATCAACGGATGCGGTATTCATTTTTCACCAAGTATCCCCTTAGCGTGCGAATGTTGTGGGTGATGCGGACCCCTCTGGGACACTGGGCCTCGCACATCCGACAGAGGAGACAGGAAAACACGGCCTCGGTGAGGGCGGAGACCTTTTCCGCGGCCCCGAGGAGGACGTAGCGAAAGAGCTCCCGCGGCAGCCATTCGAGCCCCATGGGGCAGAGCGCCGTGCAGGTCCCGCAGTTGAAGCAGGCCTGGGCGTTGAAGGCCTCGTCAGAGGCCACTTCTTCGAGGAGTTTCCGGTCAACCCTGATCATCACTCAACTCCTGGGACGATAGCGATAGTATTTCTCGCGCCGGGCCTTGGGGGCCTCTTCCACCAGTCCGTAGCGCCTCATGGCGTGAAGATGCATCATCACCTCGTAGGGAGGGATCCCCAGGGCCTCAGCGAGCTCGGGGACGGTCATCGGTCTCTCCCGCAAATGGGCCAGGATGAAACGCGACCAGAAAGGACTTTCGGCGTAGAGTTCGGCGCGACCCTTGATCCTCTTCATGAGACCTCCTTGCAGAGGGCCTCGATCATGGCCCGGATCTGTTCGTGCGTGTAGCCGAAGACCTCGATGGCCTCCTCCGGACACACCCCCACGCAGGCCCCCTCGCCCTTGCAGAGCGCCGGTTTGACCTCGGCCACCGCGCGGCCGTCTCTTTCCACCTGGACGATGGCCCCGTAGGGGCAGGCCTCGGCGCACTGGCCGCACCAGGTGCAGGCCTCGGCCCGCACGTGGGCCACCTGCGGTTCGAGGCGGATCTCCCCGCGCAGAAGGAGCACCCCGGCCTTGGAGGCCGCGGCCATGGCGCTGCTTACGCTTTCGGCCATGTTCTTCGGCCCCTGGGCGGTGCCCGCAAGGAGCAGGCCGTCAATCACCGTCTCCACCGGGCGCAGCTTGGGATGGACCTCGTTGAAGAAGCCGTCCTTGCCCACGGGGAGCTTGAGCACCTCGACGAGGTTTTTCTCCTCAGGCGGCACCATGCCCGTGACCAGGACGACGAGATCCGCCGGGATCTCGACCTCCTCTCCGTGGCTCAGCCGATCTTTCACCCGCACGAGGAGGCGCTTGCCCTCTTCTTTCACCTCCGGAAGGTCCGGGGGTTCAAACCGCAGGAATACCCCGCCGGCCTCGAGCAACTGATGATAGAGGGTCTCGTAGCGCCCGTAGGCCCTCACGTCGCGATAGAGATGAAACTGCCGCACCCCGGGCCATTTCTCGCGGAGCACAAGCCCGGCGTAGATGGCCGCGGCACAGCAGTAGCGCGAACAATAGGTGTGGCCCTCCTTCTCCCTCGAACCCACGCAGTAGATGAAGGCCACCTGGCGCACGTCCTGAGGCCCCCGCCCCTCCCGCCACCAGCGATGGAGTTCGGAAAGGGTGATCACCCGGGGATGGCCGTAGCCGAACTCTCCTTCCTTGGGCTCGTAAGGGGAAAAGCCCGTGGCCACGATGATGGCCCCGACCCGCACGGTCTCCTCTCCGTGAGGGCCCTTGAGGTGCACGGTGAAATCGCCCACACTCCCCTCTTTTCCCACCACCTGGGTCTCGAGATGGAGGACGACGTTTTTCCGGGAAAGGATCATCTCCGTGAGCTGCTGGATGACCTCCCTTCCCTTCCGCCCGCTGGGATAGAGGGCGTCGAGGTCGCGGAGCCTTCCGCCGACTTCCTTTTCCCGCTCGACGAGGTGGACCTTGAGCCCCAGTTCGGAAAGAGCAAGGGCCGCGCGCAGACCCGCCACCCCGGCCCCCACGACCAGGACCTCGGGCACGGTCTTCACGGTGATGGGCTCAAGGGGAACGCTCTTTCGCGCCCGGGCCACGCCCGCGCGCACCAGACGAATGGCCTTCTCCGTGGCCTTGTCCCGCTGGTGGGTGTGGGCCCAGGAGCACTGCTCGCGGATGTTGACCTGGACGTAGGTGTAAGGGTTGAGACCGGCCCGCTGGGCCACGTTGCGAAAGGTGCCCAGATGGAGCTTGGGGGAGCAGGAGGCCACGACCATGGCGTCAAGGCCCTTTTCTTTAATCTCCCGGATCATCTCCTCCTGGGCGGCGTCGGAGCAGGCGAACATGAAGGTCTTGGCCACGGCCACTCCGGGTTCCTCGGCCACCACCTCCCGCACCCGCTCGACGTCCACGTAGTCTGAAATGTTTCCCCCGCAATGACAGATGAAGACACCCACTTTGTCCGGCATTTACACCCACCCCGTCTGCTTGAGATAAGCGGCCACCTGGGCCACGGTGGCCCCGGCGTGGACCACGGTGTCCGGGATGTCCCGCGGGCCACAGGCCGCCCCGGCCACAAAGACCCCGGGCACGTTGGTCTTTCCGGGTTCCAGGTCCTCGTCCGCCTCCTGGAAGAAACCGAACTCGTCGGTCCTGGGGCCCTCCTTGAAGGTGCGCTGGACCTCGCTCTGCGGCAGGGCCCCGTGGGCGAGGACCACGAGGTCGTGTCTGGCCCGCCTCATCCCGCCCTTCCTCTCCATGTCCTCGAAATAGAGATAGAGGTCCTGGTTCGTGGTCTCCTCGATGCGGGCCACGCGCCCGCGCACGAAATGGACCCCCATGGCCTTGGCCTGCTGGAAGAACTCCTCGTAGCCCTTCCCAAAGGCCCGGATGTCCATGTAGTAGATGGTGATCTCGGCGATGGGGAGCGCCCCCATGATGAGCTGGGCCTGCTTGATGGAATACATGCAACAGATGCGCGAACAGAGCCTCGTGCCCCCGGTGCGGTCCCGCGAGCCCACGCAGAGCACGATGGCGATGTTTCCCGGAAGCTTCCCGTCCGAGGGCCGGAGCACCCAGTTGTAGGGCCTCGTGGGGGCGAGAAGCCGGTCCATCTGCATGGCGGTGATGACGTTCGGATAGGCCGCGTAGCCCAAGAGCGACTTGGGCGTGGGGTCGTAGAGCTTAAACCCCGTGGCCACGACCACGGCCCCGCACTCGACCTCGATCTCCTCGGGTTTCATGGAAAAGTCAATGGCCCCCGCCGGGCAGGTCCTCACGCATTGACGACACTCCGAACAGACCCCGCAATCGAGACAGGCCCGCGCCCTCTCCTGGGCCTGGACGAGATCGAGAAAGACCGGAGGGGGTGTTTCCTGCCCTTGAAGAAGCTTGAACTCCGGGACGGGTTCCTTGAGAAGCTCCTCCTCGCTGAGGGCTCCCGCCAGGAAGTCCTCGACGAGGCCGGCCATCCTGCGCGCCAAAGCCGCGCCCAGGGCCACCTGCCCCTTTTCCTTCGCCAGGAGCCGAAAGGAAAGGACCCCCTCTTCCAGGGCCTCAAAGAGCCCCTCTCCCTCCTCTTCCCGGGGCACGAGGACGAGGTCGAACTCGCCCTTCACTTCCTGCAGGGTCTTTGCGGAAGGGGCCTCGATCTCCACGCCGGCTCCTTTCAGGTTCTTGAGCTCGGCCTCGAGGATCTCTCCGGGAACGCCCCAGTCGAGAAAGATCCCGCCGGCTTTCTCCGCCGAATCAAAGATCTTTACGGAAAACCCGCGGCGCGCAAGGAAATAGGCAAGCGTCAAGGACTCAGGCCCCGAGCCGAAGACGGCTATCTTCTGGCCTTTCTCCTCCGCCGGCGGAAAAGCGGGCTCCTTTCCGCTTTCGTGGAAGACGCGCGAGACAAAGGCCTGAAGCCCCCGGATGGGAAGGGCCCGGTCCCTTTTCCCGCGCGTGCAACGGCTCTCGCAGTAGCCCGCGCACAGGCGGCAGAGGACTCCGGGAATGGGGCTTTCCTCAAGGGCGCGCTCGTAGGCCTCGATGGGCCTTCCGGCCCGCACCAGGGCCACCAGGGCGTGGGGTCTCAGGCCCGCGGGACAGGTCTGGCTGCACGGGGAAAGGGCCCTCTTTTCGATGACCGCCTTCTTGGGCACGGCCTGGGGGAAGGGAATGTAGATTGCGCGCCGCGGCACCAGCCCCTCCTGGAACTGGTCCGGACGCCCCACGGTGCAGACCTTCTCGCACTGGCCGCAACCCGTGCACTTGGCCGGGTCCACGTAGGTGGGCTTGCGCCGCAGGGTGACCCGAAAACCGTTTTCCGTCCTCTCCACCCGGCGGACTTCGGTGTAGACCAGGGTCTCCACGCCGGGATGGTTGGCGGTCTGGGCCATCTTGGGGGTGGCGATGCAGCTTGCGCAGTCGAGCGTGGGAAAGACCTTGCTCAGGAGGATCATCTTCCCCCCGATGCTTGCCTCCTTTTCGACCAGGACCACCTGAAAACCCATGTCCGCCAGCGTGATGGCGGACTCCATGCCGGCGATCCCGCCCCCGATGACCAGACAATGACAACGCCTCTTCTCACTCATGGCTCAATTCCTTCAGGGCTTCGGCGAATTTTCTCATGTGGTTGACGAAGGCCTCGGAACACACCGAACAGATGGCGGCCATCTTCAGGCGCCGGGGATCGAGGCCGTTTTCCTCAAGGAGCTCCTGGGCCCGCTTCACCACCTGGGCCGTGCGTTGCGTGCAGTCGGGAAGATAGGGACAATCCGCCCCGTCGGCGGCGATGAAGACCCCGTCGAAACATTGATCCTTCAAGGCGTAGAGGATCCAGCGGGGATCGATGCCGCTTGAGCACGGAACCGCGATCACCATCACCCCGGTGGGATAGTCCATATGCGAGGCCCCGGCCAGATCGATCCCCGGATCGGAGATGGTGTTCGTGGAAAAGACGAGAATCTTCGGGTCCTTCGCCATTATCCCTCACCCTTTCTGACGAAAAGACGCCAGTAACCGGCCTCTTCGATGCTTCCCAGAAACTCGTGCCCGGCGTTTTCCGCCCAGAGGGGGAGATCGTCGTTCGTCCCCTCGTCCGAGGAGAGGACCTCGAGGATCGCCCCCGGCGGCAGATCGGCAATGGCCCTCTTGGCCTCAAGCAGCGGCCCCGGACAGGCCTGCCCGCGCGCGTCCACCACCTTGTCGGGTTTGATGCTCTTAAGATCTACGGCCATGATCACACCTCCTTATTGGGATGAAGCCCCTGGGGGCCTTTTCTCGAAAGCCTGCTTTTTGCAAACCTCCACCCCGTCGCTCACGGAGAGCACACGTTTCGGACGGGAACACCTCTTCGCCTTCCCACACCGTAGCCTTCTCTTTTCGTATACGAAAATTAACCCCGCCGATCAAAAGCGATTCCCGTCCTTGAGGGGGATTTAATCATAATTGAATCAGAGAATCAATTAGAAATCTCAGGGGAAAACATCCGCTCTCCTCTGCGCAAAGGCGCGCGGCTTTTAGAGAAAATTTTCTTCTGGCTCATATTTAGGAAAATAATGTTCTTTATTAGATTAGGATAAAGGATCAAAAAACTTTCAGGCAAGAAAAATTTCTTCTATAAAAACGCAAAATGCGTTAATCTTGGGACCAACAAAATAAGAATTTTGGAGGTGGCTATGCGGTGGTTAATCGGTATTTTGGTAGCACTTTGCTTCTTGAGTTTCTCAAACTTTGGTCGAGCCGAGTTTCATAAGGCTTGCGACAGTTTCATCTTCCTGGCAGACGAATCGGAATCCATGAGCAATCCTGATGAACTAGAAGGCCAGCCAAAGATAGAGATAGAGAAAGAAATCCTTTCCTTGGTCAACGCTGACGTACCTGAAGTTGATTATCAGGCTGAACTCCGCACTTTTGGACACGATTACGTCTTCAGCAACCCCTATCAGTCTGCGGTCTACTTCCCCATTGGTCCCTACTGCAAGCAAGCCATGGCTCAGGCCATCGAAAAGATCCGCGCGAGCCGCGCCCCTACCCCGCTGGGCTACGGGCTTGAGCTGGCCGGAAAGGACGCCGCGGAGATGCCCGGGCGCGTGCACATCATCCTCTTCACCGACGGCAAGGAAAACGCCTATCGGCCCTCGCCTGAAGTCGCGCGGGAAATAAAGGCCAAGTATCCCGACAAGATCTGCCTCTACGCCGTGCAGGTGGGCCACGACGCCAAGGCCCGCGCCCTTCTCGAAGAGCTCGTCTCCATCATAGAGTGCGGCAAGGTCTATCAGGCCGCTGATCTTCGCAACCAGGTCATACGCGACGCCTTCATCAAGGATGTCTTCGGCTACGAAGTGGCCGCGGCCAAGCCGGCTCCCAAGCCCGTGACCAAACCCGCCCCGAAGACCATCGGTCCGGTGGACAGCGACGGTGACGGCGTCTACGACCAGTTCGACCGTTGCCCCAACACCCCGAAGGGCGCCAAGGTTGACGCCTACGGTTGCTGGGAGATCGGCATGGTCTTCTTCGACTTCGACCGGGCGGACATCAAGCCCGAATACCATCCGCTTCTCCTTGAGATCGCCGAGGTCCTCAAGCAGAACCCGGATCTCAAGCTCAAGGTCATCGGTTCCACGGACTCCCTCGGAGACGAGGAGTACAACTATCGCTTGGGACTCAAGCGGGCCCAGGCGGTCAAGGCCTTCCTCGTGGCCCACGGGGTAAATCCCGATCAGCTCATCGTGGTGAGCGTGGGCGAAACCCAGCCCATCGCCGACAACACCACGCCTGAGGGCCGCGCCAAGAACCGTCACGTCCGCTTCGAGATCGTCCGCTAAAAACAAAAAGAGGCAAGTCCCCGCGGGGACTTGCCTCTTTTCTCTTCTTATTTTCCGCTAACTACTTAGAGAACGAACCCTCCTACAACGGCTGAACCCTTACCGCAGCCACTTTGTATTCCGGCGTAAGGGTCTTCACGTCGAGCCCCTCGCTCGTGATGAGGTTCACCAGGGTCTCCTTGTAGTGGAAGGAGAGGAAGACCTGGCCGGGTTGCACCCGCGTGGTCACCCGCGCCTTGACCTCGATGCTCCCGCGACGGGAAGAGACCCTCACCATCTCTCCGTCGCGCACCCCGAGGGCACGCGCGTCCTTGGGGTTGATCTCGAGAAGCTCCTCCGGCGCCACTTCGAGGAACCCTTCGGAGTGCACCGTCTGGGAGCCGCAGTTGTAGTGGTAAAGCCGACGCCCGGTGACCAGGACCAAGGGATAGTCGCGGTCGGTCTCCTCCTCCGGCGGCCAGTGGTGCGGCACGCCGAAGTGGGCCTTGCCCCGCGGGAAACCGTCGGTGTAGAGGATCTCCGTGCCCGGATGGTCCTCCGAGGGCACCGGCCAGCAGATACGGGAGTCTTCGATGCGTTCGTAAGTCGCCCCGGCGTAGATGGGCATGAGCGTGCGCATCTCCTCGAAGATCTCCCGCGGGGAGGAATAGTTCATCTCGTAGCCCATCCGGCGCGAGAGCTCGCAGATGATCTCCCAGTCGGGCTTGGCCTCACCCGGAGGAGGCACCACCTGACGTACCCGCTGGATGCGCCGCTCACCGTTGGTCACCGTGCCTTCCTTCTCGTAGATCGAGGCCGTGGGCAAGATGACGTGGGCAAAGCGCCCGGTAAGGGGCATGAAGAGGTCCTGCACCACCACCAGGTCGAGTTGCGAGAGCGCCTTCCAGACCTTCTTGATGTTGGCCTGGGTCTGGGCCACGTCGTAACCGATGACGTAGAGGGCCTTGAGCTTGCCGCGCAGGGCCTCCTCGTACATCTGCGGCTCCATGAGCCCGGCCTTGCGCGGGAGCTTCACCCCCCAGACCTCTTCGAACTTGGCCAGCGTCTCGTCGTTCAGGGGCTGATAGCCCGGATAGGTGTACGGCAGGGTCCCCAGGTCGCAGGCCCCCTGGACGTTGTTCTGCCCGCGGAGGGGCATGATCCCGGTGCCCGGGCGCCCGATGTGCCCGCAGGAGAGCACGAGGTTGGCCAGACACATGACCCCGTTCGTGCCGCCCTTGTGCTCCGCCACGCCCAATCCGTAGAGGATGAGGGCCGGCGAGGTCTTGGCGTAGAGGCGGGCCGCCTGCTCGATATAGGCCCGGGGCACCCCGGAGAGCCTTTCCACCCGCTCCATGGGCCATTCGGAGAGGATGTGGCGCTTTATAGCCTCAAAATCCTCGGTAAATTCGGCAATAAAGTTGCGGTTGTAAAGCTCCTCTTCAAGAATGACCCGCAGCATCCCGCAGAGAAGCGGAACGTTTCCTCCGGGCCTTACCGGAAGCCAGAGATCGGCCTGGGCCGCAAGGTAGGTCCGCCGCGGATCAATGACGATGAGCTTCGTCCCGCGCTTGATGGCCCGCAACACCCGGTTGCCCACGATGGGATGGGCCTCCGTAGGGTTGGCCCCGCAGAGGAGGATGAGCTTCGCCTTCTCGATGGCGTCGAAGGTGGTGGAAGCCGCGCCAGAACCGAGGGTGGCCGCGAGACCCGCGACCGAAGGCGCGTGTCAGACGCGTGCGCAGTTGTCTACGCTGTTCGTCCCTAGCACCGCGCGCGCGAACTTCTGGAACAGGAAGTTCTCCTCGTTCGTGCAGCGCGAGGAGGCGAGCACTCCCACCGCCTCCGGGCCGTGCTCCTTGATGATGCTCTTGAGTTTCTCGGCCACGAAGTCGAGGGCCTCGTCCCAGGAGACCTCCCGGAAGGCCTCGTCTATGTCCGCACGCATGAGGGGTTTTACGAGCCGCTCCGGCGAGCGATAGAAGGTGAAGCCGAAACGGCCCTTAACGCAGAGATCCCCGTAGTTCGGCGGACGGGTGGTGTCTCCTCGGGCCTCGAGGATGGAGTAGTTCTTGACCACGAACTCGAGATTGCAACCCGTGCCGCAATAGGTGCACACCGTGCGCACCTTCTCCCCTTCACCAAAGGCCCGCGGCACCACGTCGCACTTCTTGGTGATGGCCCCCGTGGGACAGACGTCCGCGCAGGAGCCGCAGTGGACACACTTTTCCGTGAACTCGAGCTGGATCTCCTCCTCGCCTTCGCCGAGATCAACGATCTCGAGCCGGATCCCTTCGTAGTCGCAGACGCGCACGCAACGGAAACAACGCACGCACTTGTTGGGATCGAGCACGAGGAAGGGATGCTCTTCGTTCACGTCGTAACGGGGCTTGCGCATGGATTTCGACGCCCCGACGTTTTCCTTGATGAGGACCTCGCGGAAGGAACACTTGTGGAGCCCGAGACAACCGCACTTGAGACAACGGTTGGCCTCGCGCACGGCCATCTCCGCCGTGTAGCCGAGCTCCACCTCGTCGAAGTCGTTTATGCGGAACTCCGGATCACGGGTGGGCATCACCTCCCGCGGCTGGGTGGGGAGATGCTCGTACTGGGAGACGTCCACCTCGTCGAGCTTCTTGCCGCGGCTGAAGTTGAACTTGGCGCTCACGAAGACCGAGGTCTTCGCCTCGCCGCGCAGCTTGCGGTTGATGTTTTCCGCCGCCCGGCGACCCGCGGCCACGGCCTGAATCACCGTCCGCGGGCCGGAGACGAAGTCTCCGCCGGCCCAGATCTGCGGATGACTCGTGGCCTGGGAACCGGGGTTGACCTTGATCTGCCCGCCGGGTGAGGTCTTGAGCTCGGCCTCGATCTGCCCGTAGCTCTTGAAGGCCGTGTCCGGCTCCTGACCGAGCGCCGAAATGACCGTGTCCACCCGGAAGATCTCCTGGCTTCCGGGCATGGGCACCGGCCGGCGCACACCGCGCTCGTCGGGTTCGGAAAGCACCGTGCGCGCCACCTCGACCTCAAGGTAGGTCCCTACGCGCTGGATGCGCAGGGGCGTGGCCATGAGATGGAGGTTCACGCCTTCCTTCTCGGCCTCGCGCACGTCGCGCTGATGGGCGAGCATCTCCATCCTTGAGCGCGGATAGATGAGGGTCACCTCCGCCCCCAGGCGCCGGCACACCCGCGCGGCGTCAATGGCCGCGTCTCCGCCGCCGATGACGAGCACCTTCTCGCCGATGCGGATCTCCTCGCCCTTGTTGTGAAACTTGAGGAACTTGAGCGCCGGGATGGCCTCTTCCTGGCCCTCGATGTTGAGGGGCCGTTCCTTGGTGGCCCCCACGCCGATGAAGACGGCCTCGAAACCGTCCTCAAGCAGGCTCTCCAGGTTGAAGTCTCGGCCCCAGCGCTTGCCGAACTTGAGATGCACCCCAAGGTTCACGATGCCCTGCACCTCGCGGGCGAGAACGTCCTTGGGGAGCTTGAAGTTGGGGATGGCAAACCTTAAGAGCCCTCCGGCCTCTTCTTCGGCCTCGAAGATGGTCACCTCGTGCCCGAAGAGGGTGAGGTAATAGGAGGCCGAAAGCCCCGCCGGACCGGCCCCGATGATGGCCACCCTCTTCCCGGTGGGGGGCATCTTTTCGGGCTCCGGCTCCCCGTGAATCAGGGCCCAGTCCGCCACGAACCGCTTGAGGTCGTTGATGGCGATGGGCTGATCCACCAGGGCGCGCCGGCATCGGGGCTCACAGAAACGCGGACAAACGCGCCCCACCGAAAGCGGGAGGGGGTTCTTCTCCTTGATGAGCTTTAAGGCCGAAAGGAACTCGCCCCGCGCGATGTGGGCGATGTAGCCCTGGACGTTTATCCCTCCCGGACAGGCCGCGGTGCAAGGGGCCCGGCAGTCTCCGTAGTGCTTGGCCACCAGCTCCTCGAGGCGTTTCTTCCGGATCTCCTTCACCGCCTTGGTCTGCGTCTTGACCTTCATGCCCGGGGAAACCGGCGTGACACAGGCCCGCACCGGATTGGGTTCCCCTTCGACCTCCACCAGACAGAGCCCGCACGGACGCGGCGATTCCGAAAGGCGCTCCTCGAAACAGAGGGTCGGAATGTAGATGCCGTGAAGGCGCGCCGCCTGCAGAATGGTCAGACCTTCTGGCACTTCGATGCGCTGATCGTCAATGAAAAGCTCCAAGGTTCCCCTCCCTTTTGCGTCGATTTTTTTGTAAATCTTCTCTCGACACAAAAGGCCCCTCCGGTCTTTTTCCTACACCACCGAAAGGGCCTTCCAAAATCCAGATTAAAGTTCCAACCAAGACTCGGAAAAGATGGTCTTACCCAAGAGGACCCGCGTGGTCTTGTAGATCTCGAGCTCCTTCGGCGAAAGGGTGCTCGGGTCCGGTTCGTCTCCGTCCATGATGTCGTGCACGAGCTTCACCCAATCAGGGTGCTTGCCCTTGGCGATCTCCACGAGCTCCTGATCGTAGACGTTCAGGATAGCGGAGTAGATCCCGTACTTCATGAGCATCATGAGATAGACCCGGTCGAGATAGGGACGCAAGTGCTTGGGCACCCCGTTCGAGACGTTTGAAAGACCGATGGTGCTCTTCGCCCCGGGAGCGATGTCCGGGAGCATGGCCAGGAACTCGAGCCCCGCGAGAATCTGCTCGGCCCCGAGCGTGATCGGCGTGGCAATCGGGTCCACCCAGATCTTCTCGTTAGGCACCCCGGCCTCGTTGAGCGCCATGATGAGATCCACGGCCATGGCCGCGCGCTCGTTGGCGTCGCGCGGCATCCCTTCCGGCCCCCAGAGGAGGGCCACCACGTCGCAACCCGTCTCCACCGCCACGGGGATGAGCTTTTCCATCCGCTCGGGCTGGGCGGAGATGGAGTTCATGAGCACCGCACTCGGGTCTTTCGCCGCCTTGAGACCGGCGATCATCGCCTCCGGGTTGGTGGTGTCCAGCGAGATCGGCGTGTCCACCACCTCCTGCACCGTCTTTACGATCCAGGCCGCGAGATCCGGGCCGTCCTTTTTCGCCGGCCCGATGTTCAGGTCGAGATAGTCCGCCCCGAGCTCCGTCTCTTCCTTGGCCATCTTCTGAATGGGCTCGGGGTTCCTTTCTTTCATGGCCGGCCCAATGGTCTGAGACATGATGTTGATGGACTCGGCAATACAAACCACCGTCTGGCTACCCATCTACCCCTCCTTAAACGGTTTGTTTTCCGTATCTTACGCCGCCTTCCACTCCTTGAGGAAAGAAGGCAAGCCGCTGGCCTCGCGCGGCCCGATGATGATCTCCCAGTCCGGGAGCTCTTCTTCGAGTTCGCCTTTGATTCCCGCAAGATAACCGGGAATGATGAGCTTGCGATGCTTCACCTTGTCGGCGATGCCGCTCTTCTTCACGAACTCGGCGATGGTGTCGGCGCCGAACTTTCCGGCCGCCCAGGCCGTGAGCACCGAAAGCCCCTCGGTATCCTTGATGAGGAGCCAGGTGGGCACCCGGCTGCCCTCGATCTCGCCCGAGACGATGAAGTAAGTGAGGGCGAAGTTGCAGGTGATGCACACCGGCGACTCCTCGTCCGGCCCGTTGATGGGATAGATCCCTTCCTCCACCACCAAGGGCCTCTGCGGGTCGGTAAAGATGTTCATCCGCTCCACCATGAGCGGATAGAGGAGATCGCCCCGGAAGTCGGAGAGGATGATCATCCCCGCGTATTTCGCCACCAGCACCGAGGCGATCATGTATTCGAGCACCAGGTTGTCGGTGAAACGATAGGGGAAAGTGATGCTCGGGAACCCAAAGGGCTTGAACCTCTTTTTGATCGCCGCCCGGCGCATGATGACCTGGTCCTCGTAGAGCTCGCGCACCCCACGCGGGCTGGTGTCGAGCACCAGGTCCTTGAGCCCGGCCTTGACGAGCTCTTCGGAAAGGCGCGCCGTCTCCGCCAGGGAGTCTCCCTTCACCGCCAGCGGATAACCCGTCTCCTTGGCGAGCTCGGCCATCTCCTTGTAGTTGTCCATGGTGGCCGCGTATAGGAGCGGCTTGTGCTCCCCGCACTCCTTGGCCCCGGCGGCGAGAACGTCTTTCTTGTCGCTCATGAGGACGAGCACCGCCTCCGGGACCTCCTCCCGGATGCGCTTTACCAGCGAGGCGAAGGCCGAGGCGTCTCCGTTGGCGTCCTCTACGGCGATCACCTCCGGCTCGAGCTTCACCCCCACGCGCTCCCAGCGGAACTTCTTGAACTTCTCAAGCCTCTCCCCGACCTCCTCCGGCGACATGTCCGTGCGCACGACGATCCCGATTCCCGGCGGGTGCTCAAAGCGCTTCTCGTGCCGGAAGAGCACCGTCTCACCGCCGATGGCCAGGACGTGATCCCCGCTTCCGAGCTTCACCGTGCGGATGGGAGGAGCCGAGGCTTCGGCGATCTTTTCCTTGACCTCGTCCGAAACATAGGGACAGGCCGCGATGTCGGCCTGCCCGGCCGCCACCTTCATGGCAAAGGCCAAACACGTGGGAAACCCACATTCCTTACAGTTCTTCTTGGGGAGCATCCCGAGGATCTGAATTCCAGTCAGTCCCATTTCCCTACCCCTTTGGCGCGTTCTTTGTCCGCCGCTACATGAGAGGCGGCATATCTTTCACCGGATGACCCACTTTCTCGATCCACTCCCGGACCTCGTCCTCGGTACCCGCCACCGTCTCGTCGGCGATCTTGTCGAGGAGATCCGGGATGCCGAGCTCTTCAGCCCGGGCCTTGAGCTTCTCCTTGAGTTCTTCCTTGAGCATCTTGGGCATCCACACCACCCGCTTGAGCCCTCCTTCCGCGAGGAGGAACTTGCGAGAGGTGATGTAGTGCTTCGAAACCCCCATGAACCCCGGGGTCACCTGACCACCACCGACCATGCCGGCCATGGTGGTGAACTTCATACCCGTGGGCGTCATCCCGAGATAGTCACGGTTGACGATCATCACCCCGTTACAGGTGGGGAGCACCGCGGCGATACACTCGAAGCAACCGCAGGCCGTCATCGGATCAACGAGGATGCTGTAGAGGCTCACCCGCTCCACCTTGCCGCGGCTGGCCTGCTTGACGAACTCGTTGATGCCCGTGAACTGACCGAGTTTTTCGTCTATCACCTCGCCCTTCTCGATGGGCTGGTTGGGCCCCGTGGGGTTGATCTCGTAGCAGGCCTTGCCGTCGAGCCAGTTGTAGGCCCCGCACATCCCCACGCGCTCCGGCGTGATCACGCACACGTGGCTCGGGGCAAAGCTCTGACAAAGGGTGCAGGAATAGTAGACGTCCACGCCCTCGTCGGTGAGCCCGGCGATACGGGCGTCGCGGCGGGCGTAGACCTCCTTGGCGAGTTCGAGGATCTCCTTCACCTTGTCCTCTTCGGTGTAGATCTTCACCTGGCACTTGTCCACGATGGCCCCGAACTCCTGCCGGAGCTTGGCGTAGAGGATCTGGCCGATGTGACGGAAGAGGAAACCCTTTTCCGCCGCGGCCTTGCTGATCCGCAGCCACATGATGTTTCGCTGACCAACGTGCATGACTCCCTGGGCGTAGTTGATGAGATGGTGGAACTGCCGCTCGAGGATGGCCTCAAAGTCCTCCTGCATGTTGGCTCCGGCCACCTCCACCACGATGGCGAACGGCAAGCGATACGGCGGCCCAGGAATGCCGAGCTTTTCCACGTCGCTTATCTCCGGCCCGAAGACTTCGATCTTTCCGTCTTCGACCTCCTCCAGGGGCTTGGAGATCAAGAGTTCGACCGCCGGGGTGCGACCACCGCCGCACTCCAGATAGAGGTCGTCCTTGCGCACCCGCTCACCCTCAAAGGCCGGGGCGTAAGCCACGGGGATGTCGAGCTTGACCGCCGTCACCTTGAGCCCGCGCACCTCGAGGGCCCGGTCCACGATCTCGTCGTAGGGGACCTTCGAGACCACGTGCTCGTAGGTGCAGATACCCCAGGGCTTGATCTCCGGGATGTCCCAGTCCGAGATGGTCGGGAACCCCCAGTTGATGGCCCCGGCGGCGTTGGCGTACCACTCGTCGGAGACCGGACCGAAGGCCAGGACGAAGGCGAAGGTTCGGTCTTTGTTGTAAAGAAGGTTACCCATGTAGTCTCCGGGCTTGATACCGCCGAAGGCCATGGCCACACGACAGGCAAAGCCGATGGCGAAGACCACCGAACTGGTGTAGGGCCCGAAGGGGATGAGACGGGTGGGCCAGCCGAGCTGCACCCCGAGCTCCTTGAGCTGCTCGGCCATGCGCACCCCGTTGGTATCCGAGTGCATGAAGACGTAGAGGTTCTTCTCGAGGAGCTCCTGGGCGATCTTCTGGGCGATCTCCTTTTTGGGCGGAGCCCCGAGGCAGGCGGCGAAACCGGGGGCGGTTCCGTCAACGAACTCCACACCCCTCTTCCGGAAGATCACGTCGTCCGCCGCCCCGAGCCAGATGTTTCCGTTCACCGGCTCCTCGGTCTTGGTGTAAAAGTTCGGATCCTCGAGATAGCGAATGGCCTCGATGATCTCCTCGGCAAAGAAGGTGGCCATCCCGGCGTCAAGGGCCGGTCCGAGATAGGGCAACCAGAGCTTCTCACTGGGAACCGGGGGAAGGAGCCTCTTGGCCTCTTCCAAGACCTCCTGACAGTCCCCCAGCTTCTTCACCGGGTAACCCAGCATGGCGTAGATGATGGGGAGATAGTAGGCGGTGTTCGGGAAACCGATCTCTTGGTCCTTGCCGAACTTCTTCACCGCCTCTTCGTATTTCTCGAGCGCCTGCTCGACGATCTTGTGTGCTCCCCTAATAGCGGCCGTGGCAATGATCCTCGACATCCGATCCTCCTCCTTAAAGATTGACTCAGATTAAACTCCAGCCATGAGGCCCTTGATCACCTTCTTCGTGACCTCGATGGCCTTGGGATGGCGCATAATCAGGAAGTCCCCTCCGGCCAGAGTGAGGGCGAGCGCCGTAATGGCCTCAAGGGCGATCCCCCGCACTTCCTGGTCTCCCAGGAGGTCGTCGCTCGGAAGACCGGCTTCCTTGATCTTCCAGACCTCCCGCCCCACGTTGATGACGAAGGGGACCTGGAGCTTCTCGTCCTGGGCGTAAAGCGCCGCGAGCCTAATGCGCTCCATCACCGAATAAGTGTATTCCAAACCGTAGCCCAACGCCCCCACCGAGGGGTCCATGCCGATGCGATCAAGCGGCACCCCCACGTTCTCGAGGAGGATGTTGAGCTGTTTGGCCAGGTTGACGTCAATGGGGCTTGAAGCGATGAGCGAGTAGCCGTAACCCATGGCCGTGGCCCCGAGGGCCCGATGGTTGGCGTCCACCACCGGCCCGATCATGACGTTCTTCTCCCCGAGGACGTTGGCCACCTCACGCAGCACGTCCACGTCCTTTTCCGCGTGGCCCGCCGCCCAGATGACCAGCGGCACGTCCACGGCCTTGGCCACCTTCTCCACCACCTTGGCCGCGTGGTCCGGACCGAGGTCCAGGAAGTTCGGATCCGTGCCCACGAGATAGACGTTGATGGCCTCGGCCCCGTAAACCTCAACGCACTTCTTGGCCCAGTCGCCCGGATCGTGGAAGACGTCCTCGAAATATTTGGCGATGGCCTCGGGCCAGTCCTCGGGCTTTACGTCAAGCACCTCCATGGCCACGTGGATGGGGTTTTTCATCTCCCCTTCGAAGAGATGGAAGGGAAGGACGTTGGTGCCCCCGATCTTGATGGCCTTGTCCCCTTCCCCGATGGTCACCTCGCGGATGTAAGCCGTGCCCGGCTCCTTGTAGACGTCTTCAGGGATACCCGCCGCACGCTCCGAAACATCCCGGTATTCCTCGGAGAGATCGGGGAAGACCAGGATGTCGGAGACCTCCGGCGCCGCCGCGGGCTTGGCCTCGGCGGGTTTTTCCGCGGGCTTTTCTTCCACCGGGGGCTTCTCTTCAGCCTTCGCCGCCGCGGCGGAAAGCTCCTCGATCTTCTTGAGCCCGGCCTCGGCCTCCTCAAGGCCCGGCGCGAGCTTGAGCACCTCTTCGTAAGCCGCCTTGGCCGCGGCCAGGTCTTTGGCCTCAAGTTTCGCTTTAGCTTCGTTGAGTAACTCGGCTATCTTCCGACGCTTTTCTATCTCAGCCAGAGCGGCCTTGGCCGGCTCGTTCCCCGGCTCGAGCTCGAGCACCTGCTGATAGAGGGTCTGGGCCTTTTCGAGGTCTCCGGCCTCAAGCGCCGCCTTGGCCGCCGAAAGGAGATCGGCCACCTTCTTGGCGCGCTCCTCCTCTTCCTTCCGCTCCGGCGGAGGAACTTCCCTTTCGACCTCGACCTCCTCTTCCACCGGGGCCGCCGCCGGCGGAGGCGTCACCTCTCCGCCGAGGAGGGCCCGCTCAAGGCTGGCCAGCCCCTCGTGCAGGAGGTTGATCCCGTCACGCAGGGCATCCATGCTGCTCCGGAGAGAGGTGAAGATCTGCTTGAGCGCCTCGGCCGGCACCTCCACCTTGGGCGGGGCCTCGGGCACCTCTTCTTCGGCCACCTCCGCAGGCTTCTCCTCCGGCACGGCCCGCACCTCGAGGACCTCCCGCGCCGCAGGGATCTCCGGCTTCACCTCTTCGGCCAGAGGACGCGGATGGAGCCCGGCGCGCTTGACGATCTCCGGCACGGCCTCCTCCCATTCGATGGCCATGATGTGCACGCCGGCCACGCCGGGGATCTCGCGCACCTGCTCGATGATCTCCACCGCGATGTTGATCCCCTCTTCCCTCTTGTCCTTGGCCTCTTTCATGCGCTTGAGGATCTCGTCGGGCACGTCGAGCCCGGGAACAAAATATTTCATGTAGCGCGCCATCCCGAAGGACTTGGGCGGCGTGATACCCGCCATGATGAAGGCCTTTTCCGTCAAACCCAGATCGCGGGCCATCTCCATGAACTTGCGGAACCGCTCGAGGTTGTAGACGATCTGGGTCTGGATGAACTCCGCTCCCGCGGCGATCTTCTTCCCCATCCGATGGACCCGGAACTCGAAGGGGTCGGCAAAGGGGTTGGCCGCGGCCCCGATGAAGAATTCGACCGTCGGGCCCTTGATCTCCTCCCCGCACATGAAGCGCTTCTCGTCGCGCATCCGGCGGACCATGTCGAGCAACGTAATGGAGTCGAGATCAAAGACCCCCTTGGCCTCCGGATGGTTTCCGAACTTCTGATGGTCGCCGGTGAGGCACAGCAGGTTCTTCACCCCCAGGGCCGCCGCCCCCAGGAGATCGGCCTGGATGGCGATCCGGTTGCGGTCCCGACAGGTCATCTGGACCACCGGCTCGACCCCTTCCTGCATAACGATCACCGCCGAAGCAATCGAGGACATGCGGACGATGGCCGTCTGACAATCGGTGATGTTGGCCGCATCCACGTAACCGCGGATCAGCCGGGCCTTCCGCCGCACGACCTCGGCGTCGGCGTTTTTCGGCGGACCAATCTCACAGGTCACCGCAAAGTGACCTTCTCTAAGCACCTTCTCGAGATGGCTGTGATAGGTCTTCTCGCTCACCTCTTCCTCCTCAAGCGGTCTAGTTTCCCACCTTTAAGTCTTCCCTGGTCCTCACCCGCGGACCGTCGTGCCCCGCAGGCCGCCAGTCCTTGGCCGGGAAGAGCTTCATCATCCTTTCCAGTTCACCGCGGGCCTTGAGCCTCTCGTAGATCTGATGCCAGACGCAAGGCACCTCGGGCCGAATCTCGCACTTTCCGTCCTGCGACCCACCGCAGGGGCCGTTCAAGAGGTTCTTCGCACAGCGGGCGATGGGACAAAGCCCCCCGGTGAAATCGAGGATACAGTCTCCACAACCGCGGCACTTCTCCTCCCACTCCCCGAGCGCCGGGTTGGCCCCGTAGAAGCTCGTGTCCACCCCGGGATAGATCCGAAGCTCGGGGAAACGGTCGGCGATGAAGTTCACCCCCACCCCGCAGGCCAAGGAGACCACGGCGTCCACCTTCTTGGCGAGCTCCTCAAGCCCGGTGAGATACTCCGGATCGCACTGCCGGACCAAGGTCTCCTCCACCACGGTCAAGGGGCGCCCGGCCCGCTTGCGGGCCAGCCTCAAGGCCGCGGAAACGATCTCCACTTCCCGGTCGCCTCCCGCCGAGCAGATGGCCACACAGCCCCGGCATCCCAGGACCGCCACCCGCTCGTAAGGTTCGATCATGGCCAAGATACGCGATATGGGTTTTCTCTCCGCAATAATCATGAGGACGTCCCCTCTTTGCTCTTGAGATCAAGGAGCGTTTCGAAAAGCCTTTTCGTCGCCTCCACCAGGACCCCGGTCTCCAGACGCGGGACAAAGGCCATCTGCACCCGCTCCGGCTCCATCCCGATCTCCTCGAGGATTTTTTGCGCCGCCGCGGTGCGCTTCTCCGCCCGCTGGCTGCCCGAACGGTTGTGACAGCTCGACTTCTCGCAGCCAGCCACGAGCACCCCTTCGGCGTCGTCCTCGAGCGCCCGCAGGATGTCGGCCACCTCGATCTTCCCCGAACAGGGATACCTCTTCACCTCGATCTTGGCCGGGATCCCGGCGAAATCTTCCGCCGTGGCCTGGTTCGTATAATGACAACAAAGGATGGTGATCTTCATCTCGGACATGAGCCCTAAACCCCCGCCTCGAAAACGCTCGTCTCCGGCGCCGGCCGAAGCTCAATGGCCCGGGCCGGACACTCTACCACACAAATCCCGCAGGCCTGACACTTGTCGGGATCTATCACCGCGTAACCCTCGGACACGATGGAAGCCGCGCCGAAGGGACAGGTCCGCACGCACGTGAGGCAGGCGATGCACTTGCCGGCATCCACCCGGGCCAGCCGCCCCGCCTCGAAACGCATCTCCAAGGCCCGCGCGGGATCTTCCTTCGCCACGAGGGCCTTGAGCGCCCGGATGACCTCCATGGGCTTGACTTCCATGGGGCACACCGGCACGCAAGACCCGCAACCCGAACAGAACCAGATGGTCTTGCCGGAAAGGAGCCTTTCCTTGAGCCCCAAGAGGACCCCGTGAACGATCACCCGCGGATCGAACTCCTCGACCACCTTCTCCACCGGACAGATTCCCGAACAGGCGCCGCAACGAAAACACTGGGAAAAGGTCTCCGGGGCCCCTACCCCCAAAAGTTCCTCGGTCAAGCCCGCTTCCCGCTTCTTGAGATCGATCATCATCTAACCCCTCAGCTCGTTTTCGGTTGCCAAAGATCTCCCTCTCGGACTACCTGGCCACGCTTGGAAAGCCCTTCAAGCACCGCCGTGACCTCTTCCTGACTCGCCCCGGTCTTGGAAAGGAGCGTCTCGATAGAGACCGGCCCCTTGGCGAGGAGGGCCTTGATCTCCGCCTCCAGGAGCTCCTTCTTGATGAGGGGGACGAGCTTTTCCTCCACCTTGCGCGCGATGCTCTCCGGGCTGTAGTCTCCCTCTTTCTTGATGGCCCGGGCGAGGTTTCCGTAGGCCGCCCGGAAACGGTTCTTCGTGCAAAGCTCACGCGCCGCCGCCAGACGGAGCTTAAGCGTCTCCTTGTCGAGCCCCTCGGGCTCCCCCAGAGGCCCGATCTTCTTGATGGCCTCGGTGAAGTCCGTCACGATCTGGACGAACCGCGGGGCTTCAGCCGCCGAGGCCCAATCAATTCGGAACCGTGCCGGATTGAGCCCCACGGCCTCAAGGATCCTCTTGGTCACTTCCGCCATCAACAGCGCTTCGTAATTACCAGACTGGTAATGGCACTCCCCGAGGTGTCACCCGCCGACGAGCACGCCGTCGGCCCCCACGTAGAAGGCCTCGACGATGAAGCGCGGATCGATCCGCCCGGTGCACATGACGCGCACCACCCGGTTGTTGGGCGGATACTGATAGCGGGCCACCCCGGCGGAATCCGCCGCCGCGTAACAACACCAGTGACAAAAGAAACTCAGGATCTTCGGTTCGAAAGCCATAGACTAACTCCTGCTCTCAAAGGAGTTTAACTTTGTTTTGCAACCTGCGATCATATCGCGCATTAAGCCGCTTCCTCCTTGGGTTCTTCGGCGGCTTCCTTCTCCACGAACTCTCCGAAGGCCTCGATCTGGGCCAAGATGGCCTCGTCCGTGAAGCCACCCATGCTGATGGCCAGCACCGGACAATGCGAGGCGCAGATACCGCAACCCTTACAGGAAGCGGTGATGGTCTCGGCCTTCTTCCTCTTGCCCACCTTCACCAGCCTGATGGCCCCGTAGGGGCAGAGATCGGCGCAGATGCCGCAACCGATGCACTTGGCCTGGTCGACACGCGAGACGATGGGCGGCACCTCCACGAAGCCCTTGGCCATGGGGATGACCGCCTTGGCCGCCGCGGCCCGGGCCTGGGCCAGGGTCTCGTCAAGCGGCTTGGGCGCGTGCGCCAGACCGCAGACGTAGACTCCCTCCACCGGGAGCTCGACCGGCATGAGCTTCACGTGCGCCTCGAGGAAGAAACCGTCCCCGGTGAGCGGGGCCTTGATGAGCTTGGAGAGCTCCTCGTTCTCTCCGGGGGCGATCCCCACGGAGAGCACGAGGAGGTCGCAGGGCAAGAGGAGCTCCTCGCCAAGGAGGGCGTCCTTCACCTTGACCCGCAAGGACTTCCCCTGCGTCACCAGCTCGGGTTTTTCCTCCGCCTGATAGCGCAGGAAGATGACCCCCGCCTTACGCGCCTCCCGATAGGCGTCTTCGCTGAAACCGTAGGTCCGCATGTCGCGGAAGAGGACGTAGACGTCCTTCTTGGGATAGCGCTTTTTGATGCGCAGGGCGTTTTTCACCGCCTGCTGACAGCAGAGCTTGCTGCAATAGTTGAGTCCATCGCCCCGGGAACCCACGCACTGGATCATGACGATGCTCCGGGCGCGGCTGAGGCGTCCGCCCTTCCTGGTGAGCTCGTCTTCGAGATCGAGCTGGGTGAGCACGCGGTCGTTCTCCCCGAGGCCGAAACGCTCCGGCCGGTTCTCCCGACCGCCGGTGGCGATGATGACCACCCCGTGGTTCACCACCTCCGAACCCTCCGGACGCCTGAGCGTGGAGGTGAAGTTCCCCACGTAACCGGAGATGTTTTCCACCGTGGTCCCGGTGTGGACCTTGATCTTCTCGTGTTTCTGGACGCGCTTGATGAGGTCGTCGAGGATCTTCTGCGGATCCTCACCGGAAAGGAGCCCCGTCACCCGGCGGAGGTTTCCGCCGAGCTCCTCTTCGCGCTCCACGAGATGGACCTCGTAGCCCTGATCCGCCACGGAGAGGGCCGCAGACATGCCCGCCGCCCCACCGCCGATGACCAGGGCCACCGGCGTGACCGGCACCTTCTGGAGCTCAAGCGGCTCAAGACGCGCCGCCTTGGCCACGGCCATGCGCACCTGGTCCATGGCCTTCTTGGTGGCGGCCTCCGGATCTTCGGCGTGCACCCAGGCGCACTGGTCACGGATGTTGGCCATCTCGATGAGCGCCGGATTGAGCCCGGCCTCCCGCAGAGACTCCTGGAAGAGCGGTTCGTGCGTGCGAGGGCTACAGGCCGCAATCACGATCCGGTTGAGGCGGTATTCCTTGATCTTCTTCACCAGGTCCGCCTGCGCGTCCTGGGAGCAGGAATACATGACGTTTTCCGAAAGCACCACGTGGGGGAGCTTGGCCGCATAGTCGCGCACCGCCTCCACGTCCACGACGCTCGCGATGTTCACGCCGCAATGACAGACGAAGACACCGATCCTCGGCTCTTCGCGCTCAAGCTCCACGTCCTCCGGCGGAAACTCCTTGTGGACCACGTCCTGACCGCGGGCCTCGGCCAGAAGCTCCGAGCACTCGGCCGCCACCCCGTGGGCCTGGACCACGCTCTCCGGAATGTCCTTCGGCCCCTGGAAGGCCCCGGCCACGAAGATGCCCGGCACGTTCGTCTCGAGCGGAGCCGCGGTCTTGGTGGCGGCAAAGCCGAACTTGTTGAGCTCGATGCCGAGGAGGTCGGCCAGCCGTTCCGCATCCGCCGGGGCGTCGAGCCCCACGGAGAGGACGACCATGTCGTAGAAGTCGCGATGGGTCTTCCCGTCCTCGGTGACGTAGGTGAGCGCAAGCTTACGGCCCACCTGCTCCACCTTGGGCACCCGGGCGTAGATGGTGCGGAAACCGTACTTTTCCACCGCCCGGTTGAAGGCCTCGTCAAAGCCCTTGCCCATGGTGCGGATGTCCATGAAGAAGAGGTCAATCTCGGCCTCCGGGGCGTGCTCCTTGACCACCGAGGCCTCCTTCATGGCGTACATGCAGCAGACCGTCGAGCAATAGCCGTTGCCGCAGGTCTCGTCCCTCGAGCCCACGCACTGGAGAAAGGCGATGCGATGGGGATGGGCAAAGTCAGAGGGCCTTACGATCTCGCCCTCCGTGGGCCCGGAGGCGCAGGTCAGGCGCTCGATCTCAAGGCTCGTGAGCACGTCGGGATACTTCCCGTAGCCGTATCTCTCGAGCACCTCCTCCGGCACCCGACCGAACCCGATGGCGAGGACCACCGCCCCCACCTCGAGCTCTCTTTCTTCGGGCTTTTCGTCGAACTCGATGGCGTTCGGACCGCAGACGTTGGCGCAGAGCTGACAGCTCTCGTGGTTCAGACGCAAACAGCTCTTTTCGTCGATGTAGTAGACCGTGGGCACCGCCTGCGGATAATCGATGTGGATCGAGGCCGTGAAATCGAGGCCCTCGTTGTATTCGTCAACGATCTCTTTGGGGCAGTAAGTGGTGCACATCCCGCAGGCCGTGCACTTGGTGGGGTCCACGTAGCGCGGACGCACCTCGAGCTTGGCCTTGAAGTTTCCGGGTTTTCCGGAAAACTCCTTGAGCTCGGCCAGCGTGATGATCTCGATGTTGGGAGACCGACCGGCCTCCACCAGCTTCGGCGCGAGTATTCACAAGCTACAGTCATTGGTGGGGAAGGTCTTGTCGAGCTGGGCCATGACCCCACCAATGGAAGCCTTCTTGTCCACCAGATAGACGTAGTAACCGAGGGAGGCGAGGTCGAGGGCCGTCTGCACCCCCGTTACGCCACCCCCCAGGACGAGGACCTTGCCGCTCTTCTTCTTGCCCATGAAAACACCCCGTTCGTCTTAGTTTAGGCCTGGGCCTCTTCCTCTTCGTCCGGAGAGACCCGCAGATGAGTAGGACCGAAACAACCAAGCCCGTGGAAAGGTGAAGTGACCTTCGGGCTCTCGAGCGCCCGCCGCATGGCCATGTCGAAGAGCACGCGCGGCTTAGGCTTGTCGATCCCGAGGTTCTTGCGCTTCTCCTGGATCTTGTCGATCATCACCGAGGCGAGCTCCTTGGCGTCGCGGGCCACGAGCCAGTTGGCGCGAAAGAGGTTCTTGAACTCGTGGAAGAGATAGTCCGTGGCCACCTGGCTCTTCTCCGTGGGGAAGTTCGGCCCGAAGACGACGCAGGCGCCGCTGCCCACGAAATAGTTTCCGATGGCCACCGCCTTCTCGCTCATCCACTGGGGCGCGCAACCGATGGCCGGAAGCTCGTCAATGTCTTCGCCAAGGCCACCGGTGTTCACCATCTCCGTCAAGGCGATGAGGATGCGGCTGTTGTCCACGCAGGAGCCCATGTGAAGGACCGGCGGACAACCCACGGCCTCGAGCACCTCCCGGAGCGAGTCTCCGGCAAGGCTTGCCGCCTCCGGAGAAAGGAGCCCCGCGCGTCCCAGGCCCGTGGCCGCACAACCCGTGGCCACGACCAGGACGTTGTTGGCGATGAGCTCCTTGGCGAGCTCCACGTGGACCTCGTCAAACACCCGGAAGTTGTCGCAACCGACGATGGCCGCCACGCCGAGCACCCGGCCGTTGATGATGTTTTCGTTGAGCGGCTTGTAGGAGGCCCGGAAGCGACCGCCGAGAATATAAAGGATGGTCTCGTGGCTGAAGCCGGCCACCACGTCCATCTTGGCCTTGGGGATGTAGACGCGGCTCTTGTCCCGCTTGGGGAAGCGGGCGATGGCCTCCCGCAGGATCTTCTTCGCCGTCTCCACCGGATGATGATGGTCGAAGGGGATGTGCATGGCCCCTTCGATCTCGGCCTTGTCGCTCACGGTGATCACCGCGGTGTGGAAGGCCTGGGCCACGGTGGTCACGTTCTGCATGATGCACTGGACGTCAACAATCATGGCCTCCACCGCGCCGGTGGCAAGCGCCAGCTCCTGCTGGACGAAGCTTCCGGCGATGGGGATGCCGCGGCGCATGAGGACCTCGTTTCCCGTGCAGCAGATGCCGGCCAGATTGATCCCCTTCGCCCCGACCTTCTGGGCCTCTTTGATGATCTCCGGGTCCTGGGCCGCCATGGCCAGGGCCTCGGCCACCTCGGGCTCGTGACCGTGGACGGTGACGTTGACCATGTCCTCCTTGAGGACCCCGAGGTTCACCGTGGCCCGGATGGGCACCGGCGTGCCGAAGAGGATGTCCTGGAGCTCGGTGGCGATCATCGAACCGCCCCAACCGTCGGCCAGCGCACACCTAACCGAGGCCTTAAGGAGGCTCCGATAGTCCTGATCCACGCCCACCGTGGTGCGGTGGGTGAGCTCGACCACCTCGCGGTCCACCCCGCGGGGCACGACCCCGAGCTCCCGCCACAGGGCCTGCCTCTTCTCCGGCGCGCGCTTGATGAAGGCGAGCTCCCCGTGCTGCTGGCCGAACTGCTCAAGGGCCTTCACCGCCACTTCCTTGGCGAGCTCCTTGGTCTCCTTCTTGGGATCGAGACCGAAGTAGTAGGCCACCACCCGGAGCTTCTTCTCGTCTTTGATCTCGAAGTCTTCGTTCTCACCGTGGACGGTGTGGTAGAAGACCTCGGCGATGCCCCGACCGTGATCGGAGTGCGCCGAAGTCCCCGCCGCCACCATGCGGCAAAAGGTCCGTGAGGCCACCGTGGCCGCCGTGGCCCCACAGATACCCCGCATTTCCTCGACCCCTTCTATGATCTGGCAGGGCCCCATGTTGCAGACGTGACAACAAGTCCCCCCCTTACCGAAGAGACAGGGCTTGGTGCCGCGCTTGACCACCCGCTCCGGAGCGGTAAGGACCTTTCCCTGAATGACGGAGAGCATCTCCTGGTTTACCGCACACTGCACCGCGCAGGAGGGACTCTTCTTTCCCTGAAACCTGGCCCTGGGATCCATCTCTTCCTCCTCAAGCGTTAGAATTTTTCTGATAAAAACATGCCTTCAAGGGCAGAACAAGTCTATCCAACTTCCGAAGGAAGCCCCGCCCACATCTTCGCGGCCTCCACCGTGTTCTTCATGAGCATGGTGATGGTCATGGGCCCCACCCCGCCGGGCACCGGCGTAATGGCCGCGGCCTTCTCCTTGACGGAATCGAAGTCCACGTCGCCGCAGAGGATGGCCTTGCCCTCGGGCGTGGTGCCGATGCGGTTCACGCCCACGTCAATGACCACCACCCCTTCCTTGACCATGTCCCCGGTGACCACCTTGGGCTTTCCGGCGGCCACGATGAGGATGTCGGCCCGCTTGGTGTGGAAGGTCATGTCTCTCGTGCCGGTGTGGCAGACCGTCACCGTGGCGTTGCCCACGGGCTTTCTCTTCTGCATGAGAAGGATGGCCACGGGCTTGCCCACGATGTTGCTCCGGCCGATGACCACCACCTCGGCCCCGGAGACCTCTACCCCCGCCCGGTCGAGCATGACCAAGATGCCGTGCGGGGTGCAGGGCAGAAAGCACTTCTCCCCGATGACCATCTTCCCCACGTTCACCGGATGGAAACCATCCACGTCCTTCCGCGGATCAATGGCGTGGATGACCTTCTGCTCGGAAATGTGTTTGGGCAGAGGAAGCTGGACGAGGATCCCGTGGATGGAAGGGTCCTCGTTGTATTTCTGAATCATCTTGAGGAGCTCTTCCTCGGAAACGTCTTCCGGAAGGTTCTCCTGCACGGAATGAAAACCCAGCGCGTGCGCCGTGTTCTGCTTGGCCTTGACGTAGGAGACCGAAGCCGGATTCTCACCCACGAGGATGGTCACCAACCCCGGGGTCACCCCATGCTTTTCCTTGAGCTCCTGGACCTCTTTCTTGAGCTCCTCCCTGATTTCCTGGGAGATCTCTTTACCGCTGATGATCTTTGCCGCCATCACACACCTCCCCTAAACTTTGACCGCCCTATATGCAAGAACTATACCTTGCTTGCGATTTTGAGAGATCGTTGTTTTCCCTTCTCCGCCAACGTTTTTCGGCACTCTTCTTCCCCTCTTCCTCGGGAAGCGGGGAACTTCGCCTCGCTCATACTGGGCGAAATTCCCCGCTAAATTCTCTATTTAGAAGAGTCCCTTAACCTTACCGGTTTCTACGTCAACATCAATCCTGCGGTAGGCCGGATCGGAACCCGTGCCGGGCATGAGGCTGATGTCGCCGGCCACCGGCACGATGAAGCCCGAACCGCGATAGATGAGGACGTCGCGCACCCGGAGCTGCCAGCCCTTGGGCA
>Ga0256835_1000304_pt1 | contig 38633 bp, 41 predicted proteins | sample PIR30metaG_FD_185972 | JGI IMG/M metagenome (GOLD analysis project Ga0256835, IMG submission 185972) | Hydrothermal vent microbial communities from East Pacific Rise, Pacific Ocean - PIR-30 | ecosystem: Environmental > Aquatic > Marine > Hydrothermal vents | place: Pacific Ocean: East Pacific...
ACCTTAAGATGCGTTGAAGCGTCAGGGCATCACCATTGTAAGGAGGAAGAGTCAAAATCCTGATGAGATCCTTATTGCAGTTCCCAACAAGAGCTCCCTGCAAAAGATAAAAGAGGTCATCGAAAAGGATTTTCCAAATCTGGTTATAAAAAGCATTGATGATAAGTCCAGATTCCCAACCATTGCCCTTGCCCTGTCTCCCAAGGAAGAACAGTTTATCAGGGAACATGCGGTGGAACAGTCTCTTGAAATCATCAGGAACAGAATAGACCAGTTCGGGGTTACCGAACCGGTGATTGTCCGTCAGGGAGAAGACGAGATTGTAGTCCAGCTTCCTGGCATAAAAGACCCGAAAAGGGCAATAAAGCTGATTGGCCAGACTGCTCAGTTGGAATTCAAGCTGGTTGATGACGATGCCAATGTGGATCTGGGCAGCCTTATTGAAAAGGCCATAAGGGATGGCAGGCTGCCCCGCAATTACAATGTAAAACAGCTAAACGCTGTTCTAAAAGGTCAGATTCCCAGGGGGGACAAGATCTACATCATGAAACAGGTGGATCCCCGTACCGGTAAGGTAAGAAATGTCCCCATCTTGTTGAAAGACAAAACGCTGATGACGGGAGATGCGGTAAAAACGGCCCATGTGAGAATCGGCGGGACCTATAACGAACCATATGTTGCCCTTGAACTGACAGACAGGGGAGCACGAATCTTTGAAAAAATAACAGGTGAGAACGTGGGAAAGCGTCTGGCCATAGTGCTAGATGGTGTGGTGCGTTCAGCCCCTGTTATTCGTGAAAAGATAGGTGGGGGGCATGCCCAGATTTCTGGTTCTTTTACCCATGAAGAGGCAGCCGATCTTGCCATAGTGCTCAGGGCTGGTGCGCTTCCGGCTCCAGTGAAAATAATACAAAATGTCACGGTCGGACCTTCTTTGGGGCGTGATTCCATTCAAAAGGGTCTGGTATCGGGTGTGGCCGGTGCCATATTCGTCATGATTTTCATGGTAATATATTACCGGCTGTCAGGCTTTATCGCAGATGTGGCCATGCTTTTGAACCTGGTATTTCTAATGGCCGTTTTGGCCCTTTTTCAGGCCACCCTGACGCTTCCTGGTATAGCTGGTATCATTTTGACCATAGGAATGGGCGTGGACTCCAATGTTTTGATATTTGAACGAATGCGGGAGGAAAAGGCCCTTGGCAAGCCTTTGAAGGCCTTTATTGACGGAGGCTATGATAAGGCCTTCTGGACCATTGTTGATGCGCATGTAACCACTCTTATAACAGCCCTTGCCCTTTTCTTGTTTGGGACAGGGCCGATCAAGGGTTTTGCAGTAACGCTTTCGGCAGGTATCATAATCAACCTTTTTACGGCAATCTACGCCACCAGATGGGTCTATCAGTGGCTTCTTTACAAAAATGCCATCAAGGACCTGTCTTTTATGCAGATTATTGGCAAGACCAATATAGACTTTATTGGCAAAAGGAACATTTCTCTTGCCATCTCCGCAGTTCTGGTACTTACTGGCCTTGTGGCCTTTATCCAGATAAACAGGGGAGCCGCCAACCTTGGTGTTGATTTTGCCGGCGGAACCATGGTCCAGTACAAGGTAGACAAGCCCTTTAAGCTGGAAGATGTGAGAAAGGCCCTGGCAGCAGCTGGCATAAAAGGCTATGCCCTTCAGGAAGTTCCAAAGGAGCATATCCTCATTGTTAGGGTCAAGAAGTCCGTGGCAACGGTGGGGGACATTGAAGAGAAGATTACCTCCGCCCTGAAGCAGGGCCTTCCTGGTTACAAGTTCATTATAGAAAGCAAAACCGAGATAGGCTCTACAGTGAGCAAGGAGCTCAGAAGAAAGGCAATAATCGCCATTCTTATTTCTCTGGCAGGCATTATCGGATATCTGGCCTTCAGGTTCAATATCAGCTTCGGTGTTGCAGCTGCCATTGCCACATTTCACGATGTGCTGGCGGTTCTTGGCATTTTCTATATTCTTAACAAAGAGATAAATCTTTTGATCGTTACAGCCCTTCTTACCCTGGCTGGTTATTCCCTTACGGATACGGTGGTGGTTTTTGATAGGATAAGGGAAAACATGAAAAGATACCGCAAGTTGTCCTTTGCAGAGATAATAAACAAAAGTGTCAACGAGATGCTTAGCCGGACTATAATCACCTCGCTTACTACGTTGATAGTGGTCTTATCCCTTTACTTTTTTGGTGGTGTAGTTATTCATGATTTTGCCTTTGCCCTGGTTCTTGGAATAATCGTTGGAACATATTCTTCAGTGTTTGTGGCAAGTCCCATTGTCTATATGTGGCACAAGGGAAAGGCACCTAGATAGAGATATGGTCCTTTATCAGCGGCCTGGATTTTAGGATGAAATGGATTGTTTAGAGATAAAAGGGGGCCGCACCCTATCTGGAACCATTAGAATCAGCGGGGCCAAGAACGCTGCCCTGCCCATCCTGTCTGCCACACTCCTTGCAGAAGGTGCTTTCCGGCTTAGTGAAGTCCCAAGTCTGGAAGACGTGAGGATTTTTGCAGAGCTGTTGCGAGAACTGGGAGTAGAGATAAAGAGTCTTGAAGACAGTACCTTCTTGATAGACTCGTCAAAGTTGAACAGCCATGAGGCTCCTTATGAACTGGTAAGACGCATGAGGGCGTCCGTGTTGGTTCTGGGCCCTCTGGTTGCCAGACTTGGCAGGGCAAGGGTGTCCCTGCCAGGAGGCTGTGCTATCGGAGCAAGGCCCATTGATTTCCATCTCAAAGGATTGGAGCTCATGGGAGCCAAGCTTGAAATACGACAGGGTTTTGTTGAGGCCAGGGCGAGACGTCTCAGGGGAGCCCAGATCTATTTTGATATCCCTTCTGTGACCGGTACAGAAAATCTCATGATGGCCGCCTGTCTTGCAAAGGGGAAAACAGTTCTGGAAAACGCCGCGAGAGAGCCAGAGGTGGTTGCACTTGGCAACATGCTGAAGGAGATGGGCGCAGACATTCATGGTCTTGGTACAGATACTATAATTATCCATGGAAGTCGTCATTTGAGGCCCGTTACCTGCACAATAATTCCAGACCGGATAGAGGCTGGTACATATCTGATGGCAGCTGGCGCTGCGGGTGGAGAGCTTACCATAGAGAACTGCGTGCCCGAGCATCTTGATACGGTAATGCTGAAACTCAAGGCAGCGGGGCTCAAGCTCAAGATTATTGATAGCGACAAGATAAGGGTCAGAAGAAGGGGCAGACTGAACAGTGTTGACGTAAAGACCCAGCCCTATCCAGGTTTTCCTACGGATCTCCAGGCCCAGATAATGGTTTTGATGGCTGTTGCAGGAAAACTTAGCGTTATTACCGAAACCATCTTTGAAAACAGATTCATGCATGTGGCAGAGCTGAAAAGACTTGGGGCAGACATAAGGGTCGAAGGAAGAAGCGCAATAGTAAGGGGTGTTAAGCATTTAAACGGAGCACCAGTAATGGCTACTGATCTGAGAGCCAGCGCCTGTCTCGTTTTGGCAGGTCTTGCTGCAAAGGGAACCACCTTGGTGCAAGGAGTTCATCACTTAGACAGAGGCTATGAGAGGATGGATGAAAAGCTTGCCCAGGTTGGGGCCCGAATAAGACGTGTAAAAATGCAAGATAGTGATCCAGGATAGTCATGGAATACAATCAAGATACACTTAGGGATTCTTTTGGCCGACTCATCACTTACTTGCGTCTGTCTATTACAGACAGGTGCAATCTTAGGTGTTTTTACTGCATGCCACAGGCCGATTTTAACTGGATGCCACCAAGAAAGATCCTGCGTTTTGAGGAAATAGTTCAGCTTACCAGGGTGCTTGCCAAGCTTGGTGTGAAAAAGGTACGCTTTACTGGCGGTGAACCTCTTGTTAGAAAAGATGTGGTCAAACTGGTCGCAGATGTAAACGGTCTTGATGGGATCAAAGAGACCTGTCTCACCACCAATGGGGTCTTGTTAAGGTCTTTGGCCTCTGAGCTTTTTAATGCCGGTCTGCGTCATCTTAACATCAGCCTTGATACCCTAAGAGCCAAACGGTTTGAGCAGATAACAGGCAGGGATTTTTTTCATCAGGTATGGGAGGGCATAGAAAAGAGCCTTGAGCTAGGATTTTCTCCTGTAAAAATAAACTTTGTAATGATGCGGGGCAAAAATGACGATGAAGTAGTTGACTTTGCCAGGCTTGCCCAGCGGTTCGATCTCGAGGTAAGGTTTATAGAGTTCATGCCTATAGGAAAGCATTCTAAGTGGGGAAAACAACATTTTCTTTCTTCTGACGAGGCAAAGTCCTTGATTGAGCAAGAACTTGGCAGACTTGTCCCTGTTAGGCGCGAAGACGATGCTGGCCCGGCAGATATGTATTCATTGCACGGTTCAGCAGGCAAGGTTGGCTTTATAAGTCCCTTAAGCCACCGTTTCTGTTCAAGCTGCAACAGGTTAAGGGTGACGGCAGATGGTAGGGTGCGTTTGTGTCTTTTTTCCGATCTTGAATTCGAACTGAGGGACCTGCTGCGAAAAGGGATTTCGGATAGCCACCTGTCGCATTTTTTTTCTGAGATTATATTAAGAAAACCGGCAAGGTATCTAACAGCAAAGAAAAAGGACGTTCCATCTTGTGACAGACAGATGTCTTCCATTGGAGGATAGTCCATCATAACTAGGAGGAAACAATGATCATCCTTGAGGATCTCCTCTATACAGAGGAACACATGTGGGTTAAACCCGACGAAAACAGTGAAAAGGCTGTAATAGGAGTGACAGACTACGGGCAGGAGCGTATTGGCATGGTTAGCTCTGTTGATTTGCCAAGCCCTGGGGATGAATTTGTAGAGACCGACGTGTTTGCAACTGTAGAAAATTCTATGGGCGAGGTAACGGAACTCCTGTGTCCGATTTCTGGCCGGGTTCTTACGGTAAATGAAATGTTGCTGGACGCTCCAGAGGCCATAAACGAAGATCCTTATGATGACGGATGGATGATGGTGATGGAAGTGGTTCAGCCAGAAGAGCTGGATGATCTTATGAGTCCAGAAGATTACGAGCGTTATGTGGAAGAGCTAAAGATCAAAGACGAAGAGATCCTGGAAGAGGAGGACGAGGATGTACTGGAGGTAGAGGAATAATGTCCAAAGTGGCCTTTCTGTTTCCTGGACAGGGCTCCCAATATGTGGGTATGGGGGCTGATATACGAAAGTCGTACAAGTTCGCCATCCCCATGTTTAAGGAGGCAGAGGATGTCTGTAATATCAATGTAGAGAAACTATGCATGGATGGTCCCCTGGAAGATCTGACCAAGACGGTAAATCTTCAGCCTTGCTTGACTACTGTTGATATTATATGCGCCAAGGCCTTGATGGAAGAGGGAATACATCCCGATGCTGTGGCCGGACACAGTCTTGGAGAGTATCCAGCGCTTTGGGCATGCGGAGCTTTGGGGTTTGCAGATTGCGTCAGGCTTGTCCGAGAAAGAGGCAGGGTAATGGAAGAGGCTGCCCAGAAAAAGCCAGGTGCTATGGCAGCTATTATTGGCCTTGAATCGCAGCAGTTGCAAAGACTCATTGATGATGTGCTTTTGCACCTTAAAGGTGTGCTGGCAATGGCAAATCATAACTCCAGGGAACAGATAGTTGTGACTGGGGAAAAGGCGTTGGTCCAACAACTTTGTGGAAGGGTCAAAGAGTTGGGCAAAAGGGCGGTAATGCTCAAGGTCTCTGGTGCATATCACAGCCCTTTGATGAAGGAGGCGGCAGACAAATTTGCAAAAGCACTTTCTTCTCTAAAGCTCAAAAGGCCGTCCATCCCCATATACAGTAATGTAAGTGCAGAACCTGAAAAAGAGCCTGACACAATATCCCGCCTGCTTTTCCAGCAGATGTGTATGCCTGTAAGGTGGTATGAGATCGCAAACAATATGTACCGGGACGGAGTCAGAATTTTTATTGAGACAGGACCTAAAAAGGTACTTTCCAATCTGATTAAAAAATCTGTTGATGCCGATGATTACCAAGTCCTAAATGTTGAAACCACCTCTGATATAGACAATGTAAAACATGCGCTTTCAATTTGAGAAAAGGAGGCCTGCAGGTGTTTTATTTTCAAAGAAAAAATAACAAGCCGGTTGATTTAGAGTGTAGACTGTGCGGTTGCCAACTTGAGATATGCAGAAGATGAAGATCAGTGGCCTTGAGGTGTCAAGGCTGTGGCAAGCTTTTTTCTATTGGCGAGTATGCAAATGAGATGAGCGATGAATTGGCCAACATGTTGGCCTATACCAGGGTTGACAGACTCTAAACCAAAAAGGGCTCCATACAGGAGCCCTTAAGTCTCAAATCCCTTATAGGCCTTGGTCTCAATTAGCAGCCTTCAACCTTGGCAGCACTCTTGACCTTGATCTTAACGGAATCCCCTGCCTTTGCCTTGCATTCGTCCTTAAGCTTGATTACAAGTTCACCACCTTCATTCTTCACCACTTCGCCTTTGCATTTGGCGGCAAGACTTACACCAGAAAGACCTACTGTGAAGAAGAGTGCCAGAACCAGGGATGTAATTTTTTTACGCATGACTTCCTCCTTTTCCTTTTGTTGAAATGTTCTAATGACAGAACTACAGTACTGTTTTAGTATACGAACCTTTAAGGCGTGTCAAGTGGTTAAGTGAAATAGCACTCAAAATATTATGAAGAACTTAAACCTATCATCAGGACCCATAAAAAACGATCCGGCCGAACCAGGGGGGAAGCATCCCCTGAAGCTTTTACTTGATTTTGTGATCAAGCTTAATTCCGCCTTTGTTACCGCACAGGAACTGGAAGAGATATTTTGTGCGATTCTTGTTGGAGCTACCGCAGGCGAGGGGCTTGGCTTCAACAGGGCCTTTCTTTTCTTGATAGATGAGACTGGTAACAGGCTGTGTGGGCGCTTTGGTCTTGGCCCTCAGGACCTGGAAGAGGCAGGAAGGATTTGGAATAGCATCTCTGCAGAAAGACTCAACCTTTTTCAAATCCTTGAAAAAGTGCGCGATCAACTCTCGGATGACAATCAGCCCCTTAACCGGTTTGTGCGGTCTATCCAGATACCTTTATCTCAATCGGAAAACTGTTTTATAAAGGCGTTAAAAGAGAACCAGGCCTATTTGATAACAGATTCTCCGCGAGTGGGGGCCATCCATTCCCAAGAGTTGTGTCGACTTTTTGGCACCGGAGAGTTGGTGGTGGCTCCATTAAACACGCATGGTAAAGAGTATGGGGTTGTGGTGGCGGATAATATCTTTACCAAGGCGCCTGTGGCTGAAGAAACTCTTTACTGTCTTCATTTGTTTACTGGCCTTGGATCTCTTGCCATATGTCAAAAAAATATGTGCCAGAGCCTCGAAGACAAGGTGCTACAGTTAAAAGAGGCTAACAGGGCGGTAGAGGCCCAAAAGGATCTTTTAATAGAGATAGAAAAGCATTCTGCTATTGGACGGATGCTGGATCATCTGCTTCATGAACTGAGAAATCCTCTTGCAGCCATTGGCGGTATAGCACGACTACTGGAAAGAAGAGAAGGCGATGAGGTCATGAAACGTTATCTTGCCACTGTCATAAAAGAGGTCGAAAGGATTGAGAAGACCTTGGCAGCAGTGGCGGAACTTCATGAGATTAAGACCATAGAGTGTTCTGAGTTGGAGCTGATATCACTGGTTGAAACTGTAGCCATGATTGTTCGAAGCGATATGGAAGAGGCTGGCATTGTACTCCACAAGAACTATCCCAAAAAACCTGTGGTCATTGTTGGGGACAGGGAGAAGCTGCAGGAGGCCATTTTATGCGTGTTGAAAAATTCTATTGAGGCAATGCCTGATGGCGGAATAATAGTTCTGGCTCTTTCCCAAAGGGGTTCGGATATTGAGATTCGCATTTCAGACAGCGGCCTTGGTATAGCCCGTGGCCATTTCAAAAAGGCGGATAATCCATTTTTCACAACCAAGTTCAATGCCATGGGGCTTGGATTATCAAAGGCCAAAAAGATAGTAGAGCTACATGGTGGTTCCTTGTTTCTGACCTCTAACAGAATAGGTGGAACCACCTGCGTTATAACCTTGCCCAAATCGTGATGTTTAACAAGTTCTTCAAGGGTGTAAAATGACAGATCTGTTGGTGGACAGCCATGCACATCTTGACATGATCAGTCAAGATATAGAGGCTGTATGTGCGGTAATGAAAAGGGCTAGGAACGAGGGTGTTGGAGCTGTTCTGTCAGTTGGTATAGATATGGCAAGTTCTAAAAGCGCAGTCCGCTTTGCACAGCGGATTGACGATGTCTTTGCTTCGGTTGGCATTCATCCAAACGATGCTGATCAATTTTCTCAAGATGCTTTGATGGTGTTGAAAAGACTCAGCCAGAACGACAATGTGAAGGCCTGGGGCGAGATAGGCCTTGACTATTACAGAAATCGTACTCCAAAAAAGGTGCAGCAAAAGGCATTTGAGGCCCAGTTGCAGGCGGCTTCTGACATGTCTTTGCCAGTCATAATTCACGCCCGTGATGCCCTTGAAGACTGCATCCATGTAATAAGAAACTTTTTGACAAAAGGGCCGCTAGGTGGGGTGTTTCATTGCTTTTCAGGTACGGAAGCAGATGCAAGAAAAGTACTAGATCTTGGTTTTTATATCTCTTTTACAGGAGTGATCACTTTTCCAAAGGCCGAGATTGCTAGAGAAGTGGTCCGTTTTGTCCCAATGGATCGTATATTGATAGAAACGGACAGTCCTTTTCTTAGTCCAGTTCCGTTTCGTGGTAAGCCCAACGAGCCTGCAAGGGTACGCTATGTTGCTGAAATGGTAGCCCGTGTAAAAGGTGTGGATTATGCAGAGGTAGCCTCATGTACTACAAAAAATGCCAAGGACCTTTTCGTTCTTCCTGTTCCATAGTCTTGGCCTCGGGTTCTCCAAGGCGCCGGGTATTATTAAGACAGCTGGGTTTGAGCTTTTCTGTCTGTACTGGTAAGGTACACGAACTTGATGATGCTTCAGGGTTTCAGCCTGATCAACTGACAATGGAAAATGCCATGATGAAGCTTGAAGCTGCAAAGGGCCCGTGCAGTGCAGATGTGATAATATGTGCTGATACCTGTGTCTATTGTAATGGTAGAGTTTTTGGAAAGCCCGTTGATTTCCAGCAGGCAGTAGAAATGCTTAGCCAGTTGAGTGGTAGATGGCATGAGGTCTACACCAGTTTTGTTCTTTTCAGAAAAAAAGAAGATAAACTGAAACAGAAAACGGTAATTTCTAGGGTGTATCTGGACATCATTAATAGCGAGGTCTTGCATGCCTACTGCAGTTCAGAAGAGCCATATGATAAGGCAGGTGGGTATGCTGTTCAGGGCAGTGGTGCATTTTTGGTTCGTGAGATTGAAGGATCGTATACAAACGTGGTAGGACTTCCTATAACCGAGTTAGTAAGGGATCTTCTGGCGCTTGGGGCAATAGAGCCATGTGTGAACGCCTAGATGACATTAGGCATAGGGTTGAGATGGCTGCAGAGCGGTCTGGTCGAAAGTCGTCCGATATAACTATAGTGGCAGTAAGCAAAAAAAAGCCCTCCTCCATGATCCATTCATTATATGATTGTGGTCAGCGAGTATTTGGCGAGAACTACATGCAAGAGGCCGTCAATAAGATAAAGGAACTTTCCGATCTTGCAGATGTTAAATGGCACTTTATTGGGCACCTGCAGCGTAACAAGGCCAAACATGCAGCCAAATGGTTTGACTGGGTAGAAACTGTTGATTCGTTAAAACTCGCCAAGGCCTTGAATAAAAGGGCCGGGGAGCTAGGCAGGCGGCTCAAGGTACTCGTGCAGATTAATATAGCAGGCGAGCAGACAAAGCATGGGGTGGCTCCGGAGGATGCACAGGCCTTGTTGGAAGAGATAGGTACTTTGTCTAGGCTGGAATTTAAGGGACTGATGACCATTCATCCCTTCTCCGCAGACCCGGAAGATGCCAGACAGTGGTTTAAGAAGATGGCGCAGCTCAGAGACGATTTTTCTGCTCTTTATCCTGCGCTTGATTTTTCTGAACTCTCTATGGGCATGTCAAACGATTTTGAAGTGGCTATAGAAGAGGGGGCCACTATTGTCAGGATAGGGACAGCCCTTTTTGGGCCAAGGTAAACAACAAGGAATTTCATCATGTACAGGGTATTCATAAAAACACATTTTTCATCTGCCCACTATCTGCGAAACTACCCTGGAAATTGCGAACATCTCCATGGTCATAATTGGGACGTGACGGTTTTTGTTAAGACCGAGACTCTGAATGAAATTGATGTTGCCATAGACTTTCGCGATCTGAAGAGAATCGTGGCAGAGATAATGTCTGAGCTTGATCACAAAAATCTGAATGACCTCCCACAGTTCAGTAAAAGAAATCCATCTTCTGAAAGACTTGCAAAGTATATTTATGAAAGACTTGAAGGCAAGTTACAGGCCTTTGCCGGAGTTTGTCCGGACAGCGTCGAGGTGAGAGAGACACCAAGTTCTGGTGTAATATATTCTAAAGAATAAGAATGGGGTCAGGGAAATCGGTTCTCCAGGTCTGTGAAACGTTCACCAGTATCCAAGGAGAGGGTTTGCACGCTGGACTGCCTTGTTTTTTCATTCGTCTGACCGGTTGTAATCTGCGCTGCTCTTACTGTGACACCACCTTTGCCCATGAAGGAGGATTCAGAATATCAGTAGAGGAGCTTGTTTGTAAATGGCAGGACAGTAAGGTTTCACATGTTCTCATCACAGGGGGCGAACCTCTTCTGCAGACACCTGTTTACGAGCTTATGGAACTGCTGCTGACAAAAGGGGCCAGGTGTCTGCTGGAGACCAATGGATCCATTTCCCTTTCATCCGTGCCTAAAAAGGTGGTAAAAGTGGTAGACTGGAAAACTCCGGGAAGTGGCCATTCCGATAGCTTTTTGGAAGAAAATCTCCGTTTTATTGGTGCAAATGATGAAATAAAATTTGTCATAACTTCCCATGCAGACTATATATGGAGTGCAGAAATTGTCCGTAGCCGTGCCCTATGGCTTTTTACATCAGTGATTTTTTCTCCTTGTTACGGACTGGTTAAAGCATCAAGACTGGCTCAATGGTTGCTTAGGGACAATTTGGAGGTCAGACTGCAAATCCAGCTTCACAAGGTGATTTGGGGGGAGAAAAGAGGCGTTTAGTTTACGGAAAAATAATTTAAAAGGCGTTGACAGGACGTTACAAATAATGTAAAAGCTACTTCTAAAATTTAATGAATGAAGCTTCATTTTTAATTCATTAAAATTTCGGCTAGTTAGCCTTCGGGGTAGGAGACCTTATGATAACTATAGACCTTTCTATTGTGGCAGAAATTATTGGCGTGCTCATCATGATTGTGGTCCTCAACTCAATGCTTTACAAGCCTATCAGGCGCATGCTTAGGGAGAGACAGGAAAAGATGGATGCGATAGAGGCTGAGGCAGTGAAGTTTGAGGACAGGATTAAAAGTCTCATTGAAGATTACGAGAGAAAACTTCGGGAGGCAAGGCAAGCTGGCAAAGCAGAGTTTGAGAAGTTGCGGGAGGAGGCCAAGCAGCTTGAACAGAAGCTCCTGGAAGAGAGTATGAAAGAGGCGGAGGCCAAAAGGCAGGAGTTGATGAGCCAGCTTACCAGTCAGATCGAGGCTGCTAAAAAGGAACTGCAGGCCAAGGCCGAATTGTTTGCGGTAGAAATAGCTCAAAAGTTGCTTGGGAGGGCCATTTAATGTCTAGAAGATTTATTATAGTGTTGCTCTTTAGCCTGGGTATGCTTTTTTACATAGCTGGCCCAGTATGCTCAGAAGAGGCAGGGTCGATGCACAAGGCCGCATCTGCTGCAGTGGAGACGGCACATGAAGCGGCTTCGGCTGTCCATGGTGAAGTGGCTCACGAGGGTGCCCACGAGGCTGGTGGTCATGGTGAGCATCATGGCCTGACCCGTGTGCAGGTTATGAATTTTGTATGGCACTGTCTCAACTTTACCTTGCTCATGATCATCTTGGTTAAGTACCTGAAAAAGCCTATAGCCGACAGCTTAAAAGGCCGTCAGGAATCCATTGCCAAGGCCTTTGAGGAGCTTGAGTCCAAGAAGGAAGAGGCTGCTGCTCGTTTTAAGGAGTATGAGCAGAAGCTGTCTGGTATGGATGAGGAGGCCAAGAAAATCCTTGAGAACTTCGTAGCTCAGGGCAAAAAGGAAAGGGATACCATTATTGAGCAGGCCAAAGCTGCGGCAGAACGCATAAAGGCTCAGGCAGAATTTTATGTCCAGCAGGAGCTTGCTAAGGCCAAGGTGGAGCTGCAGAAGGAAGTGGCTGACATGGCCGTAAAGATGGCGGAAGAAATAATAAGGAAGAATCTGACTGAGCAAGATCAAACGAGGCTCATCAGTGAATACCTTGAAAGGGTGGTGCATAAAAATTGATTAGCACAGTATTAGCAAGAAGGTATGCAAAGGCGCTCTTTGCTGCAGGCAAAGAGGAGGACAAGCTGCAGGCCTTTAATGAGACCCTTCAGGCTCTCAATGAGTTTCTCAAAGCAAATCCTGATATAGAGGCCGCCCTGGAAAGCCCGGTAATAGGGTTGGACGTTAAGCAGGAGGTTGTAGAGGAGCTTATCAAGGCCGCAGGTGTTGAAAAGACCATGGCCAACTTTTTGAGAATCCTGGTTCAGAACAACAGGATTCACTATTTAGGCCTTATAGCTGAAGCGTATCAGGAGCTCATGGATGAACAAATGGGTGTTGTGCGGGCCAAGGTGATTACGGCCGTGCCTATCAAGAAGGATCTGCAAAAGAAGATGCAAAAGACCTTCTCTGAGCTTACTGGTAAGCAGGTGGTGTTAGAGGCTGTGGAAGACCCCGAAATTATAGGTGGGGTTATTGCAAAGGTTGGCGACAGGGTCTGGGACGGTAGTATAAAAAGCCAGCTTGAAGGCTTTAAAGAATCTATAGGGAGGGGTGAAATAGGATAATGGCACAGATAAACGCATCCGAAATTAGCGATATTATAAAAAAGAAGATTGAGGAGTTTGAAAAGAGTGTAGATTTGGCGGAAACCGGTACGGTTCTGTCAGTCGGTGACAACGTTGCCCGTGTCTATGGCGTGCGCAATTGCATGACCATGGAGCTTTTGGAGTTTCCGGGAGGCGTTATGGGCATAGCCCTGAACCTGGAGCAGGACAACGTCGGTGTCGCCGTTATGGGTGACTGTTCACTTATCAAGGAAGGTGATCAGGTAAAACGTACTGGCAGAATTGCTCAGGTGCCTGTAGGTGAGTGTATGCTAGGCAGGGTTGTGGATGCTCTGGGAAATCCGATTGACGGCAAAGGGCCCATCAACGCTTCAGAATTTCGCAGGATCGAGATGAAGGCTCCCGGTGTTATTGATAGAAAGCCTGTTCATGAGCCCTGTTATACGGGTCTCAAGGCTATTGATGCCATGACGCCAGTTGGAAGGGGTCAGAGGGAGCTCATTATTGGTGACCGTCAGATTGGTAAGACTGCCATAGGTGTGGATGCCATAATCGCTCAGAGAGAAACCGACGTCTACTGTATATACAATGCAGTGGGTCAGAAACAGGCTACCGTGGCCCTTGTTGTTGAGGCTCTCAGAAAGGCTGGGGCTATGGAGTATACAACTGTTGTTGCCAGTAGTGCCAGTGAGCCTGCATCACTTCAGTATCTGTCCTCTTTTTCCGCTACAGCTATGGGCGAGTATTTTAGGGACAATGCGAAGCATGCTCTTATAATATATGACGATTTGTCAAAGCAGGCTGTGGCATATCGCGAGCTTTCACTTCTTCTCAGGCGTCCTCCAGGACGTGAGGCCTATCCAGGAGATATTTTTTACAATCACTCGCGTCTGCTCGAGCGTTCTGCAAAGCTTAATGACGATCTGGGGGCTGGAAGCCTTACTGCCCTTCCCATAATTGAGACCCAGCAGGGCGACGTTTCAGCATATATTCCAACAAACGTTATCTCTATTACAGATGGTCAGGTGTACCTTGAACCGTCTTTGTTCTTTGCCGGTATTCGTCCAGCGGTTAACGTTGGTCTGTCAGTGTCCAGGGTTGGTGGTGCTGCCCAGGTTAAGGCAATGAAACAGGTTGCAGGTACCTTGAGGCTGGACCTGGCCCAGTACAGGGAGCTGGCTGCGTTTGCACAGTTCGGTAGTGATCTTGATGAGGCTACCCAGAAACAGCTGCGCAGAGGTGAGCGACTTGTGGAGCTGTTGAAGCAGCCACAGTACAATCCTCTGCCAATGGAGAAGCAGGTTCTTGTTCTTTTTGCAGGTACCCAGGGCCTGTTGGATGAACTTCCTGTATCGGCTATCCAAGAATTTGAAAAGGAACTGTATGATTTTGTAGAACAGAAATATCCCCAAATATATCAAGAACTGCGCGAAAAGCAGGAAATATCCGATACGCTTGAGAAGACCATGAGGGACGCAATAGCAGAGTGCATTTCACAGTTCAAAACCGCACACAATCTATAAGAGGACGGGATAAATGGCGTCTTTAAAGGACATCAAACTAAAAATAACGGGTATCAAAAAGACCGAGCAGATCACGAAGGCCATGAATATGGTCGCTGCGGCCAAGTTCCGTGGCGCTCAGGAGCGGATGGAAGAGTTTCGGCCCTATGCAGGAAAGTTTTCGGGAGTGATGGGTCAGCTGGCCACCAGAGTGGATCCAAATGCGTTTCCGCTCATGGAAGAACGAGATGTGAAAAAGTCCATGGTCTTAGTGGTTACCTCTGATAGAGGTCTTTGTGGTGCTTTTAATGCAAACATCATTTCTGCAGCTGAGAACTTCATCGATGAGAAAAAGGGTGAAGGCAAAGAGGTGGCTGTAGGGTGTATAGGCAGGAAAGGGTATCAGTATTTTTCTAAAACCGACGTAGAGGTGCCCATAGAGATCACGGACTGCATGGCCAGGATCGAGATGGTGGATGCCAAGAAGGCAGGACAAGAGTGTATCAGGCTATTTCTTGACGGTCAGTTGGATGAGATCTACCTGCTTTACGGTCGTTTTGTTAATGTGGTTACTCAGAAACCAACTTTAAAAAAATTAATTCCTATTAGCGCCACTGAACTGTCAGAGGTGGGGGAAGAAACGGAAGAAGAGAAAAGCGGCCCTAAGGCAGCCTATATATACGAACCAGATCCTGAAGAGATCCTGAATATCTTGTTGCCCATGTTTGTCAATGTGCAGATTATGGCTGCAATGCTTGAGACTGCTTGCAGTGAGCAGGCAGCGCGCATGACGGCAATGGATAATGCAACTAGGGCTTGTTCAGACATGATTCATGAATTGACCCTTGCCTACAACAAGGCACGTCAGGCCGCCATTACGGCAGAATTGATGGACATTGTTGGTGGTGCCGAGGCACTCAAGGGTTAGGCAGTTTATATAAAAAGTTTGGGTTTATTACCCTGTGGGAGGTAGGAACAAATGGCAAATATTGGAAAAATAGTACAGGTCATCGGGCCGGTTGTAGACGTGGAGTTTGAGCCAGGACAACTGCCCGCTATTCTAAACGGCCTACTCGTGTCAAACCCGGCCATTAGTGATCAGCCGGACAACTTGTACATAGAAGTAGCATTGCATATGGGTGACAATGTATGTAGGTGCATCGCTATGGATACCACTGACGGCTTGGTACGTGGTATGGAGGCAAAAGACACAGGCGCACCTATCAAAATACCAGTTGGAGAGCCAACTCTGGGCAGGATCATGAACGTTGTTGGATGGCCTGTTGACGGAAAGGGTCCCATCAAGTCAGACGTCATGTATCCAATTCATAGAAAGGCTCCCGAGTTTGTAGAGCAGGATACCACTGTTAACGTTCTTGAGACCGGAATCAAGGTTATCGATCTTTTGGTACCTTTCCCAAGAGGCGGTAAAATGGGGCTGTTTGGTGGAGCCGGTTGTGGTAAGACCGTTATCATGATGGAAATGGTGCATAACATCGCCATGCAACATGGTGGTATCTCGGTTTTCTGCGGCGCCGGTGAAAGAACACGTGAAGGTAATGACCTTTACCTGGAAATGAAGGAGTCAGGCGTTTTGCCCAAGGCGGCCCTTGTGTACGGACAGATGACAGAGCCACCAGGAGCCAGGGCCAGAATCGGTCTTACAGGGCTTACCGCTGCTGAATATTTCCGTGATGAAGAAGGTCAGGATGTGCTATTCTTTATTGACAACATCTTCCGTTTTACACAGGCAGGTTCTGAGGTTTCGGCATTGCTTGGTCGTATTCCGTCAGCGGTTGGTTATCAGCCAACTCTTGCTACTGACCTTGGTGCTTTACAGGAACGTATTACATCAACCACCAAAGGTTCTATTACCGCTGTTGAGTGCGTGTATGTGCCAGCAGACGACTTGACTGACCCTGCTCCAGCCACGACATTTGCTCACCTTGACGGTACAGTTGTTCTTTCACGACAGATCGCTGAGCTTGGTATCTATCCTGCTGTGGATCCTCTGGATTCAACCTCCAGAATTCTTGATCCAAACGTTCTGGGTGAAGAACATTATCAGACTGCTCGTGAGGTTCAGCAGACGCTTCAGAAATATAAAGACTTGCAGGATATTATAGCCATTCTTGGTATGGACGAGTTGTCAGATGAAGACAAGATTACCGTCCAGAGGGCCAGGAAGATACAGAGATTTCTGTCCCAGCCGTTCCACGTTGCGGAAACCTTTACAGGTATTCCTGGAAAATATGTAAAGGTTGAGGAGACAGTACGTGGTTTCAGGGAAATATTGGATGGAAAGCATGACGATCTACCAGAACAGGCCTTTTACATGGTTGGTACCATAGAAGAAGCAGTGGAAAAGGCTCAAAAGTCATAAATAATAAATAAGGTGTGAAAATGGCGAATAAACTTAATTTAGAAGTGGTCACGCCTACAAAGCTGGTGGTCAGTGATGAGGTAGATCTTTGTACCGTACCGGGTACTGAAGGTGTCTTTGGCGTAATGGCTAATCATGCCCCAATACTGTCGACGCTGAAAATCGGCGAGATGCATTATGATAAAGATGGCAATATTGTCCGGTTGGCAGTGAGCGGCGGTTTTGTTGAAGTCTCGGCAAACCGTATGACAGTGTTGGCTGAAGCAGCAGAAATATCTGAGGATATAGATGTGGAAAGGGCGCTTCGTGCCAAAGAAAGAGCTGAAAAACGTCTACAGGAAGCTGAAAGCGGGCGTGAGGATATAGATATAGCTAGGGCCAAGGCAGCCATGGCAAGGGCACTGACCCGGCTAAAGGTAGCAGGAAAACCCAGTTAAAAATATATATTTTCCAAGGGGAGGGGAGAAAAGGCAAGCCATAGGCTTGCCTTTTCTTTTTTATATAGCAATATATTAAATCATGAAAAATCGTCAAATGATAGGTCTTGTTCTAGCGGCAGGAAAAGGCACCAGGATGAAATCGGCGCTGCCGAAAGTTTTGCATCCCCTTCTGGGCAAGCCCATTTTGGCCTATGTAATCGATCTTCTTCATGAGATTCATGTCGATGGGACCGTTGTCGTGATTGGACACGGCGGTGATCTTGTGAAAAAGAGGTTCAAGTCCCGGGGTCTGGACTTTGTTGTCCAGCAAGAGCAAAGAGGTACTGGTGATGCCGTCAGGTGTGCAGAAAAGTGTATAGAAAATAGACACTGTGATGTGTTGATCATCTGTGGGGATACCCCACTGTTTACAAAGGAAACTATCAGGTCATTTATAAAGGCCCACAGAGAAGCCGAACATAAGGTGTCAATTTTATCCACTAAACTGTCCGACCCGACTGGTTATGGTCGCATTATCAGAGACGAGCATGGGGGGTTTTCCAAGATAGTGGAAGAGAAGGATGCTTCTGTTGAGGAGCGCAAGGTTACAGAGGTCAATACCGGGACCTATCTGGCAGATGGGAAGGTGCTTTTTGAGCTGGTTAAAGGAGTGGGATGCGACAATGCCCAGGGCGAGTTTTATCTTACCGATATCGTAGCCCTTGCCAAAGAAAAGGGTTATCCGGTAGGTGCTTTTACCCTGGCTGCAGAAGAAGAGGCTATGGGCGTTAATTCCCGGATGCAACTGGCAATGGCTGAAAAAGTGTTATTAAATAGAGTGCGTGAAGGCCATATGGTCAATGGTGTAACCTTTTCAATGCCTCATACCACGTATATTGAACAAGAAGTAATCGTCGGGCAAGATGTGATCATTGGGCCGTACTGTGTCTTGAAAGGCCAGACCCTGATAGAAGACGGTGCGACAATCGGTTCGTTTTCTTATATTGAAAACGGTTATGTCCCAGCTGGCAGTGTCATAGAACCTTATACTAAGATAATAAAAGCGGGACATGAAAAAGACTCGAAAGACTAAAAGGAAAGGAGCTGCTTATTTATGAGCGATGTAGCTATCATAGCTGTTTTAGAGGAAAAAATAGACGGACTTATATCCTATATTGAACGTTTAGAAGAAGAAAAACAGGATCTTTTTAATCAGATCCGTGAAAAGGATACCCAAATTAGTGATCTGGAAGGCAAGATTGAGGCCTTTGAAAACGAGAGGGCAGAAGTAGGGAAAAGGGTGGAACACATTCTTGAAAAGCTTGGCCGGATTTCTGATGGTCAACGGAGTGGGGAACAGGTAAATGATCTTCACAATGAGGAAGTAGATTCATCAAAAGATGGCTTTCAGTTTACGGATTCTGATTAGTTTACTCAAAGAATAGTGGGGCAAAAGTTTAAATTAAAGTTTCTTGGGCATGTCTATGAATTAATGGGAGAGGATCCTGATATTGATTTACAGGAAGTGGCTACATACGTAGAGAAAAAGGCAGCTGACATTGAAAACAGGTATCCAGGACTGTCCCCCTCAAGACAGATGATCCTTATCGCCATGAGCCTTGGAAAGGAATATTTTTATCTGAAAAAGAATCTTGACAGGCTCGAAGCCAATCTTGATTCAAAGCTTAAAATGCTTAATGAAAAATTAGACACTCAATTGATGAAAAAAAAAGATTGATATGTTATAATTTTTATTAAAGCATTCCCTGCTGTGTACGTGGCAAGCTGAAAGTTTGTTGAGCCAACACCCCGTACAAGGGAGTCGTTTCTCCGTGGAAGAGTGGAAAAGGAGAACAGCCTTTTCCGTTGGAAGCGGATATGACACCCACCTGAGTTCGCTCAGGTTCAATAGACTCAGCTTCACGGCACGGCGGGGTTTTTGAGTTGCTATAACCCCGTCCGGGTTTTTTATATAAACGGATAACGGTGAGAATACAAAGAGATAAAATCTGCAAACAGCGGATTCATGATATACGGGAACATCTACCAAACAGGTGTCTGATAGAGAATTTGGTTATGACTTGCCATAAAACATGACTTTGTGTTTTGGGTGACAGGCAAGTAGACAATGTCCAGCCGGTAATTTCCACCAGTTATCCGTTTTTTCATAAAGTAGTGAGATGGGGTGTGGCACTATAACCTATATGGAGGCCACACATGATAGACATTACAACCATTTTTCTTCTTATCCTATTCGCTGCAATTGGAGGCGCTGTAGGCTTTGGAGTGGCTAAGGTCCTATTTTCCAAGAGGCATAGCGAAGAACGGGATGAGGCTATCAGGCTCAAGAAAGATGCTGAGGCAGAGGCCAAACGACTGCTTAAAGAGGCTAGGGTTCAGGCAAAGGAAGAGGCCTTGCAACTCAAAAAGGAGGCAGAGCGCGAGGTTGAAGAACGTCAAGGTGAACTCAGAAGTCGCGAAAAGAGGCTGCTTCAGCGTGAGCAACAAATTGAGAAGAAAAAGGAACTGGTAGATAACAAAGAGATAGAGCTTCTTGAAAAGGAAAAGAGTATTCAGGCAACACAGAGCAGACTCAAAGAAAGGGAGAGGGAAATAGACAGTCTGGTCAATGCTCAAAGGGAGAGGCTTGAGCAAATATCTGGGATGTCAAAAGAAGAGGCCAAGGAACAGCTTCTTAAAAGCTTTGAAGCCGAGGTCAGGCAGGAAGCAGGTAAACTTCTCAGAAAAGTGGAGCAGGAAGCGAAAGACGTGGCAGATAAGAGGGCCCGGGAGATTATCGCCCTTGCCATTGCGCGATATGCAGGTGAATATGTTGCTGAACGGACTGTTTCTGTAGTGGCTTTACCTAATGAGGAGATGAAAGGGCGTATCATAGGTAGAGAGGGTCGGAATATAAAGGCTATAGAGGCTGCAACGGGTATTGATATTATAATTGACGATACTCCCGAGGCGGTCTTGTTATCTGGTTTTAATCCGGTTCGCAGGGAAGTGGCCCGAGTGGCACTTGAAAGGCTTGTGCTTGATGGAAGGATTCATCCCGCCAGGATTGAAGAGGTGGTCCGCAAGGTAGAAAAAGAAATAGATGCAGCCATCAGGGAGGCAGGGGAACAGGCCACTTTCGATGTAGGGGTTTACGGTATTCATCCAGAACTGGTCAAGCTTCTAGGAAAACTCAAGTTCCGTACCAGCTATGCCCAGAATGTCTTGCAACATTCTGTAGAGGTGGCCTTTCTCTGTGGTATTATGGCTGCAGAACTGGGCATAGACGTGAAAAAGGCAAAACGAGCCGGACTCCTTCACGACATAGGAAAGGCGGTTGACCACGAGGTGGAAGGTTCCCATGCCATTATCGGTGCTGATCTGGCAAAGAAATATGGTGAACCAAGGGACGTTGTTCATGCCATAGCAGCTCATCATGAAGACGTTAAACCAGAATCCGTCCTTGCGGTTTTGGTACAGGCGGCAGACGCCCTTTCTGGTGCAAGGCCTGGAGCCCGTCGAGAGATGCTTGAGAGCTATGTCAAGCGTCTAGAGGATCTGGAACGTATTGCAACGTCGTTTACCGGTGTTGAAAAGTCCTTTGCGATCCAGGCAGGGCGCGAGATAAGGATAGTTGTTAACAGCGAATCCATATCTGATTCCGAGGCAGCCATGTTATGCAGGGATATTACCAAGAAGATAGAGAGCGAACTTACGTATCCTGGCCAGATCAAGGTTACTGTAATAAGGGAGACTAGGGCTGTTGACTACGCCAAGTAGAAGGACTGGGATTAAAAGATGGAAAGGGACATCGAAAAATCATTAGAATTGATAAACCGTGGTGCTGTTGAGGTGATTTCTCCAGATGAGCTTAAAAAGAAGTTAGAAAAGGCTGTTTCGGACAATCGCCCCTTGAGGGTTAAGGCAGGCTTTGATCCAACTGCTCCGGATCTTCACCTGGGTCATACTGTATTGATCCAGAAAATGCGTCACTTTCAGGAATTGGGACATCAAGTGATCTTTCTGATAGGCGATTTTACCGGCCTGATCGGTGATCCTACAGGCAAGTCTGAGACTCGCCCCCCTTTAACCCCTGAACAGGTCCAGGAAAATGCTGCTACTTACAAAGAACAGATATTCAAGATTCTTGATCCGGAAAAGACAGAAATAGCATTTAACAGCAAATGGATGCAGAAGATGGCCTCTATAGACATGATACGTCTATGTGCAAAATATACAGTGGCAAGGATGCTCGAACGAGAGGATTTCAAACAGAGGTTCCAGCAACAGAGGCCCATTGCTATTCATGAGTTTATTTATCCTCTTATACAAGGTTATGATTCTGTGGCATTAAAGGCCGATGTGGAGCTGGGCGGGACAGATCAAAAATTCAATCTGTTGGTAGGCCGTCATATACAGAAGGAATATGGTCAAGAACCTCAAGTTGTGCTAACCATGCCTCTTTTAGAAGGCCTCGATGGCGTCAACAAGATGAGCAAATCCCTTGGCAACTACGTAGGTATTACAGAAGAACCCGCATCCATGTTTGGCAAGTTGATGTCCATATCAGATGAACTCATGTTTCGTTATTACGAACTTTTGAGCACAAGGTCTTTGGACGAGATCAGTCAGCTTAAGCAGGGAATCGAACAGGGCAAATTGCATCCAAAAGATGTAAAGATTCAGCTGGCCTTTGAATTGGTGGCACGTTACCATGGCGAAGATGCAGCTCAAAAGGCTAAAAGCCAGTTTGTAGCCCAGTTTTCAAGGGGTGAAGTTCCTGAGGACATCCCAGAGTATAGACTGCCAAGCGACTCAGGCGATAAAATCTATTTGCCAAAAGTACTCAAGGAAGCTGGTTTGGTCCATAGCACATCCGAGGCGAGAAGGCTGATAAAGCAAGGAGCTGTCAGCCTCCAGGGGGAGAAGGTTCGCCAAGAAGAGGTTGACAGGCCTTCTCATGGAACGGTTTTAAAGGTTGGTAAAAGGCGTTTTTTAAAACTGCTCTAGGTCTTCATTCAAGGCCTATGGATCTTGCAAAATCGTGACGTAATATGAATACTTGGTTAGGCAACGCTTTGGCAGCCCTGTTGTGTTGGGGTCTGTGGGCATTTTTCCCTAAGCTTTCTCTTGCAAGAATATCCCCGGCCAGTTCGGTTTTTTTTGAGGCATGCGGTGTCATGGCTACCAGTATAGTTGTGGTAATGCTTCTTGGCCCTGGTATTGACAGGGATTTTGAAGGTGCGTTATTTGCAATCCTGACCGGTATATTTGGTACGGTTGGTCTTTACTTTTTCTTTTGCGCCGTTAAGACCGGTCCCATTTCCGTTATATCTTCTCTTACCGCCCTTTATCCAGTGGTAACAGTAGTGTTGGCAATGATAGTGCTTCATGAAAGACTTGCCTTGAGGCAGATTTTTGGAGTGCTGCTGGCCCTGGTTGCAGCTGCCCTCCTGTCTTCCAAGGCTTAAAAGATTTCCTTGGTCAGGTGTTGGAAAACAATGTCATTTAAACCGTTTTATATTATGGGCCTACTTGAAAAGCGTTTCGATAGTTCAAAAGATAAAGACCGTCTTGCATATATGGTGCCGAAGGGGAGATTCGAACTCCCACGGGGATAACCCCCACTAGATCCTGAATCTAGCGCGTCTACCAATTCCGCCACTTCGGCAACTGCAACCGTTTATTAAATAAAGAGGAGTTGCGATTGTCAAGTGCTCATATTACTGTTTCCAAGACAATTTAACAGGTGATTTTGTAATGAAAGTATATTCTTCTTTAGAGGAGATCAAGAAACCATTCTATCTGCCAGCCCTTACCATTGGTAACTTTGACGGTGTTCACCTTGGCCATCAGGCACTTTTTCGAAAGGTGGTGGAGTTGGCAGATGCCAGAAAAGGAGACAAGGTCGCCTTGACCTTTCATCCTCATCCCATGAAGGTATTGCGGCCTGATAATCCTCCAAAACTCATATGTACTCTTGAACAAAAAATAGAGCTGATAATGGCATCAGGTATCGAGCACTTAGTCTGCCTGCCTTTTACTCGTCAGTTTGCCAGTACTCCGGCCAGTCAATTTGTGGAAAAGATCTTGTTCAATACCATAGGTGTTGAAGATCTGGTGGTAGGTTATGATTATGCCTGCGGCAAGGGACGAGAGGGCGATATTAACTTTTTGAAGAAGATGGGCCAAACGCTGGGTTTTAAAGTTCATGTCATCCCTCCTGTAAAGATTAACGGCATTATTGTAAGTAGCACTGCCATAAGGGAATTTGTAAAAAAGGGTGACATGAAAATGGTCCGAAAAATGCTGGGGCGGTTTTATCAGATTAGAGGAGTGGTACAAAAAGGTAAAAGGCGTGGTGGGCCGGTAGTGGGTTTTCCCACTGCTAATCTTGCAATTAATCCAGAGGATCTTTGTCCAAAGCCAGGTGTTTATGCTGTACAGGTGATACATGCTGACAAGTTGTACAATGGAGTGGTGAATATTGGTTTCAATCCAACCTTTGGGGATGGCCAGCTTGGTGCCGAGGTACACATATTCGATTTTAATAAAGAGATTTATGGTCATGAGATAAAAGTGAATATTGTGGAAAGGATAAGGGATGAAAAGAGATTTTCAGGTCCTGCCGAGCTTGCCGCACAGATAAAAAAAGACATACAAAAGGCCAAGGAAATTTTGGATTCTGTGAAAAATGGCAATTAAAGTCAAAAAAGGGGCTGAATTTTGATTTCAGCTGATGAAGCGTGAGATACGCAAATCAATGAAGAACACTCCTGAGAAAAAGAAAACAAAAAATTTTTCGGGAATGCGGTTTTTAATCACTTATTTGCTTCTAATGGGCGGCCTTGCCCTTGCCCTGAGTCTTGAGGCAGTCAAAAAGATTATAGATATAAACGGGCTTTATACCCGTTTTATAGTAAAGGCTACAGCGTTGGTACTTGAACCACTTGGGCTTGTAAAAGGGATACAGGGCTCTGTTATTCATCTCAGAGGAATATCTTTGGATGTCAAATTCGGATGTAACGGGCTTGAAGCTTTCCTTATTTATATGGTGGCAATTCTTGCCTTCCCTGCCCCATGGAAGACCAGAGTGATGGGAATTGCATGGGGGTTTGTTATCATCCAACTTTTCAACATATTAAGGATAGCAGCGCTTGGTTATTGCGGGGTACATTTTGCCCATTTTTTTCATGTGTTTCATATTTACATAGCCCAGGGCATCATGATTGCCGTTGCCTTTGTACTTTTCCTTTTTTGGCTTGACCGTGCAGTTAAAGAATAGGTTAGTACTGGCAATTTTGGCCTTTTTGGCCACCTATGTTTTGATGGTTTTTTTGTGGCTTTACTTAAAGGCCTTTTATGGGGCTGTGGTAACAAATGTTGCTGCACACCTGGCTGCCCTCGTTACTGGCAGTCTGGTTGACAGTATCAGCATATATGATGAGAAGGCAGTCTGTAATTTTTTATACCAGGCACTGACTGTAAGAGGACCGGCCAATCTGCATTTTGATGCCGTCCTGCATGTCTCCCAGTATTCTTACAATGTGCCACTTACTGTTGCCATCGTAGCAAGCCTTCTGCCGCTTATAAAATGGAGGATACGTTTTGTTGTAGAAGCCCTGTTTTTGGTCTTCTTTATCCATCTTCTGTATGTCTTTTTTTACTGCGTTCTTCAGATCTACTATGCCTTGGTTAGTGCGGGGATCAAGCGTCCTTGGAAGCCGGAGCAGTTTTTCTGGGAATTTTCCTGGACCTTTATAAACGCCATGGTGATCAGGTTTGAGCCTTTTCTTATAGGTGTGTTTTTATGGTTTAGAAGTAGTGTAAAAACATGTTCAGGCCTGAAAAAGAAAAAACAAGAAGATTAAAACCAGGTCAGATCATAAAAAAAGGCCCCTGCAGTGGGGCCCTGAGCCTTTCGAAATTGCATGGCCTTAGACTTCTTCTACAGTAATTGCACCTACAGGGCAAACCTCAACACAGGTCTCGCAACCAAGACAGTCATCAGGCCTGGCTATAACCGGCTTATCATCCTCGAAATCATAAACTTCTGCAGGACAGGCGTTTACGCATTCCTCATCGCCCTGGCACTTGTCATAATCGATAGTGATCTGAAACATGGCTTCCTCCTTTATTTTTTAATTTACGGGAGCAGGTCCCTAGTTCTTCACCAATTCAATATTTCGACAGAACTCATATAGACTATAGTCAAAGGCATTGTCAAGCCTATTTTCGCTTTTTGCTCAAAATCTCACATGCTATCTTTAGCATTAATTTCCAGCTCTTTTGCCCTCTGCTACTTTATTAAGGAACACTTTTGGCCACTCTTTTTGCCCAAGGGCATGGATATGGGTATAGGTTGAAAACGTATTACGATACACAAATCCTTCGCTTTCTCCATCAAATCCAGTACCTCGAAGTACCTTGCAAGAGAACCCGCCTTTTCCTGTCTTCTTATTCAAAACAGGTTTTGAATAGTGAAATTCATGGCCTTTTATTACTGCTCCCTTGTCGTAAAAAGGAGAATCTGAGTCGAATTTTAAGACTGTGTATCCATGGCCAGCGGGTTTGCGTTTCATTTCAAAACAAAAAGGTGTGGCACCCACCATCTGATACCGTTTTTTTTCCCAGTCAATAGACTGGCCAAGATACATGAGTCCGCCGCATTCGGCATAGACCGGAAGGCCGTTTTGGATTTGTGTGAGCAGACTTTTTCTAAAGGACTCGTTTGCCATGAGGGCTTCTGCCTGGGTCTCTGGAAAACCTCCTCCAATATACAGGCCGTCTATTGGGGGAATAGAAGAGTCGGTCAACGCATTTAAAAATATGAGTTGGGCACCAAGAAGCTCGAGTGCTTCGAGATTTTCCGGATAATAAAATTGAAAGGCGCTATCCTTTATTATGCCAATTTTTAGGCCCTGATAGATACCCGGGTTTATGTTCAAAAGCTTCTCAACGCTAGATATGCTTTTTGAGTGGGTTTTGTTTCTTGTCCCGAGACGGACTATGCGTTCAAGATCAACATGTTTTTCCGCAAGCTTGGCAAGTTCGTCAACTGCCTCTGAGGGGGCAGAAAATTCGTCTGCAGGTGTTAGCCCCAGATGTCTCATGGGCAAAGGGTCCTTTTTGAGACGAGGGAAAAAACCCAAGACCGGCAGGTCTGTATAGGCTTCCACAGCTTCTGTAACTATCTTTCTGTGTCTTGGGCCTGAGATCCGGTTAAGTATTACTCCAATAAAATCTAGGCTGGGGTCAAACCTCATGCAGCCCAGGACCGTGGCAGCTACTGTCCTGGTGGATTTGGTGCAGTCTACCACTAGAAGCACAGGACTATTTAACATTTTTGAAAGCTTTGCAGTGCTTGCCGAACCTTTGATATCCATTCCATCAAAAAGTCCCCGGTTACCTTCTACTATGGCGACATCTGCTTTTTTGGCCCTCAAGTTAAAAGACGCCCGTATGGTGGACTCATTCATTAAAAAAGGGTCAAGATTGTAACATTTGTTTCCAGATGCAGCTGCCAGCCAGGCTGCATCGATATAGTCAGGCCCTTTTTTAAAGCTGGTAATGTTCAATCCCCTGTTTTTCAGGGCGCGTGTTATGGAAAGACTCGCAATAGTTTTGCCAGAACCACCACTTAAGGCAGCAATAGTGAAGGTGGCCAATTTTTTATCTTTATTTTCTACGTTTTTCCTCATGCTTGCTCGCTTTTGCCTCAGGTCAACAGGCCTGGTTCATTTCTTTTATTTGTTTTTCAATTTTCAGACATAGCTGTCTGTTTCCAAGGGTTTTTGCACAATTTAGGGCGTACTGGAGATTTTGAAGCGATGGCCTTCCTTTTGTAAAAAAGTGGATGGCCTCTTTAAGTTTGCCTAGATTCATGTAACTGACACCGATACAGCCGCACAGTTGTTCAGAGTGAGGAAAGTGTCTAAGGCCTTTTTGAATAATCTGGATTGCCTCGAGATGCTCTCCCTTTTTTTGATACATTATTGCAAGACCGAGAAAGGCCCTGTGATCTGGAAACATTGTTAATGCCCTTTGAAAGAGTTTGATAGCAGTTTCAGACTTGTTGGGAATCTGGCGTATCCTTGAATAGTCGCCAAAAGCAAAGGTCATGCCAAGTCTTGAAAGAAAGGCTGCATGGTACGGGGCTAGCTCGGGAGTGTTTTTTAGTTCCAAATTCATGGCAAAACTTGGCAGGCTGGAGTAAAAGGCTTTTCTCAGCGTCTTGCCATATTTTAATATCTTTTTTTGGTCGATTTTCGGGTCGGTTTCAAAGTACATGATGTCTTCTATTTTTTTGAGCCAGATGTCATCATCTTTTCCAAAGCGTTTTTTGAAGTCATCGTAAAGTCTTGTTCCTGGAAAGATGTCTAAAATATAAAATATGGCCCCTAAGGGACCTATCTTTTTTATCAGTTTTACCGATTCGTTTATGGTTTCCTTGTTTTCTCCAGGGCTTCCATAAATAAAATAGGCTCTAGGCATTATGCCGTAAGACTTTGTTAGCCTAAAAGCCCTGTGGATCTCCTTGTCTGTTATATTTTTGTTCAGAATCTTTCTAATCCTGGCTGAACCGCTTTCCACTCCATAACTGATTTGTATGCAGCCTGCCCTTCTCATCCAGTAAAGTATTTCTTCATCCACTATGTTAACTCTCGAGATGGCAGCCCATTCAATTGACAGATTTGCGTCTATGATCCCTTTGCAGATGGAGATAACCCTGTCTTTTTTTAGGGTAAAGGTGTCATCTGAAACAAAGAAGAAATTTTGCCCCTGTTTGTTTAGCCTTGCAAGTTGTGTAACAAAGTAGTTGCTGCTGTGAAAACGGACGGTTCTCCGCCAGATTTTTGGTGAGCCGCAAAAGGCACAGTTCCAGGGGCAGCCTCTTGATGAGATTACGTGCTGGAAGGAAAAATGCAGAGACGGATCAGGTAGGGTGTCAAGGTCCTGGATAAAGGGTCTTTCGGCCGTTTTTTGAGGCACTCCATGGCGCCTGAATGCAAGTCCGGCAATGGATTCAAGGTCTGAAAATCCTTTTGTTTCAATTGTCTGAACGAGTTCGGCCATGGTGTTTTCGCCTTCACCCATAACAATGGCGTCTATTTCCTGAAAGTTGGCCAAAAGATGTTGCCAGACAAAGGTGGCACCAGGTCCTCCAAAGATGACCGGCCTTTCAGGGCATATCTTTTTTGACAACCTGGCTATGTCTATTCCGCCCCATCTGTTTGCATGCAGTATAGAAATAGCCACAATGTCTGGAGACAGCCGTCTAAGCTCCTGTTCCATGAGTCCTTGTTGATTTTGCATTGAAGACCAGTTGAGTATGGTACAGTCATGTCCAAGCTGGATAAGGGTAGAGGCAAGGTAATAAAGACCTATTGGTGGAATGCGGACATCATGATCCTGGATTCGGGGATCCAAACAATAGGGATTTACAAACACTATTTTCACGCTTTATCCTCTTCCTTTTGAGACGCAAATGAAAAATTTTTCATGCTAGATCACATTCACAGTACGTCCAACTGCCTGGTTTTTCAAGATGAATTCCAAGTTGTCACAATGCGTTTGAATTAGTGACTTGACACACAAGCTCTTTTTGTCTATAGATAGAAACTGTCGGCTGAATGGCCATTCATTAGATATTTATTGTCCGCTGGGGAGAAAGGCAAGAGGGTATACTTACCCTAGAATCTCTTTTCAAAGGAGGCATCTGTGGGGAGAAATTTGCATAAAGGGCTTAGGGAGATTCTGGTGCATAAAAAGGGCCCGATAGTTGAAAAGTGGAGGGAGCTGATCCACAAATCCTATCCCCCTGAAACGGCACAGTTCCTGAAAAGAGAAAAAGACAGATTCTCAAATCCCATTGGCTCATCTATAGAAGATAGCATCTGGCCTCTTTTTGACCAGCTCATAGGAGAGGCTGATCCATCCACAACCAAAAAGCTCCTGGACAACTTGGTAAGGGTAAGGGCAGTGCAGGACTTCACTCCTGCAAGTGCGGTACAGATAATTTTTGCTCTCAAGCAGATTGTCAGGAAAGAGGTACTACCTGCAGCTCAAAAAAAAGGCCTCTTAAGGGAGTACCTTGAATTTGAGTCGGAGATCGACAGGTTTGGACTCTTGGCTTTTGATGTCTTTATGGAGTGTCGCGAAAGGGTTTGGGAGATCAAGAGAAACGATCTTTTGAAGAGACCATATCTGCTGGCAGGTGGTATGTGTCCTTCCTATATGATGAAACGTGGCATCAAGCACCTTGAAAAATTGAAAAAAGAGATAACCCAACATTAATTTAGAGGAGTAGGTATGGCAGCGCGTATATTGTTTCCACTAGCAGTAGTCTTGGCAATTGTGGCAGTGGCTCTTATAGGAGGGTCCATTCCCTTCTTGCAGCCCTTGTTTAGCGTGGCCCTGCTCTACGTTACCTTTGCCATTTTTATTTTTGGCTTTATGGCAAAGGTAATCAACTGGGCTAGGTCACCGGTGCCTTTTCGTATTCCTACCACGGCAGGTCAAGAGTACTCATTGCCATGGATCAAGTGGTCTAAGATAGAAAACCCCAGTACAACCGGTGGCGTCCTTATGAGAATGTTTTTTGAGGTGTTTCTCTTCCGTTCCCTCTTTAGAAACATGAGGACAGATCTACGTTCCGGTTGGCTTATCCACTCTCCAACCAAGTGGCTATGGTTGCTGGCTTTGGGTTTTCATTATTCATTCCTTATTATTGCTTTGCGGCACTTGCGTCTGTTTGTGCATCCCATTCCTGGTTTTGTGGAAACTCTGGATGCAGTTGACGGGATGTTCCAAATAGGTATTCCTCCGCTTTATCTTACTGATATAACCATTTTGCTGGCAGTATCCGGACTGCTTATTAGAAGACTTTTTCTGCCGAAGGTAAGGTTTATATCTCTTGCCGCAGACTATTTTCCACTTTTTCTAATATTGGCAATTGTGATAAGTGGACTTCTAATGAGGTTTGTCTTTAGGGTGGATATAACCGCAGTAAAGGCATTGGCTACAGGTATAGCAAGTTTCCATCCTGTAGTTCCCGATGGAATAGGTGCCATCTTTTTTGTCCATCTAGCATTGGTATGCACTCTTATTGCATATTTCCCCTTTAGTAAGCTCATGCACATGGGTGGTGTTTTTATGAGTCCTACAAGGAACCTGGCCAATATTAGCAGAATGATTTATCACGAGAATCCTTGGAGACAACCGCCCAAGTTTCATTCTTATGAAGAGTATGAAGACATGTACAGAGAGTATATGAAAGAAGCTGGACTACCACTTGAGAGAGAATAAGTAAAAGGGAAAGGTATCATGGCTAAAGAACTAACACCCCAAGAAATGTTGAGAATAGACCTTACTCCCCCGAACAAGGACTGGATGGATATCCCTACTGTTATAAAGCCGGGAATCTATTGTTATCCGGCTAAGCCTGAAAAGGTAGAGATAGTTGGGATGCCTAATCCGCATGTTTGGAGTCCGCTGGATGATGACTGGGGTCTGCCAGAAGATTGGAAAGAAACCTTCCTCGAGGGAATGAGGGAGAGGCTCAATAAACATCGTTCTTTTAAGATTTTTATGGATATCTGTGTAAGATGTGGTGCCTGCGCTGATAAATGTCATTTCTTTTTAGGATCGGGAGATCCCAAAAACATGCCTGTTGCAAGGGCAGAGCTTATCCGGTCGGTTTACCGTGGTGAGTTTACTAAGGCGGGCAAGATACTTGGAAGGCTTGCAGGTGGCAGGAAGATCACGGAGGATGTTTTAAAGGAAATTTGGTACTACATGTTTCAGTGTACCGAATGTCGAAGATGTTCTCTTTTCTGTCCATATGGAATTGATACGGCAGAAGTAACCATTATTGGCCGCGAGCTCATCAATCTATTTGGTCTGAATATCAACTGGATCCAGGAGCCAGTTGCCAACTGTTACGAGACTGGCAATCATTTAGGGCTTCTTCCCCATACCTTTAAGCAGAACATCGAGTTCATGTGTATGGATATAGAAGACTTTGTAGGTGTAACCATAGAGCCACCTTTTAACAAAAAGGGAGCAGAGATCTTGTTTGTTACTCCTTCTGGTGACGTTTTTGCTGATCCTGGAATTTATACCCTTATGGGGTATCTGCTCCTGTTTGAGCATATTGGGCTGGACTATACCTGGAGTACCTATGCCAGCGAGGGTGGAAACTTCGGTTTTTTTACATCCTTGGATATGGCCCAAAGGCTGAATGCCAAAATATATGCTGAGGCGAAAAGGCTTGGCGTTAAATGGATTCTGGGCGGTGAATGTGGCCATATGTGGCGTGTGGTGCACCAGTATATGAATACATTCAACGGGCCGCCTGAGTTTCTTGAGGAGCCTGTAAATCCACTGACCGGTACAAAATTCGAGAATGCAAAGTCTGCCAAGATGATCCACATTTCAGAGTTTACAGCCGACCTCATAAAACACGGCAAATTGAAACTCAATCCAAAAAGAAACGACCATCTGAAGGTCACCTATCACGATTCCTGTAATCCATCTCGTGGTATGGGGATGTTTGAAGAACCTCGTTACATTATAAATAACGTCTGTAACAACTTTTATGAAATGCCGGAAAACACCATACGAGAACAGACATTTTGTTGCGGAAGTGGTGCTGGACTGAATGCAGGCGAAAATATGGAGCTCAGGCTCAGGGGAGGTCTTCCCAGGGCAAACGCGGTTAAATACGTGCACGAGCGTTTTGGTGTAAACATGCTTTCGTGTGTTTGCGCCATTGATAGGGCCGTGCTTCCGGCTTCAATGGAGTACTGGGTGCCAGATGTCAATGTCTGTGGTGTGTCTGAACTGGTAGGAAATGCTTTAATAATGGAAGGAGAGCATGACCGGCCCACAGACCTGAGGGGTGAGGAAATACCTGGGTTTGCCAAGGCAGAAGGTGAGGAGGAGGTAACAGAAGATGTATGATTCAGGGAAGGTCATAATAGGTCTTGCAGTCTTTGCGTGTATCTTTTTGTTTCCCTTCCTGTACAATCGGGGTACTGCTGCGCCACAGCCAAAGCCAAGTTTAGATACACCAGCCATCAAGGCCCTTTCAGAAAAAAAGTGTGTCGAGAATACCAGGTTTATGATTACCACGCATATGCAGTTTCTGAATGACTGGCGTGACCAGGCCCTGAGAGAAGGAAACAGATGGTACGTCAACAGCGAAGGTAAAAAGGTCTGGATCAGTCTGCAGAATACATGCATAAAATGTCACTCAAACAAAAAAGAATTTTGCGACAAGTGTCATAACTATGCAGGTGTAGAACCCTATTGCTGGGATTGTCATTACGATCCAAATGGGAGCAAGCTATGAGCATGGATAGAAGAAAATTTTTAAAGGCTGCCGGTCTCACTACTTTGGTGGGGCTTGGAGGAAAGGGTGTTTTTGAGCTGCTAAGGCCTGGAGCCGTAGAGGCTGAAATGGCCCATGAGTCTCATGGCCACGACAAGCACCATGAGCAAGAGGCGGGGCCAAAGGTTCGCTGGGCGATGCTGATAGATGTGATGGCCCTTAATAAAGAAAAAATAGAAAAGATTGTCCACACATGCCACTATTTACACAATGTACCTAACTGGGGCGATCCCAAGAATGAAATCAAATGGATCTGGGAGGACGAATACGAGCATGTCTTCCCAGACAGTTACAATGAGTACAATCATATATTGGAAGGTCTGCCTTTTCTCCTTTTGTGTAACCACTGTGACAATCCTCCATGTGTAAGGGTTTGTCCGGTACAGGCCACCTTTAAAAGGCCAGACGGTTTGGTCGCCCAGGATTATCATCGCTGTATTGGGTGCCGTTTTTGCATGGCCGCCTGTCCTTACGGTTCAAGAAGCTTTAACTGGCTTGATCCAAGGGTTCAGTTGAAAAAGGAGATGGCCCATGGCAGAAAACTGAACAAGCAGTTTCCAACTAGAATGAGGGGCGTTGTAGAAAAATGCAACTTCTGTGTTGAGCGTCTGGCCGAGGGTAAGCAGCCTGGATGTGTGGAGGCAGTACCTGATGTGATGTTTTTCGGCAATCTGGCTGATCCAAACTCTAATGTCCGTAAGATTCTCAAGGAAAGAATATCATTACGGCGTAAGCTAGAGCTTGGGACAAAACCATCAGTCTTCTATCTGATATAGTGTGAGGGCATTATGATTGAAAAGGCATTAAAAGGATCATCAGTTTATTGGGGCTGGATTATTTTTCTTCTGTGTCTTATTGGCGCGGGAATGATGGCCTACCTGTATCAGCTTAAGGTAGGTCTTGGCATAACCGGCATGAGCCGTGATATTTCCTGGGGCGTTTACATTGCACAGTTTACCTACTTTGTTGGAGTGGCTGCAGGAGGAGTAATGGTGGTTATTCCAAAATATCTTCACCACTATACAAAGTATGGAAAGATCGTGGTGTTTGGGGAATTTCTTGCCATTGCAGCCGTTGTAATGTGCTTGCTTTTTATTGTTGTAGATATTGGGCAACCAATGCGAATGCTGAATGTTGTGCTTCATCCAACTCCTCATTCTATGTTGTTCTATGATATGATAGTGCTAAACGGTTACCTGCTGCTCAATATAATTTGTGGATACAATACTCTCCTGGCAGACAAGAAAGGTGTGCCGTGTCCTGGATGGGTAAAGCCTTTCATCTACATATCCATCCCATGGGCCATCAGTATCCACACTGTGACTGCCTTCTTGTACGCCGGTCTGCCTGGCAGGCATTTCTGGCTGACTGCCATCATGGCACCTCGCTTTCTCGCATCGGCCTTTGCTGCAGGCCCTGCACTGCTTATTATGATACTTCTTTTTGTAAGAAAGGTTACCAAGTTTGATCCAGGCGATGAGGCCCTTCAGACCATTGCAAAGACTGTTTGCTATGCCATGATTGCCAACCTTTTCTTTATGGGATGCGAATTTTTCACTGCATTCTATAGCCAGATTCCTGGGCACATGCATACATTGGAGTATCTCTTTGCCGGTCTTGATGGATATGGCAATCTCGTCCCCTTTATGAGGGCTGCAATAGTAATCGGACTTTTTGGTGTGTTCCTGCTGCTTGTTCCCAGGATACGCCGCAATCCTAAGGGATTGGCTTTGGCTTGTGCGTCGGTATTCTTGGCAACATGGATTGATAAAGGTGTAGGATTGGTTATTGGCGGATTCATTCCCAACCCCTTTGAGACAATAACCGAATATCATCCGACACTTCCTGAAATTACTATAGCAGCTGCAATTTGGGGTGTGGGAGGCCTGATCGTGACAATCCTTTACAAGGTGGCCATCTCTGTAAGAGAGGAGCAGGCAAGAGTCTAGGCGAAAACGATATTAATATAAGGTAAGAAAGGTTTACAAGGCGGCCTTGTTAAGGCCGCCTTATTGTTTGTTATCTGTAACGAAAGACTTGATAAGGTCTTCTTTCATCGCCTCAATCTCTTCTGTATAGTGGCGAGCTGGCAACGTCATCCCGCAATCCTTGCAGGTAACAGTTGCATTTGCTCATCTACCGCAAATAGTGGCAGGACCTCCACAGAATTTACACTCAAGGGTTGTTTTGTTATCGGGTTTCTTTTGCATGATATATCAATTTATTATGTAAATCCCTGCTGTTTATGTTAGATTATGACACCTCTTAGTAAGAAAATCCACATATACGCCTTTATTCAGGAGGAAAAATGGCTCAGAATCCAATAAAAAGTGGCGATATAGAACAAGTAGTTAAAGATCTCGAAAAGGAAACCAGGGAAAATCCAAATTCTGTTGTGGCACATCATCGGTTGGCCCTTGCCTATTGGCGTGCAAATCGCCTGGACGACGCCGTAACGTCTTTTCAAAAGGCCTTAGAGATAGACCCAACCTCCTACCAGGTCAGGATAAATCTTGGCACCCTCTTTTTTCAGATGGGACGGCTGGAAGATGGAATTAGAGAGAATAAGGAAGCCTTGAAGGCCCATCCTGGTTCTGCAGAAGCCATGGCAAATATAGGTTCAGCCTACATGCAGCTTGGCAAATGGGCAGAAGCTGCTGATTATTTTGAACAGGCCCTTGATATAAAGCCAGAGATGGTTCCAGCCCTTATTAATCTTTCGTCTATTCTTGTGGAGCTTGATAATCTTGAACGTGCAGTTGCCCTGGCAGAAAAGGCAGTGAGTCTGTCTCCCCGCTTCGGTCTTGCCAGGAACAATCTTGCAGTAGCCTACTATTTTGGCGGAGACTACAAGCGGGCAAAGGAAGAGATGGAAAAGGCAAAGGAGTTTGGCTATCCTGTTCATCCTGACTTTGAAAAGCAGGTTAACGAAAAGGCCATATAATCAAGATCCATGTCAATTATTAAGGGAGTAGTTGAACCAGTCTGTCCTTTTTGTTCTCAAAAACTACCAAGGCCCAGACGGGTTGAACCTACAAGATTGGGCGATTTTGATTTTGGTGTATGCCAATGTGGTGCTGTTTTTGTCCATGATGTGACTGGTCACAATCTGGGTGCTGCCATGGTGGAGGCCCTTGGCTTTGCATGTGACAACGATTGGGATCTGGCCTGGAATCTTCTGCCTGGAGAAGATTATAAAGACGCCCTGATAGAAGGATATGATTTTGATAGACATGTGGTTTTCCCCCATGGCCATGACGTAGAGGGGAAAAAGATACGCGGAGCACTCAGTTTTATCCGTCTCAAGGAAGATTTGCAGGAGTTAAAACACCAAGGTGTTAGGACCAGATTTGAAAAAGGCTCTCTTGCTACGAGCAAAGTATCCCAGCAGGTTAACAGGCCTGGTTCCCAAAGGGATAAAAGTAAAAGATATTCCAAAAAAGAGGTGGCAAAGGCCGTAAGGGATAAGGATGCAAATCTCTTGTCCATGATGGCCCTGGAAGACAGGCTTGTCCTTAGGAAGATCCAGAGACTTCTATATTCAGCAGATTTGGAGGCCCGCTGGAATGCGGTAATTGTATTGGGCCAAGTAGCAGCGGCAATCAGCAATCAAGATCCCTCTACTGTTGGGGACCTTTTGAGGAGGCTGTTGTATTCAGCCAATGACTCTGCTGCAGCAAATTGGGGAGCCATTGAGACAGTTGGCGAAATTATAAGAAATCAGCCCAGTCTGTACGGTTCCTTTGTTCGACATATACTTGGCCTTGTGGGTGATGTTCCATCAAGGCCAGCCATTTTATGGGCTATTGGCAGGATAGGAGAGCTTCATCCAAAACTGGTGCGGACAAATTCGTTTTTTGTCATGTTTGACCTGCTGGATTCAGATGACCCTGCCACGCGCGGCCATGCTGCATGGGCCCTGGGTAAGATTCAGGCAAAAGAGGCATTGGGGGCCCTTTCCAAGATGGCGAATGATCAGGAGGAGTTCTATATTTTCGATGGTGATCAGTTACAACTGACAACAGTTGGTAATGTTGTAAGAGAGGCAATCAGGAGCATGAATGAAGAAAAAGTAATCAAGGAAGGACTTGAAAAAGAAAAAATAACTCAACAGACGCAAAAACAAGAGCCCAAAGAAATAGTTGATGCAAGACAGGCTTATCAAGAGGCAAATATATTAAAAAACCGGGGTCAATCCTTGGACGCCCTTGCTAAGTTTGAGGAAGTGTTGAGTGTCTTTGATGATGCCGGTTACGATGTTGATGTTGCAAATATCTGTGAAAAGATTGGTGATCTTCATGTAATGCGCGGAAACATGAAGGCTGCCCTTTCCCCCTACCAAAGAACACTGGCTATTTGCGAAAAGAAAAATGATCCAATCAGTACTGTAATCATGTTAGAAAAGGTTATCGATATATACCGGCATCTAAAAGAATATGACAAGGCCCTTCCATATTATTTTAGGGCCTTGGAACTTGTAGAACAACTGAGTGATGTCAAGCGTTCTGCCCTCTTTTTGGCAGGCATTGCAGATGTGTATGAACGGCAAGGTAAAATAGAGGAGGCGCTCGACGCCTACAGGTTGGCCGAGAAGCTTTTTAGGGGAATGGGTGCCAGGGAAAAGGCGGATTTATTAGAAGAGGGGATCAAGATACTTGAAAAGGGATTGGAAGAGCAGCCTGATGATCAGTAGACTTTATCCAGTAATACGGCTGATATGGGCCATCTTTGGTTGGCCTTCTGAGGGTCGACCTGTCCGCTTATTTTAAGGAGTTCTTCTTGAATGATGTTAAGTCTTATGGTGGGATAGCTTTGCCCAGCCTTGAAACCGGAAAGGGAGCAGACATGTCCATGTCCATTTATTTCCGTTGGGACTCCATAGGTCCTGCAGTTTACGGGTCGTACTTCGTAAAGAAGGCATTCTTCATCTCTGCTTAAGAGCGGGCAGGGTATGCGCAGTTTGGATATGTCATCTATTGTTTTGGCAACAAAGTTTTCATCCCATGTCTTTTGGGCTTCCTTGGCCTTTTTGAGGACTTGCCTCCTGGTCTTTCTTCCAAGCATGGAGAAATACTTTTTGATTAGCATTGCCTCTGCAAGAGAGATGTCAAAGACAGCATTGCAGCAGTCTGAACAGCCCTTTTTGCATCTGAATTCTCTGGGATGTTTTTGGGCAACAGTCGCAACTGCATTGTCAATCTGGTTGAATAGCTGTTTTAATTCCTTTTCCATTACCTTGAAGACCTGTTGATTTTGTTTGGTTGTATCTATGCACATTAATGTAACCGATGAAGAATGCAAGAGGTGTGGTGAGTGCTGTATCAAGGGAGGGCCGGTATTGCATACACCCGACAGGGTGTTGGTGGTTAACGGTACCCTGTCTCCAGCTGATCTCCTGACTATCAGAAGAGGGGAGCCAGGTTTAGATCCCCGTACTAATAGGGTAGTGTTGCTTGAGAACGAGTTGATAAAGATTCGAGGTGTAAACAAAATTGGTGCGTGCAAGTTTTTTGATTCCCAGATGCATGCCTGTTCCATATATGGCACGAGACCTGTTGAGTGCAAACTTCTCAAATGTTGGGATACCAGGGAGTTGGAAAGTATTTTTATGAAGGATCTTTTACAAAGAAAGGATCTGATCCCTGCTGGAGCTGCTCTTTTTGAACTGATAGAAAATCATGACAAGGTCTTTGATATAAAAAAGATCACCGAAGCCTTATCTGGTTTTCCCGGTCCTGGTTCCTGGAATTTTTCCGTTATTGAGAAGGTCGTCAGAGAAGAAAGGCGTTTTAGGCAAAAGGTGATGAAGGATCTGTCTTTTAAAGAGGCGGACATGGACTTTTTCTTTGGAAGATCTCTGGAAGAGGTTTTTGCAGTCTCGGGCCCGTAAAAATATCT
>Ga0256835_1000305_pt1 | contig 38600 bp, 48 predicted proteins | sample PIR30metaG_FD_185972 | JGI IMG/M metagenome (GOLD analysis project Ga0256835, IMG submission 185972) | Hydrothermal vent microbial communities from East Pacific Rise, Pacific Ocean - PIR-30 | ecosystem: Environmental > Aquatic > Marine > Hydrothermal vents | place: Pacific Ocean: East Pacific...
CCCACGTGGATCCCACTTCTGGAAAAGTCGTTCAGGAGAAATGGGATTCTTCAATCCAAAGGAAAGGAATGTTTGATGAGAGATTGAAAGAATGGTTGGGAGAAGAAAATTATATGAAATTGAAGGGCATTGCTAATGGTGGAATTTATTCAAAAACTATCGGAAGCGCTGTATCTTTTTGGGGAGGAAAGCAATTATGGAATAAGACATTTGGAAAAACACCCCCTCCAGGAGGTCCTACCATCCAGCCCAATCTTCCATTCCCGGAAGGAGGCATGAAGCTGAATTGGCTAAAACCTCAAAACATACGCAATCTGACAACCAGTGCAGGTCGGGCAATAAAATCAGGTTTAAGTGGTGTTATGCCTGATGCCCCTGTCTTGTCAGCAGCAGGCTTAACCGTTGGGACAATTGCATCCGGTGCCGCTATCATTAAAGGTTTTAAGGATGTGAATAATGATCCAGAAAAAGTCAAGGATATTTCAAACATGATGCAGGGCTACTTGTCATTAGGCGGGATAAAGCCTGGTAAGGTTACGATAAAAGGCGCAAAAGTTGATTAGTCATCATCGTCAGAGATAGCATCATGATAAATATTGTGTTCATGTCCCGCATAAGCGGGATCGCAAATCCACTCATCCAGTTCTTTTTGTACTTTATTTGGATTTTCCTTATATTCAATGAGTTTACTTATCCCACCCAAAATAAACCATCCAACAATCATTATCCCAGCAACCTCTTCGGGTATTGCGGGGAAAAATTTTCTGAGGACAAATTCCACTATTCCCGCACCAAGGAGCAGGAATACCCACAGAAAAGCCCAAATTTTGAGCCACAAAGGTTGTCTCTTGAAACGTGCTATAAAACCCATATTAACCTCCTTTTTTTAAGTTCGATCAAAAAGATCAAAAAGTCAAGTCTTAGGGAGAGTTGAAATGCAAGAAACTATTCAAAATGAACAGATTTTTTTGGCTGAGTGTCTGGCTAAGGTTGATTCAGGCTTGATGGCCATGATTTTTGACGGCCCTCAAAAGCTTGATGTGAAAAAAGAAGGAGTTCAGATCGTAGAATTCGATAAATGTCCAGGAATTCTAGTTGGAAAACAGATTCTGATACCTACTGATACAGAAGCTATTGGGCATCTTCGTTCCTTGAAAGAAGATCAAAAAAAACTTCGTATTGGCGTACTTAATATTATACCTGGCCATCTATATGCTAAACCTTTGATAAATCTTGAATTTACACCAGTTGATTTTGCCAAACTGGATGCGTTTTTTGAGATGATGACTGGCACTGAGAGGTTAAAGAAGAGGCTATAGGCAAAGTGAAAACAGAAGATGATGCTGCTCAATGGCAGCGCAGCACCTTTAGGGTGATGGTGGGAACAGCGCCGGGAACTGAAACTGGCTTCCCTAAATATCATCCTGATGCAGAGGAAAGAGCTGAGTATTTGAAAGGAATGATGGAGAACTTCGGATTTAAAAAATCAATGGAAAAGGCAGGATTCTCACTGGATGATGAGAAAAACAATAAAAATTAATCATCATCAACACAAGACGCATAGAAATCATATTTTAAGGGATCTTGTTCTGCAAACAGAACAACACTTGGAAAGATTACCCTTTTCGCCATCTCCTCTCTTTTCTGTTTGGCTTCTTCTTCCCGGCGGACGCACTCTTTCCAGTCCATTACAGGAGGTTCTGGCTTGAGCCATAGAAACCAACTGACAAGGGCAAAGATGCCCAAAACAGGGATCACTGCCAAAAGGATTAGGAATTCCATCATACTTCTCCTGAAAAATCTCTCTTATTTTAAGGATCGGCTAAAATTAGAGAGATGTCAAGGGGGAAAATAGGTTGACGAGATATTTTAATTTAAATATTATTCATAGTAATCCTTTTCAGGGTCGTCAAAAATTAGCTCATCCGGGTGCCTTGAAGCACCCTTGGGGAATTCCCGAAAACCAATCGGAATTCCCTTTTTTATTTATTGGCGGAGAGGTGCGCCAGAAAAAATAAGGAGGTAACACCATGAAAACATTACAAAAACACCTTGCTATTTTCACACTCTTAGTAGGGGTCGTTGTGCTTGCCGGATGCGGACAGACTATGCACGCTATCAAGCACGCAAAGCTTCAAACTAATGTAAATATGAGCAATACTATATTCCTGGACGCTGAAACTCTTGTGAAGAACAGAAATATTTTTCTGAGGGTAACAAACACTTCCCAATTGAAGGATATTGCTTTCGAAGACGAGCTGCGTAAACTCCTTGCTCAAAAAGGTTATAATCTTACCAAAGATCCCTCCAAGGCCGGATATATCATCCAGGCCAATGTCCTATATATGGATTATGAACGAAATGACCTCACCGCTGACGGAATGCTGTCTGGTGGCTTTGGTGGCGCTATTGGCGGAGCACTCCTTGGCGGTGATGATGCAGGCAAAACAGTGGGCGCTATTATTGGGGCCACTGTAGGTAGCCTGGCCGGAGCTGCTGTAGGGGCCGTTATCCACGTGGACAAATTCGTGGGAGTTGTAGATGTCCAAATTAAAGAAAGAGTTAAAGGTGGCGTAGTAGGTGAAATGACTACGCAAGCAAGCCAGGGAGCTGCTACTACGCTTAAAACTACTAGAAAGGTAAAAAGCGACTTCCAGACGTATAGAACAAGGATAGTAGCTACCGCTGTCCAGACCAATATTGACAAAAAAGAGGCCAGCCAGGTCCTCTCAGGCATCCTGGCAAACCAGATTGGCGGAATATTTTAAAAACGGATTAAAATGCTATTCAACCAACAGGTACATGCTTTCTACACCATACAGGTATTGTTTTTTAAGGTGTTTTCTGCTAGGTCTTGTCGTGGAATCTTAACGAGACGATAAGTTCCTTAAGAACTCAATGGGGAGGCTGTGATGGACCAAGAAAGAAAAGATGTTGAAGATATCATCTTAGATTTTCTTAACATGATTGGGGCAGATTTGAATAAAGAAAAAATACTTATTGATACAGATTCTCACAAGCTTCAAAAGTTTTTTTATGAATTTAGAAAGAAAATGCCTGATGAGTTGCCCAATGTTTACTTTAACAGCGATCCCGATTTCCCTTATTCACCAGAGATAGAACAAGCTTTTTTAAATTTACAGGATTATGGCTTCTTAAAGCGCCCTAATCCCTCTTTAAAAAGATTCCAATTTCAATGCGTTCCTAGGGAAACTAGGATTCCAGAGAAAATGAAACAATTTATAAACTCGTTTAAAGAAAAGTTTGTTATTGATGATACGGCCTTAAATGGATGTTAAGAAAAAATATTCTATAAAACTAAACGATCCTCAATTAAGAAATGTCTTAGAACAATTTCTCCTAGCTGGAGAGATAAGCCATGTAAAAGACCCCAAGGTTATCCATGACCCCTTGTGGGGTTCTTGTCTATTCTATCCCTGGGAAATTTCACTTATTGATACCCCACTGCTTCAGCGATTAAGAGGTATCCATCAATTAGGAACAGCTTTTTATACATACCCTTCAGGAATTCACACAAGATTTTCACATACTTTGGGAGTGACTATTCTTGCTGATAGGTTAATTAACAAGCTTAAAGAAAAGCTTACATTGACACAGAATGATAGCATTGAAGTTACGACCAAAGATGTTTTCACTGTCCGACTGGCTGGACTTTTACATGATGTAGGACATTGTTTTTTTTCACATGCAAGTGAAAAAATTCTAAAAAATTATTGTGATTTTGGAAGAATTTTTAAAAATAGCGCTAAGTTTCATGAAAAATTATCATATCTCATAATCACTCATGAGATATTCCAAAATTTTTTTAAAAAGCATATAGCTCCTTTATTCCCCAAAAAAGAAGATATCCCGGAATTAAGTGATGTCGCCAATATAATAATTGGCGAACCTCCCTCTAAGAAAAAACGTTTTTTACAGGAAATTATTTCTGGTCCATATGATGTAGATAAATTGGAGTATCTTTATCGAGATGCCAGAACTGCAGGCCTTGAAAATACCTATGATATTGAAAGATATTTTTACAAAATTGCCCTTCATGAGGATAAAGGGAATATAAGGCTTGTTATGACTCAGGGGGGGATTCAGGCGGTTGAACAAATTATTTTTTGTAAAATGATGCTTTTCTCATTTCTTTATCATCATCATAAGGTGTTAGCAGCAGATGCGGTGTTTACGGACCTCTTTTTAAAGCTATTAAACATGGAGGATAGTAGCTATCCCATCCAAATAGATCATCCTTTTGATTGCCTGCGTTATAATGACCATGACATACTGGGGTTAAGCTTGAGTTCTGGTGATGAAGAATTTAATGCTCTTAGAGAAAGGTTGCTTTTTAGACGGCTTCCTAAAAGGTGTTTTGTTATAAATAGAGAGTTTGTTGAGGGATTAGATTCTGATTACCAAAAGAAAAGATCATTCAAAAAATTAAAAAACGATTTACAAAATCAACAAAAATCAATCAGAAAAGATCTTGCAAAAAATATAGGATGTACCCCTCAAGATATTTTTATTAGTTGCCCTAACCTCCCAAAAATTGAGGAAATTTCTTCCGGACCCATCCTTAACTCAAAGAATGAAATAGATGCTATTTCCAAATACTTCCAGTTAGAAGGATGGCAACATTCTTATGAATTGAAAAAATTACGGGCATATTTTTTTATTGATGAACCCCATCTTTCTAAAGCATCTAATGAGATAGAAAAGTATTTGAGAAATACATATAACCTAACATTCACTTCTCAAGCAAAAACAGAGGCAAAATTGTAAAAATATCTTACTTCTTTTATTCTTGATTCCGAAGTTCTGGTTGACATCCTCCCTTCAGGGAGAGGATTCTGAAATTAAATAGCTTTCAGGAGCGGTACTGCCTCACGGTTTCCCCCTGCTTCCTGCTTCCGGCTTCAACAACCCCGCGCTGAATTTGTCAAACTTTCCCATCCTTAAAATCTTCAACTATTTTAAAACCCGGCAAAGCCTTTGCTATGGGTATTACCTTACATTTACAATGATCATCATATTCGATAGAACCATCGTCTAAAATATGCTTTACCATTATCATTCTAAGAGAATCTGGATCTGGCTCAGAACCTTCTCTCTTATAAAAGGCTATTACAACAGGAACCTTAGTTATTTTCTCCATGTTCTCATGTTTCTTGAGATCACGATAAGATAAATAAATAAAATATTCCCCTTGTTTTTCATAATAAGTTAAACACTTCACTTCTATTTCTAAATTGCCAGCATTTCTAATTAAAAAATCACCTCGTTTAATAGAAAGCTTAGTATTATGAGTATAAACTTCAAAACTGGTTTGATCTTGAGAAATCACCTCTGCTATCCATTCAGCTTCAAGGGCTTGTTTCTGAAACAACACTTGCGCTTTGACACCAGCCTTAAACTTTTCATTTAAAAAAACCTTTCCTTTCTCATGCTGATCCAATCGAAAAGGTCTCCACTCTCTTTCTCCTTGATAAATAATAGCATCTTTAGTTAAATTAGGAATAGAAGCTAAATCTTCGATGTGGTCGATATATTCTGATATAATACCATCCTCGTCATTTCTCAAAATAATATAAAACCCCATTGCTCCTTCCTCCCTCCAAAGGATGTAACCTCTTTGCCCTGTTTAGCTAAAAGGATGAGGCTGTGTCAAGAAAAAGATGCCAAAGGTGTAGTTGACAATTTGGCCACTTTAGTCGAGAAGATTCTTATAGTTTTTTAAGGAGGTCTTGTGTCCCGCTTAAATAGCAAAATCATTTTCTATATCATTCTTTTTGTACTGACTATGGCCAGCCCAATTTTAGCATGGACTGGCCGTGTCGTTGGCGTTTCTGACGGAGATACAATTAAGGTTCTAACTGAAGACAAACAGATAGTTAAAATACGCTTATACGGCATTGACTGTCCAGAAAAACGCCAAGCATTTGGGAAACGGGCTAAGTGGTTTTGCTCAGATTTGATTTTTGGCAGACAGGTGGAAGTTGAACCGATTGCTAAAGACCGCTGGGGCCGAACAGTTGCCTTGATATATCAAGGCTCATTGTGTCTTAACGAAAAAATGGTGGCTTCTGGATTTGCATGGGTGTTCCCCAAGTATTGCAAGAAACCAATCTGCCAAAAATGGTACAGGCTACAGAAAGAGGCAAGAAAAGCAAGGATAGGCCTGTGGAAAGACTCAAGGCCTATTAGTCCGTGGGTGTGGCGGAAAAAGTCAAAGTCCAGGAGATGAACTTGACATTAGGTAGGTTTTTTAAGTCGGAAGCAGGAAGCAGGGGGAAACCGTGAGGCAGTACCGCAATAATCTACTACAATCATCAGAATCTGTCCTGTTTTTCTCTGAAGCCCGAAGAATCTGTATTGGAAACTATACCCCGGAGTTCATGAAGCGGAAGTTGAGGAATCAAAATTAGCATTCCATCCTTTTCAAGCACTGTAAGTCTCTGTTTTGGCTTGAGTCCTAGCCTTTCCCTAACAGGCTTGGGAATTACTACCTGATATTTGCTCGAAATAGTAATTTGCATTTTTTCTCCTCAAGATCCGCATCTAGCGTGTCCCCCGCTACATCCTCTTCCTGAAGAAAGAGGTCTTGCGGGACAGCTCTTGATAAATCCCGCTTTTCCCCTTGTTAATTTTGTTTTTTCATGATCCCAGTAATTTGTTAAGATTATCAGTAACTATTTTCTGATCTTTACCAGAAAGGCCGCCAATCTTTTTCACTATCAACCTGGAATCCAAAGTAAATAATTTCATCCGAACCTTAGACGGTGCGGATAAACCGGCTTTTTTCAAACTTCCTATTGTTGAATCCAAAGGCCAGGGAGGATTTTTCTCGCTGGTTATCATGGCAAGAACACAATTCCCGCTTTCCTTGTTAAAGGAATCTTTCTCTGATAGCACCAGAGCTGGACGGCGTTTTGTGGTGTTCTGATCGGTAAACGGAAAGGGCACTACAACAACATCAAATTTTTTATAAGTCACTGTACGCCTCTTCATCGTGTTGTGAAGACCACTCGGTAAGCGTTCCCTCTAATGCCCGGAGAAATTCAAAATCTAACGGGGTTGCCTTACGAATAAAAACCTTCTTGTTTTCATCAACTTCAAAAACAACCGAATCCCCAGGGCGCACCCCGAGAAAATCTCTTATGGGTCTAGGAATTGTGGCCTGGTTTTTGGTGGTCAGTTTGCTTGAAGCAGTAATATTCATCGTCTTTCTCTGTTAACGTATGTATAATGTTAGCGGATTTTGTTCTCTGGCAGGATTCCCCATCCTGTGCCCCAGGGCCAAAATGTTGCGTACAGCATTAAGGTCCGCATCTAGCGGGAAACCACTTGATAAAAGTAATACGGTATTACTGTAATGTCAAAAAGAGGTCTTGATCTTTTTAAAAAACATACTAAACTTGGCCATACGGTAAACTATGAAAAGTTAAGACTTTCATGGTTTATCCTCCTTTTGGTGGGTGGGGACCCACCCAGGAAAGGGCCTGCAAAGGCCCTTTTTCTGTTTCCAGTCTAAGCATCCCTCTTAATTGGTATTCTGGTATCCCTTAATTTTTTAAAAACGGCCCCAAAATGGCCTGTTTTTATCCCAAAATGACACGCAGGGATTATTTGTGGTTGGTATGATGGTATTGGTATTTCTCAATAATTGTATCGCCCTGGTATCCTGGTATCAGTGGTATAGAGGTAAATATGATCGGACTGTTTTTAGATTACAAAAACCCCTATGTAACACCAAACTTGAAAGAGTTAAAAAACCTTTTAAAAAGAAATCAATTTTCGAAATACCTGCCTTATTTAGCTTATGACCCAAAAACAGGATTATATTTCAATAAAGATAATTCAATAGGATTCATTTTTAAATGCTCTCCAAGGGCTTTTGCAGATGAAGAGCTTAAAAAAAATATAGCGGGGTTAATAGAACTTTGTGATACCAAAAGTATCCTCTCTATTACATTAGCCGCCCTGCCAAACATCACAACCTACCTAAAAAACTACAAAAAAATAAAAGAAATAAAAACAAATGAAAATATACTGCTTAAAAAAGCAGTAGAAAAATACACAAACTTCTTTCAGGAAGGCACTAAAGGACTGCCGCACACCTTAGGGGTTCCCATAAGAAACTTTGAGATCTATGTAGCTTTTAAAGCTAAAGACAAAGATCTCAACACAATGAATGAATTAAAAGGTACTGCTAAAGAAATCCTGGAAGGCTCATATATGAATCCAGAAATAGTACCGGCTGAAGAGTTGCTGAAATTCCTTGGAATAATTTTAAACGGCAAAGAAGAAAAAATTAACTGGGATGCTAAAAAACCTCTCTCTAAACAAATCATAAAATCAAATGTCTCTATAACGGTGAAAAATGACCACATAAAAGTCGGAAACAGGTTCTTTTACTGCCTTACCCCCAAGAACGTTTCAAGTGAAATGTCGCTTGAAAAAATGGGAGATATTATCGGAGGTAATAGAGGATCTGTAGATGACTCAAATCAGATCCCTGCACATTTCATTTTTACTACCGTATATGGATACGATGATAAAAGTGTCAACCTGATCAGATCAAAAGCCTCTCTGTTTAAAAGACAGGCAGAGGGCGAAGATTCAATACTAGCCCGAACTATCGGGCGGTATGCACAAGAACATATTGATGCAGTAGATAAAATTGAAAAAGGACAAAAATATTACTATTCCATGCCCATATTTTGGGTTTGGAATGAAAATAAACAAAAAGCCGTCACCGCGGCTGAACGCTTAAAAAGACTAATGACGCGGCAAGGGTTCACTGCCCAGCTTGAAACCAGCATACCAAGTCCAATGTTAATAGCTGCACTGCCTTTTGGAATGTATAACGAAAAAGGCGAATTCCAACAGATGGATCGTTTTTTTCTAGCAACTGAAACAGAAAGCGCAACCCTTGCCCCTGTAATAGCAGATTATAAGGGAGGGGGAACCCCTCACATGCTTTTCGTATCAAGAAAAGCACAGCTCATTCCTTTTGATCCATTTGATAAAACCGCCCCCAACAAGAACCTGTGTGTCATGGGAACCACAGGAGGGGGAAAATCATTTATGCTGAACCTCTATGCCCTTTCGATGTATGCCTCGGGGGCAATTATCCGAATCTTTGATCTCGGATATTCATACTTGAAACTATGTAAAATGCTCGGAGGATATTACTTGGATCCAGACGAAAGACGAATCTGTCTTAACAGTTTCTCTTTTGTACCTGAAAGCCAAGATAAAAAAGAAATTGATTATTACTTGGATAGTATCGCGGGGCTCACAGGAATCATGGCCTTCTCGGATACCAAGGAACAAGTAACCCAAACACAAAAAAATCTGCTCAAAGGAGGAGTTAGATATGCTTGGAACGAATTTGGACCTGAAGCGGGAATTACAAATGTTTTTCATTACCTAGCCAAATTCCCACAATTAGCAGGACAAGAGGTTGAAGAACTTTGTGATAGCCCAGAATCAGAATGCCGAAAAGACCTGGCACAAACAGCACACCATCTAGCGTTTAATCTTGCTGCATGGACTACAGATGGAATTTTTGGGGAATGGTTTAATGGACCAGCAAATGTAGACTTGCTCAATTCCCCCTTTATCGTCTTTGAGCTTGAAAAACTTAGAAGGGTGCCTGCTCTGCTTAAAGTCGTCTCTTTGGCTGTTATGAATGCCACTACCGCCGTCATGTACCTCATGCCTAGAGAATTAAAAAAAGTGGTTATATATGAAGAATGCGGTGTCACTCTACAGAAAGATGAACTTTATCAGGCGGTGGTAGAAGAACAATATAGAAGAGGTAGAAAAAATAATGTCTCCACCGCTACTGTATTCCAAAGCCCTCTTGATTTACAAAAACTTGGACCTGTTGGAGAGGTTATATTAGGTAATGCAGCATATCACTTTTATTTGCCAAGTGAAGATTACCCGAAGGCTATAAAGGAAAAAATCCTTCCGCTGGAAGGATTCGAAAACTACTTGGCTTCCCTTGATAGCGTGAGGCCACGATACACTGAAGTAGGAATAAAAAGTCCTTACGGGTTTGGTGCTGCTAGAGTAATTGTCGATAGCTATACCTATTGGTTGGCCACCTCAGACCCTGAAGATTGGACGAAGCTGCAATACCATGCAAAACAATATGAAGAAAGACGTAAAGAAACCAGATGTCAGGTGGCTGGCAAAATATGGATTCAGCAGCTTCAAAAAGCTTTAACTATTATCAATCTCAGCTCAGAAGGTGCTTTTATAAGCACTACTGAACCCTTGCCAAAAAATGCGGAAGTATTCTTTGAATTCCAGGGCCAAGAGGGACATTTCAAAGGAAAAGGAAAAGTCATTCACTCAAGTAAGTATGGAATAGGTATAAAATTTCTAAAAATTACCGAAGGCCACGAACTTTTAAAAAAGTTAATAGAACAAGGAGTTAAAGACCTAGAAGCGAAAATTTCTCCTGACTCACTGGTTAATGCAATCGAATACTTGGAGAAAAAACGTGACGAAGAACTATTTGGTTTTGTTAATGGTGTGGGTGATTAGCCCTCATTTTGTATGGGCTGACATCGAGGCTGCTAAAAACGCAGGTAGTAGTGTCGGGGGACAAATACGCTCCACATGGGGAAAGCCTGAAAATTTAGCTAATGATGTCACAAAACCCGTTATGACAGGTGAAGTACCCCTTGAAACCCTAGATGGCAGTGTTGCAGAAAATGTCAGCATTACCTGCCCCGGTACACAAGAGCTGTTCCAGATTCTTGTGCAGCCAGGAGCCACCAAAGACCTTAATTTCATTCTAGTAACTTATAACAGAGATTTTAGCGGTCCTATGGATTCCAGTGTCAATATTTCAGGACCCATATCGGGTGTCTGCGCTAATGGTTTCGTGTCCTGTGACCCAGGTACTTGGAATAACTGCCACTGGTTTGAATGGCAGTTTGATGGAAACCTGCAATCCAATGAAGTGGCCCCCAATATATTGGGAGGCTGCTTTTGTATTAACTCCGGATGTACGCCAGCTTCAGTGATGGCCATGAAACAACAAATACTCAATACACTGGCTGGAGGCGTTGCTGGGGCTATGGCTGCATTTAATCCTAGATTCGCTGCTGCTAAAGCTCAGATAGATGGATTCTTGATAACATACTTCGGACAAAATGCTGGCGGGTGTAATGTAGCAAACGTCCAGATATCAGGATCATATCCTACACCAGAAGACGTTTTTAAAAATCCCAGCGCGCTGGAAACAATAGCTCAAGGAGAAGTAGCTACACAGTCTTCAAATAGCGATAGTATCTATTCAAAACTTACTTCTTCTCCAGCCTTCACAAATCAAGCACTTCAAACCTGTACTATGACACGAGACGCCTATTTTGATTCCTCTACATGCTCAATTCAGGAACCAACCACAAATGGCTGCCAAGCACTTGCAGGAAATCCTGATTGCCAACTACAAAAAGAAATAGTTTATGATTTGGATGGAAACCCTGTAACCACTTATGAAAATCATGGCCCTACCGGGATTACACCAATTCCAAGTTGCAAAAACTTTGATTCATCTAGCCTTGGATCAACAGACGTCAATCAGTGTATTGCACTAGGAAAAGTGCAGACTGATGGAGGATGTAATATTAACTATCCTTGTACTGGTGTTGTTTACTCGCCGTCTGATAATCTATTTCAGTGCTCCTTGCCAGAAACAGGACAAAATTCTTGTGGAGTCATCTTCGATTATCAAATATGTGGAAAAGTTATAGTAGCATGGGACATCCCTGATGATCCATGCGAATTGATCACCATTGATGGAAATACAGTAAAAGATTACTGCCCGAGTGTATCCCAAAGCACTACTCCTGATTCTGGAAGCATAGAGTTTGATTCTGGCTCCAATCAAGTTGCGCTACATGCGTCTTTCAATAATAGACGCCAATGCAATGAAGGATTGGCTGCTGGAACCGTTACTGTTTATCTAACTCCCTTGATCCCCCAAAAAATCTGCCATGAATGGTGGAGAGTGGAAAGGACTTACACTTGTAGAGACAATGCTACTTATCATCCAGACATTTCACGCACCAACACTATAACTCCGCAGGAATCCCAAAGTGGTTGGCTCTATACTGACATGGGCCAAACACTAAGCGTTGATTTTCAAATGCAATCCCCTGAAGCCTGTGTAAAGGCCTGTAAAATTGCAAAAAGAAATAATACAGCAAGGGCGGATGCAGCTAAAACCTCTAACGATTACAGACACGATCCAACCAACAAGCTCATAATCTATAAAAATTGCGTAAATAATACCTGCCCTGTTGGGCCAGGTGAAACAGTCATTACCGACTGCCAGTGCTTGAATGAATTCAACATGGCAGCCGGTGTAATGGAGATTCTGAAACAGGGGGCAGCAGATCAAGTATGTTCTACAAGATAATATCTTACTGGCTGATCTTTGCCTTAATAACCGTCCCGGTCCATGGTGCATATCTTTGCACAGAGACTCAATACTCTTATGGGACTTTCAATGACTGTAAAATTAATTGCCCACATGAAGAAAACTGTGAATACCGGGATCTTGAATCTTCATTATTGAATGAAAGATTCTGTAAAGAACGCTGCTACGATGTTAGAACCGATTTCGGTTCTAACTTTTCATGGAATTCTACACAAGGCCAATTATCTCTTGATGTAAGTATTAAAAAAGGGATCGCAGGAAGCGGTCTTATAAGACCGTATGGAAACGGTTGTTTTGTAAATGGACCACTTAATCTCTGCGTGCAAGGCTCTAGTCTTGTCCTAAGATTTAATCATCCTAATGGAGAAACTTATCAAGTAAGCAGACCACTCCAAATGATGTTTTGGAACTTCTTTGTGTTCTCTGTTAACCCTAATATGATCTCCCTTTTTATAATGCAAAATGGCACAGGCCAAATGCCATTCACTTATGAAAATCTAGGCTATGAACCCATTGACAATGACCAAGTAGGAAATTCATATAATTTTTCCCTTACCTTCCAGCCTCTAAACAATGACAATTACGAATCTATTGCCGTCTTTTTTGATCAAGGCAATGCAAATACTCTAAACCCGCCATTCTGCGCGGAAAGAATGGCAAGGTGCAATGTGGAATGGGGATTTGTCTCTGCCTACTCCGAGTATAACTCCATACAGTTTGGAGCAGCCTATGGAGATCTCCAAGATAGACATGCAGGCATGTCTGTATATTTCAGAAATGATACCTATGAAGCCCAACACAATACAGGCGATATGTTCCTGCCGGGAAATACCGCTCCTGGTTTTACAGGAGCAAAAAGTATGTGGCTGGGACGAGACCCTAATAATCCCTTCGGGATCAGTAGAGATCTTTTCGGTTTTGTACAATTAAAAACCGAAAATTATATAACCGAAGGGTATGGATTTGCATTTGATGTTCCTCAAATGCAGCCACGCCTTATAGGGTTGATGAGATTCCCTAACCAGGTTTTGCCTGACCTTAAATATGGATATGCTTCAGACAGACATTCTGATTTTCTGGACTTTGATCCTTATAATGATCCCCAATATGCTCCACGGGAGCATTTATGGGTAGATACTGGCATACCTGCCAACCCATGCTGGGTTGGTGACATGGTAACCACAGATGGCTGTTTTTTCGATTGGACAGGATTATGTCCTGACGGACAAGTCGAATTAGATGCCGGAGGCCAGTGCTATACTTTTATAGAAAATGCAGGTTGTTGGGATGGCCAGGTCCAATTCGATAACGGATGCTGGCTTGATGCGGGTGCCCCGTCATGTCCTGACGGAACGCACCATATAGGCGACCAGTGCTGGAATGCTGCATCAACTACCTGCTATGCAGGTTGTCCATCAGGTTACACGAAAACAACATATGATGAAGCTACATGCAGCTCATTAGGGCTGCCGTGTAACTCATCTTATGAAGTCTGTTACCGTGTAAAAACCGATCCATGCGTAGGTTCGAATGCTAGCACAATTACATACGCTGGCATTACCTATTGCGCCTGCACTCCAGCGGTCAACTCCCAAAACTGCTGTTATACTAATCCAGGATACGACCTCTATTCCCTGGATGAAATGACATGCAATACCTACAGTCTACCATGCGATGCCCTGTACAATGTCTGCGGGCAATTTGTGGGCTATGACTTCTGTCAGCCAGGACAAACCAAGTACACGGATCCTGATACAGGAGTAACCCGCTGCTATGTGCCCGATACCGCTTTCGGGGATCCAGCTGGCCATATCTATTGTCGAAATGGATTACTGTACTGGAACCAGGGAGGACGGGAAGGTTGTTATCGGGAAGAAAACTTTATTTGTGGTGGGACTGGTCAACTTGATCAAATTGTCATCATAGGAAGTGAAAATTCCTATGGAGAATGGCAAGGACGCTGTTGGTGGAATGCAGCGTCAGTATGTCCTGAAAACTCTATACCCATGCTTGGTGAACACACCTATCAATACTTTTGTCTACAGCCAGTATTGAATTTAACAAGCATAACGCACAATCCAGATCCTGATGATTTTGCTAAAAGCCTGTGTCAAAATATTAAGCAAAGAGTCTCAGGATCTTCAGGGGAATGTACTAAAATCTGGGGACCATTTTCCTATAATTATGCCTTTAGTGATCCCCTAACCCCTGTTAATGACCAAGGGCGATTGAAGTGCCCATTAAATAACAGTGTATGCACTGTATTGGCGGGCAATCTTGCTATGTGCGGAGAAAAGAAGACTTGTGCTTCATGTCTGGCCAACTATCCAGACAATCCTGCTGCTGGCACTATAAGAGAAGTTGTACAAGTAGATGATGAGAAAAGTTATGGCCTCTCATGGGACACAATGGTGTTTGAGGCAGCATTAACGCAGGCACAAAATTTAGGTGGCAGATTGCCAAATCCAAGTGAAAAGACAGAAATTGAAAACGCATTTCAAAGGAGTTTCTCCTTTTGGATGCAAGGAGACACGCCTAGTGATCCCGCAGAAAACAAGCCTCTCATTGTAGTTTGGGAAGGAGAAGATTCGGCAGCCAATATAAGTTTTGTCGGTGAATGTATTTTTGATGATGACGGAAACGGAATGTGTACTGCTGATATGACCCCATGTGAAAATGGGGTGTGTCCTTATGGTAACTATCCCTGTCAAACTTTAGGGGGAACAGAATACTGTTCAAGATATTCTTCTAGTTGTACTTCACTAGCTGATCCTGATAATAGATTTCAGGATGTTTCTATAGATGTAACGATCAATGAAAAACCCAATGATGCGCCAATAGATGAGGATGGAAACTGTCTAGGCAATATCTATTTTTTCAATGGAGACCCATCTACTTGTAAAGAGCCGGGCTGGAAGTCCCATTTCAGGGACTGCTGTGAAGCAGATGAAGCCATTATGGATGCCTACGGCCCTTATGCAAACAAAATGTGGATGCTGAAAAAGAGCTTCACGGCTCTTCGAGAAGCCTATGAAATAGGCTCTCAAGCTGTCACTTTATATAATGCAATCCAAAGTGGCCAGGGCGCATATGATCTGTTTGCGTCTGGATATTCTGCTGCTGTTCAGGATGCGGTTTTGGACACAATCAGTGCTGGCGGTACCTCTATGCAGGCAGCCGGCTCAGCCATCATTAATTCACTCTCTGTTACTAATATTGCAGTAGCTATAGCTGTGAGATTGGTAGTCAATTACCTCTTAACATCTGGCTGTGATGCAGATGATGCAATCACAGCTGCAATGAATGAGTTGGGCCTTTGCCACTATGTCGGAGATTTCTGTTCCAAGAGAGCCTTTGGCTCATGTATCCAAAAAGAGAAAACATACTGCTGCTTTAACTCCAAAATGGCTAGGATAATACATGAGCAAGGACGAGAGCAGTTAACTACCTTTAATACTTGGGGGACAGGTGAAACTCCTGTGTGCAGAGGATTTACCCCTGAGGAATTTCAAAGCCTTGATTTTGCTGAACTCGATTTGTCCGAATGGTTTGAAGATATTGAGACAACCGCTCAGGAAGAAATTCAAACAAGTTCCCAAGAAGCACTCAGTAATTATGTCACTTCTTACTACTCTGATACTTTTGCTAATCCTGAACAATCTGAAGAAACCTGCGAGTTTGGAGAAGTGCTTGTGGATGGTCATTGCGTACCAGAACCTATTGCAAACTGCAGAGATTCTGGCGGGCAATGGATGTATGGACGCTGTGTGCACGAAGGCGGCGATCCTGGAGGCAGTGACAGTACAGACGGCGGTGCTGTAGGAACTGGAGATGAAAACGATGAAGGAAATAGTGATAATGATGGGGGCTATGGCAGCAATCCATATAACTTAGGGGCTGCGTGCACAAATGACAGTAGCTGTTATTGCCCACCTGGGACTCCAGGCTGTATTTGCGCTTGCGAGGAAGATCCTATGGGCGGAAACTGTGTTCATGGGGGAAAATGTCTGGGAACAACTCACAACGCTTACAACGAATATGTGAACTATGGAAATCATGGGTGTAATCAGGGATGGTTCCCTGGAGATTTCAATTATTGCCGAAATTGCGGGCCATGTAATGAATACTGGGGTGGCTGTGACCCCGGCTTTAATCATCAGTGTGCAGGAGATCTTATTTGTAACACTGCAGGATGGTGCTCCCAGCAGGTTGTAAACCCTTACAATCTTGGATCTTCCTGTTCTCAGGATAGCGATTGTCGATGTCCTCCTGGTGCACCAGGTTGTATCTGCGCCTGCAACGAGGATCCTATGGGCGGAAACTGTGGGAGTAACGGCAGGTGTCTGGGAACAACTCACAGCGCTTACAACGAATATGTGAACTATGGAAATCATGGATGTGATCAAGGAATTTTCATGGGAGATCCCTATTATTGCTGGAATTGTGGGCCATGCAATGAATACGAAAGCCGTTGCACGCCTGGAAAACATAGCCAGTGCATAGGGGATCTTATTTGTAATAGTTGGGGATGGTGCCAAAGTCCATGAGAGTCCTTGTTTGGCTGTTACTGCTGCTTCTGGTTTCTGGACAGGCTTTCTCAGAAAATGAAAAAGCTAAAGAAATGGCGGGAAAGGCATTCAAGGACTTCCAAGCTAATTATAAAAAGGGCGATATGGGGAAAATTCTTAAAAAGACAAAAAAAAGGCTGAATGAATTGGATGATGAAAAATTTTATAGCACTCCTTCTAAGGCAGTGGATAAGACTGAACCGGCTAAAAAAAGCAGAAACTATACTATGGCGATTTCTTCCTCAATACCGCCACAGGTGCTAAGAACATATATACAACAAGCCAAAAAAGAGAAGGTGAATTTACGTTTTATTTTGAGGGGGTTTGTAGAAGGAATAAGTGCTATTAAACCTACCATCAATTTTTATATAAGTTTTGCCTTAAAACCTGAAAAATCATTGGCGGACTCAGACAGTCTTTATCCAGTCGAAATGGATATAGACCCGGTACGATTTAGGAATATTAAAAAGGTTCCCGCACTCATCAGTGGGAAATGTGTTGTATATGGCGATGCCATGTTATCAGCCCTTATCGAAAGAGCTGATAACGGAATGTGTGATATCGTGATAGGGGCTACCTATCCTGTTATCGAACAAAACGCCTTACAGGAGATTCAAAAAAGAGCAGAAAATATCCCTGAATCTCTTTTTAAGCGCCTTGTAGCGCAAAAAGAAAAAGAACTCCAAAATCTTCCTGGTGCCGACCTGCTTCCCCCGGCATCCAGAAATGCTACTAAAAAAATTCATATGAGCTATGAGCTGCCTTTCGATGTCCCTGATCCTAAAACGGGAAACACCATGTATCCCGCCGGATATTCCTATAACCCGCTTGATTATCTGGCCCCATTTCAAATAGAAATTTTCCTCATAAACGGTAGCAGAAAATCAGAGGTGGAATGGACCAGAAGGGCAATTGATAAAGGCATGATAGATGACCAGACTGTTATCGCTGTCTTAGGAGGAAACTACTTTACTATTTCGGAGAAATTCCAACGGCCTGTTTTTTCAGGAATCAGTTTGTTGGACTTTTGTTCAGGCACCCCCTGTTTAATTAGAAAGGGCAAGGAAGAAAATGTCTTGACCATAAAAACATGGAAGGTAGATGATGACCTGTAAAAAGCCTTCAATATTATTCGTCTTAATCTTTTTTGCAGCCACAAATGCTCTTGCACTGTGTGAGAGCAACTTTGTCAATCCTGTAACCGAAGTTGCCTGGAATTTTATGTTTCCTGTTCGGATAGGGGCTTTTACTGTTTTTGGAAGTGATGAGCCAGATCCTGATCCAATAGGAGCAGGATCATCTCCTGTTTGTACATGCCCAGGACCTCAAGGTCTACCTATCCCAGGAATTTTGGTGTCATTTTGGGAACCCACTTACATTTTTGAAGCAGTGCAAGATCCTTTCTGTTTCCCATCAATGGGCGCAGGTATATCCAATGTAGTGGAAGGAGCAAAACTTAAAGGCACCCTGCAACAACAGCAGGGGAAAGGTGTAACACCACACTTTTTCGCTCAAGCACATTTTATAAAATTTGCTGCATGGCAAGTTTTAGGAATGATAGAAGATATCCCTTGTGTGACTCGAGAAGAAGATTTTGACATAGGTTATTTAACAGAAACTGACCCAATGTGGCAAAGTGATCTAATGTCCCTGGTTATCAGTCCAGAGGCATTAGTATTTGCAAATCCGGCCTTGCAATTAGCTTGTGTGGCAGATGCAGTTTCTACGATTGCGGATTTACCACGTAATGAGCTGTTCTGGTGCATGGGCCAATGGGGAACTGCCTATCCTTTCACTGGCAGTGTTACAACTGATAACATTGTTGGAGGCTCGGCAGCAGCAGCAGCCAAGCTACTTTATAAAATGCACAGGCAAGGCGTGATTTGCGATTCAAATATAAGTGCCTGTGGATGCACATATGCACCAATTTGGCACAAAAGCCATTACAAAATGCAGGTATTGAGGCCAAAAGTATTATATGAAACAATCCGTATCGGCGAACCTACAACTTTGTGGGAATATGGCCTTTCAAGCCCTTTGGAAAAAGGGGCAGATAATTTTGCGTTTATTGTATGGAAAAAAGTTAGTTGCTGCATGACTTATAATCCATTTTAGGAGGGAATCTATGTCCAAAAAAAAACATCCAGTAATAAAAATTTTTATTGGCGGAGCTGATGAAAAAACTAAAGATAAAAGACATGCAGCCGCTTATTTGCGGGCTGTGCGTTTAACTAAAGAACTCGACATAGAAGATATTATGTTAGAAGAGGTTTATGAACCACCACCTGAAGGGGCAGAGGAAGGTTTCTTAGTGGTAGAAGAGTAATGAATAAAATAATATGGTTCACGGTAGGAAGCATTATTCTGACTTTAGCTGCCATTGTGTTTCTAAGGCAGGATCTAGTGCATTTAACCTTTAATTGGTTACTTAATCATCCATTCATCCCCGTCTCAGCAAGCCTGGCCTTGTGGGCCATAATCTCCCTTTTAGGAGAGAAAAATTTGAGAAAAGCGACCTGGCTGGAATTAGCAGCAGTAGGTACTTTGTTTCATCAAGACTTTTCGGCTTTTTTAATTTCGTTTTTGTATTCTTTAAGTAACTTTTGGAGGGCATTTTGAAAGATACTGTTCCGCCAAGTGCGTTTGATTACAGACTGGCAGCAAGGCCAACAAAGAGTTTTATAGATGTCCTGGCAGAAATAGACGACTGGTACGCCAAGGAGCTTACCACTATTGATTCATGGAACATGCCGACCGAATTGCTAAATGCTGAATCAAGAAGGGAAATAAGGAAAATAGCCTTTATTTATGGACTCAAAGAAGCACTTCTGCTTAGCCTTGTGACACCGTTCATTTACGGTGTCTTTGCTGGCCAGTTGAATCCCGTACCGGAGGCTCAATTGATAGGAAAAATACTAAGCGTATTCGTGTTGGGGTGGCCGTACTTGATCCTCATTATGTTGCCAACTCTCTTTGCCTTAAAAGTCCGTGGAACGATCACGGAACTTCTTTGCAAGAACGCCCATGTGTGCAGAGGGCTTGGGCTTGTCGGCGGAACATGGGGCCTTGCTTTCCTCACGATTTTCTTGCAAAGATATTTATCATGGACTCTAGAAGGAAAATTTGATTTATATTTTCCTTATGTGAATTATGATTTATTATATTTATTTCCAGCTTCCTGGCTTTGGCTTTTAATCGGAGGATTTTTGTCTGCTATTATTCCTGCAATAGTAGCAATCTATTTTCCTATAAGAGCGAAAAGCAAATGGAACGATTTTCAAGAACTCATGAGGGGGCTTAATGCTTGATGGAATTTGAAAAAGCATCTGTTGATCTTCCTAACTTTTTTAGGCCATCAAACAAGAAAAAAAGCGGCACTTTGAAAATTACATTTGAACTGCCAACCCAGCCTGCTACCCGCTTTTTAAAAATATGTGAAAAACAAGGCATTAACCCAGATATTACCGTCTCGAAACTCATTAAGAGATTTGTTCAAAATAAGAAATAGTGCGGAAAGGGCTAAGCCAAGCCTTTCTCTCTAAGAATCATAGCAGCCACCTCATCGTTAATTTGAGTATAAACTGCAGTAGAAGCCAAATTCCTGTGTCCCAAAATTCTCTGCACGGCATTCAGGGGCACTTGGTTGGCAAGCAGCTCTACAGCCCTTGAATGACGCAAAATATGAGGGTGGGCTAAGTCTTTTGAGATTCCAGCCTTACGGCATATCTTCTGGAAGACCTTCCAGAAATCCTGCCTTGAAATTTTGAATGCCTTTCCCGCCATTTCCGGCCATTCAGCCTGAAACAGGCTGATCTCTGACAAGATACTATGTTTGACCGGAACAATCCTTTTGAAAGGATTTCGGCGTTTGAGCGTCTGGATATAGATTTCCCCTTTGTGATAGTCTATGTCTCCGCTCCTTGAAATGGGAAGGTCATTTAATGCCAGGACCTCAGACACTCTAGCCCCTGTGTGTCTCAACAAAAGAAACACCAGCAGGTATCTAGTGCGATACATTCTCCAGCGTCCGGCCCCTGCATTAACATATTCCCTCCAGGAGGCCTCTAACTGTTCCAGTTGGGGCAGGGGAAGGAATGGCGGGGGATCTGGTGTCTGCCAAATATTAGGCAGGTTGTTTTGGGGAGCTGGATAGGGCATTAAGGACTATTAAACTTATGAGCTAAAAAGTCTTCCTCATAAAAGAATTGTTCGCCACAAAAATCGCAGAGAAATTTGTCTGCATCATACCCAAATGGAATTGTCGGATCCTCTTTTCTGAGGATAGCAAGACCATATTCTGCGGCTTGTCTTAGGTTTTTTAATCCAGCCTCTTTGAGAATGGACAGTGCCATAGTGGGTTGATTGTATAAATCGCAAAGCCTGGCACAAGCCCAAACAACACCTTGAGTAAAACCAACTTCTTCAAATTTTTTGGTATTTGACATATTACCTCCAATTTTCTCTTGATTTATAGCCCCCCATGATACCTAACCTTTTATTTTAAAAGGATGGGGTCAGAAATCAAAAATTCGTTGTCATTCATGTCCGTTAACTGAACAAAGGTTTCTGAAGTCCTTTGAAAAAAGCTCTTTGGAGTATAAAATAGGAGGACAACCGAATCACTCAGTTCCGAGGCAGCAAGCCTTCCCATAGGTGAGAGCAGGGAAGACGCCTTGACTATTTTCCTGAAATCTTTTGACCAGGCTAACTTATAGTCTTCTCTGAAGATCGCGAGGTCATCTTGGGTTTCAAGGTCTTCAGCATCTTTTAAGTCTTCCACTACATAACAATCTGAGGGACGAAAGGCATTATCTTGATAGCCTACAAAGACTCGAAGTTCTGATATGTTCTTCTGCAGATCAAAGAGTTCGTCTGGATTGTCTTCAGGAAGCAAAAGGCTTCCAGAGCCTTTCGGAATGAAGACATATAGAGAATCCGCGTCCAACCGACGACAGAGAAGGTCATTTGCCTCTATGAGTTCTTTAATCTCTGCTCTCTCACGACGTTGATGCCCTTCAATTGATATGACTCGGTAAATAAAAAAAGCAGTTAAAAAAGCAGGTAATAAAAGGATAATGTATTCTTTTTCAAAGATTTTTTCAAAGAAGTTCATTATTTTTTCTCTCTTATGTCCTCGCAGTAGTAACAAATCTCCAGGCCATCATCGGCAGGATGTGGCATCCATGTATGGATACAACCGCCTGTTGGGTTGTATCCTTCACACCAACACCCAAACCCCTTTAAAATCCTACCGCAGTCCAGGCATGTTTCCCCATAGTTGTCCCCTGCTATCCTGGCATGTGGACATTCTGTTTTTCCTAACATCTTCTTCCTCCTTGAATCTGTATTTCAAACCATACAAGGCCTTAAAAGCTGGACCGTGACCCATCCTGCCGTGAATTATATATTCAGCTACATGGCAGGATTCATGAAATATGACATCTTGAACCCTCTCCTTTTTAGAGTCTCTTAATTTTGGCAGGTTCAAGGCTATCTGATAAGGCTTCGTTCCTTTTTGGGGATAGGCACGTCCGAAATAACCCTTCCTGCCTCGATGACTGTAAAGAGGTCTAATGATCAATGTTTTGGGAAGCTTAAAGGGATAGCTTTTTGATAGATACTTCAATACCTCTTTGATTTGAGAGGCGTATCCCTTCAACTCTTCTTTGGCCTCTGGACTGTTCCGCCATGGACCTTTAATCTCAATTTGGATCTTCATTAGGGACCACCTTAGCCTTTTCAAATCGCCTAAAAAGGCGGGCTCTATACAAAGCCTGCTGCGCCTTTTCTTCAGTCGTAAAGGTTTTAGCGTTGGTCTTTTTTAAGGTTCTGCCTGGATCACCTTGCCATGATGCCAGCCAAACCCCCTTTTCCAATTTAACCAAGAACATTTTTTAGTCCTCCAATGATATTTTCATAACTATTCCATCTCCACCATCGAAGACGAAATAGACCTGATCCTCCGTGCCATTTATTTGGATCTTGCAGCCTTTCAGCAGGCTTAAATGATAGGCGTAGAAAGTAGAGATTACTGAATCGTAAACCTGGCAAGGGGTGATCCAAACACTCTTGCCGGTTCCTGAACAATCAGCACACTCCATTTGTTCTGCTCTTGAATCCCCTGGAAGCAACTTGTCACCCCAGCAGGTTTGACAAGTAGCTTCATATTCATGATAGGCCGTTTCCCATGAAACCACCCCTTCTCCTTCACATTCAGGGCACTGTGCGACTTTCCCAGCACCCTTGCATTTAGGGCACTCTTTAAGCCAGGAACCTGGCTCAATGCCCAAAGATTTTGTTGAGGGAAAAGGTTTTAGAGAAATTCTATGGGAAAGGTCAGGGAAAAGGTCTGTCAACCTTTTGGAATGAAATGGCGAACAGGATTCAAGTTCGCCATTGTAATTTTGCGCGGGAAGACGAATCAGGATAGAGCCATTGGTGAATAAGGCATAATTTTGCCATCTAAATGGCTCGATCCTTACAACTGTTTTATAGATCCATGAAAAATCCATACCCTCTCCTTTACATACTTTTAAGATCTATTAGGTAGGAATTTTAACACAGAAACAGCTTGAAATCAATATCAAAAAAGCTGTTCATCAGAAGGATGGAGTTTTAAACTCCTACATTTTTTATAAAATGTATGTCATTTTTTCCTTGACTGTGTAGCCAAATGGCTATACAGTTTTAGGGAACAATAAAAACCCCAAACAAAAGGAGGATGCCATGAAAAAGAAAATGATTGTTAGAATTATCAACAACCTGCCGGAACAATACCCGGATTGGGCAATTCGTAATGCCCTCGCAGGGTATGATCTGCCTAGCCACAGTTGGGTTCAAGTAGAATGGAACCTAGCTGTTGCTAAGGCAATCCAGGAGGCATTTGAGGATATGTATGTCCGCGAAGGGGATCACATTGCAGCATGGAATATGCTGCAAAAGGCGGACAAGTATCTCAATGCCCAGCAAACCGTTCATATGAATGACGGATGGGAGGTCGCGCAAGAAGTTATATCTAATCTGCTGGACGCTTTAGCTCTTGAATCTGAGCTGGAGTGGCCTCATCCTTTTCCGGAACTATACCGGCGGCGAGCTTTTGCAACCTATCAAGAGGTTGTAACAGCTTTTGGCATCTTGTACCGCAAAGAGGTCGATGCACGCTGGTTTCTGGAAATCGAAGGACAGGAATGTCCTTGGTACTTCATTTTAGGAACAATCTCTCGCAAGAGGGCCAGGCTAGAAATATTCTCAAAGTATGAAGGCCCTTTGAATGGCGAGCCTGAGGTCACAACGTATGAATATGAAATCGAAGCTCCTAAAGGCCACTTCCTGGGGGAAGTCTCGATCCCTAAGCAGGACAACTGGCAAGCCATTTGGCACATTCCAAGAGAGGTAACAAATACAGAATATTATGAGTTACAAAACCTTCTTGCCGGTGCATGGAAACGGCAAGGGGACAAGCTGTTCAAAAGTTGCCCGCCTCCAAAATCTGGGGCCGCGGTTAAGTTGTGGCCAAACGAGCTGAACGACCTAGGAGGGAGAGATTGGCCTAGAGAATGGGAGAAATTGCCCCGCTGGGCCAAAGACGCATGGAGGGCATATAGGGAAGCGTTCGGACGCCACAGACCCGACGAGCCACCAAGGTATGTAGCTGTCACAGATGATGGCCAATACCTCTGGGGATGGCCTAAAGGGGTCACATTTTCTCACCCAGAACACCCTCCTGTCACACTCGATGGTGGGTATGTAAGCATAAAGACTGTCCCAGGCAAAAATATGTTTTTAGGTTCTAGCGGACCAGTACATGACTAATCTACGAACTAGGGCAAGAGGAGAAAAAATGAAAGCACTATCCCTAAAAAAGGCTCATAAATTCATGAAACTTGAAATTAGGCGCACAGCTAAAATCGAATCTCATAATGTTAAGCTACATTATTACTGGGGAGAATGGTCCCTCCTAAACAATAACAAGCTGAATCCTGCAACAAGTATTGAAATGGCCAAGCTGTTTCAATCCCTGACACCCCAAGAAATTGTTGACTGTTTTGGGGCTATGCCAGCAACAGAAGGGGCCGCAACACGCCCCTGCTTGCTGGCCATACTGTGCAAGAAAGATAAAAAAATTATCAAAGAAGCCCATAAGAACTTCATTAAGTGGATGGAAAAAGGCCTGGCAAGATGCCTAAAAATCAACGACGAGAGAAGTCTCGAAACATGGCTATGGCCTGAAAAGGAAATATCCATATCAGCAAAGGAGGTCATAAAATGAAACTACACATTTTTCGCACAGCTTCCATTAACATAGGGAAAGACAAAGTTACCCTTTGTTACAAAGCCTATGGGGATCCCTTGGTAATCGGAGGATGCGGCGAGGTCCGTCTTGGCGACTGGACCGCACTACATATCAAAAAGGCGTACTTCCCCTCACTGGAAAACGAAGAAGTAAGAGACCTCTTTGGCCCCCTATGGCTGCCAAGAGAGGCCCACGTAACTGGAGTTGGGGATATTCACATCCCCAAAAACAAAGACCTCATCAAAGAGGTCCACTTTAATGTGATAGAGTGGGTAAAGAGCGGCCTGGAAAAGTGCAAGGCCGCTGAGCAGGAGAGAAGTCTCGAAACATGGCTATGGCCTGAAAAGGAAATATCCATACAGGCATAATGGGAGATAGGCGTTCATGGACTTCTTAGAATATTATTGCAAATTTGGCTGCCCAGACCTCGCTGACATAACTCCCCAGTGGGAATTGTGTCACGATCCCATCAGGGAATGGGTTGAAATTACATACCTAAATGGCACGGATTTTACAAGAGAAGAATATGCTCAACTCGAAAAGGGCTATGAAGAGTTTGAGACATTTCTTGAGCGGTTCCAGAAATGGGATCAGATAGCTCAAGACAATTTCATCGCCCGACTAAAGGAAGTTTAAAATGGAAAAAATAAATTTTACTCTGGTCAACATAAAAACAACTATAGAGTGGTGCAATAAACATTGCGATCTGCAAAGGCCAGCAGATGAACTAAGGGCATTAAAGGCGACCTTTCGCAATTATGCCATTCTTGCATCCATTTATGGTTATCACGAAAAGACCAAGGATCCTACCTATATCCTTCAGGAATTCACACAAGGGGCATGGTTAATGCCCAATCATCCCCTATGTGAATGGAATGATCGCAACATTGCCGGGTTGCCTAACGCCAACGACAATCCAGATGGGTGTTGTGCGGCCTGTCCTATGAAAAACAGGTGGCCTACCGGTCACCCAACGATCCAAAGAGTGAGTAAGTGTGTTCGCTTACTTTCTCTGGTCAGGGATCTGTTTGTTGGCGAGCCACGACCTCAAGTCTGGGGTTCGGTTTGTCAAACCCTCACAGAGGAGATCTCCCTTGTTATAAGCGGGCATTAAGTTTTTTACCCCCCTTTTTTAAGGGGGGCTTTAGTTAAAAATTGTCAAAAGGCAATTTCTAAGGTAAAAAGCTGGAAGGAGGATGCCATGAAAAAGAAAATTTTGTTAAAAAACCAGCAAAAAAGTGGTCCTTTCCCTGAACACGATTTCATAACCCCACCTGAATATAAAAACGTTAGAATAACCATATAAAGCCACCATATCTTGTGGCTTGAGCAGCTGCTGAAGGCCTCTAACACCACAAGATATGGTGGTATCTAATTTTTAGGAGAGGGTATGGAAGCTCAAATAAAAAACAAAAAAATCTGCATCAAGTTGAGTGACTTGGATGCAGAGGAAATTTTGGGGGCTAAATATCATGGCCCTGAGAATGATCCAGCACTTAGTAATGAGCTGGAATCAAGACTTGGGCCGCTTAAACAGAAAGGCCCTCTTGAATATGAAATAGAGCTGTTATCATTAAAAGATTGCTTTTATGACGAGATAAAAAAAGCAATCATTGATTATGTGTCTCAGAATATTAAGAACGGTTGGAAGGCATATAGTGCCTACATAGATGACCGTTTAGAGATGGATGAGAATGTCTTTGAAGACATCAAGGCATTGCGAGACCAAATCAATGATGCTCTTATCCCTTTCCGTAAGCTAGGTATTGATATTCCTGAATTGGAAATGTCAAACCTTATCCTTGAAGACGCCTTGGACACTGGTATTCGCATCGGCTCAATCATCTTCACATCAACTTATCTGCTTTTCATCTATTCACTAGATTTAGAAGAAAACAGATATAAATACAGAAATATTAACTCAATCTTAGACGCCTTACAGGAAATAGGCGAAAAAACCCTCCAACAACTAGAAAGTCTTTTCATGGAGGAGGAATAATATGGTTAAGAAAAAGCGTCTTTCGTTCCGGGGACGGGAGGAAACGCTTTCCAAACTGCAGGAGTTATCAGAAGCTCTTGATTGCACCAAAACTGAAGCAATCGAGAAAGCAATAGATCTCCTGTATCAGCAGGTTACGACTGGAGATATATGGGTAGGTACTGGCGTATGGAAGGGATGGCGGCTTACCACAGCTCATGCAGCAAGTTCTCATGGCCAGCCCGTGCTGGTAGCCCCGGACGGTACTCCTTATGGGCCAGGTGATATACAGAAATGATACCTATGCCTCCTGATGGGAAAAATCTTTTGGATGATCTCAAATGGCCTGTAAGGTATGAATATTATTCCAAGGGGTATCATGAGGTCATAACAAACAGCATAGATAAGCATCATACTATCTATGTCCCTAGAAACCCAAAAGATCCGCTTAGGTGGATAGAGGTACAACACGAAGCCGCTCATTGCCTTTTAGCGGAACAAGTCCACCATCTTTTTTCTGCAAGTTATTTTAAAAAAGGCACACCAGATAATCTGCTGAACGTATTAAATTCGGCATTCAGGGCCGCGCAGGATTGGTTTGTTGATGAAGTGTTGTATCGCCATTGGCCCCAGGTTGTACGCTCTGAAGTAAAAGAGCATTTGGAACTTATGTTCCAATTTATTAAAACGCAACCTGAACAAATAACCCCTGAAACAGGATGGGGTACTGCACTCTTTTTTGCCCAGGCCAAACGATATAAGTGTGCCGGCAGTACCAGAAAGAAGATAGCCCGTTCTGCTCCTGTAATCAAAAAAGCAGCAGATGTGTTTTTGGCTATCGACCCCTCACAGCCTTCAATTCATACGACACGGAAATTGATCAACAAAATATTGAGATTAGCGACACCGCATGGCCAAAAACCATTCCAGGTTCGTCTGGTAATGGATGACGGCCTGGAAGTTTGGGAGCTATATCAAAAATGATTCCTCCAGTAAGAATATTATCAAGGTGGATGAAGCAATATCCTTTGGCTGCAAGACAAACGGATATGTTAAGATCTGACTTTGATATCAAATGGGACAGAGAAAAATGTTTCCTGCCCATTGCTGGAGCCGTTGCAATAGTGACCAAAGGATGTCCTATTGAAGAAGTGCCGATGGAGGCTTATCAGGAGGCCTCCAAAATAGCAGCTCTTCTGGCATGGAGGCCTACACAGAGGATTTACAGTTTTGAGCCTCAATTTGCTGAGGCGCTTATAAAATCCTCACTTAAAAAAATTCCTGTTGAAGCACTTTTTCATATGCCTGAATGGTGCTGTTATCTTGATTTTGAGGCATTAGATTTACCCCGTCTCCCAAGTAAATTTAAAGAAAATTTAACCGGCGCATGGATCCACCTGGAATATGATGTCAACTTGAAGATATGGGAATTAAGGATAGTTGCATTATTGGAAGGTGTTCACTTAATGCCTATGGCGTTAGATCTTAGAAGTGATGATCTTGAAGAATGTATAGAGATGACGATTGAAAGAACGGTATCAAATATGATAAAGGCTGGTAGAAAAGACTGGCATATCATTGATACTCCCAAAAGGATTAATAGGCCTTTTTTTGAAATATGTTTAAACCTACTATTATATTTATGCAGCGATCAGCCCGACATAATAGGGCCGGAAATTTCCTCAAAGCCAAAACCGAAGAAAACAAAAAAGGGTTATCGTCTTTTTCCACCCAAACACCCTTCTGAATTTGCCTGCGGCTATCGGATAGGAACGGCTCTAAAAGAAGCCAAGTCCATGACCGAAAAAGGAAAAATGCAATCGGCTAGACGATCTCCTATAGGGCATATTAGACGTGCCCACTGGCATACATTCAGATATGGCCCTGGAAAAAAGAAGACAAAAGTTCGCTGGCTTCCTCCTATTCCTGTCAAGTTGGACCTTGATAAAACCCCTATTCCTACAATCATCCCTGTAGGTTCTGATAGAAAAAATTAAAGCCCAATGCCAATGATCCGAAAAAGTAAATAGCTCTGTATTTCATTTAATTAATCTTCCATCGCGTGACCTCCTTTTTAAAGGAGGCTTTTTTTTGCAAAAAAAAAGAGGCTCAAGCCTCCGTTGGGGGGAATCCCTTGGATGCGTGAGCCTCTTTAATCCAAATTAATCTCTTATTCTTGCAGCCCTTGCACGCCTAGCCATGCGGCCTCTAGCGTGTTTTTCCTCAAGGACTGCTTTTCGTTTTTGCTCATCTTTCCAGGCCTTCCGCCATACACCATAACGGTAAAGGTTGCGGCCCTTGATGAGCTTTTTGGTCCCATCTGGCAGAAGCAGTGTAAATGTGTGCTGCTGCTTCTGCCATCCATAGGATTCTTTAACAACTTCGGCCTCCAAAAGCGCAAAATGGTCAATCACGTTGACCTTTTTGCGCCTAATAGAGACCTTTTCCCAAACCGCACAAGGGAAAAGGATTTGATCTCCTTTGCACACATCCCCTGTGCAGTTAATTTTGTAAGCCCTTGTTGCCTTTGCCAGGGATGCCAGGGCTTCCGCTGCATCGTCCCTATCCTGCCAAAGGTTTTCTTTTGACCAGGCGGTTTTCAGGAGGCGTTCATATGCCTCCTTAAACTTTTTAAGGAGCTTCATGGCTTGTCCTTCTTTCACCAGGAGGATAAGCCGCACCCCCCAGGGGGAGAGTCAAGCTCATCCCCCTGGTATTGGGGTGAAGTTAGTTTATAGAAGCAGGCTTCAGGATAAAGCCGCCGTTCTCTTGAGCTACTAGGATAGGGCTTCCGGCCAGGAATCCGAATCCGGTCTTGGAGTCATATGCCCCAAGAATCTCACCGGATTCAGCCCAGATTCTGCCATTGGCCAGCATGATCTTGTGGCCCTCAAGCTCGGCCAAAGCCTTGGATCCATCAAAGACCAGGGGTACTGGCTCCTTGACCAGGACCTTCCTGGTTTTTCTAGCCAGCCTCTCAAGCTCTTTAAGCAGGTTCCTGACCTGTTCTTCGAGCTTAAGGGCTTTTTCCTGCCAGAACTCTTTTGCTTTCCGCTCTTTCAGGCCTGCCTCCTGGAGCTTTTTGACAACAGCCTCAAGCTCCTTGATTTCAGCCTTTAGTTTGGCAACCTGGCTCTTGCCCTTAGGCTTTGAGGCTCGCTTTTTGGTTTTAGGCTGATATTCTGGCCCATTTAAAGTCTGGGGAATATCAACCAAATTTTCTGCTGAAATGGACGGAAAATCCTCCTTTTCTTCATTGTCTGTAGATAACGGCATCAGAAGATGCTTTAATCCAGACGCTATCATTACAACTGGATAATCCATCCCATTGAAATAGAGGTTTACCTTTTTGCTCTGGAAGCTTTTTATAGCTTCCAAAAGGTAAACTCCGTTTACTACAAATTTGATTTTTTCTGGGGCCATGGCCTTAAAATCAGCCTCAACTTTTTTTTCAGTCCCGGCCAACAACCCCTTCCGATTTCCCACTGAAAAAATTAGAGGGAAGATATCTTTCTTCCCTACTCCACCAGCTACAATTTCGGCTGCGGTTTTCAGTGACTCCACATCCACCACAACCTCAAGTCCTTGGGTTGGGAATATCCGCCAATATTCAGGATAACACCCTTCAAACCCCAAAGCCCAAAACTGAAACCCTTGGGCCTCGACAAGAATTTGAGGCTTCGGAGCGTCTTCTTGGTTTTTCCAGCCAACTACCCGGAAAGCAATATCACCTTCAACCAGGTCTATGACCTGGGAAAGTTTTGTTGCTTCCTCAATAGGAAGCAGGAAAAATTTATCGCCTTTCAAAGTAAACGGCATATTGACCGCAACTAAGCGGTGGCCGTCACACCCTAAAATTTGGTTTTTATGAAAAGCGATGTTTTCAAGGCTTAACGCCCCAGATTTAGTTGCCTTTGCTATCGGCAGCGCTTTTTTAAGCGCGTTTTTTAAAACCTCTGGGGAAACCTTATAAATAGGGCCGGTTAAAGGCTCTGGAGTACCTGGAAATTCCTCTACTGGAGGCCCGACTTCTATCGGAACAGGGCCGACTTTAGCGAAGTCTCCGCCGTCCCATTCGACTGCTATCTCGCCAGCCGGGAGGCTTTTAACTACATTTACCAGCTCTTTGATTGGAAGTAGCACAGCCCCTTCCTCTATAATTTCTGCTGGTAAGGTAGTGGTTAAAAAGTAACCCAGGGTGGTTGAGGTTATCGTAACCTCTTTGCCCTGAACCTTAAGAAGGACACAATTTAGAACGTGCATCATGGATGTGCCCCTCCGGTTGTGTTTCCTTATTATTTTGTCAAAATCTTTTTTATCAACTTGAAACTTCATGGTTCTGCCTCCTTTTGTGGTTTTGATTACCCACCGGAGGCAGAACACCCCCTTGCCGGGGAAGTTCAGCCCCCGGTAGGGGTTTGTTGTTTTTTCCTGGCCGCAGCCTTTTATGCAGCTTCAGGCAATGCAAGAAGCTCTTTTATATCATGTGAAAACAAGGCTTCCTTACGATGCTTTTCATATGAAGCCTTGCCCTCAAAAGAATCAACCACCTCTTTTTCTTCAGTAGTCAATTCCTGATAAGGCTTGTGGCCGTAATCTTGAGGCAGCCAACCTTTACCTTTGCAGGCTGCGAGGTTGAACCGCCTAAGAATATCTTTATCCCTGAATGTGAGGTGGATTGTGCCCTTTTTGTAGCACGTCACCTCAAAATAGGTGGACAAAATCTTTCTATTTTGCCCCCTTTGGAAAGCAGCCTCAATAGCTTGGTGCATAGGGTGGTAATGATAACAACCATCGAAATAGTTCATTACCAGGTCTATGTCCATCAACTCCCTGGCTGCTTCAAAGTCGAGTTGCCAGCCATTCCAACTTCTAAAAGGATGGCCGTAACTCGCATATATTGGGATAATGACTCTGTGGTTTACCTTGAAGGCCTTATTGGTCTTCCATCCATTAAAGTAATGTATGTTTTTTTCAAAAGGGCCTCCATTATATGAATGCCTGATGGTAAAACGGTCGAAGATCTCTAATACCGCACCCATCAGCATTTTGTCATAATTTTCTATCAGGTTGAGGATGAAGGTTCGGATATTGTTTTCGGTAAACTCCATCCTTTCGTACCGCTTTCGTGAGGCGTAAAAGGCGTCATATTGTTTCTTTGTAAGCCTTCTTGTTACAGCCTCAAGTTTCAAGGCCCTTTCCCAAAACTCTCTCCTGATTCTTTTCAGCAGCTCATTGACCTCGTGTTGCATCTTAGCAGTGAGGTCGTCTTTATAAGGCTGGAAAGATTCAGGTTTTTCGTTCAGGGCAATATATTTTTTGATAAAGGGATACCTTTTATAAAAATCTATGATTGTTTTAATACAGGTATCTACGGTTAGATTGTATTCTGCCACCAGCTCCCTGATATTGAGGCCGGTGGACACAGAAGTACAATCATTGACTTTGCCTAAACGGATTTTTTCGGCTTCAGACATACCTTTAAAAAGGTCGTCTTCGACCTTTCGTTCAATCATTATAGAAATCAACGCCACATCGACCTTTGCAGGTCTTTCGGCGTCTTTAAAGGCGTCCTCTATAAACTCGATTTCAGCATTAAGCTCTTCGAGTTTCTGTTTGAGGACTTTTCTCAAGTTCGTATAGGGGTTTCTTATTACTTCTGCATTCAGCAGAAATATAATTTGCCCACAATACATTACCTGAATCGCCTTCAGCAGATGCCGCTCTCCTTCTGAAAAAGGAGGGTTGGCGATGATTAAATCGAATTTGTCAGCCCCGTTGTAGCTGAGGAAGTCATAATCAATTACATGACAGTTTGAATGAAACTTCCCACGCAGCAAGGCATTTAGTTCAGGATCTTTTTCAATCATGGCGATTTCCTTGAACCGCCATGAGTTAAGAAGATGGTCAACAATATCCCCTTTCCCTGCCGAGGGTTCCAGGATGTAATCCGGCTCCCCCTTGATTTTGGCTGTCATCTTTTTAATCAGCCATTTAGGTGTGGGATAAAAGTCAAGGTTGATATCTTCTTTGGTTTTGAATTTAAGAATTGTACTTGTACTCATGGTTCTGCCTCCTTTTTTATTTTTATCAGGGAGGCAGAACGTAAATCTCCCCCAGGGAGACAGGATCTGCCCCCCTGATGGGGTAGTTTTTAGTTAATGAAGTATGGCACCAATATCATCAGGATCCTCCGGATCCATGACAATGGTGCCCTTAATATGGTTTCCAGCCTTAATGTCTTTGCAAGGCTGGTTTTGCTGGTCCAGGAGTAGGTTGGCATAATAGTTGCCGTCACTCCAAATTATGCCAGCCAGCAACCCATCTGGCTGACGGACTATTAGCCAGCCTCCTTTGGTGCAAACGATTTCAATTACAACTTTATTGTCTCCTTGCACCCAAAGGGCTTTACCAGGTTCAGGGTCATCATTATAGACAACCCAAACAGGCTGCCCATAATGAGACATTGGGCTAGCGGTGGTGTGTTCCGCCAGCACTTTTTCATTCTTAAGAATTCTAATCGGTTCCATGATGTCCTCCTTTATTGTGGGGATAGGCCCACACAAAGGAGAAAGCTGACAGACCCCTATGCAGGGGAGCTTTCAGCTTCTCCCCTGCGCGGGGCTCATTTTGGAATCTGAGTTATGCAGCCTTTTTCAGGCCTTGTTCATGTTTGGCCAAGCCTGCGGATTTAAGCAGAAAATCACAGGCATCCTGAGCCCTTCTTGCGGCCGTGAAAATGGCCCTGTTGTCCTTCCTAAACACCTCAAGCCAGGAATCGAGGTAGGCCGTATGCTGAGTCTGCGTTAATGGCACACCGATATGCGCCATAAGAAAAGCAGACCCTAATTCGGCCACCAACTCTTCCATAGCATACCGGGCATCACCGAAACGCCCCTTAAGATCCCTGGCCAGTCTATCTTCATGAGCAGTCCAGTGAACCAATTCATGATAAAAGACCTCTTTGAATCCTTCTGCATGGATGAAATTCTCCTTTTGTGGAAGGCGAATAATATCCTCTGAAGGAACGTAACAGGCCATTGTGCCACCCCACTGGATCTCAGGGAGTGCAAGGAGCTGTTCCGTGAAGGTGTCCAGGTCATAATAATTTTTTTCAAGTGGTCGAAGTTTAAGACCCTCGCATTGGGCCACATTGAAAACCCTATAAGCCCGTGCAATCGGAACAACCTTTACGGTTTGTTCCTCTTCAGGCAATTCGGGGTTATCATCCTCTGGCATTTCAATAAATTTCCAGAAGACGATAAGGGTGGATTTTTCACCTTTTTTCACCTTTCCCCCTTTTTTGTTTGCCTGCTTGAAGGTTATCCAGCGGGGATCGTCATAGCCCTTGACATATGACTTAATGCCAAGAATTAGTTGATTTATCCCCCTGTACCTATGCCCTGAAAAGGCATTATAGGGCAGCCCATTATTCCAGGGCTGTACCCACTTAGCGAATTCGCCATTTTCAAGAGCCTGAATTATTTGGTCTGTGATTTTTTTGTAAAGATTATTTTTTGCCATGGCATCCTCCTTTTGGTGTTACCCAAAGCGGAGGAAGCGCATACCACCCCAGCGGGGGATAGTTAGCAACTTCCCCCGCTCTGGGGTGTGGGGTTAATAAAGTTCAGAATTGTCTAGTCGAGCATATGGCGCACGCACCCAGCCCGATTTGATTTTTCAGGGAGGCAGAACATAAGTCTCCCCAGGGAGACAGTATCTGCCTCCCTAATGGGAGAGTTTAACAGGGAAGTTACAAGCTATCCCTGCTTAAATAATCTGTAAATTTTGTAAGCCCCAGCAAGAAATAAAAGTACAGAGCCTACCAGATAAAATATTTGAACTGCGTCCATTGTCATCCTCCTTATTTATCAGGATAATTCTTCCGGTATGATGAATCAATAACCGTTAATGTTAACGCCACAATCCACCATATAGACCCCACTACGATTGCTTCTAGGTAGTGTGGTTGTTGGAAAATATATCCTATAAGACCAGCCGTGATCACGGCCCTAGCAATTTTCTTACAATCCTTTAAAAATTCTTCAATAAGGTTATCAAAACCTTTCACCTTATCATCTCCTTTCAGCAGGAGAGACGGATATCCCCAGGGGAGATAAAAAACCGTCTCCCCTGCGGGATATAAAAGAAAAGCCGCAAGTAGCCCTTGCTCGGCATTGCAAAAGGCTTTTAGAACTTGCGGCTTTTGTATCTGCCTAGCTGTTGCCAGCTAGGTTTTAAAATGGTATTTCGGATTCTTCCATGGCCGGATCGGCCGGATCATATATTTTGAAGGCTTGTTCCACCGACCATTTTCTTAATAGTTCAGATAAAAATAGGGCGTTGGGCTTGCTCAATGACACAGACAATTTATAACCCTTTTCTGCCCCCTTTTTTTTCTGGACGAGGGTAATGCCCCATCCTTGTTTCCTGTCCTTTTCCCAGTAGTCAATATGCAGCGTGGTAGTAAGTTCTGTCTCGTCTTTTTCCCTTTTGTGAACAATTAAAGTAGCTATCCCCTTTTTATCGGAAACGGCATGTTCCAGGGACAAAGCTAGACGAAAAGCCTCTTCAGGGAGTAGCATCAGGATTATTTTCTCTTTTCCTTTCTCTAACGGAAAGAGCTTTAACGCTATTCTCCCAACGAGTTCTTCCTTTTTCCTTACCTGAGTGCCGTAAATTTCGGCTCCAGATTTTTGGTTATAAAACGTATAAGATCTTTTCATAGCTTCCTCCTTTTTTTGGTGTTACCCAAAGCGGAGGAAGCGCACGCACCACCCCAGCGGGGAAAGTATGTGTCTTCCCCCGCTTTGGGGTGGTTTGTTGTATTAGACCTCCAAGGCCTCGACCAGATCCTGCGGCTCAAGGCCGAGCCTTGGCAGGACTATTGCCAAAAAATTCGCATCCTGCTCATTTGCAGGGATGGTTCCGGCAGTGGGTCCGCCAAGGGCTTCGGCCAGGCTTGCGATGACTCCGGCATTGTTCTTGGGGTCATAAGCCAGCATATATGCCCCCACCGACATACTGGCGTCAAAGATTGCCTGGCGAGCTTCCCGCTCCCACGCCTTTTCTCGTTGGCCAACGCATGGGTAGGCATCATGCCACCCGTCGCTGCCTTGCATCCTGGCGACCTCAAGGGCAAACAACACCCTCTTGGCCATCCATAATCTGCGGGGAAGTCCAGCCCCGAATGGAGTTTGTTGTTCCTCCCACCGGATGGCGGCTCGCACGAGCCGCTTTGACACGGCTGTGCATCCCATCCCCGGTGAGGGGGTGTAGTCAACGACCCCCCATAGGGCTTTCTCCCATGGGAGCGCCCAGTCCAGGAAGTGTTCGGGGTCGCAAGCTAAGTGACGCGTAGTGTACTGCGCCACCAAGTACCTGATAGCCTCTTTGGTAAGAGGGACTATCTTTCCATCTCTTCTTCTGAAATTCTTCATTGTGCCATCCTCCTTTTTTTGGTTTTAACCCAAAGCGGAGGAAGCGCACGCACCACCCCAGCGGGGAAAGTATGTGTCTTCCCCCGCTCTGGGGTGTGGGTTCAAGATTACGGGGATATCAGCCGCCCCTCGAATCGGGTCATAGTGACTGAGGGATCCCCGTCCTGTCTGTATAACCCTCATAATCGGGCGTCGTAATCCGCACAACAGGCGATGCGGATACCAAGCTGGCGTGCCTTCTCTGGGCACAATCTTCATTAGGTAGTGGGTAAGCTGACATGCCAGCCTGCCAGTCCCACCTTTCGACCTGCCTCGGTACAGCAATGCTTATCTTGTCTTCAATGGGGAGTGACCGAGAAATCACCCATTAAAGCCGGTAGCCAACCGGACAACGCAGGTTTCGCGCCAGGTGGCTAATCTGGTGCTACTTCCCTGCGCCAAGTGGCGTTTATCAAGAGACCTTCAGACCAAGGAAGGCAGCCAAACACCACTTGGAGATAGCCCTAAGGCGTCCCGTTTCCTTCTTAGCCTTAAGCTAAGTAGAAAAACGGGAAGTTTTTCTTGCCGTGTCCGGTCCGGCAACGCCACTACACGAGCGGCTAACCTCTTCACGAGGTAGGCCGTGACTAAACACGGTGTACTCTCCTGCCTGCAACCAGGTCTAAACCTGTCTAAACCTATGGTTCCCTATAAAGGGAGGCTGCAAAACAGGAGCCTGAATTGACCAATATATAACCTTGTCAAAGAACGACATCTATAGCGTAGATACTGATTCTAAAATATTCAAGTCCTTAAAAGGAAATTTCCAGCTTAAAAAAGAGGAGTTTTTAAAAATTAGCGACATTTTTCGGCTGCGGATAGAGATCCATCAGCTTGTAAATTAATTCTGGCATTTTATCAGACACCCTAAGGCCCAACTTCATAGCCTCTGAACAAAATACAGGATAATCATGCGTAACCTGCCCTAAAACAAGCCGATTAATGATCATATGAGCCGTCTTTTGGGATTTATCACTAATCAAATAGTTAACATACTGAGTTATCTGCTTCAGGATCTTTTGTGCTTGGTCGTAGATAATTACAGTCATATCATCTACATCTTGCCAGGCTTTATATTCAGGGATCTTTAAAACAGAAACAGCGGGAACTGTACCTTTCGCAGTCCCTAATTGCGGATCTATTGGACCTAGAACAGCATTTTTGTCCATAACTATCTCATCCGCAGCCAAAGCAATCAGGGTTCCACCACTCATTGCATAGTGCGGCACAAAAACCGTAACTTTTCCTTTATGGTCCTTGAGGGCTTTTGCGATTTGGTAAGCTGGAAGCAGAACCCCTCCAGGTGTATGAATAATCATATCAATAGGTTGATTATTTGGAATTTCCCTGATAGCCCTTACTACAGCCTCGGCATCCTCCATTTGGATATATTTTTTTATTGGCAATCCCAAAAAACCTACAGTTTCTTGCCGGTGGATCATAGTAATGACTTTAGATCCTCTCTGCTGCTCAATTTCCCCTATGATTTTTGTTCTCTGGGAGTTTACGAGTCTGTTCTGAGCCACACTCCAAACGAAAGAGCCGATGAGCAGGATCCAGAACAGGCTCTTTATGGCCTCGCAGCTTGCCATAACCTTGTGTCCTTTCATGTCCCCTCCTATCAATATTTTTTTCCAGGTATCGCCACACCCAGCACCTTCACAGACGCCAGTATTGCGTGTGCCTGTCTTTCAGCTTCTAGTTCTGCTGGTTCAGCCTTCAAGGCTTCTGCCTTGATAGGCATATAAAATGTCTTAATTTTTTTCTTGCTTACCGGATTCCACACCCAAAAGAAATTACCATAGAAGCCAGC
>Ga0256835_1000306_pt1 | contig 38582 bp, 36 predicted proteins | sample PIR30metaG_FD_185972 | JGI IMG/M metagenome (GOLD analysis project Ga0256835, IMG submission 185972) | Hydrothermal vent microbial communities from East Pacific Rise, Pacific Ocean - PIR-30 | ecosystem: Environmental > Aquatic > Marine > Hydrothermal vents | place: Pacific Ocean: East Pacific...
TGCCAAACGGGAGAATACGCTGTTTTTTTTAAACGCTATCCTGCGGCGGCCTTGGCCGCCTGGTTTTCCTTCCAGAAAGGCGACAGGTTGCGCAGGCGCTCGATGATGGGCGGCAGCTTCTCGACGATGTAGTCGATCTCTTCCTCGGTGTTGTAAATGCTCAGGCTGAAGCGCACCGACCCGTGGGCCGAGGTGAAGGGAACGCCCATGGCGCGCAGCACGTGGGAAGGCTCCAGCGATCCCGAGGTGCAGGCCGATCCCGACGAGGCGCAGATGCCGTGCTGGTCCATGAGCAGCAGGATGGCCTCGCCCTCCACCGACTCGAAGCCGATGTTGCAGGTGTTGGGCAGACGGTTGTCGATGTCGCCGTTTACGGCCGAGGCCGGGATAGCGGCCAGCAGTCCCGCCTCCAGCCTGTCGCGCAGCTTTTTCACCCGCGTGTTTTCTGCGTCCATGTGTTGGCGGGCCAGTTCGCAGGCCTTGCCCAGGGCCACGATGGAGGCCACGTTCTCGGTGCCGCCCCGCCGGCCGTGCTCCTGGTGGCCGCCGATGAGGAAGGGCGAGAACTTGGTGCCCTTGCGGATGTAGAGCACGCCGACGCCCTTGGGGGCGTGCAGCTTGTGGCCGGATAGCGAAAGCATGTCCACCGGTGCGTGGCGCAGGTCGATGGGGATTTTGCCCACGGCCTGCACGGCGTCGGTGTGAAACATGATGCCGCGTTCACGCACCTCGTTGCCGATTTCCTCGATGGGGAAGATGACGCCGGTTTCATTGTTGGCCCACATGACGCTGACAATGGCGGTGTCCGGTGTCAAGCTGCGGTACAGATAATCGGTGTCCAGGCGGCCCTTGCCGTCCACCGGCACGAACGTTACCCGCCAGCCCTTGCGCGCCAGGTGCTCGCAGAGGTTCTTGACGGCCGGGTGCTCGACCCGCGTGGTGACGATGTGGTGCTTGTCCGGGTTGGCGTTGACGGCCGCCCAGATGGCGGTGCTGTCACTTTCCGAGCCGCAGCTGGTGAACACGATTTCCTCCGTGTCGGCGCCCAGCAGGTCCGCCACGCGGGCGCGGGCCTCCTTGAGTTTTTCGGCCACCTCTCCGGCGAAGCTGTACATGCTGGAGGGGTTGGCGTAAAGGTCTTTTAGGTACGGCAGCATTTCATCGAGCACTTCCGGCGCCACGCGGGTGGTGGCGTTGTTGTCCACGTATACCCTGTCCATGATTAAGCCTCCTCGACGACCAGTTCGGGCGTGACCAGTTCACGCAGCTTCTTTTCCACGTAGTCCTTGAGCGTCACTTGGGATATCTGGCAGGTGGCGCAGGCGCCGCACAGCCGTACCAGCACGGTGTTGCCGTCCACGTCCACCAGTTCGATGTCGCCGCCGTCCTGCTTGAGCGACGGCTTGATCTCGCGATCGAGGGTCTCCTCGATGAGCTTGATCTTCTGGATGTTGGTCAGCTTTTTTTCCTTCTTGGGCGCCGGCGCTTCCCTGCCGTAGACGCCGTCGATGATCTGCTGAATCTGTTCGTGGCACTTCTGGCAGCCGCCGCCGGCCTTGATGTAGTCGGTGACGTCCTCGATGGTGGAAAGCTTGTTTTCCCGCACCGTGCGCTCGATCTGGATGTCGGTTACACCGAAGCACTCGCACACGATGTTGCCCTCGATTTGTTTCTCGGCCTCACCACGGTAGGCGGCAATCGCCTTTTCCAGGGCCTCGCGCCCCATGACCGAGCAGTGCATTTTTTCCTTGGGCAGTCCACCAAGATACCCGGCGATGTCGTCGTTGGTGATTTTTTCGGCCTCCTCCAGGGTCATGCCCTTGATCATTTCGGTCAGGGCCGAGGAAGAGGCGATGGCGCTGGCGCAGCCGAAGGTTTGGAACTTGGCGTCGGTAATGCGGCCGTCGTCGCCTACCTTTATATAGAGGGTCAGCGCATCCCCGCAGGACAGGGAGCCGACTTCACCCACGCCGTCGGCATCCTCGATAACGCCCACGTTGCGCGGATTGAGAAAATGCTCTTTGACCTTGTCCGTGTATTCCCACATGTGTTCCTCCCGGGTTGTTCGTTGTCCGTCTTCCGTCGTTGTCGGGCAATAGGCCGTACCCGCGCAAGCGGACGGATTCGTGTTTTCCCGTATAGAGTAATCATTATTCGTGGGATGAAAAGGCTTGTCGCCAAAAATGGACGTGGCGGTTGTGCCGGAGCGGAAAGGCCTTGTCCGCGCTGCGAGGACAGGGATATCCCGGCCGCCGGCGCTGAAAGGCGAGGACCGAGCCGCCGGCCACTTGCGATTGTTTTGCCGGTTGACAGACCGTCCGGCAGAGGCTTATTTTTTTAGAAAAGCTGTCAGGTGTCGGTGGAAAGGGCGGAACGCCTCCCCCCGGCTGCGGCCGGCACCGAAAGGAGAGTCAAGATGGGTATCCGGAGAGCAATATTTGCAGGCAGCTGGTACCCGGCCGACGCCGGGTCCTGCGAACGGCAGATCCAGGATTTTTTAAAAGAAGCCCGTGAACGGGAGGTCCCCCTGGAAAGCCCAATGGGCGGCATCGTGCCCCACGCGGGGTGGTATTTCAGCGGCAGTATCGCCTGCGATGTTATCCACCGCCTGGCGGCCGGCGATCCGGCGGACGTGGTGCTTTTGTTCGGCATGCACCTGCGGCCATCGGACCCCCGCTTCATCATGGCCCGGGGCCGCTGGGAAACACCCTTCGGGCCGCTGGCGGTGGACGAAGAACTGGCCGCGGAACTGGTCGACCGCTTCGAATTCCGGGTGGAGACGCCCGACAATTTTGTCCAGGACAACACCATCGAATTGCAACTGCCTTTCGTAAAATATTTCCACCCCGAGGCCCGCATCGTGCCCATTGGGGTGCCGCCGGTGCCGGAATCGCTGGAGATCGGAAAAACCGCGGCGCGCCTGGCCGCGCGGGACGGCAAGCGCCTGCGCATCATCGGTTCAACCGACCTGACCCACTACGGCAGCAATTACGGTTTTGCGCCCGTGGGCGCGGGGCCGGAAGCCCTGCGTTGGGTGCGCGACGAAAATGACCGGCGGGTGATCGACGCCATGCTGGCCATGGCGCCGGAGCGGGTCATCGAGGAAGGTGTGCAACGGCACAACGCCTGCTGCTCCGGCGCGGCCGCCACGGCCATTGCCGCGTCCCGCGAGGCGGGCGCCACCCGGGCCCACGAGGTGGCCTACGCCACCAGCTACGACAAGAGCCCGGGCGAAAGTTTCGTGGGGTACGTGGGGGTGGTTTTCGGAAACTAGAACCGGAACCCGGCCTGCAGCATGATACTGGTCTGCTCGGTGTCGATGTCCTGGTTCGTGGTGGCGGTATATCCACCGCCCAGGATCTGGGTCTGGGTGCCGTCGGCATCGACCTTGAGGTATTCCACACCGGCGTTGAGGAACCAGTTGGGGGTGATGTTGTAACGGGCGTTGAACGACAGATTGTAGGCCGGCCCGTCGCTGTCGCCGCTGAAGATTAGCGGCGGCTGCCGGCTGAACCAGTTGCCGTTGTCCTCGGCCTTGGCGTACCAGGAGTAGCCGAAGCGGGCTTCCATGCCGAAGCGGGACTTGTCGCCGCCGTAAGTGATGCCGGCGGTGATGAGGGGAATCTTGTATTTCACCTCGTAGTTGGCGATGGGCCCCTGGAGGGAAAACGCCGGGATGCCCGGCAGGGAGGGGTAGCTCTGGACGATGTTGGACATGTCGTAGCGGAACTTCTGGTAAGTGTACTTGAACCCGACCAGGAACGTCCAGTCGGCCCTCCTGTAAAATCCCCACTCCGCGTAGGCATCCAGAAGGTCCGCATCCAGCGAGGCCTCGGTTTCCGAGTAGATGTCCAGCGAGTAGGCTGAAACCGTGGGCAACGAGACTCCTGCGCGGCGGAAGACGCCGTAGTCCGAGTCGGTGGTCGAACCCGGGTCGTTGGTGATGTTGCCGCGGTAGCGGATGCCGAAATTGAAGCGCTCCATCACGCTCAACCGGCCACCCACGGACCACAGCCACACGTCCAGGGGAAAGTGCAGGGCGCTGATGGGCTGACCGCCGCCGATGCTGTAGTCGCTGTGGCCGGTCAGGTAATCGCCGCCGGCGGTCAGTTCCAGGTGCACGACGCGGCTCTGTTGCGGGTCCTGGGACCAGGCCGGCGTGCACAGTGAAATGGCCAGGACGACGGCGGCAATCGCCGTTGCGTACAAGCGATGTCTCCTCATGGCGTCTCCCTTCGGTGTGAAATCGGTGAAAAGCGGCTGAAAATTACCCTGCCCTGGCGTCATTGTCAATATGAAACGCGGGGTTATGGCTATTTTCGGCCGTTGCAAGTAGTTCTTGACTGCCCGAGAAGATATTTATTATGATTAGTATACTAATAGTAGTTTCTGCTTGTACCACACTACACGAAAGAAGAGGAGGCCCCATGAAAAAGTTTGCTGCACTGGCCATTGCACTGGCGATGCTCGTTACCACCGGATCCGCCCTGGCGGCTGTCAAGATCAAGCTGGGCGTGGTGACCAAGCCGGGTTCGGCCCAGAACATCGTGGCGGAAAAGTTCAAGGAACTGCTGGAGCAGCGCTCCGGCGGAAAGTACGAGGTGCAGATATTCCACTCCAAGTCCATCGGCAACGAAACCGAGATCCTGCAGCAGATCCAGATGAACACCGTGCAGCTCGGCATCATCACCGGCGGCCCCTTCGACACCTTCGACCCCATCGTGCGCGTGATCAACTATCCTTTCATTTTCAAAGATTACGCCCAGGTGGACAGGGTGCTGGACGGCCCGCTGGGCAAGGCCATCCTGAAGGACCTGGAAACCGCCGGCTTCAAGGGGCTCTGTTTTTCCGAAAACGGCTTCCGCAACCTGACCAACAACAAGCGGCCGGTCAAGACCGCCGCCGACGTCAAGGGCCTGAAGATCCGGGTCATGGCCTCGGCCCTGCACAAGGCCATCTGGCAGGCGCTGGGCGCCAACCCCACGCCCATGCCCTGGCCCATTTACACCGAGCTGGAGCAGGGTGTCATCGACGGCCAGGAAAACCCGCTGTGGGTCATGAAGGTCTACAAGTTCTACGAAATCCAGAAGTACATGACGCTCACCCGCCACGTCTATTCGCCGCACATCGACGTCGCCTCGCTCACCTGGTGGAAAACCCTGGACCCCAAGGATCAGGACATGATCCAGAAGGCCATGTACGAAGCGGCCGTGTACCAGCGCAAGGACAACCGTGACAAGAACGCCGCCCGCCTGGCGTTTCTCAAGGAGAAGGGCATGATCGTTGAGGAGCACCCGGACATCGCCTCCTTCCGCGCCAAGGTGGCCGGGCTCAAAGACATGGATCTCTTTAAGGTTCCCAAGGTCCAGAACCTGCTGCTGCAGGTCATGGAAGCCACGAAATAGCCGACACCCGCTTCATCGTCCGGCGGTTGCCGCCGGACGATGGCTGTGGTATAGCCTCCCGTCAAGTGGCGTTTGAACAGACCCTGATCGGGCACCGGCCCGGTCGGGGTTCTCCTTTGTGGCCGCACCGCGGGCGCGGCGTCCCGCTTCACGTTGTCCCTAGGAAAGTCGATTGGTGATAAACCTGCATTTTCTAAGCCGACTCCTGAACCGCTGGATCGAGTATCTCCTCTTCGGGCTGGGATTCTCCATGGCGGTCATCGTGGCGGTACAGGTCTTTTTTCGCTATGTTCTCAACCAGTCCCTTTTCTGGTCCGAGGAGCTGGCGCGTTTCATGCTGGTGTGGCTCACTTTCCTGGGCGCTTCGGTGGCCTACCACCGGGGTGTGCACCCCGGCATCGACATGCTCTACACCCGCCTGCCGGCGGCCTGGCAGCGCCTGACCGCTATTTTCGTGCACCTCGTCTCCATCGCCTTTTTCGTTGTGATGATCGTATACGGGGTCCAGTTTTCCTACTTCGTGCGCCTGCAGATCTCCCCCGCGCTGTACCTTCCCAAGTGGATCATTTTCGCCATCATTCCCGTGAGCGGCGCCATTCTGCTGGTGCACGCGCTGGCCTTCCTGCTACAGGAAATCAGAGGGAGAGGGACGCCATGACCACCGAAGTTCTGCTCATCGCCCTTCTGGCACTCTTCGCCCTCAACGCTCCCATCGCCATCGCCATCGGCGTGGCGTCCGTGCTGGGCATCCTGGTGCAGGGCGATTTCCCCATGATGATGATGGTACAGCGTATGTTCGGGGGCACGGACTCCTTCCACCTCATGGCCGTGCCGTTGTTCATGTTCGCCGGGGTGCTCATGGAGTGGGGCGGCATCAGCCGCCGCATCATCGATTTCGCCAACGCCCTGGTGGGCTGGCTGCCCGGCGGGCTGGCCGCGGTGACCATCGTCTCGGCCATGTTTTTCGCCGGCATTTCGGGGTCGGCCGCCGCCGATGCCGCCGCCGTGGGCGCCATCCTGATCCCGGCCATGAAAAAGTCGGGCTATGCCTCGGATTTTGCCGCCGCGGTGCAGGCCTCCGGGGGCTCCATCGGGGTGATCATCCCCCCCTCCATCCCCATGATCATCTTCGGTTTCCTGACGGGCGCCTCCATCGGCCAGCTGTTTGCCGCCGGGATCCTTCCGGGCATCCTGATCGGCCTTTCACTGATCGCCGTGTCGACCTTCATCTCCGTCCGACAGGGCTACGCCGCCACCACGCCTTTTTCCCTGGCCGAGGTGTGGCGCACCTTCAAGCGGGCGCTGCTGGCCCTGGGGGCGCCCCTGATCATCCTGGGCGGTATTCTTTTCGGGGTCTTTACGGCCACCGAGTCGGCGGCCGTGGCCGTGGTCTATGCCCTGGTGGTGGGCATGCTCATTTACCGCAAGATCGGTCCCAAAGACCTGTTCCCCATTTTCCGGGACGGGGCCGTGACCTCGGCCATCGTCATGTTCATCATCGCCACGGCTTCCATTTTCAGCTGGATCGCGGCCATTGAAAACATCCCCGCTCAGCTGGCCGGCGCCATGCTGGGCATGAGCAAAAACCCCGTGGTCCTGCTGCTGCTCATCAATTTGGTGCTGCTCATCGCCGGCACCTTCGTGGAAACCACGGCCTCGCTGATCCTGCTGGTGCCCATGATCACGGCCATGCTGCCGTCGCTGGGCATCAGCATGGTGCACCTGGGCGCCATCGTGGTGACCAACCTGGCCATCGGCATGCTGACGCCGCCCATGGGCATCTGCCTGATCGTCTCCTGCTCGATTTCGGGGGACAGCCTGGGAGCCATCAGCCGCCGTATCCTGCCGTTCCTGGCCGTGCTGCTGGTGGACCTGCTGATCATCACCTTCTACTCGCCCCTGACCATGTGGCTGGCGAAGCTGGTAGCGAAGTGAAAAATAACGCATCCGGTTTCTGGTTGCGGGGACAGGAAGCCAGGTGCTGTTGGCCGGGGGTTTTGCAGGGGCAGCCGCCGGTGTATTGCGAGACGGTCAATCTGGTGTTTGAAATGGGATTTGCTTTGACACCCACAAGCAGATGCCTGAGGGCTGACGCCTGACGGCTTTTTCAAAACAAGGAGTTTGCGTATGAAAACAGTGATCATCGGTGCGGGCGCCATGGGGTGTCTCTTCGGCGGCCTGCTGACAGAATCCGGTGCCGAGGTCTGGCTGGTGGACGTGTGGCAGGAGCACGTCGACGCGCTTAACCGCAAGGGGCTTTCCTACGAGTGGCAGGGGGAAACACGGACCATCCCGGTCAGGGCGACGACCGACCCGGCCAGTGTCGGAACGGCCGACCTGGCCATCATTTTCGTCAAATCAATGCACACGCCGTCGGCCGCCGAAACCGCAGTCCGGCTACTGGGAGACAGGGGATTCGCCCTGACCATGCAAAACGGCATGGGCAATGCGGACATCCTGGCAGAAGCCGTGGGTGCCCACCGGGTGATCGCCGGCACCACCGCCCACGGCGCCACCCTGCTCGGTCCGGGGCGCGTGCGCCATGCCGGCCGCTCCACCACCATCATCGGCATGTGGGATAGCGACGACGCGGAGCCGGCCGAAAAGACGGCGGCTTTTTTCACCGGCGCCGGCATCGAGACCGACGTGAGCACTGACATCCGCGCCGTGGTGTGGAACAAGTTGCTGGTCAATATCGGCATTAACGCCATCACGGCCCTGACCGGCATTCGCAACGGCGAACTGCTGGATCTGCCCCAGACCCGCGACCTGGCGGCCACCGCCGTGGAGGAGGCCGTCGCCGTGGCCCGGGCCCTGGAGGTCGCGGTGGCCGACGACGCGGTGGAGCGTATGCTGGGTGTGGCCCGTGACACGGCCGCCAACCGCTCTTCCATGGGCCAGGACGTGGACCACCGGCGGCAGACCGAGATCAGCGCCATTAACGGTTTCGTGGTGCGGGAGGCCGAACGCCTGGGAATCCAGGTGCCGGTCAATCGTACACTAACCACCCTTGTGGAGACCATGCAGGCACACTATTGAAAAATTCAGGCCCGCCCGCCACGGGGCCTGTCAGCAGAAAGGAGCGATCAAGATGAGTGGGAAAAAGGTAACGGTTCTGGATATTCGCGACGCCAAGAAAGAAGGGCGCCCGCTGGTGATGGTCACCGCCTACGATTACCCCTTCGGCCTGATGGCCGACGAGGCCGGCGTGGATATTGTTCTGGTGGGCGATTCGCTGGGCATGGTGGTGATGGGGCTGGACGGCACCGTGGAAGTCACCATGGAGAACATGATTCACCACATCCGCGCCGTCATGCGCGGCTGCAAGGGCCCGCTGGTGGTGGGCGACATGCCCTTCATGAGTTACAACACCTCGGTTCGGGACGCCATCATCAACGCCGGTCGCCTGATGAAGGAGGGCGGCTGCGACGTGGTCAAGCTCGAGGGCGGGGTGGATTTTGCCCCCACCGTGGCCGCCATCGTCAAGGCCGGCATCCCGGTCCAGGGGCACATCGGCCTGACACCCCAGACGGCCAGTGCCCTGGGAGGCTTCAAGATGCAGGGCAAGGACGTGGCCGCTGCCCGGGCGATCATCGACGACGCCCGCGCGCTGGAGGATGCCGGCGTTTTCTCCATAATCCTGGAAGCCGTACCCGCCCCGCTGGGCAAACTGGTGGCCGAGGCGGTGGAGGTGCCGGTCATCGGCATCGGCGCCGGGCCGGATGTGGACGGCCAGGTGCTGGTGACCCACGACATGGTGGGCCTGTTCGACAAGTTCGTGCCCAAGTTCGTCAAGCAGTACACTCAGATCCGTCCCATCATCCTGGAGGCGCTGGCGGAGTACAAAAAGGAAGTCCGCGAGCGGGCGTTTCCGGCACCCGAACACTCCTTCAAGATGCCCGACGAGACCCTGGCGGAACTGAAAAAGGCCATCGATTCCTGATGACCTTGTGAAAAGCCGGAGGCTGCCCCGCCTGGTCGCCGGGCGCCTCCGCCGCTGGGTTTTCTCAGCGCTTTTGCCCCTACACTTGTCTCTGCGAACCCGCCGTCACCCAGCGCAGCATCCCCACCACGCAGGCCAGGAAAAAGAGCATTCCGGCATCCAGGATCTGGGCGTTGAACAGGCCGCTGAACAGAATCACCAGGGTGGCCGACAGCACGAAGAACCCCACATCCGTGTCACGGCGCGGCCAGGCCGCACGAAGCAGCGTCCCGAAGAACCACGCGAAAACAAGCAGCCCTGGAATGCCGTAGCTGACGGCCATGTAGAGGATGTCGTTGTGGGGATGAACCATCAGGGGCGTTCCGGGGGGGCTGGTTTTCTGGACCATGCTGCGAAACCCGCCGGTGCCCACACCGATGAGCGGGTGTTGGCAGAATAGGCTGGCGGCCTTGTGCCACATGAAAAACCGGTCCTGGTGAGAGGAGTACTTTCGTCCCCAGGCCTCATCGGGGCCGGCCGAGAGGTGATACTTGAGGGTCTGCACCGTGAGGGCGGCACGCTTCCGGACCACCGGAGACAGGAACATGGCCCCCACCAGCAGTATGCATACCACGGCGATCATCCATATTCTGGCGCGGTGAAAGAAGTTGCGCACCATCAGGGGCGACAGCACGATGAAGGTCAGGTAGCCCGTGCGGCCGAACAGGATCACCAGGTGAAAGAAGTAAACGGCCATCAGCAGCAGCAGGCCGCCTTTGGCTTTCCAACTTTCCGTCTTCCTGATGAAAAAGGAGGCGATCAGCATGCCCGTGACCAGGTAGGCCGAGAGTGTGCTGTAGCCGCGCCCCAGTCCGCTGGCCACGTTGCCTTTGAGCGGATACAGCCCGGCGAACTGCAGGGCGCCGAAGACGGCGTTGAAGGCCAGGCCGGCGAGAAAAGCCGTGATCAGGTGCCGGGCCCTGAACTTTTCCGGCGGGATTGAGGCCAGGGCCAGCGCGTACAGCCAGTAGTAGGTTTTCCGGGCGTATTCGAGGCCCAGGCCGCTCTTGTCCGGGGAGTAGATCAGGCCGATCCAGGGCAGCACCATCATGGCCAATACCGGCCACAGCCAGCGTTGCCGGACCAGGAAGGGGGCCTGACGAAGAGCCGTGAGCGAGAAGAGCCACACGGCCAGGGCCAGCAGGCCGAACAGTGTGGGCGGAAAGGTTCCCGCGGGCATGCCCGCCAAGGCGGCTGCAAAGATCCAAAAGAGCAGCGCGGCCGCGGAGACCTGTCGCCTGGCGTGGGGGGCAGCCGTTTTATCCATGGTTCGTCAGGATTTTTTCGGCACGTGCGATGTCTTCCGGCCGTTCCACGCACACACTGACACAGTCGATGATCTCGACGAAAATGGGGATGTCGTTTTCCAGCAGGCGCAGCATCTCCAGTCCCTCGGTTTCCTCCAGGGGGCTGGGGCCCAGATCCACGTAGCGCTGCAGTATGGCCAGCCGGTAGGCATACAGCCCCACGTGTTCGTAGTACTGCACCTTGCGGTTGTGGGGGTAGGGTATGCCGGCCCGGGAGAAATACAGGCCCTTGCCATTCTGCGCCAGCGCAACGGTAACGCGGTCGGGGTCTGCGGCCTCTTCTGCCGGCATGGGCCGCGCCAGGGTGGCCACGTCGACACCCGGCCGGCGGAAGGGGCGCAGCACCTGCCGGAACATGACCGGCTCGACGGTGGGCTCGTCGCCCTGGATGTTGATGACGATGGCCTCGTCGGGGATGTCCAGCAACCGGGCGGCCTCCAGCACGCGGTCCGACCCGCTGGGGTGGTTTTCGGCGGTCATCACCACGGGCACCTCCAGGCGCCGTGCGGCTTCGGCGATGCGCTCGTCGTCGGTGGCCAGTACCACCTTCTTCAGGTCCGGGCAGCGGCGCGAGCGCTCGTACACGTGCCAGAACATGGGTTTTCCCAGGATTTCGGCCAGCGGTTTTCCGGGGAAGCGGCTGGACTGGTAGCGTGCCGGGATGATGCCGTAGCAGTCGGGCAGGTCCTGCATGGTCTTGTTCCTTCCTGAAAAAAAGCCGGGCGGCCGGGTCACATCCGCAGGAAGAGTTCGCGGGCGCGGTCGCGCGTCATGATGGTTTTCCAATCGCTGCCCAGGGCGTGTTCCCAGAGGGGTTCCATCACCATCGAGACGTCGATCATCTTTTCCACCTGGGCCTCGTCCAGGTCTGCGGTCAGGCCGCGGGGCAGTTCGATGCCGTGGCGCTCCTGCATGCGGCGGAAGTCACGCACGCCCTCGGGGTAAAACTCCTCCAGGTAGTCGAATACCACGCAGTTGCCGATGCCGTGGTGCAGTCCCAGCACGAAGGACAGGCCGTAGGACAGGGCGTGGCAGACGCCCACCTGGGAATAGGCGATGCTCAGGCCGCCCAGGAAGGAGGCCATCATCAGGTCATCATCGCGCTGCTCCCCGCCCTCCAGGAAAACTTTCCGGCACAGGTCCTGCGCCTTTTCGGCGCAGGCCTGGCTGAAAGGGTTGCAGAAGTCGCCGTTGAGCGACTCGACGCAATGAATGTAGCAGTCCATGCCGGTGTAGAACCACTGGTCCACGGGCACATCGGCGATCAGTTCGGGGTCCAGCACCAGCTGGTCGAAAACCGTGTAGTCGGAATTGAGGCCCAGTTTCTTCTCCGGGCCGGTGAGCACGGCAGTGCGCGACACCTCGGCCCCGGTACCGGACAGCGTCGGCACGGCCGCGTGGTAGACGGCCGGGTTTTTGATCAGGTCCCAGCCCTGGTAGTCGGCCGACGACCCCGGGTTGGTCAGCATCAGGGACACGGCCTTGGCCAGGTCCATGGCGCTGCCCCCGCCGATACCGATGACCCCGGCGGGCAGGGTGCCCTCGGCGGCGGTGTGCTCCCTGGCCAGCTGCGTCAGGTGGTCGACGTAGCCGGTTTTGGGCTCTTCGTCCACATTGACCCACAGCAGCCGGTCACGCGGTTCGACCGGCAGTCGGTCGGCCAACGGCTTGTCCCGGAACACGTCGTCCACCACGAAAATCATGGCAGAGCAGTCGGCGGTGCGTTTCTCCGCCAGGATGTCTCCCAGCTGGTTGAAGGCGCCGCGGCCGAAAACCAGGCGCGGCACCATCTTGTAGTTTCTGAACATCGGTGATTTCCTCATTTAGATTCCGGCCAGAGACCCGCACGGACAACCCTTTTTCATGCCTGCCGGATGATGGCCGCCATTTTCTCCCCCCGTTGTGCGACTTCATCGTCCGTCCAGGAGAGCTTGATCAGCATGGAGATGGTGCGGCCCATGACGGCGTCCGAGCGGGGAAGCGCCAGCCGGCTGTAGTCAGGAACCTCGTCGAGCAGGGTCAACGGCAGCCGGGCGGCGGATTTCAGTTTTTTCAGGTGGTCCCAGCGGCGCAGGTAGTGCCAGTTGTTGTCGTACCAGTAGAAGCACCCGTCCACACCGCCGGCGGCCAGCGCCGCGGCCGTTTTCCGTGCCTTGTCCTCGTCGGGCAGAAAGAAGGACAGGAAAGTGGCCGAATCACCCCGCGGGTCGGGCACTTCGCGGAAGGCCAGTCCCTCGATGCCGTACAGTGCTTCCCTTAGAGCGCCCTTGTGGCGCCGCTGGGTCTCGAGGATGTGCGGCATCTTGCGCACCTGGGCCAGCCCCACGGCGGCGTTGAGTTCGCTGATGCGGCAGTTGGTCCCCAGGATGGGGTGCCCCTCCAGGCCGCGGTCGTCGCCCACGTGGTCGTGGCCGTGGTCGGCCCACGCGTCGGCCAGGGCGTACAGCTGCGCGTCGTCGGTGATCACGGCCCCGCCCTCGCCGCAGGTGATGGTCTTGACGGCATCGAAGGAAAAGCATCCCATGCGCCCAAAGGTCCCCAGGGCCCTGCCCTGGAAGGTGGCGCCGAAGGCCTGGCAGGCATCCTCGATGAGGATCAGTCCGTGCTCTTCACAAACCTTTTGAAGGGCGTCGATGCGGGCCATGGCGCCGCACATGTGCACCGGCAGCACCGCCCGTGTGCGGGGGGTGACGGCCCGTGTCACGGCGGCCGGATCGAGACACAGCGTTTCGTCGATGTCGGCGAACACGGGCACCGCCCCGGCATTGAGCACCGCCTCGACGGTAGCGATGAAGGTGAAGGGCGGTACGATGACCTCGTCTCCGGCGCCCACACCGCAGGCCGCCAGGGCCACGGACAGGGCCGCGGTTCCGCTGGCGCACACGTGGCAATGGGCCGCGCCGGTCAGGGCGGTGATCTCCTTTTCCAGTTCCCGGGCCTTCCAGTGCCCCTTGCGGGCCGCGTCGAACCCGTAGCGGAACAGGACCCCGGTATCCAGTACGTCCTGAACCTCTCTGCGTTCCTCGTCACCGAAAATTTCAAAGCCGGGCATGGGGATCTCCTTTTTTGTGCAGGGTGCCGGGAGAGCGGCGGCCCCTGTCATTTCTCGTTTCAGCGCTGGGCGCAATGCGCAGTCGGACCCTGCCTGTAGCGACAGGCAGAGTGCTGAAACCATAGAGAAAGCACTCCCCGGTGTCAAGGCAAACCCGTGCCGCGCACAGGACAATCGCAAGCAAGCCGCACCGCACCCCGAACCCGGGTGTGCGCATACCCTGAAAGGACTTAGGGGAAACCGTGCCAATCGCTGTTTGCGGTTGCCTTGTTGCCGGAGTGCTGCGGGGTTGAAATCGGCGGCACTTTGACTTAGCCTGAAAAGAAACCCCAGCGGAAAGGAGCGGGAACGCAATGATCGGGAAAACCATTGATGAGATCAAGGTGGGAGACGCGGCCGAGTTTTCCAAGACCATTTCGGAATCGGACGTGTACCTCTTTGCCGGTGTGACCGGTGACTTTAACCCGGCCCATATCGACGAAAGCTACGCCGCCAAGACCTTTTTCAAGGGGCGCATCGCCCACGGGATGCTGCTGGGCGGGTTCATCTCGGCCGTCATCGGCACGCGCCTGCCGGGTCCGGGCGCCATCTACATCCGCCAGGAACTCAATTTTCTGGCCCCGGTGCGTATGGGTGACACCATCACGGCACGTGTGGAAGTGGCTGACGTGCTGCGGGAAAAGAAACGGGTGGTGCTCAGGACTACCTGCGCCAACCAGGAAGGCACCCTGGTGCTGGACGGGCAGGCGCTTATCAGCCCGCCCAAGCCGAAATAGGGAGGCCGCTCAGCGCGCCTTTTCGGACAGGAAAGGGCCGTAGGCCTTGTCGGTGCCCATGATGTGCCGGGCCAGCCAGTCGTTGAGGAAATTGGTGATCTCGATGGGGCTGTCTATTTCACCTTGCTCAAACCTGTTCTTGAGCATGCGCACATGGGCGGTTATTTGCTCGTGCTTGCGCTTGTGTTCGGCGTATCCCGGATACCCGCAGCGGCGCATCATCTCCTCCTCGTCGGCGAAGTGGGTCCGCGTGTAGACCATCAGGCCGTTGAGCACGTGGGCCAGGGCCCTGCGGCCGCGACCGGCCAGCAGCGCTTCGTAGAGTTCGTTGATGTAGCCCACCAGCAGCCGGTGCTGGCGGTCGAATTTCTCGATCCCCACACTGTACTCGGATTTCCACTCGAAAAGCGCCACGATGGCCTCCTTAGGAGGGAGCGTTTTGTTTAAAAGAATTTTTCTCCGATCGTTCTCCCTTATCGGCAGATACGGCCATCGCTTGAGACCCGAGGCCTTCCTGCGGGGTATGCGGGATGAAGGCCCGTGTCAGGATTCGTCGTCGTCGTTGGCACAATAGCGCAGGGCGGTGTGGGCCTTGACCCGCTCCGGATCCAGCCGCGCCCTGCGTTCGTTTCCGCCGTCGCCCCCCATGATCCGTCGCTTGGGCAGGCTGTATTTCATCCCCGGTGCCAGAAAACTGATGTGGATACGGTCCATCCCCACTAGGTCGTCGGTAGAGGCCTGGTAATAGCTGGAGTAGTGCAGGGTGTAACTGGACATGACCGTTACCATGCTGTTGCCCACCACCTCGCAGGTGCGGTCGGGATGCACGGCCACGGCCGTGTCTTCGTCCAGGCCGATGGCCTGGCGGCTCCTGCCGCTGGACAGGATCTGCGCCAGCCGCGGAATGCGCCCCCGGGCCAGGAAGTGGGTGTCCACCACCAGGCGTTTGAGAAAGCCGAAACCGTTGCTGATGCGGATGGCCCCCTTCTTGAACCCACCCGTGTCATTGCCGTTGGTCACCATGGGGTCGCCCAGGGCCGATGCGCCGGCGCTGGTGCCGGCCACGGTCGCGCCGTGATTGTAGCGGTAGCGCACCCGCTTGATGATGCGGCTTCCCTGCAGAATCTCCACCAGCCGTTCCTGGTCGCCGCCGGTAAAGAAAATCAGGTCGGCCTCGTTTATCATCTTCAGATACCGCGGCCGGTCGGCCTCGTCGCGGTAACGGATGTCCACGCAAAACACCTCCTCGGCACCCAGATCCCGGAAAGCCCTCCGGTAGGTCTCGTAGACCTCGCCGGGGTAGCTGCTGGCGGTCGGAAAAACCGCCACTTTGGAGGGGTTGTTGATGCGGATGATGTGGTTCAGGATTTTTTTCTCGTATTTACGGTCTTCAGCACCACCGATCAGAACCAGCGTGCCTTTCCTGCTGTATTTCAACATAGGGTTCCGTGTCAGCTCCTGTCGGTCATTTCGAAAACCGGGCCGCGGGTGAATGCCCAGGCGACGCACCGGCTGAATCGTCGAACAGATCGTGTGGCAGGTTCCGCCCCATAGCATGAAAACACACCGGGAAAAAGCACCAACTGCATTGGACTGGATTCTTGAGGCCCTTTTTCACAACTGGGATTTGATGGGCAGCAGCGACATGAGGCGGATCCCCATTCGGCGCCACACGCTGGTGTATGGGTCAACTGTGAAAATACGTGGCTGTCCATTCTCCAGTCCGTGCCAGACGATTTTTTCCTGCCCGTTGGCACCCTTTTGCAGCTCGAGCCGGAAGGCGACTTTCCCAATGTTGTGGTCGAACCAGTCCGCCATGCCAACGGCAATTTCCCTGGAATCCAGGACCATGCCGATTTCGGTGTTGTGCACCACGGCGCGCGGGTCGAGGTTCAGGGAACCGACGAAAACTTCCCGGCGGTCGAAGATGAACGACTTGGTGTGCAGGCTGGCCTTGCCGGAGCCGGAATACCCGCCCTTTTTGGCGTTCCGCTGCCGGTGGCTCCGTTGCTTGTTCATTTCGTAGAGCTCCACCCCGGCGCGCAGCAGCTTTTTTCGGTACTTGACATAGCCGGCGTGCACGAGGCCCACGTCGGTGGAGGCCAGGGAGTTGGTCAGGATGCGCACCCGTACCCCGCGTTCGGCGGCCTTGATCAGCTGGTAGATCAGCAGACGTCCGGTGAGGTCATCGTGAAACAGGTAATACTGAGCGTCGATGCTGCGTTCGGCTATGTGGCTCAGCGCGGCGCGGGCCACGAAGGCGTCCAGACCGCTGCCCAGCATCCGAAACCCGGACTGTCCCGCGTGGGCCGCCAGCTTGCCGTGCAGTTCCCTGTTGATGTCGGCATCCATCTGGCGCAGCCCTTCGGGAGACAGGAGATTGCGCCGCTTGTCCGGGGAGGGTTACCGGGCCGCCCCTTTTTCGGTTTTCTGCTGTGACGGAAGGGCCTGGGCGGCAGACGGCTTCTTCCGAGGTCCCATCTTTTTGAGGGTGGTGAAATCGTCGATCTGGATCCGCTCCGAGACGAGTTTGACGTCCAGGTGCGGCTGCGGCCGGGAAGTGTCCAGCGCCATGCTGCCGGCCAAACGGCTTCGCCCCACCGTGATCCTGAGGGTGGAGAGATCGTAGCCCTTGGGGGTTATTTTCAGGTGCGTGTCCAGCAGGATGGGGCCAATGGGCGGCAGGTCCAGGCGCAGCAGGTCGTTCAGGTCATCCATCCGTTTTCCCAGACATTTTCAGGGCCATTTCCAGGTTCCTGCCGGAGATGGGCAGTCTGACTCGGCTGGAGAAATGCAGCTGCGTGCCGGCCAGCAGGGCCTGAATCTTCAGGGGAATGTCGTTCGGGTCGGTGATATAGCGGACCAGCGGTGCCCCGGTGATGCGCAGCTCGACCGGCGTCTGCCCGATGCGGCCCTGGAGGTCCATGAAGACCGCCTTTTCCTTTTCCACCCGGATGGCGCCGGACAGGCCGGTGATGTCGATGCGTGCCCTGGTGTTGGGGATGTCCACCCGCCAGCGGGCATCGCGGACCGAGAAAAGCATGGTCGACTGCTGCAGAATCTGCTTGAGGCTGCTGCCGTTTATGGAAACCGTGAAGCCGGCGTCACCCACCGAGGCCTGCATGCCCTCGACGATGCCCAGGGCCGCCAGGTTGGCAACGCTTACATCACTGACCTGGATAGCCGGTCAGGAGGTTGCGGGTTCCGCCGACCCCGGAAGACAATGTCCGGCACACCCCTGATCTAGATACACGAATACCCGGTGCTGCTCAACGGGCTTTGCCGCGACCGCCCGGAGGCGCGAAATTGCATCTGGACGGCGGGGCCGCTATGGATTATGTAGCATATGCCGCAACCGCCCCTTATTCCGGGAAGAAGGAGCGTCATCGAGCCAGTGCGGATGCAGGCAGGATCCGCACCCAGAGGGTGTTCCATCATCAAAGACAAGCTGCTCAAAATAGTGCGCCGACCATATGTCTCCTCGCTGCTGGCCATCACCGTCATCACGATGGGCGTGAAGGTGGTGGTGGCGGCCAAGGAAATCGCCGTCTCCTACCGCTACGGCGTCAGCGACCAGTTGGACGCTTACCTGATCGCCTTTCTGTACGCGTCCTTCATGGTCAACATCCTGGGGAACTCCTTCAACCTGGCCATCGTGCCCACCTACGTGCGCGTTCGCCGGGAGGCGGGGTTCCGGTCAGCCCGGCACCTTTTCGGCAACATCACCGGATGGAGCCTGGTGTTTCTGCTGGCGGTGTGCCTGGTGCTGGCGCTCTTGTCCGGCAGCGTCCTCCCGCTCATGGGATCGGCCTTCAGCCCCCAGAAGATGGCCCTCACCCGCAACCTGGTGTGGGTCATGCTGCCGGTCACCCTGATTTTCAGCCTCAGCGCCGTGTGGGGGTCGGTGCTCAACGCCCACCGGTGCTTTCGCCTGGTGGCGCTGGCACCGGTGTGCGTTCCCCTGGCCATTGCCGCGCTGGTCCTGTGGCGGGGACTGCAATGGGGGGCCTACGCCCTGGCTGCCGGCACGCTGGCCGGCTACGGCGCAGAACTGGCGCTGCTGGGCTGGCGGCTGCGCCGTCTGGACCTGTCTCCCCGGCCGCGGCTGACAAGACCCGATACGGACCTGCGCCATATCGGGCGGCAGATGCTGCCCCTGATGGTGGGGTCTCTCATGACCACCGGCATGGTACTGGTGGACAACGCCATGGCCGCCATGCTGGCGCCGGGCTCCGTGGCGGCTCTCAACTACGGCTACCGGCTGGCCGGCATGATCTTTACCCTCTGCGCCTCGCTGTGGATCGTGGCGCTGCCCGAATTTTCCAGCCTGGTGGCGGCCCGTCGGCTGCCGGAGGTGGTCCGGTCCCTCAGGAACCACTTCCTGGGCATTTTCGCAACCGGCGTGCCCCTGGCGCTGGCGTTGTACCTGCTTTCCGAGCCGGTGGTGCGCCTTTTTTTCCAGCGGGGGGCTTTCACCGCCGCCGATACCCGCGTCGTCGCCCAGGTGCAGGCTTTCTATGTGATCCAGATTCCATTTTACGTGCTCAACATGATCATGGTACGATTGCTGTCGGCCATGCACCGCAACCACATCCTGATGATCAGCGGCAGTTTGAACCTGTGCCTGAATGTCGCGTTCAACCTGCTGTTCATCCGCATCTGGGGCGTGGCGGGCATCGCACTGTCCAGTTCGGCCGTCACGGTTTTGAGTTTCGTGCTGCTGCTGCTCATTGTCTCAAGGAGCCTGCAAACGGCCCGGGCGCAGTTGCCGTAAAGGCTGGCAAGGGGCCGTCGCCGGGCGAAGCCCCCGGAAACGATTTGGAAAATGTCTGAAAATTCGCAGGACCCCATCTGGTCTCATTTCCAGAATGAAAACAGTGCCGTTTTCGCCGGTGCGCGGGCGCGCCACGATATCCTGCTGCGCACGGTCGCCCGACTGGCGGGTGGGGAGAAACCCCGGGTCCTCAACATCGGCTGCGGAGACGGCTATTTTGAAAGACGGGCCGCGGCGCGCGGTTGGCGCATTTTTGCCCTGGATCCCGATGCCCGGGCGGTCTCCCGGCTGAAGCAGGCCGGCATCGACGCCTGCGCGGGGTACATGCAGGCGCTGCCCTTCGGTGCCGGGCGGCTGGACGTGGTGGTGGCCAGCGAAGTGCTGGAGCACCTCGACGCGCGGCAGGGCCGCCGGGCGCTGGAAGAGGTGCGGCGCGTGCTGCGGCCGGGCGGTATTTTTGCAGGCACCGTGCCCTACCGGGAGGACATGGCCCTCAACATGGTGTACTGCCCCCACTGCCGCCGTTCCTTTCACCGCTGGGGACACCAACGGGCCTTTTCCCGCCGGGAAATGCGACGGGAACTGGCGCCCTTTTTCACGGTGCTCCGCGTGCAGCGCCGTGCGATGGTGTCCTTTACCGGCGGGGGGCTGCCGCGGCTGGCAAAGAGCGCCGTGCGGTCGGTGCTGGGTCGCCTGGGCGCGCCCATCGCCGCGGCCAACATTCTGTTTGCGGCCCGCAGGGAAGCCGATTGACCTTGAACGCCATGAACCCACCGCTGTCCGTTTTGTATCTCATCGGCTCGCTGGATGTGGGCGGAGCCGAGATGCAGGTGCTGCACCTGGTGCGGGGACTGCACGGCCGCGGCTTTCGCTGCCGGCTGTTCGTACTGCAGGATGGGGGGGCGCTGTCCGGAGAATACCGCCGTCTCGGTGTGGTGGTGGATTCGGGGGGGCTGCGGCCGGGGGAATTGCGCGCCCGGCCGTGGAAGCTGATGCCGGCCGCCCTGCGGCTGCAGCGTTGTGTGCGCCGGGTGCGTCCGGATATCGTGCATGCTTTCCTGCCCCTGGTGACCCTGCTGGGGGCCGCGGCCGGCCGCCTGTGTGGCGTGGGCGGTGTTGTCACCAGCAAACGCGCTTTGGGGACACACCAGGACCGTTTTCCGTTTATGCGGCCCGTGGACAGGCTGGCCGACTCTCTGAGCCACGTCATCACCGTCAATTCGCGGGCCGTGCTGGCCGACACCCTGCGCCGGGAGCGTGTCCCGCCCGCCCGCCTGCACCTGATCTACAACGGCGTGGCGCCTTTCGAAGGCAGGACCGCCGCCGAACGGCGGCGCATCCGGCGGTGCCTGGGGGTCGATGATGACGAGGCCGTCGTGCTGACGGTGGCCAACCTGATTGCCTACAAGGGGCACGCCGACCTGATACGCGCCGCCCGCCGCGTCGTGGCCCGGGGCAGGCGCGCCTGTTTCCTGCTGGCGGGCGAGGATCGCGGCATACAGGAGGCGCTGGCGCGCCTGGCCCGTTCGCTGGGCGTGTCGTCGGCGATTCGCTTCCTGGGGCGGCGCGAAGACGTCGACAAGCTTTACGCTGCCAGCGACCTGGCGGTGCTGCCCTCCCACGAGGAGGGCTTCTCCAACGTGATCCTGGAGGCCATGGCCGCCGGCCTGCCGGTGGTGGCCACTGCGGTCGGCGGCACGCCGGAAGCTGTGATGCACGGGGCAACCGGCTGGCTGGTGCCGCCGCGGCGGCCCGAGGCTCTGGCCGAAAAAATGCTGGACCTGTTGTCGCATCCCCGGCGGGCCGCACTCTGGGGCCGGCGGGGCCGCCTGCGGGCGCTGTCGCTTTTTTCGCTGGAGAAAATGATCCGGGAACACCGCCGCCTCTACGGCCGCCTGGCGGCCGGCCGACAGCGGGGAAACCGGACGGGGAGGAGCTGAAAAACGATATGTGCGGCATCGTGGGATTCAAAGTGGACAGGCGGTTTGCCGATTTCCGCGACGACCTGCGGCCGGCCGTGGACGCGCTGGCCCACCGCGGCCCCGACGACGCCGGCACTTTTCTGGAAGAGGGCGATGGCCTGGGGTTGGGGCACCGGCGCCTGTCCATCATCGACCTCTCCGACGCCGGCCGCCAGCCCATGCAGAGTGCTTCGGCCGAGGCCGTCATCGTCTACAACGGCGAGCTGTACAACTTTCGGCCGCTGCGTCGTGAGCTGGAAAGATGCGGCCGGCGCTTTACCAGCCGCACCGACACCGAGGTCATTGTCAACGCCTACCTGCAGTGGGGCACGGCGTGCCTGGAAAAGTTCGTCGGCATGTTCGCCTTTGCCATCTGGGACCGCCGCAGGAAACGCCTCTTTGCCGCCCGGGACCGGCTGGGCATCAAGCCGTTCTACTACCACTACGCCGGGCGAACGTTTCTCTTCGCCTCGGAACTGAAGGCGCTGGCGGCTTTCCGCCATTTTCCCCGCAGGCTGGACGAGGATGCGCTGCCGCTATTCCTGCACTACCAGTACGTACCGTCGCCGCGCAGTATTTTCCGGGACACCCGCAAGCTGCCACCGGGGCATTTCCTGCTGCTCGACGGCGATACCCTCGAGGTGTCGTGCTACTGGCAGCCGCCTATGCAGGCGGGCGGGTCCGGAGCCGGTTCCACGCAGGAGGAAAACGAGGAAGCGCTGCTGGATCGGCTCGACGACCTGCTGACCCGGGCCGTGTCGGACCGCCTGGTCAGCGACGTGCCCCTGGGGGCGCTGCTGAGCGGCGGCATCGACTCCTCGCTGGTGGTGGCCCTTATGCAGAAAACCAGCGCCTCGCCGGTGAAAACGTTTAGCATCGGCTTTTCCGAGTCCGGCTACAACGAGGCCCCCTGGGCGGCCAAAGTAGCCGATTCTTTGGGGACCCGGCACACCGAACTTTACGTCGATGCCCGGCAGGCGCTGGAAGTCATCCCCCGCCTGCCGGAGGTCTATGACGAGCCCTTTGCGGACTCCTCGGCCGTGCCCACTTTCCTGGTCAGCCGCCTGACCCGCGGCCACGTCACCGTGGCCCTTTCCGGGGACGGCGGCGACGAGCAGTTCGCCGGTTACGTGCGCTACTGGATGACCCGCTCCATGGAGAAGTGGTTTGCGGGCATCCCCCCGGGTATTCGCAGGCCCCTGGCGGCGCTGCTGGGGCGCCTGCCGCCCGGGTGGGTCGAGGCGTGCTACCTGCCGCTGCGGGAATGGCTGCCCCAGCGGCTGCGGGTGGCCAACGTGCGCGAGAAGTGGGGCAAACTGGTCGCCCAGATCGGAGAGACCCGGCTTCAGGAACTTTACCGCATGACCGTCTGCCTGTGGCCGCAGGCGCAGATGCGGGAACTGACGGGCCGTGGCCTGCCCCGCAGCACCTTCGAGGCGGTTTTCGGGCGCAGCGATGCACTGCCGGTGCTCAAACGGCTCATGTGCGTGGACCAGCACACCTACCTGCCGGACTGCATGCTCACCAAGGTGGATCGCGCCAGTATGGCCAATGGCCTGGAGATCCGGGTGCCGCTGCTGGACCACCGCGCGGTGGAATTTACCTCCGGCCTGCCAGAGAACCTGCTCTACCGCGACGGCAGCGGCAAGTACCTGCTCAAGCGCCTGCTGTCGCGCTACCTGCCCGTCCGGCTGTTTGAGCGCCCCAAGGCCGGTTTCGGGGTGCCCATCGAGCGGTGGCTGCGGGGCGAACTGAAAGAACTGATGCTGGACTGCCTCTCGCCGGAGCGCATCCGCGCAGAGGGCCTTTTCGACCCCCGACTGGTGCAGCGCACCGTCCAGGAGCACCTGAGCGGCACCTGCAGTCACCACTACCGCCTGTGGACCCTGATGATGTGGGAAATGTGGCGCGAGCGCTGGTCCCCGTCGCTGTAACGGCCCTGCGCATTGGCCCCTTGACAGGCCCGCCGTGGTTGTTGTACCCAAAGCAGCAGACCGAGATACGGTTTTCAGCATCCCGGAACACGGTGAAAATCCGTGGCGGACCCGCCGCTGTGATCGGGGATGGTAACCTGCTTCAGGCGTAACGCCGGCCACTTCCGGAGCCGACTCCGGGGGGAAGGCTGCAGGTTGCCAGTTGATCCGAGAGCCAGAAGACCTGCTGATAACCGTAAAGGGGTGTAGGATGGCAAACGAAGCCCGGTTCGGCTCCATGGGGAGCCGATGCGGGCTTTTTTTATTGGCAGGCCCCATGAACGCGAAACCATCAAGGGAGGCGGCGATGCTCACGGATGAAGACCGAAAATTTGGCGGCTACATAGCGCGGGTGATTCAGAAGGCAGATCTGACGCGGGAGGAGGCCCGGGAGGCCTTTACCGCGGTCATTGCAGAACAGACCACCGAGATGCAGCAAGGCGCCCTGCTGGCGGCCCTGACCGCCAAGGGGGAAACAGCGCATGAGGTGGCCGGCGCCTGGGAGGCCATCTATGACCTGGACACCCGCCGGATATCGATCGACGATCCAGACGATCTGGTGGAAAACAGCGGGACGGGTATGGACACCTTCAAGACCTTCAATATCAGCACCGCCGCTTCGGTGTTGGCCGCCGCCGGCGGCATCCGGATGGCCCGGCACGGGGCGAGGGCCATCACCTCGGTTTGCGGGACAGTGGACATGGCCGAGGCCCTGGGCGTGGACGTGGAGTGTCCGGTGGAGACCGTGGCGGCCAGCATCCGCAAGTCCCGCATCGGACTGTTCAACGGCATGAGCGCCCAGGTGCACCCCCGCGCGTTGGGACGTATTCTTTCCCGCATCGCCTTCGGTTCGACCCTCAACATCGCGGCCTCGCTGGCCAACCCGGTAATGCCCCCCCTGGCGGTGAGGGGCGTGTATGACAGGGAGCAGATTCTGCCGGTGGCCCAGGTGATGAAAGCCGTGGGATATCGGCGGGCGGTCGTTCTTCACGGCACCATCGACCATTCTACCTGCGGTATGGATGAGGCCTCGGTGTGCGGCACCACCTATTGCGCGGAACTCGAACCGCACGGCGGCATTCGTGAATATTCCTTCAGGCCTGAAGATTTCGGCCTTTCCGTCTGGGCCCCTGACCCGCTTTCACCGTCCGGTGATGTCGCCTGTGAGGCAGGCAGACTGATTGACCTGCTTCGGGGGAATCTCGAAGGGGCCCGGCTGCACGCCGTTTTGTTGAACGCCGGGCTCGTGTTCTACGTGGCAAACCGTGCCGCGAACATTACCGAGGGCATTGCGCAGGCCGCGGCAAGCATCTCCAGCGGGGCGGCCTGGAAAACGCTGGAAGAGTGGGTCGCATCGCAGAATCGAAACCCCCGGCAAGGCCTCGAACGGCTGCGCTCGGCAGCGGCTTCCCGTCAATGAAGGCCAAGGAGGACGGCATCGTGGAGTTGCTGGTGTTAAAGTGCGGCGGGGATTACTTCCGCGAAAAAGACGGTGGGTTTATCCGGTGTAGCCTGGACAAGGCCAGCGTGTACCGCCCGGCGCAGGCGCAAGAGGCCAGGAAACACGTGGCTGTCCTAAAGGCGCAGGGGTTTGCCGATGCGTGCATCCGGTTGCTGAGATTGACCGAGGAACCCTATCCCGGGGACGTCGCGTAAAACACGACAGCGCGAGAGGAGATAGATGCAATGCGATTGGTGCTCACCGGCCTGCAGCGCCTGCGCGTCATGGATGACGATCCGCCGGCGGAGCGGCCGGGCTTTGTGCGGCTGCGGGTGCTTTACTGCGGCATATGCCGAACCGACGCCAAAATGTGGAAGGAGGGGCACCGGGACCTGGTATTGCCCCGTGTACCGGGGCACGAGTTTGTGGGTGCCGATGAACACCGCAATCGTTTTGTGGTCTGGCCGGGGGATGTATGCGGACGATGCCGTTTCTGCCGGGGTGGACGGGAAAACCTGTGCGAGAACATGCGCATCATCGGGTTTCACCGGGACGGCGGGTTCGCCCGGTACGCCCTGGTGCCGAAAGGCAGCCTGGTGCCTCTGCCACAGGGGGTTGCCCTTCCGCTGGCGTGCCTGGCGGAGCCCGCCGGCTGCGCCTGGCACGCGCTGCATCGGCTGCATGCCCGCAAAGGAATGCGGATGCTGATCTATGGCGGCGGAACCCTTGGTGTGCTGGCCGCCCTGGTGGGCCGCTGCTGGGGGGTGGTGCCGCTGGTAGTTGAGACAAGCACCGGTAAAATCCGGAAAATCCGCCCCATTCTCACGGCCGCGGGCATCCGGTGCGTGCAGCGGCCCCGCGAAGGCGGATTCGACCTGGCGCTGAATGCATGTGCGGACGCCGAAGCCTGGCGGCAGTGCGTGGAACGACTGGCAAGCGGCGGAAGGCTGTGCTATTTCAGCGGGCTGGATAAAAGCGCACAGGTGCCGGCCGGGGTGTTGAACATTTTGCACTACCGCGAGATAGATCTTCTGGGATCGTATGGACTGCAGCGCGGGGACATGTCGGCCGCCCTGGACCTGATTGCCGGGCAGGCGAGCCTTTTTGAGAAACTGATCGAAGGCGTCATCTCGCCCGAGGAGGCGCCCGGGCGCCTGGCCGATGTCCTCAGAGGGCATTCGCTGCGCTATCTGCTCGATTTTGCAAATTGGAAGCGCCCCGTTCCGGATCCCGACACGGAAAATGCGGCTGCCGTCTGATCAGATGGCCGCCAGGTAGCCGCCGTCGATGGTAATCATCTGGCCGGTGATGTATGCCGCCGCCGGGCTGCACAGAAAGACGGTGGCGCCGATGAGGTCCTGGACATGCCCGAAGCGGCCCAGGGGAATCTTGGCGTTCATGTCCTCGGCCCATTGTCGGTCCTGGAAGAAGACATCGGTCATGCGGGTGCGGAAATAGCCCGGTGCGATGGCGTTGACCCGGATTCCGAAGCGCGCCCACTCGGCGGCCAGGGCGCGGGTCATGCCCAGCAGGCCGCTTTTGCTGCTGGTGTAGGGGACGGCCGTGGGCACACCTACGCTGGAAGTCAGCGAGCAGACGTTGACCATGGCGCCGCCGGTGTCCGTCATGTGACGCGCCGCGGCCTGGGCGCAGAAAAAGGCGCCCCGCAGGTTGGTGTCCAGGATAGCGTCCCAGCGCTCCGGTGAAACCTCCAGGGAATCGCACACGCTTTCGAAGCCGGCGTTGTTGACCAGGATGTCCAGGCCCCCCATCCGCTCGGCGCAGGCCGCGAGCCCTGCCCGGATGTTTTCGACATCGGTGACGTCCAGGGCCTGGATGACGGCCGAGCCGCCGATGTCTTTTATTTCCTCGGCCGTGTCGGCCAGCGTGTCGGCATGTCGGCCGGTGACCGCCACCACGGCACCGGCATGGGCCAGACCCAGGGCCAGGGCGCGTCCGATGCCGCGGGAGGCGCCGGTGACCAGGGCTTTGCGGCCCCTGAGGTGAAACTCGGGAAACGCAATCGGCGGTTTCATGGTTTTCCTCCGCTTGTAGTGAGCCGTTACGGCCCGGCGAGGTTTGGAAGATTCCGGGTCGTTGGCGTTTCAGGACAGGTTGGCCTTGACCCCCGGCGGCAGGCCTCGGCGATAGGGGTTGACCTCGAAAACCGCTCGCAGGGCCTCTCCCAGGCGCTCGAAAATCATGGTCCAGGCCTGCTCGGGGGGCGGCAGCCGCCTGATATGCACCACGAGGCTGCAGCCCAGGCCCCAGGACAGACCGTCCAGAAAATCGTCCAGGTCCTCGGAGTAAAGCCCGCCGAATACCGTGTGGCCGATGACCAGCCGCCGTTTCAGGGTTTCGGAATCCGAATCCAGGGGAACGAAACGCCAGAATTTGCGTCCCTCCACGCTGACGCCTACCCGGATGTCCTGCGTTTCCAGGTCCTCCGGCCGCTGCAGGCTGCTTCCGGCGCCATTGACGCCAACGGCCCTCATGCGTTGAACCAGCACTTCGTGAAGGGCCCGGCCCACGACCATGCCCGTGTCTTCCAGCAGCACGTGGCTGGATACCAGGCGTCGGCACCGAAAGACCGCCTGCAGCGAAAAGCCCCCCCTGTCGGCCAGCAACCGCAGCAGATCCTGCAGGCCCGCCAATGCGCCGGACGGCACGCTGTGTTTGCCGGGCGGCTCCTCCAGCCGGAACGAAAAGGGGCGGTCATCCCGGAAATCGATCGTCGCCGAAAGTTCGCTTTCAGCCGTCCGGCGGGTAATTTCACACCGATGGGCCGAGTGGGCGACGATGGTGACGGCGTCGCCGGGAGTTCCGCTTTCAACGGCAGATGGGATTTCCGCCGGTCGGACCGGCGGTGTGAACAGCCGTGAAAGGGCCGTGCCGACCCCCCGGAAGATCCCCTCCCAGGTGTGGTGGGGATCTTCGAAAGTGCACACCAGAATGCGGATTTCGGCGCCCATCCCCTCGGATAATCCCTGCAGCAGCTCCACCAGGGGCTGCCCGGAGGGCAGTTGCTCGCAGCGTGATGCCAGAAACCATTGCCGGTCGACGGGGGCGGCGGAGCGAAGTTCCAGCCGCGGTCCGGCGTCCAGCCGGACGAGCACCTCGGCACTGCCGTCGTCGATCATGCCCAGGGCCGCAGCAGCGGTCTTGCGGGCCGTAAAAGACCGGATACGGGTCCCCAGGGCGCGCCCCAGCAGAGACCAGTTTTTGTCCGCCCACCGCAGATCGATGGCGCACCCCATGCGCCAGGCGATGTGCTCCACCATGTGGCTGACGAAGTCGTTGGGTGTCTGCAACCGCTTGGCCTGCACGTCACCGAAGGCCATTTGGAGTCGGGGAGCGCTCATTTCGATCGCAAAAACAGTTCCAGGCCCACCAGCCGGTCCAGCAGCCACACGGCCACGAAGGCGATTACGATGTAGACCACCGATACGGCCGCCAGGTCGGGCGTGATGACGCTGCGGATGGAATTGTAGATGGACACCGGCAGGGTGACGATGCGCGCGTCGGTCAGGAACAGGCTCACCAGGAACTCGTTAAAGGCCAGGATGAACATCAGCAGTGCGCCGGTGATGACCCCGGGCATGACGGCCGGCAGGGTCACGGTCAGAAAGGCCTGCAACGGCGGCGCGCCGCAGTTGGCGGCGGCGTTTTCCAGGTCCGGGTCCAGGGCGTTGACCGTCGCGCTGACCGCCCAGATCATGAAAGGCAGGTTGATGACGCACAGGGCCACACCCACGGGCCACAGTTGCCCCAGGATACGGATCTCGCCGAAGATGATCATCATGCCCAGTCCCGACACCACCAGCGGGATGGTGAAGGGCAGCAGCAGGTAGACCTGCAGCGCGGTGCGGAAGCGTATGCGGTAACGCGCCAGGGCAATGGCCGCCAGGGTTCCGGACGGTATGCTGATCAGGGTGCAGATGACGGAGACGTAGACCGTGCGCAGGAAAGCGGCCTTGAAGTCTTCCAGCAGCCACAGTTTGCCGTACCATTTCAGGGAAAAGCCGTCCGGGGGGAACTGGACGATGTTGCCCGAAGTGAAAGAGGCGCCCAGGATGATGATGGTCGGAAGGCTCAGGGTGATCAGGTTGAACCAAACCACAGACCACAGCACGGCTGTTTTGCTTCGTGAACCCGTCATCGGACGTTCTCCCTGGACACCAGTGTGCCGGTGCCGGCCAGGCTGAAAAGCACGGTGACGAAGACGCTTCCAAGCGTCACCAGAATCATGGAGAGCGCCGATCCCAGGCCGGGGTTGGATAGCTGGAAAAAACCGTCATAGATGGAATTGGCAATGAAGTCGGTGGTGCCGCCCCCCAGGATTTCCGGCATGGCGAAATCGGTCAGGGTCAGGGTGAAGACCACCACCGCCGATCCCACCAGTCCCGGTTTGGCCAGCGGAATGACCACGTGGCGAAAGGTTTTCACCCAGTTGGCGCCCAGGCTTTCCGAGGCCAGTTCGATTTCCTCGCCGATAGCCGTGATGGCCGGGGCGATGAGCAGCACGGCGAAGGGCAGCATGTACTGGACCAGTCCCAGCACCACCGCCGGGTAGTTGTAGATCAGCTTGATCGGCGGCAGGCCCAGGGAAGCCAGCAGGGTGTTGAGCAGGCCCTCCTTGCCCAGGATAATCAGCCACCCGTAGGCCCGCACCACCTGTCCGATGAAGAAAGGCAGAAAAAGGCTGATGAGCAGAAACTTGCGGGTGCCCGACGACCGCGCGCGCACCATAACGTAGGCGTATGGGAAAGCCAGCACCGTGGTGATGGCGGTGACGATAAACGAGGCCCCCAGACTGCGCAGCACCACGGTGCGATACGTCGCGCTTTTCAGGGCGACATGATAGTTGACCAGGCTGAACGCATCCTTGAGCCGGTAAGTGGCCAGATCCAGTTCGTGCAGGCTGTAGTCGAAGATGTAGACCAGCCCGATGACCAGCACGAACACCAGCAGCAGCGCCGGTAACAGCAGCAGGTATCCGGTGAGCGGGGACCAGCGCCGCGGCCACAGCGCCGCCACGTTCTCGGCGTGGTCCAGGATGCGCCAGGAAAGCGGATATTTGAATGCCGGTTTATCGGAAGACATGGCGATCGGACGCGGGCACCCGGCAGGATCCGCCCGCCGGGTGCCCGGCGCGGTTATCCCTGGAAGATCTCGTTGAACTTGGCGAACCACTTGGGCTGATTTTCCACCAGCACCTTGGACGGAATGCGCAACAGGTTCTTGAAATCCTCGGGTCGGGTCGGGTAAGCCACGTCGCCCACCAGGTCCGGCGGCGGCTTGATGCCCGGATAGACCGGCGGCAGGCCCAGCATGGAGCACCATTTCTGCTGGGCTTCCTTGGTCAGGGCGTGGTTGACGAACTGCTTGGCCCAGTATTCCTCATTGGGCGGCAGGCCCTTGGGCACCCACAGGCCGTCGGTATCGACCTTGCAGCCCTCCTTGGGAACGGTCCAGGATACCTTGATGCCTTTTTGCTTGGCGGCGCGGGCGTTGACGCTGATGGTGCAGGCCACGTCGATTTCGCCGTTCTGGAACCAGTTGGTAAAGTCGGCGTCCTCACCCAGCAACGGCTTGTTCTTCTTCAACTTGCGGTAGAACTGCCAGGCCGGCTCCATGTTGTTCGGGATGTCCTTGCGCGTGCCGCCGCCCACGAGCACCGCCACCGGGGTGAAGCCGATGCCGTCGTCGTAGAGCGCGATGCGGCCCTTGAATTTGGGGTCGATGAGCACGTTCCAGGATTTGGGCGGACCATCGGGGAAAGCCTCGGGGCGGTAGGCGCAGACGTAGACATAGGCGTAGGTGTTGACCAGCGGGTAGCCCTTGAGGCCGATGGGTTTGGCCAGCGGGAGCAGCCCCTTGAGATTGGAGAGGTCACTGAGGTCGACCGTCACGCCGCGCAGGGCGGAAATGGTGGCGTTGGTGGTCGTGTCCCAGTTGACGTGGATAGGCGGAACGCGCCCCTGGTCCACGGCCGCCCAGATCTTGGGCTTGATCTCGTTGTCTTCGGTGAAATCCAGGCGCACCTTGATGCCGGTGGCGGCGGTAAATCCGTCGGCCACGCCGGCTTTCAGGGCTTCTCCCCAGGCGCCGCCCCAGGCCCGTACAATGATTTCCTTGGGCTTTTTGGGGGTGGAGGCAAAGACCAGTCCGGGAGCGATGAGGGCGCCGCCCACCATCGCCGCCGAACCGGTCAGGAATTGGCGCCGACTGAGTTTCTGGCCGGAATTTTGCTTTCTGGTCATGAATTTCTCCTTTCCGTTGGACAAGGGGTTTAAAGATGACGGCTTTCCGAGTCCTCGTACACCAGCAGGTCCCGGGAGTTCCAGCCGATTTGGATCGTATCGTTTTTCCGGTAGCGCTTGCGGTCGGCAGGGTCATGATCAAAGGCAAAAATCAGGGCATCGCCCAGCTCCGGGCAGCGTACCTGATAGACCATGCGGTCCCCCTCGAATATCTGCTGGACGACCACGGCTTGCAGGGCATTGTCGAAATGCCCGGTGGGGTCATCCGGGCCCAGAATCCGCACCTGTTCGGCACGAATCGCACTTTCCACGGGCCTACCGGCCGACAGGCCGTCGGCCGCTGTTCGGCCGTGCAGCTCTCCGGCGCCGACGCGTACGGTCACATCCGGCCCCTGGATGCGGACCAGGGTGCCCCGCAACAGGGACGTCAGCCCGATGAAGCTGGCCACGAAGCGGTTGGACGGCTGGCGATAGAGCCGAACGGGGTCGTCGGCCTGCTGGATGACGCCGTCGGACATGACGATGATTTCGTCGGACATGACCAGGGCCTCGCGCTGGTCGTGGGTGACGTTGATGGTGGTGACCGCCAATTCCTGCTGAATGCGCCGGAACTCCAGCTGCATCTCCTCGCGCAACTTTTTGTCCAGGGCCGACAATGGTTCGTCCAGCAGCAGCAGGTCGGGGCTGAAAGACAGGGCCCGGGCGATGGCCACGCGCTGCTGCTGGCCGCCGGACAGTTCATGGATGCGCCGGTCCCCCATCCCCGCGAGCTGGACGATATTCAGATAGCGGTCCACCAGGTCCGGTATGCTGGCCGGATCGAAGCGCCGCATTTTCAGGGGGTAGGCAATATTTTCGGCCGCCGTCATGTGGGGAAACAGGGCCAGTTTTTGAAAAACCATGCCGATGGAGCGCCGGTGCGGCGGCACCGAGGACACGGCCTGCCCCTGGATGAAGATTTCGCCGCTGGTGGGGGCGTCGAAACCGGCGATCATGCGCAGCAGGGTGGTCTTGCCGCAGCCGCTGGGGCCCAGAATAGTGAGAACCGCCCCCTTGGGCAGCGTAAAGCTGACATCTTTTACGGCCTGCACAGGCCCGAATTGCTTGCTGACATTGCGAAGTTCGACGACTGGAGACGATGGCGACACTGTTTCGTTATTTCCCGGATCGGTTGAAGAGGTTCAGGACATCAGCTTTTTGCGCAAAGCAGAAACGGCCAGGGCGTGGCCGTCGAACCCCTCGTAAACGGCCAGCCGGTGCGCGTTCTCGGCCAGTTGATCGTAGGCGCCGGCGGTAACATACCCGATGCCCGTGGTTTTGAGGAAGTCGTGCACACACAACGGCGAGTGCGTGCGTGCGGCGCCCGAAGTCGGCAGCACGGCATTGGGCCCCAGCAGATAGTTGCCCAGCGTCAGCGGCGTGTGCCGGCCCAGCAGGATTTCGCCGGCGTGCTGGACGGCGCCAAGATGCTGGAAAGGCTCATCACTGTGGATCATGAGGTGTTCGGGGGCGTAATCGTTGATGAACGCGATCGCCTCCTGCGTGTCCGCCGCCAGCACGATGCCGCCCCGGGGGCCGCACAGCACGGTCTGCGAAAAGGTGCGCCGGGTCTCCCCAAGGGATTCCCAGTAGGACGGAATGGCTTCCCGCGCCTGCTCCGCAATGCGCCTGCTGGGGGTTACCAGAAAAGCCGAGGAGTCCGGCCCGTGTTCGGATTCGATGATCAGGTCCAGGGCGGCCAGGCGGCCGTCGGCCGAGTCGTCGGCGAAAATGATGGACTCGCTGGGGCCGGCCGGAGTGCCGGGATCGATCTTGTCGGCCAGCAGCCGCTTGGCGGCCACCACCCAGGGACTGCCGGGTCCTACGATCTTATCGGCCCTGGGGATCGTCTCTGTGCCGTATGCCGCGGCCGCCACCGCCTGGGCGCCGCCGCACTTGTAGACCTCCTCGACACCGGCATGGCGGGCTGCCACCAGGGTGGCGTCATCCACGCGGCCGTCGGGCCCCGGCGGGGTGAGCACGTACACCCGCGGTACGCCGGCCACCACCGCCGGGATGGTGGTCATCAGCACCACGCTGGGAAAGGCGCCCTTGCCGCGCGGCACGTAGCAGGCCACCGACGGGATGGGGGTCACCTTTTCGCCGCAGAACACGCCCGGGCGGGTTTCGTTGAGCCGCATGGGTTCGGGCATCTGGCCGCGGTGGAACCGGCGGATGCTTTCGGCCGCAAAAGCGATGGCCTCCAGCAGTTCGGGCGCCAGGGCCGCTGAAGCTGCTTCGAAATCTGCGGGGTGTGCGCGGATGCTGTCGGCCGTAATGGCCGCCTTGTCCAGATCACGGGCGAAGCGTACCAGTGCCCGGTCTCCCTCATCTCTGACCGCTTTTACGATGGAAGTGACCGGCTCCAGGTAGCGATCCAGGTCGCTCTCGGTCCGCCGCAGCAGTTCGGTTTTTTCGTCTTGCGAAAGTCGGGTCAAATCGTGGAGTCGAACCTCAAAAGTCATCTTCGCCCCTGCAAGTTTTTGTGTGGATCCATGCGTCCGTGTTTTCGGGTTGTCCTTTAGTAAGGGGATTTCGTGTTCACGTCAAGGCGCGATTCATTCAAATCTTCCGGACCACTTTCCGAAAGCGGCTGATGGTCTTGACCAGCAACACCGAGCACTCGGCCCTGCGCGAAACGCGGAAGGGCAGCGAGGACTCCAGATCCCTCATGCGGTCCAGGCCCATGACCAGCACATCGAAGTCCGCCGACATCCGCACGATGTCCTCCTCGTGATTTTCGCTGACCTCCAGCCGCACCTCGTAGAGCGCGGTTGTTTTCAAGTTGAATAGACTCGACACGATGAGGCGATCGATTCTGGCCTTCTGTCTTTCGGAATAGCCGGGCGGCAGAAAACCGAATATGACGATTCGGGCCCCCCGCCTCTCGGCAATCGCCGTGGCACACATCAGCATCAGGTTCAGGTGCCGGAAATGGGGCAGGTAGAGGCCGATCTTTTCAATTGCCAGATGTGCCTGTTCCGGCGCGATCTTCAGGTTGAGGACCACGACGTCCGTCAGGGAGGATTTTAGCGTTTTTTCCAGGATTTCCGATTTGCCGTTATCCCGGCTCTGGGGAAAGCCCATCACGATCAGGTCGCATTTTTCCTCTTCGGCCACGTGGATGATGCCCTGGCTGACGTTGCGGGAGGCCCTGAGGATCGGCTTTATGTGGATGTCTTCCGCTGCGGCCAGCTCGATGCTTCTTTCGATGATCGCCAGGGTTTCCCCTGCGTTGGAGAGGGCCTCGTAAAAGTCGGTTCCCTCCGGGACGTTTTTAACGGCCACCACCACAATTTCGCCGCCCATTTTGGCCAGCAGGATTCGGGAAAACGCGAGCAGCGCCTTCTGGGTCTGCGGGTTGGCCATGGGGACCAGGATCTTGTTTCGCGAAAAAATGGAAAAGCGTCGCTTTCCCTCTTCCAGCACGATGGTCAGCCCCTCCCTGCCGGTCTTTTCCCGCTTGCGTGAGTAGAAAATGTAGACGGCTGCTCCGGCGACGGCCAGCTGCTGTCCGAATGCCAACGAGACCACACCGAGGGTCATCAGCAGGCAGAAGTTGATCAGGAGCGTTATCTCGGGAAGGTACAGTTTCCAGAGCGCATTGGGCTTGCTGGCCGGATGCTCCTTGTAGATCTTGCGCAGGGCCAGGGAAACCGGCAGCATCGAAGCCAGCAGGCTGAAGTTGGCCGCTTTGGCGATAAACTCCAGGTCGAAGAACAGCAGGATGAGGCTGACCAGCCCGCTGCCCACCAGCAGAGCCACTGTGGGCTGCCGGGTTTTTTCATCCAGTTTTCCCAGGTAGTCCGGAAAGAAGTGATCCCTTCCCATGGCATAGGTCTGGCGGCTCTGGGAGACCAGGGTGCTGCTGAGCGCGCCCAGCGAAGCCAGGATGCCGCCCAGTGAAATGATGAGCCAGCCCTTGCCGCCGAAGCTCTTGTTGGCCACCAGTACAAGCGGCGCATTGCTTTTGGCCAGCTCTTGCCAGGGGACCGACATAACGGCCGCCACCGCCACCAGCACGTAGATGGCCAAACTGATGGCCAGCGAGAGCATCATGGCTCTGGGAATGGTTTTCTCGGGGTCGATGATTTCTTCGGCGTTGTTGGCGATCAGCTGATAACCGAAAAAGGAGATGTAGATCAGGGAAATGGCGGCCACGGTTCCGCTGAGGCCGTGCGGGAAGACCGGTCTGGCGAGTTCCGGCCTCAGGTCGAAAAACGAGACGATGATCAGCAGCAACAGGATGCCGACGTTTCCCCAGACGATCCATCCCTGCAGGTTGAAACGGTGTCGCCCGGAAAACCTTGCGCTCAGCAGGGCGATGAGCATGGTGACGACGATGGCCACGGCCCGCGGCACATAGGCCGGATAATGGGATCCGCTCAGGGAAAGGGTGTATTCGGCAAAACCGATGGCGTACAGTCCGCTGGCGAAAAGACTGCCCAGTGCCAGGAACCATCCGGTGGCGAAGCCGCCGACGCTGCCGAGTACGTCGTAGGCGTACCGGTAGCCGCCGCCCGATCGGGGGATGATACGGCTCAGCTCGGCATACATCAAGGTGGTGGCGAAGGCCAGCACGCCGCAGAGCAGGTACGAGTAGATGACCGACGGTCCGGCCACCCTGGCCGCCGCGCCGATCAGAACGTAGATGCCCGCGCCCATCAGTGCGCCGACGCCGATGGTGGTGGCGCCGAAAAGGCCGATGGTGCGCTTGAACGCGACTCGCCTGATTTTCCTCTCGAGGAGAGCCTGAATTTCGTTTCTCATGTAGCGATTCCCATTGCGCGGCGGCATCGCCGTGAGCGATGTTCGCCGTTTATCGGCGAGGTGGCATGCAACGCCCTGCCCGTACCTCAATCCCCTGAAACGCGTCCGCTTATTTTCGGTACAGCGGTTCGATGCGTTGTCCCACCCGCCGGATGTTTTCGGCGACCACTTTCACGATGCCGTCCATGGAGACGTCGGTGGAGCCGGCGATGTGCGGCGTGGCCATCACGTTGTAGCGGAAGATGGGATCCTGGGGATCGGGTGGTTCTTCCCAGAATACGTCCAGTCCGGCACCCGCGATCGAGCCGGAGGCCAGGGCTTCTTGCAGGGCGTCACGGTCAACCAGGCCGCCCCGCGAGAGGTTGACCAAATACGCATCGCGGCGCATGATGGAAAATGCGTGCCGGTCGATAATATGACGGCTTTCTTCCGTTACGGGCAGGCACAGCACGACAAAATCGGACCGAGAAAGAAGCGCATCGAGATCACCCGGGCCGCCGGACCAGTCCAGCCCCAGTTCTTTGCGGGCGTCCTGCGGGCGGTGGCGCTTGATTCCCATGAGGCGCACCCCGAAAGGCTTCAGCCGCTTTGCCAATGCTCGGCCGATGCCGCCCAGGCCGATAAGACCCACCGTACGCCCGTACAACGCCCGGCCCTGGGGCTGCCCCATGCGCTGCGCGGCCAGGCTGCGCGCCATTTCCCGCACGTTGCGGGAAAGGCCGATGATCATATAGACACCCAACTCGGCCACCGAGTCGGCGTTGCCGGAAATGTCGGTGGGCACATTGGCGACGGCGATGCCGCGCTGGCGCGCCGCTGCCACGTCCACCATCTCAAGCCCCGAGCCGCACTGCTGGATGAGACGCAGCCGGTCTGCGCTTTCCAGCAGTTCTCGGGTCACCGGGCTCATGGTGGGAATCAGCACGTCGAATCCCTGCAGCGATTCAATGGCAAAGCCGCCGGTGGCCTCGAAACGGTGCTCGGGAAGCCGGTCACGGACGATGCCCAAAAACCCGCCCCACGCCTTTTCCGGGGCGGCAAACAGAATTTTCATGAAAGCACCTCGAATTTTTCTGAAGAAAGGCGTGCCGACAGCTGCCGGCGGCTCTTTCCGCACAGGTTGACTGCCCCTTTCATTTGGCAGTTCGGGCGCCGGAATTCAACCGTTTTGTGCCTTTTCCAGAAAGGACCGGAAAGGCGAAATCGATCGGGACGGGGATCGAAGAAACGGGAGGGTATCGCGGTTCGGCGACGCGCAAGAGGCATCAGGGCTCATGCCGGGGAGCCCGCTGTCGTCTGCAGTGCCGATTTTGCCGCCTCCATGGCACCGCCCTCCGGAAGTGCTCACCGCTTGCGGTGTGTTCTTTTGGCCATTTTCAGGAGCGCATCCACCATTTCCTTGAGCGAGGTGGTCTCGGTCCACGCTGAAAGCGCCGTTTTTTTATTCAGTATCGCGTGTTGACAGGCGTACCTTAACTACCATTGTCCGGGGACGACCAGCGCAGGGGAGCGGTTCTTGTAAGGCCGCACAGTGGGTTGATCCTTTGGGTCGGGCGTGTTAGCTTTTTCGGGAAAGCGGCTTCCGAAACGGAAGAACGACTGCCTTCCATCGGGGGAGACGAACGCATGGCGGGTCGACAACGAGCGCTGCGGGAACTGGCCAACATGCTGGCCTATGTGCTGGGAAGGCGCCCGGACGAGTTCGGGCTGGTGCCGGACCCGGAGGGGTACGTGCGCATCAAGGATTTGCTCAAGGCGCTCTGGGAGGAGCCGGGCTGGAAGCACATACGCCGGGCCGCCATCGATGAACTGGTTCTCAGTCTGCCGGATGCCCCCGTGGAGATCATCGAAAACCGTATCCGGGCGGTGGACCGTGGGCACTTGCGGACGCCCGAGGCGGTCAGGAACCTGCCCAAACTGCTCTACATCTGCGTGCGCCGGAGAGCCCACCCGGTGGTCGTCAGCAAGGGGATGAGAACCACCGAAGGAGGCTGGCTGGTGCTGTCCGACGACCGTGAGATGGCGCAGCGCCTGGGCAAACGCAGCGACGCTTCACCGGTGCTGCTGACCGTGCACACGGGCAGCCGTGCGGCCCGCAGCGTGATTTTCTTCCAAGCCGGCGAAAACCTTTACCTGGCCAAATCCCTGCCGCCGGAGTGCCTCAGCGGTCCGCCCCTTCCCAAAGAAAAAAAGACCGAACCCAAAGGTCCGGCCAAACCCCTGGCACCCAAAGAACCGGGCAGCTTTTACCTGGATCCGACACGCTCCCGCCGGGGCGGCCGCCCGCAGCCAGACCCCGATGGCGGGTCGCGCGGCAAGGGCCGCAGGAAGGGCCGCAAGCCGCGGCGCGAGCGTCCGCCCTGGCGCTCCTGAAAACCCCGCGCCGGAGAATGGAGGCTGCAAAGATTGTTTGCAGTTTTTCTTGGCGACCGCATAGCTTCTTGACGCCTGGGCGCTGTTCCGACCTTTTTCCTTTCTTGCCGGATTTTTTTGCCGTCTTTCAGTAGGACGCCAGGCGCTGTCAGCCGCAGGTTGGCCCAGTGGTGCGGTGGAAACCGAGCCGCTGAGACAAAAGGAAGGAAAACCGGAATGCATTTTGCAAAAAGGCCGGTGTGGGAGGGCCGCCGCCGGCCGCTTGCCGTCAAAGGCGGCGCCTTCCCACCGGTCTTAGAATTGCTGACAGCACTTGAGGAGAAAGGAGCAGCGAGATGGCGGAAGAGACGTATATCGTACTGCAGCGGGTCAATCCGGTGGTGCCTGAAGCCGGTGCTTTGGGAACACGCATGGGCACGTTCGGTCCAGACACCGAGTCCTTCACCCTCCACGAGGCGGCCCTCAC
>Ga0256835_1000307_pt1 | contig 38563 bp, 36 predicted proteins | sample PIR30metaG_FD_185972 | JGI IMG/M metagenome (GOLD analysis project Ga0256835, IMG submission 185972) | Hydrothermal vent microbial communities from East Pacific Rise, Pacific Ocean - PIR-30 | ecosystem: Environmental > Aquatic > Marine > Hydrothermal vents | place: Pacific Ocean: East Pacific...
GCGGAGACGACTTTCTCGTTACTTACTTTCTCGGGGGGAGTTTCCCCGAATAGACCCAGCTGGGGATTGTCTTCATAGGCAATGTCGCGCCACGACTCATCGCCCCAGAAACTTGTCATCCTGCGAATGCCAGAAGGCCTGACATGTTCTGGGTTGCGCCACAGTGCGTTCCGGTTCATGTCCATGATCGGAAAGTTGAGGAAAATTTCGATGGACCTCATCTTGCCTGCGGTTTCAATGACCTCCCAGTTCAGGTGCAGTCCGTAAGGATCCAGGAGGCACAGCGCTCTCCGGTAGTCCTCATAGCGCACATGTGGAAACACATCGCGAAGAAGCACATCGTTACAGTCACCGTGAAGGATATGAACCCCGGTGCGCTCCCGCACCTCCGGAAAGTTCCTGAGCTGATCGACCTTATCGCCATCGAGATCGACGAGGAAGTACTCGTCGAACGGTGGATCGACATTGAGGGCGTGGAGAGGGCTTCCGGGAACGAACCTGTGAGTGTCACGAGTCCAATGGACGCCTGTCCCTGCGAACCCGTCGATATACACATGGGAGAGCGGCCTCTGCCTCGCCAGAATCCTTGAATACGCACTGGCGTATTTCTTCACGATCTCCAACTTGATCTCGGACCAGTACCCGATTTCGTCGAAGATGAGGTCGCGACCATCCCACCCCGAGACATGATCCATCGCCCTACCTCACATCGTCCGCCGAGATCACCACGGCGAAATCCACGTCGAGGTGACGGAAATGAACCATCCCACACCGGATCTTGGCGGCTTCCTCCGGTCTGAGCTTGTCGAGGTTGGTCGTTCCCTTGGTTTCCCGAACCAGGTATACCGTCTCGTCCCGGTCCAGGACAATGGCCCAGTCGGGGTTGTAGTCGCCCACGGGTGTCGGCACCTTGAACCACGCTGGAAGTTTCACGAAGAGCCGAATGTCATGCCGGAGATCGAGCGCCTCGGCGAACCGGCGTTCCGTATCGGACTCGTACTCGATCGCCTCGTATACCGATTTTGCCACGTTCACCAGACGCTGCTCGTACGACTCGAACGACGGCTCGAGCTCATCGAGGGCGTACTCGCCCCCGGGCCCATCGATCCGTTCGTACTTGATCCCCCGGACCATCAATTCGTGGAGCACACCGCGGACGGCCGCAATGGCTCGATCGAGGAACTGTTGCGGGTTGACCAGCACATCCCCGAGGCGTCCGCTCTGTTGCAGGATCGCCGCCAGCGTCGTTCGCGTGAGATTGGTCTGGCGTTGCAGGTAGGCAAGAATGTCCGGCAACGGCTGTGATCCCCACTCCGGCGCGGCATCTGCAACGGCCGTCACCGTGGTGGACAGGCCCTGGGCATCGAACCCGAGTCGCGCAGTCCGAGTGACGATCTTCGGAGCTTCTATGGCAGGCATGTCGCGGATCGCCTGCGCAGCGCGGTCTATGAGATCCTCGGTCGAGTACTCCACCGCGTACCGGGTCCTGTGCTTGATCCGATCCCACAGTGCCCTGAAATCATCGTTCAGCTCCTTGCGCCTGACCGTCCGGCGCTCGCGCTTGTTCTTGACTCGCCCCTCGAAGGATTCTCCACAGTCCTTCTCGATCTCATTCTGGAGCTTCCGCGCGAAGTCCTCGTAGCTCTCGTTGGCGACCACGGTCAGCCGATTGAGCTGCTCGTCATGGCAGCGCTCGCCGTTCGCCATCACTGGCAGGCGCAGACCACGTCCGATTTCCTGGCGCTTCTTGACCTCCGACTTGGTTTCGTTGAGGGTGCAGATCTGGAAGACGTTGGGGTTGTCCCAACCCTCACGGAGCGCGGAGTGGCTGAAGATGAATCGCAGCGGCTCCTCCGGCGACAGCAGCCGTTCCTTGTCCCGCATGATCAGCACGTAGGCCTCGTCGTCCGCCTTCGTGTTGCCGCGCGTGTCCTTCGCGTGGCCCTTCTTGTCCTTGGCGAAGTAGCCGTTGTGGACCTGGTCCACCGGGGGCAGAATCAAGTCTCGATACACCGGGTCAGCAGCGAGCTGCTCGTACTCCTCGACGAACCACTTCCGGATCTTCCCGTCCTCCGGGACGTAGTTGGCCACCCGGTCGATGAAGAACAGCGACAGGACCTTCATCCGCTGCTCCTCGGGGAGCCGACGGATGGCGAGCTCCTTGTCCAGGTGCTCCTTGATGGTCTGGCGGATCTGCACGCGCATCACGTCGTCGGTGTGCGTCCCGAGTGACTGCCCCTGGTAGACGCGCTGCCCGTTGGTGAAGGCGACGTAGCCGTGCGCCGCGTTGATCTCGCTGACGATGTAACCCCGGTAGGTCGCCCGCTCCTTGCTCACGTCGAAGAGGTCCGTGCCGTTCTTGTGGATGGTGACTGTCTTGCGCTTCGGCCCGCCCTTGCCCAGCACATCGATCTTGAGTTTGGCGACGGGTCCGGACGATCGCGCCTCGATGGAGAGCACCTCGATGTACGGCCTGTTGAAGCCCTCCTCATCGAGCACCGAATCCACCTCGATGTGCTTGACGAGCTTCATGTCGTAGGCCGCCACAGGGCCCAGGCGGTAGAGGAGGTTGTAGACGTTGCGGTGGGTCGCGGAGTAGCGCAGCGTGCAGAGCGGGTTCAGGCTGGCGATTGCCGTCTTCGCCTTGTCGCTCTCCATGTTCTGCGGCTCGTCCACGATGACGACGGGGTAGGTGGCCTGGATGAACTCGATGGGCTTGCGGCCCGACAGGCGGTCCTGCTCCTGGTTCAGGACATTCGTGTCCTTGTTGAAGGCGTCGATGTTGATGATCAGCACCTGGATCTGGTTGCTGGAGGCGAACTGGCGCAGCTTCGACACCTGCCTGGAATCGTAGACCCAGGCGTCCACCGGCACCTTGCCGTAGAGCGTCTCGAAGTGCTCCCGCGTGACCTCGATGTTCTTGAGCACGCCCTCGCGGATGGCCACGCTCGGCACGACGATGATGAACTTCGTGAAGCCGTACCGCTGGTTCAGCTCGTAGATGGTCCGCAGGTAGACGTAGGTCTTGCCCGTCCCGGTCTCCATCTCGATGGAGAAGTGCGGGATTCCCCCTCGTGGATCCTGGTCCCCGTGGAGACTCGGCGTTATGAGAAGCGCTGGCTCCGTGTCCTCGTCGTCCTTCCGAATGCCGTTGCGCTCCTGGACACGCCGGAGGTTCTCGGCGAGCGCCTCGACGCTCAGGACGAGCCGGTTGCCATAGCCGAGCTCGGAGAACAGGGCGCCGGGGGTGCCGATCTCGAACTCGCCCTGGGCCAGAGGCTGCCCCTCGAAGAGATCGATGACGGCGTCGATCGCGTCGCGCTGGTACTTGAGGTCGCTCTGAAACCTGAGCTTCATGGCGCCCCCTACACCGTCCGGAAGTGTTCGACGCCGTGCGACTTCATCTCCAGCACGGTGTTCGTCAGGAGCTGGTCGTTGCCGCGGAAGGCGTGGTCGAGGCAGATCACCATCTGTGGCTTCTTCGCGATCATTGCGCGGATACACTCGCGAGTGATCGGGTCCGCCAGGCAGATGAGGAGCCGGCCGCCCTCGATGGAGAACACCTCCTGGCCGCCGAGCTTAAGCTTCTCCACGGGGGCCGTGAGCGGGATGCCGGCCTTGAGCATCAGCTCGTACAGGACGGCCTCGGGCTTCGCGCCGGGGACCAGGTTGTCCGCGTAGAGCTCGAGCTGGCGGGCCAGCTCCTCCTCGGCGTCGGCGGCCGGATTCCAGATCTTGAAGTTGCTGGATGTCAGCTTGTAGGTGCGGAAACCGAGGTCGATGTCGTGGCTTCCGTTCAGGTCGAGCTTGCCGCCCTGCTCCTCCTTGATGGCTTCGGCGGCAGCCCGCAGCCGGGTCTTCGTAATCTCTGCGATCGTGGGATAGCCTTCGACCTCCGCCGGCTCGGGCAGCTGGACGAGAATGAACTTGCGGTCGCCGCCATCTTCGGCATTGAGCCGCAAGATCGCTTCGCCTGTGGTGCCTGATCCGGCAAAGAAGTCTAGGCACGTGTCGCCTGCATCCATCGACAACTTTACAATACGCTTCAAGAGCGACACCGGCTTCGGGTTCTCAAACGTGGCTCCGGTACCAGCCATCAGCGCGTTGAAGTGGGCCTTAGCCTGCCTATTCTGTTCAAGATCATCCCAGAGCGTCGGCCAGGGCACCTCGGGGGTTTCGGGAGCCACTTCGATGTAGTACGGAACCCAACCGTAGTCCCGCTTGATCCACTGTGTGAGACCCGCCGCTTCACGTTCCTCCCATGTATCCTTGCTCAGCACCCACCGACCTTCCCATCCCTCTGGAGCGACCGGGAAGACTGTCGTACCGTCAGGCGCCGTGAGCGGGTACCACAGGGTGGGCCTATCCTCTCGACGTGCATTCTTGCCGTTCTTTCTGAGCTGACGCCGTCTGGCGAGACGACCGTCATCAAGACGCAGTGGGTACGCATCAAGAATCTCAGGCTTCGACATCCGGTAGATGCGCCCATTCTCCGCGCTTCTGCAGTACGCGACGATGTAATCGTGGTATGAGCTGACTGGCCGCGATTCCTCGTTGCGACTCGGGCTGTCCATCTTCTTCCAGATGATGGTCGCGACGAAGTTCTCCGGCCCGAAGATCTCGTCCATGAGATGCCGCAGGTTGTGCACCTCGTGGTCATCAATCGACACGAAGATCACCCCATCCTCGCGCAGCAGGTTCCGGGCGAGGAAGAGCCGCGGGTACATCATGCTCAGCCACCTGGAGTGGTAGCGCCCCGAGGTCTCGGTGTTGCTCGAGAGCTTGAGCCCCTCGCCGTCCACCTGCCCGGAGTAGCGCAGGTAGTCCTTGAGCCCATCGCGGAAGTTGTCCGGGTAGATGAACTCCTTGCCGGTGTTGTACGGCGGATCGATGTAGATCATCTTGATCCTGCCGTGGTAGGCCTTCTGGAGGAGCTTGAGAACCTCGAGGTTGTCGCCCTCGATCATCAGGTTCTCGGTCGAGTCGAAGTCCACCGACTCCTCGCGCACGGGAGCCAGGGTTCCGACGCTCGGCACCTGGATCGCCCGGATCGCGTCGGCCTTGCCGGCCCAGGTCAAGCCGTAGCGCTCCGGACCCTCGTCGATCTCCTCCCCGAGAACGAGCTTCAGCTTCTCGAAGTCGACCTTGCCCTCGGCGAACACCTCGGGAAAGAGCTGACGCAAGCCATCCATGCGCTCGGCAACGATGTCTGCGGAGGTGAGGGGCATTCTCGTTTCGACGCGGGATACCTGTTTCTTCGTCATTTCTGCTCCCCTGCCCACTGGTACCGGATTTTCAGGCCGTTCAGGTGGCTGAACGGGATGATGCCGTCGTGCTGCAAGCGACCGACCAGGATCCCTGGGGCGATTCCAAGTCGTCGAGCAACCTCTCGAACCTGTTCCTCGGAAATGGCGCCGGGAACAAGATCCCCCAGAACGCGAGCGTCGGGAACGAGCGTCCTGTTGGCAAAGGCGTCGGCCTCCCGCTCCCTCTCCTCGTCCAGCCCCTGGATCCCCTTCCCCTCGATGAATCGCAGCTTCTTTCCGTGCCGGACCAGGTGTCCCAACTCGTGGAAGAAAGAGAACCAGAGGTGGTCGTTCGTCCTGTAGCGAAGGCTCAGTGCCAGGACGGCCCGGTCCGGGGCCGCCCACCAGGTCGCACCCGAGGCGGGACAGCCCCTGGGTGCGGGCACGAAGACCACCGCCACACCGCACCGTGCGCAGATCTCTCGCAGGCGGGGAATGAACGCCTCCGGATCGACCTCGTTCGTCAACCCCCGCAACGCTGGTATGGCACGAGACAGGGCCTCCCGATCGAAGGGCTCGAGGCGCAGCTCCTGCGCTTCCACCTCGGCCCGGCGCAGCCAGGCCGACACGGCGCCGCGTTTCCTGGCAATGGTATTCGAGGCTCGAAACGCAGGCACCAGGTTCTCGACCAGCTCAGACCACGCATCCACGCTGGCCACGCCGAAGAAGCGCAGCAACTCGATCACCTGTCGTGGCTTGTCGCGGGGATGCCGGCGAATCCACCCGAACGCGGCCATGTCGGCCAGCGGGAATTCCTTCAGCCAGTCCGTGTACCCGGCGGCCTCGTCGAGCATCTTCTTTCGAGCCAGGTCCTCGCGGTACTCCATCTCGCGCCGGAGCCAAAACCTGGCCGGCGCGCCCAGAACAGCCTCCAGCTTGAGGGCCGTCTCTGCCGTGATCGCCACCTTGCCCTTGATCAGCCCGTTGACGTGCTTCTTGCTGAAACCGGAGCGCTCGGCCAACTCGGCCTGGGTCATGCCGAGCTCCTCCAGTGCATCCGCGATGGTGTCTCCCGGTGGTGACACCCAGTCGCACTCGAACCGTGGTGTGTCAATCATGGTAGTCTCCGATGAAGACGATCCGGACCACTGTCACCCGATCCCATTCGATACTTCCATCAACCCCTCGGGGAACAGGATCGTTCGCCGCCTCCAGGACGAGTCGCTTTCCACCAGAGAGGTCGAGAGCGAGACAACCCGCGAGGTCACCCCGCAACGGATGGGGTCTTCCAACCCGGATCTCCTGCATGCATCCGGCTGCCGAGAGGTCCTTGAGGCGGGCGCGAAGCTTGCGAGCACACGGCGTACCCAGCTCGCGGTTCATTCTTCGCTCCTCCCTGCAAAGCCGCTCCAGCTTGTCATCCTTGAACAAAATATCCATCCGGGCAGCCTCATGTCAAGAAACTCATACACCTATCAGGTTCATCAAAAGGGGCCTCCTCTGGTTCGCCATCTTCGATGGGTGGGCGTGGTTCCTCGGATCGCTCTTCTGGCGGTCACCCATTGCCAAGTCTTCGAAACCGTGCCGGAACCCTTGCCAGGGTTGCGAGGTCAATATCGAGCAAAGCGTCCCCGGCGCAGGTGCGGCCACAGGAACGTGATCCCATGCGGGAAGCTTTGAATTTCCGAGCATGTGCTGCTTGAGCCAATAGGCGCCAATACGCACGGATTTCGGCGACATGCCGGGAACCCGGGGCAGTGTGTCCGGTTTCTCCACGCTCCCCATCATGCCACCTCCTGCGGCCCGGTACGGGCCGCACGCCGGAGGGAGGTGACGGGGATCGCTTCCGGAACGGGCCTCCGGGACCGGCTCGACGCTCGCCTCGGAGTCCATGGACGTGGGGGCGCACCGGCTCGTGCAGATCGACCGCCTGGCCGAGCGGTGGAACATGCCGGCGGCCGATGCCGTCCTCGCCAGCGTCAGCGCCTCGAGCGGCCACATCTACTACGCCTACGCCTCGGTTGTCCGGAACGACACGGGGGACGCCACCTTCGTCTTCGGCACCGCGCCGAACACGGGCCCGAACTGAGGGAGGGGAACCGGGGCAAGGCCGGGGGCCGGGGGCCGGGGAGTGTTTGGCACGGCCGGGCGGGTGGGCCGCGAGGCGCGAGAGGAGCTGGGGCGGCCCGTTCCGGCATGCTCCTGCGGCCCCATACGAAAACCGCCCCGGCAGGGGCGGTGGTGGTCGGGCCTGGCTCCGGAGGAGGGATTTGAACCCCCAACCTAGTGGTTAACAGCCACCCGCTCTACCATTGAGCTACTCCGGAGCATCGGTGGCAGGGGGTGATTGTACGGATTTGCGGGCGTCTGTCAACACCGGGGCTCACGCGTAGCGGCGCAGGAGGGCGCGGACGACGCCCTGGACGGTGACGGACGCGGCGGGGACGACGAGGGGCTCGAGGGCCGGGTTGGCGGGCTGGAGCCGGACCGCGCCGCCTGGGGCCGGGAAGAACCGCTTGAGGGTCGCCTCGCCGTCCACGAGGGCGACCACCATGTCGCCTTCGGCGGGGCGTTCGCGGCGTTCCACGACGATCAGATCGCCGTCGAAGACGCCGTCGCCGATCATGGAGTCGCCGCGGACGCGGAGCAGGAAGTGCGGACCGGGGCCGACGAGCGTCTCCGGGACGGCGACCTCCTCCCGGTCCTCCACCACCTCGATGGGGCTGCCCGCGGCCACCACGCCGAGCAGTGGAACGTACACGACGCCCGATCCAGCATCGGGCTCCACCAACTCAAGACCGCGCTTCTGGTGCCGGAGACGGCGCAGGAGCCCCTTGTCGATGAGCCGCTGGACGTGTTTCTGGGCGGTGGCCGTGCTGGAGTAGCCGAAGGCGTCCGCAATCTCCTGGAGCGTCGGGGCCACCCCCCGCGTCGCGAGGCTCTCCCGGACGAGGTCCAGGACCTGGCGCTGGCGCTCTGTCAGTGCGGGCACGGTGTTCCTCCCCGGGAAGGGTAGGAAGCGGAGGGCGCGAGGTCAAGCGAGACGCGGGAGGCCGGAGCCTCCCGCGGTGATCGTCGATGGTCGGGGCGAGTGGATTTGAACCACCGGCCTCACGGTCCCGAACCGTGCGCTCTGCCAGGCTGAGCTACGCCCCGCGACGGCGGAGTGTAGCCGAAAACGGTGGGGCTGGCAAGCGCCGTCAGAGGACGAGGGTCAGCAGGATCGCCAGGATGGCCGCCGGCGCGACCCAGGTAACGGTGAACTGCCACACCGGCGCGATCTTCCGGAACGCCGGGGAGGTCGAGGCGATCTCGTCGGAGGCGTTGCGGATCCCCCACACCCAGGCGACGAACAGGCAGAGGAGGAGCGACCCGACCGCCAGCGAAAGGTTGCCCCAGATGAAGTCCATGATCGACAGGAACCCGGTCTGGCCCAGGAAGGCGATGCGGTTCCACGGGGCGATCCCGGCGAAGTCCAGCGCCGACGGCAGGCCGACCAGGAACGTCACCGCCCCGATGGCGAGCACGGCGCGTCGCCGGCTCCAGCCCCGTTCGTCGACGAAGTAGGCGGTGATCACCTCGAGCAGGGAGACGGTGGAGGTCAGGGCCGCGACGCAGATCAGGAAGAAGAAGACGGCACCGACCACGCCGCCTCCGAACATGGCCCGGAACACCTCGGGGAGCACCCCGAAGATCAGCGCCGGCCCGGCGGCCGGGTCGTGGCCGAAGGCGAACACCGCGGGGAAGATCATGAACCCCGCGAGGATGGCGATGGCGGTGTCGAAGGTCACCACCCAGGCGCCGCTGGTGAGGATGTTCTGCCGCTTGGAGAGGTATGACCCGTAGGTCAGCATGGCGCCCATCCCCAGGGAGAGGGAGAAGAACGCCTGGGCCATGGCGTCGAGGATCGTGTCCAGGTGGATCTTGGAGAAGTCGACCTCGAGGAGCCAGCGCACGCCGGCGCCGGCGCCCGGAAGCATCAGGCCGCGGACGATGATGGCGGCCATGATCAGGAGGAGCATCGGCATCAGCACCTTGGCCCACCGCTCGATCCCCCGCTGCACGCCGCCGGCGACCACGAACACGGTCAACGCCAGGAAGACGAAGAAGTAGACGACGTCGCTCCCGAGCCCGGCCGAGGCGAGATCCGCCGTTGGGGAGAAGCCCGAGACGACGTACGACTCGCAGCACGCCAGGACCCGTCCGGCGATGACCGAGTAGTAGGAGAGGATGCCGAGACCGGTCAGCATGGCGAGGTAGCCCAGCGCCTTCCAGCGGGAGCCGGGCGCCACGGCCTCGATGGCCCCCACGGCGTTCTTCTGGGTGGCCCGCCCCAGGCTGATCTCCACGAGCATGACCGGCAGCCCGAGGCCGATGACGCACAGGAGGTAGACGAGGATGAAGGCGCCGCCGCCGTTCTTGCCAGCCATGTACGGGAACCGCCAGATGTTGCCGAGACCGACGGCCGATCCCGCGGCGGCGAGGATGAACCCCAGCTGAGAACTCCACTGTCCCCTGGACGGTTGCGGGACACTCACCGGACCTCCCCCTGCCGCCCGCTGACTCATCGGAAATGCCTGGGAGGAACGGGCGGCCCGTGCCGCAAGACTAACGGGGGCCGCGTTTTCTGTCAATCCGCACGCCGTCCGAGACCGTTGTACCGTGCGCCCCTCTTCGAGCCGACGAAATGGAACGCGGACTTCAGCCCGCACTGCTCCAGATCGAACGGCGACCCATGCGGGCTGAACCCGTACTCCCATCCGGGGTCGTTTCCAGAGATAAACAGTGTCACCTTCTCTTCGCCCCTCCGGTACCTGGTTTCCACGATAGGGAGTGTCCCTATCCCATCTACCAGCATCTCCCCTCGCCCGAAACGAAGCACCCCCGCCTGGTACCCCACTCACCCACCCGCCCAGGAACGAGCGAAGCGATGTTCCGGTTCGCGCCGCACAGGACCGAGCCCATCACGATTGGGACTGTCCCCGCAACGGAGCCCTCCGCCACCCAGCGATCGAGTGCCCCACGAGGAACGGGCCGGCGTGGGGGCGGGGCGGTCCGGCGACGGAGGCGAGGGCAAGCCCCGTGGGGGCGTGCCCGGACGGCGAACGCAGGCGGCTTGGCCCGAGAGGGTGGGCGGGAGGGGGAAGGGTAAGTCGTCGAGTACGCCGTCCGGGTGCGTCGCCACGGGGTGCAGCCCGAGCCGCAGGAGCCGGGGCGCACACGCCCCCACGGCCCCGGGGAGCCGCAGGCGACCCGGGGTGCGCCGCGAACGCGGGGGCCGGCCGCCGGTTCACCCCACGGCGAGATGGGCCACGGCCAACGGCGCTACGGCCTCCCGGCGGCGACCGGTTCACGCGCCGCCGGGGGTGGGGTACGATGGCGCGGTGAGCTACCAGGTTCTTGCACGCTCGTGGCGGCCTCAGCGGTTCGCCGACCTGATCGGCCAGGAGGCCGTGGTGCGGACGCTCCAGAATGCCATCACCTCCGGACGGCTCGGGCAGGCCTACCTGTTCTCCGGCCTTCGCGGCGTCGGGAAGACAACTGCTGCCAGGCTGCTGGCCAAGGCGGTGAACTGTGCCGAGGGCCCGACGCCGGAGCCGTGCGGGACGTGCGTCTCCTGCCGGGAGATCACCGACGGCGTCTCCCTGGACGTCACGGAGATCGACGCCGCCACGCGGACCGGCGTGAACGAGATCCGCGACCTGCAGGAGGTCGTTCGGTACCGGCCGACCCGGGACCGTTACCGCGTGGTCATCGTCGACGAGGTCCACATGCTCTCGGCGTCGGCGTTCAACGCGCTCCTCAAGTCGATCGAGGAGCCGCCCGAATACCTCCTGTGGATCTTTGCCACCACCGAGCGGCACAAGGTTCCCGCCACGGTGCTCTCCCGCTGCCAGGAGCTCGAGTTCCGGCCGGTCTCCACCGCTCTGATCGCCGAACGGCTGCTCGAGATTGCGGGGGAGGAGGGGTTCGAGCTCGCGCCCGAGGCCGCCGCCATGATCGCCCGTGCGTCCGGCGGCAGCGTCCGTGACGCCCTCTCCCTGACCGATCAGCTCCGGGCGTTCTCCGGCGATACGATCGGTCCCGACGCGGTGGCGGAGGTGCTCGGTGTCCCACGCCGCGAGCGGATCCTCGCCCTGATCTCGTCCATCGTCGAGGGAGACGCGGGAACACTCCTCTCGGCGCTCCGCGAAGAGCTCCGGGAGGGCCACGACCCCACGGTCCTCTGGGAAGCACTCGGACGGGAGCTGCGAACTCTGACCCTAACCGTTGCCGGCGCCGACCCTTCCTCGGAGCTCGATGGCGAGGCTGCGGCCCTCGCCGGACGCCTCTCCCTCGACGCATGGACGCGGGTCCTGGGCCTGTGGCTCGACCACGAGCCGGTGGTCCGGACGGCCGCCCACCGCGACCTTGCCCTGGAGGTGGCGGCGCTCCGCCTCTCCCGCTGGCCCACGGTCCGCCGGGTGGAGGCTCTCCTTCGGGAAGCAGGCGGGACCGGAGGAGCCGTAGGGGGTGACGGTTCCCGGAAGACCGGTCCGGCGGCTTCGTCCGCGGGAGGCGGCCGGACCGCTTCCCGTTCCGCCGGTCCCGCGGGTCCTGCGGAGGCGCTCGCCGATGCGCTCTGGAACAAGGGTCTTCGCCAGGCGGCCGGGGCTGCCAGAGAAGCCACCGTGGAGATCGCCGGGGGACTGGCCACCCTCAGTCTTCCCGCAGAACGTGCCCCGCTCGCCCGAATCCTCGAGCAGCGCCTGGACACGATCCGTGAAATCGCATCGGAACTCTGGCACGTCACCGGCGTTGACGTCGTGGTGGGAAGTGCTGGGACGGTGGAAGATTCCCTGGCCGATGAGGTGGCCCGGGATCCTGGCGTCGCGACCGCTCTCGAGGTGCTGGGCGGCAACATCGCCGCCGTGAAGCCCGATGGGAACGGGGAGGCGTCCGGATGGAACTGACCCCTCCCGCGGTCCGGGAGCTCCTCCAGCGGCTCGGTCGTCTTCCCGGAATCGGGCCCCGTGCCGCGCGGCGAATCGCCGAGCACCTCCTGACGGCCCCGGAATCAGAGGTCGAGGCACTTGCGGAAACCCTGGGACGCCTTCGCCAGCAGGTCCGGCTGTGCTCCCGCTGCTTCCTCCTGACGGAAACCGACCCCTGCGCCGTCTGCACGGACCCGGGCCGCGACCGTTCCACGATCCTCGTGGTGGAGGAACCCACCACGGCATGGTCGGTGGAGGCAACCGGCGAATACCGTGGGCTCTACCACGCTCTCCTTGGCCGGCTCTCCCCGCTCCACGGTATCGGCCCGGACGACCTGACCATCGAGCCACTGCTGGCCCGGATCGAGAACGGCGGTATGCGCGAGGTCATCCTGGCGATGGACCCCACCGTCGAAGGGGAGACCACGGCGCTGTACCTTGCCCGTCTTCTCAAGCCGAGGGGGGTGGCGGTCAGCCGGCCGGCGGCGGGTGTTCCGGTCGGAGGCGAGCTGGGGTCGGTAGACCGGGTGACGCTCTCCCAGGCGCTCCAGCTCCGCCGGGAGCTCTGAGCCGGTGGATGAATCGGGCCCGATCGCCTATGATGGTCCGATGAAGGTGATGGAAAGAACGACGGGACGACGAGCCGCAAGGAGGATCCGATGGGTTTGAAGAGGGTGACAGCTATCACGATGATCGTCCTCGCCGCGGGGCTGTTCGTGGCAACCGAGGCCACCGCCCAGGAGGCGGGGGGGTTGCGGTACACGATCACGGTGTCGAAGTTCGAGAACCGCGCCGGGTGGTACGGGGCGTGGGACATCGGCGACGCCTGGGGAACGGTCCTGACCGACATGCTCAACCAGTCGGGCAAGTTCATCGTGCTCGGCGAGAGCGACATGCGGGCCGAGGCAATGCAAGAACAGGACTTCGCCGCGTCGGGGCGGGTCGCCGGCGGGGCCAAGGCTCCGGTGACGGGTCAGATGACCCCGGCCCAGCTCCTGGTCAAGGGGGCCATCACCCACGTCCAGGGCGACACCGGTGGTGGACACGGTGGAATCCGGATCCACGGGTTCCGGATCGGAGGTGGCGGCAAGAAGGCCGAGATCAACGTGACGATCTACGTCGTGGACTCCACCACCGGTCAGGTCGTCGCCTCGACCAACGTCGTCGGCAAGGCCAAGAAGCGCGGTCTCTCCGTGGGATACGACACGGGTTCCTGGGGTGCTGCGTTCGGCGGCCACAAGAACGACAACATGGGACTCGCCGTGCAGGACGCCTGTGCCCAGGCCGTCGAGTTCCTCAAGCAGCAAATCGAGAACATCCCGTGGACCGGGAGCGTCGTCCTGGTCAGGAAGGGCAAGGTCTACGTCAACCGCGGCGCCCGTGAGGGTGTGCAGCCGGGAATGACCTTCATCGTGGGCAAGCGCGAGGTCATCCGCGATCCGGACACCGGCGAGGTGCTCGACGAGGACGTGGAGCAGATCGCGACGCTCAAGGTCGACAGGGTCAAGGAGAAACTCTCCATCTGTAGCGTGACGAGCGGCGACGCCGGCGCGATTCACAAGGGGATGGCGATCAGCCTCCCCTGAACGGGTGACGGAACGTCTCCAAGGGGATCCTTCCGGGGATCCCCTTTTCTTTCTTGTCGCTCCCGGATGGCGCTATACTCGTACGCAGCGGATCGTGGGGCCGTTGCAGGGAGGAGCGATGGGACATCGAGGAGCGATCGGTGGGTTCGTGATCGTGATGGTGCTCGTGGGAGCCGTGGCCCTCGCCGGAGCCCTACAGCCCGTCGACAACCCGTACCAGGGTGAGTTTCCGTTCACACTTGGGGAGGAGGTCACCGTCGGCGTCAGCATCGACGGGGTGGTCTGGAACAGCTTCACGGCGAATCCGCTGGGGGAGCTCCGTCCTGGCCGGGCGGTCAGGACGGTGCTCGAGATGGCGTTCGACAATGGAAACGCCGATGCCGTCCGGCTCCTTGTCGTCATCCTCTTCGAGGACGAGCGCGGCGAGAGCCTCGACCGGATCGAGCTCGACCCGATGACGCTCGCGGCGGGCCGGACTCGCCGGTTCCGCAAGAAGGTCAAGATCCAGTCCGACGTGCTCTCCACCGCCGCGAAGGTCTACCTGTTCTGCGAGGTCCGTCCACGCTGAGCGCCGCCGGCGGCCGCATCACCAGCCGGTCTTGCGGCCGATCAGGGCCAGGAACTCCTCCCGGACCTTGCGGTCCGAGAAACAGCCCCGCAGCGCCGAGGTCGTGGTCAGGGCGCCGGGCTTCTTGACCCCACGCATCTCCACGCACAGGTGCCGGGCCTCGATCACCACCATCACCCCCATCGGTGCGAGCTTCGTCCACAGGAAGCTCGCCACCTGCTCCGTCAGCCGTTCCTGGAGCTGGGGACGGCGCGCGTAGAACTCCACGATCCGCGCCAGCTTGGAAAGGCCGACGATGGTTCCCGCGGGAATGTACGCCACGTGAGCGTGCCCGTAGAACGGGATGAAGTGGTGGGCGCACATGGAGTAGAACGGGATCTCCCGCTCGATCACCATGTGGTGGTACCCCTCCTCGTTCGGGAAGGTCGTCACGGTCGGTTCCGACCCCTCGAACAGGCCGTGGAACAGCTCGAGATACATCCGCGCGATACGTTCGGGGGTTCCCTGGAAGTTCGGATCCTCGAGGTCGAGGTTGAGCTCCTGCATGATCGCCGCCATGTGTCCGGAGATCCGCGTCACGAGCCCCGCCTCGTCACCCCGAGCGATCAGGTTGCCGTCCCGCCGCTGGATCGCCTCGTCCGCCGATCCGCTCCCCGTCAGCTCGTCCATTGCCATGCCGCATCGCCTCCGGAACCACCATACCGCGGACCCGCCGCGCCCGCCACGGTCCCTGGTCGCCTGCCGGCTGCGGACCCTGGCCATCGCCCTCGAGGCAGCGGGCGCCCCCGTCGCCTTTCGCCCACGGTCCGGGCGATGGCTCCCGAACGGTCCGCCGGGGTGCTCGAGCTCCTCCACCGCACCTGCTCCCCGAACCGACGATCGCCGAACCCGAGGCGGTGGACCGGAGGCCTCTGCCGGTGCCAGTGACGATGGCCATGCCCGTGGCAATAACGCTGCCCTCTGGAGGTCATGAGATAAACAGTGTCCCTTTTTCTTTGATCAGCGACTCAGGGAAGCCTGGCGCTCGTTGCTGAGACACGCCATCGTCGACAGATTCCGCGGATCGAAAAGAGACTGTCCCCATTTGGTACCCCATTCACCCACCCGCCCAGGGACGAGCGGAGCGATGTTCCGGTTGGCGCTCCAAAGAACCAGGGCCGTCACGATCGGGACTGTCCCCTCAATCTGGCCGAGATCCTCGCCGAGAGGATGGCGCTCCACCTGGTACCCCACTCATCCGCCCGTCCAGGAACGAGCGGAGCGAGGTTCCGGCTCGCTTCCCAGAGAACCCCGACCCTCACGATTGGGAGTGTCCCCTCAACCTGGCCGAGATCCTCGCCGACGAGGATGGCGCTCCACCTGGTGCCCCACTCATCCGCCCACCCAGGGACGAGCGGAGCGACGTTCCGGCTGGCGCTCCAGAGAACCAGGCCCATCACGATCGGGACTGTCCCCACAGCGGAGCCCTCCGCCATCCAACGATCGAGCGCCCCACGAGGAACGGGCCGGCGTGGGGGCGGGGGCGGTCCGGGGACGGAGGGGAGGGCAAGCCCCGTGGAGGCGTGCCGGGGGCGGGAGCGCAGACCCCTTGGCCCGAGAGGGGGGCTGGGTGGGGGAAGGGTAAGGGGTCGAGCACTCGTCACCGGTGCGTCGCCACGGGGTGCAGCCCGAGCCGCAGGAGCCGGGGCGCACACGCCCCCACGGCCCCGGGGAGCGCAGCGACCCGGGGGAGCCGCGCACGCGGCGTCCGGCCTGCGACCGCCTCTCAACGAAGCGATGAGGGGCCGCGCGGATCGTGCCCCGGGGCCGTTCCCGCAAGGGCGCGAGGAGGAACTGACCTGGCGGTCGTGACGACGAAGCGTCCGCGGCGGGGGCGGTCCCGGGGTGCGAGACTCGCGGCCCCGTTCATTCAAAGTCGATGACCCGAAGCCCTCCAACGAAGCCCAGGCGGCCGGCAGCGACGCCGGAGGCGGCGCCAGCGCATCGCACGGGCGGCCCGGGGGGAGCTCGCTCCCACCGGGGCGCACGGGCGAAGCACTCAGCCCGCGCGAAGCGCGGGGGCCGGCCGCCGGTTCACTTAAAAAAAGACTGTCCCCTTCTCGAAGAAGAGGAGTATCCCTTCCTTTCTCTGTCCCCTTCTCGTTCCGTGGCACAATGGGCGCAGGTTCTCGGGAAAGGAGACCGGCATGAAAAAGATCGTGCTGCTCGTCGTCGTCATCGCCATCGGGCTCCTCGCCTACAACTACCTCACCACGGGTGAGCTCCGCCTGCTGCCCGCGGCGTCCTCGCCCCAGGCGAAGGAGCTGGCCAGCCTCGAACGAGAGCTCCAGCGGACGGTCCTCGACTACCGGACGGCCGCCAAGGGCGCCGCGGTCTCCGGCGTGGACCTCACGGCCGAGGCCGTCGCGGCACGCCGGAGCGCGAAGTCGATCGAGAAGCGGCTCGCCGAGCTCCGCACGTCGCTCGACTCCGACCGCGACCGCGCACGGGCGGACCGCCTGATGGAGAAGGTGAAGGCGTTTCTCGCCTCGCTCGAATGACGCTCCGCACCGGAGCGGGGCTGCTATCCTCCACCCGTGGTCCGGGCGGTCCTGTTCGATTTCGACTACACCCTCGGTGAATCCGAGGAGGGGATCGTGCTCTGCGCCAACCGGGCGCTGGCGGCCCTCGGGTTCCCGCCGGCTCCCCGCGAGGCGATCCGGCGGACCGTCGGACTGACGCTCGAGGCGATGTTCGAGAGGCTGACCGGCCTCGACGGGGAGTCCGCCGGCCGGTTCAGGGAGGCGTTCATCGCCTGCGCCGACGAGCACATGGGGCGCCACACGAACCTCTACCCCGGGGTTCCGGAGCTCCTCCGGACGCTCCATGGCCGGGGAGTCCCCGCCGGGATCGTGACCACCAAGCGCGGATACCGCGTCCGGGAGGTGCTCGCCCGCGAGACCCTCGAGCCGCTCGTGGCAACCATCGTGGGGATCGACGCTGTCCCGCGTCCCAAGCCGGCGCCGGACGGTCTGCGCCTGGCGCTCCGGCAGCTGGGTGTGGACCCGCCCGAGGCGCTCTACGTCGGCGACAGTGTTGTGGACGGCGAGGCCGCCCAGCGGGCCGGGGTCCCGTTCGCCGCCGTCCTGACCGGGGCGACGCCGCTGGCCGAGCTCGAGGCGTGGGGGCCGGTCGCCGTCCTCGACGACGTCACCGGCTTGGTGGCCCTTCTCGACCGCGAACCGCCGGCGTGACGGTCCGGTTCCCGGCGGAGGCCGGGACGGGTCAGCCGGGGCAGTGGGCCAGTGCCTCCCTCGCCTCGCGCCGGACGATGTACGCACGGTCCCAGTCGTTGGCCTCGTCCTCGCCAAGAATCCGGGCCAGTACCCTGCGGAGCCAGGCGCACATCTCGTCCTCGAGGTAGCCACGCTGCGCCATCTTCCCCAGGCTGCGCACGGCCTTGGCCCGGATGCCGGGGTTTGGATCGCCGAGGTTCCGGCGGAGAATCTCGATCATGCGGGCCAGGAGCTCCTCGTCGACCTTCTCCCGCGGGATCTTCTCCACCATCCGGCCGATGGCACGCGTCCCGCTGTCCCGGAGGTTGCGGTCGTCGGAGGACGCCGCGTCGAGGGCGACCTCAAGGGCGCGAACGACCTGGGAGGACCGGATGTGACCGAGCGCGTAGACGATGAACGCCTTCCGCCCCGTGTCGTCCGTCTCCGAGTACGCGGTCATCAGCGGATCGATGGCGTCCGCGCCGATCCTCCCGAGGGCGTTGGCGGCCGCGATCTGCGCCTTCAGGTCGCTGTCGTCCAGCTGTTCCAGCAGCACCGGGATCACGCACCGGCCGCAGCCCACCACGAGGGCCAGCGCCTCGTCGAGCATCGGCTTCAGCTCGGGGTTGTCCAGGGGATCGATGTAGAAGAAGGTCGTCAGCGGCCCGTACATGTGCCCGGCGTTCTCCGCCCCGACCTCGGCGATCTCGGCCTTGATCGCCTCGAGCCCCTCCCGGACCTTCTCCGGATCACCACTCGCCAGCAGCTCTTCCACCCTTCGTGCCGTGTCCATCCGTACCCCCCCGTGTCGTGAACTCTTTCCCAGGATACCCCGGTCCGAGGCGAACGGCCAGGTCTTTGGAGCCCCGAAGCCCCTGTGCCTGGGAGAGCATTCATGACTCCGTAATGTTCGGCGGCGTCAACCGTCACCCAGTCACGCGGTTGGGCCTTCATACACCACGGAACACCGCCGCACAGGAGCGCGACCACAATCTCCATCCCCCGTCGACTCGCGAGAATGCGGACTCCTTCGGCCCCGGTCCGAAGGGAGGGACGGCATGAGGAGCGGGGAATCACGGCATGGTACGCTTCGTTGCAGGAGTAAGCTCTCAACGTGAACTGGAACGACCGGACCACCTCGACCTCTCCGGGAGCACCCGTGTTCGTCCTTGATCGGGACCGGCTGATCGGCATGCTTCCCCGCCGGTTCTCCAAAGTCGCGCTCGTGGCCCGGGGAGGTCAAGGGGTTGTGTTCAAGGCTCTCTTGGACACGAAACCGGTCGCGATCAAGGTCGTTCCGGCGGACGGATCGGACGCCATCCGTCTGCGGCTCGAGCTCGAACGCCTCGGAGATCTCGACAATCCCTCTGTCGCCCACCCGGTTGAGGTTCTCGAATTGGACGGGTTCGTCGCCCTCGTCATGGAATGGATCGAGGGTGAAACGCTGGCGGAGCACCTCAAGAACCGGTGGATGGCGCACCCGGCCGCGGCCCCGCTCCCTGCCACCGACGCCATGGCCCTCGTCACCCGGATCCTGCATATCCTCGCGGATCTGCTTGAGCTGAATCCGCCAGTGATCCATTGCGACATCAAACCATCCAACGTGATCCTCCGAAACAGGCAGCCCAACGATCCGGTTCTCGTGGACTTCGGCGCGATCCGGGAGGTTCTGACCACCTCGCGGCACACGAGCACCATCCTTGGCACACCGGGCTACATCGCCCCCGAATACCTCCATGAACGAAGGATCTCCCCGAGGGCTGACGTCTATGCCGTGGGATCCCTCCTCGCGGAGCTGGTTTCCGGCCGCGGCCCGGACCTGGAAGCCGCCCTGGAAATCCTCCGGCCATACCCCGTCTGGCGCCGTTTCCTCCAGATTGCCCGCGCTTCCGAGCCGGGGAGCAGGTTCGCCGACGCGCGGGAGGCGCTACGCTTCCTCGAATCCCCCGTCACGCGCATCCGATGGAGCACGGCGCGCGTTCTCCGGAAGCTGTCGCTGGCTCGGGCTGCGGCCGCCGCCGCTGTGCTGGCGCTCGGACTCAGCCTCGCCGCGGTCCGGGTCACTGGTGTCGCGGGTGGTCCCGTGGTTCCCGTGGACGACCCCGCCAGTGGTCTGTCCAACGTCGCCTGGCTCTCCGGACGGACCTTCCTGGGTCTGGAACGGTGGCGCTGGTCTCCGGAGGATGGGAGCCCCGTGGGAAGCTGGGCTGCCGGCCGGGACACGGTGGCCGCTCTTTCACGACCCGGTTACCTCCACGTAGCCTCGGGACGCCGGAAACAGATCCGCGCCCTGCTCGACCGAACCTCCGGATCGCTGCTGTACGCGACCCAGACGCCCCCCGTCCGGTTCAGACCTCACTGGAGCAGGGCCGTCCCCCGGACCACCTTCGACGGCTACCTGCCATACTTCCGCCTGACCCGCTTCGCCGGGCGGTTCGGCGGCCGGGACGCCTACGTCCTCGCCCACTGCATCTGGTACCCGTCGGCGCTCCGGATCGAGGATCCGAGAGGCGGATCGGTCGACATCGTCCATCCAGGGAAGATCGTTGATGTCTGGCCCTGGACCGGTCCAGGCGGCCGGCCCGTGGTGCTCGCCCTGGCCATCAACAACATGTGGGGGCATCGCCCGGCGATCTTTGCCGTCCCTCCACCGAGCCATTCCGGCATTCTCCTCTCCGACGGGCTCTACGACCGCAGGGGGAAGGACCCGCTCGAGCCGCTCTTCTACACGTTCCTGCCCGGCACGGCGGTGGGAAACCTCCGGATCGTCACCGCATCCCGCGGGCGGATCGTGGCCGACGTCAACCGGCGGCGCCTCGTCCTCGACGGGTCCGGCCGGAGGGCGGGAACGGCGGTGGACCCGGCCGCGGCGTCCCGCCAGTTCCGGGAGGTCCAGGCCGGCCTCGCCGCCCGCGCGTCGGGCGACGAGGAGACGGCGGCCCTCCGGCTCGCGGAGGCGGAGTCCATTCCCGGGACCGACCCACTCTTCCGCTCCGGGATCGAGCTGGTGCTCGCCCGATGGGCGATCCTCGCCGGCGACGCTCCGGACGCCCGCACACACTGCGAACGCGCCCTGGCGATCGACCCCACCACCACCGACGCGGCGCTGTGGCTCGCCGTGCTCGATGCGCTCGCGGGCCGGCCGACGCCGTCCGACCTGCCCACCATGAACGAGGGCGTCGACTGGCAGGTCATGCTCGACCTCTCCCTGGCCAACGCCGCCGCGGGCGACCGGACGAGAGCCGACGCCATGGCTCGCTCGGCCGGCTCGTTCGCCGTCCTAGCCGGGACGTACCTCGAGACCTGCACTGACCCGGGAAGCGCCGGCGGCCGAACCGGTCTCGGATATCGGTGGTACTTCCTTCCTCACCTCCTCCGGGCCAGGGCACTCCTCTCCGAGGGCTCCGATCTCTCCCGTTCCCTCGACGAGCTCGAACTCGCCGGAGTCCTGGCGGAACCGTACGACGTCTTCTCACTCGAGGCGACCCGTGCGCTCCTCCTCCAGCAGCTCGGAAGGGGCGATGAGGTGGTGGAGCGCCCGGTCCGGGAGGAGCTCGAGACGCTCCGCCGACTCTCGGCGACCCGGCCCATGGCCCGTTTCGAGCTGGTCTGGGCGCTTGACCACGTGGCCCGACTCGCGTCGCTGCGCGGTCATTCCGGTGAGGCCCAGGCCCTCGCGCAGGAGGCGATCCGACGCGGCACGGGGCTGGTGCCCGCCGCCGTTCACGAGGCTCGGAAGCTGCTCGAAACCACGACCCCGTGACCCCGGTCCGAGGCGAACGGCCAGGCCCGCCGCAGTGGTGCCTTGACAATGATCAGGATTTTAGTATATTCGTGAATGGTTATTGAGTGAACCTCGATGACCGAGACCATACGGAGGCACGATCCATGGCCGTTTCGACCCTGACGATGGACAACATCAACGAGACGATCGAGAACAACGACATCGTCTTCATCGACTTCTGGGCGCCCTGGTGCGCACCCTGCCGTGCATTCAAGCCGATCTTCGAGAACTTCGCCGAGAAGCACCCCGAGATCACGTGCGTCGCCTGCAACACCGAGGAGCAGCAGGAGCTGGCCGCCATGTTCCAGATCCGCTCGATCCCGACCCTGATGATCTTCCGGGAACAGATCCTCGTGTTCGCGCAGCCCGGGCTCCTGCCCGAAGAGGCGCTCGAGGAGCTGCTCGGCAAGGTCAAGGAGCTGGACATGGACGCGGTCCGGGCGGAGATCGAGCAGCAGCAGAAGCAGGAAAAGACAGCCAACGCCTGAACGGGCGTCACGGCGCCCAACCCCGCCGGACGGTCGCATCCCAGCAGGTGAGGAGCCAGAGCGCGAACAGTGGCTCAGCCAGCGCCACCTCTCCCGAGCGGTGGCGTTTCAGCGCGTTCGCCGCAGGTGCGGGATCGAGCCCAAGCGCCTCAAGGCCGCCGTCCAGGACGGCGCCCTCCACGGCGGACCGCAGGGGCCCGCGGATCCACGCGCCGAGCGGCACCTCGAAGCCGATCTTCCGCCGCCTCCGCCCGAGGCCTGGCGCCACGCGGCCGAGAACGGTCCGCAGCAGCCCCTTGGACCGGACCAGCCGTTCCGGGAGCGCCAGCGCCAGCTCGACGATCCGGTGGTCGAGCAGCGGGACCCTGACCTCGAGCCCGCAGGCCATGGAGGCCCGGTCGACCTTGGCGAGCACGCGCGACGGCAGGAACGTCAGGAGGTCGAGCGCCCGCCACCGGACCCCCGGCGGCAGGCCGTCCAGGCGCCGGAGGACCGTCTCCGGCCACGGTTCCGGCGGTTCCGTTCCGAGCAGCGCTCCCACAAGCTCCCGGGGCCCGACGCCCTGCAACGCCTGGTAGGCACGGAACGGGTCGCCGGCCGCCAGCGCCGAGCGGAGCTTCCGGCCCCACCGCCTCCCCGCGGGTGCCACGGTGCCGGCGAACGCCCTGACCGGAGGTGGAGTGCCGAGCACCCTTTCCAGGATCGGCATCGCCCGGAGCCTCGGGTAGCCGGCAAACAGCTCGTCCCCGCCGTCCCCCGACAGGGCGACGACCCACCGCTGCCGGGCGACGGACGAGACCAGCGCCGTGGGCGCAAGGGATGGGTCGGCGAACGGGTCGCCGGCGATGCGCGGCCAGTCAGGGAGGAGCGCGAGCATCCCACCGGGGTCGAGCGTCTCGACCGATGCCACCGCACCGATCCGCTGCGCCGTCTCCAGGGCGACCGGTGACTCGTCCGCCCCCCCCTCGAAACGGACCGTCAGCGTCTCCAGGGGGCCCTCGGACGCCGCCACCGCGGCGATCAGGCTGGAGTCCGTCCCGGAGGACAGGAAACAACCGACGGGCACGTCGGCGACGAGCCGCTTCCGGACGGCGTCCCGGACCAGCACCTCCAGCGCCTCGGCCGCCTCGCCCGCCGTTTGGGGCCCCCCGCCGCGGCGCGCCGCGTCGAGCGGGTCGTACCAGCGCCGTACCGTGATCCCGCCGGGCCCGGCCTCGAGCACCGTTCCCGGTTCGAGGGACCGAACACCGGACAGGAGCGTCCCCTCGCCGGGAACGTACCCGAGCTGGAGCCACCGGGCGAGCGCCTCATGGTCGAGATCCCTCGACACCGCCGGGTGCTCGAGCAGCGCGGGCAGCTCCGACGCGAAGACGAGCCCGCCGGCCGCCTCGGCCCAGAACAGCGGCTTGATCCCAAGCCGGTCCCGCGCGAGCAGGAGCCGTCCGTCCGGGGACCACCACGCCAGCGCGAACATGCCGTCCAGCAGCTCGAGGGCGGCCGCGCCACGCCGTGCCAGCAGCTCGAGCACGACCTCGGTGTCCCCCGTGGACCGGAAGACCGAGCCCTCCCGCTCCAGCCGCCGCCGGAGCTCACGGAACCCGTAGAGCTCCCCGTTGTAGACAAGGACGTGGCCGCCGGGGGAGCGCATGGGCTGCGCGGCCGCGCCGCTCGGGTCAAGGACGGCGAGACGCCGGTGGCCCAGGACGGCCCGCCCCTCCGGATCGCGCCACACGCCCTCCCCGTCCGGCCCGCGGTGGGCGAGCCGGGCCGTCATGCGCGCCACGGCCGCAGCGTCCGCCCCACCCTCCCACGCCACCTGGCCGCAGATGCCGCACATCAGCCGCCCTCCGGGCGTCCCCCCCCGCCCGTCGTCTCGCTCTCGAGCCGGCCCGCCAGCGCCAGGAGCCGGGCGTCGGCCGGGAACCGGTCCAGCGCCCGAGACAGCGTCATCGCCGCCTCCATGTACCGGCCCTGCCGCAGGAGCAGCGCGGCCAGCCTCGCCCGGAGATCCGGCTGATCCGGCGCGACCTCCACGGCCCGCCGCAGCGCCAGCCGGGCATCGGCGTCCCGGCCGGCGCGGGCCGCGATCCGGGACACCGTCAGGAGGACTCCCACGTCGGCCGGCGCCACGCCCCACGCCCTCCGGGCGTATTCCAGGGCACGATCGAGCTCCCCCTTCCGCTCCGCGATCGCCGCCAGCGCCAGGTACGGCGCGGGGGAGTCCGGAGCGAGCCGAAGCGCGGCCTCCGCCGCCTCCAGCGCCCCACGGTCGTCACCCGATGCGGCCAGCGCCCGGGAGGCCAGCGACCAGGCTCGGGCGCGGATGGACGCCGGCAGCGCGGTACGGCGGGCCTGTTCGAGCGCCGCGGCCGCCGCCCCGGCGGCGTCACCGTCCTCGAGCGCCCACAAGGCCCTCAGCAGAACTGCATCGGGAGCATCGCCAACCTGTCCAAGCGCCCGTTCGGCGGCATCCGCCTCACCGCGCCGCCGGAGCTCCCGCGCCATGTCGAGCAGCGCCCGCTCCCGGAGGCGTGGGTACAGCGCCGCGCGCCGTCGCAGCCCCTCGAGCCGGATCCAGTCGTCGTCACCGGGCAGCACCTCGACGGGCGGAACGGCGTATCCGGGAGCGAGCCCCTCGGCGCGGGCCAGAAGCTCCAGACAGCCGTCGTAGTCTCCGCGGCCCAGCGTCAAAAGCGCCTGCAACCTGACGAGGTACGGGGAGACAGGCCACCGCTGAACCGCCGCTCGCACGAACTCCATGGCCGCTTCGGTCTCGCCACGGGCCAGCGCCGCGAGCGCCCGGTTCCGCGGCCCGGTGGGATCCGTCGGCATCCACCGTTGCTGGAGACGTCCGATCCGGTCCAGCAGCGCCGCCCTGGTATCCGCCGGCACCCCGTCGAGCACCGCACCGCCGAGCCGCCGAGAGGCATGGACGGCGGAGGGGATTCCGAGCCACCACGACTCCGCGAGCGCCCTGGCCCCGGCCTCGGGCTCAGCCTCCATCCGGTTCACGCCCACCCGCCACGCCGACCACCCGGCCCACGAGACGATCTCCACCGTGGCAGCAAGGGTTGCGAGGACCACGAGCAGCCGCCAGCCCCGCATCACGGCTCGATCCTCCGGCCCTCCTCGTCGAAGAAACGGATCTCCGGCTCGAGGACGATCCCGGCGTGCGCTTCCACGCGCCGCCGCATCTCGCGAACGAGCTCAAGGACCTCCGAGGCGCGCGCACTGCGTTCGGCCACGATCACGTTGGCATGACGGGTGGAGACCCGTGCCTTCCCGACCATCAACCCCTTGCAGCCCGCAACCTCCAGAAGCCGGCCTGCCGCCTCCCCATCCGGGTTGCGGAACACCGACCCGGCCGTGCGATGGAGGGGGAGCCTCCGTCCCCGTTCGGCCAGGACCTCCCTGATGCGCCGCCGCATCTCGCCGCGGTCTCCCGCCTCCAGCGCCAGCCGCAGCCGCGTCACGATGCCGCCGTCCTCTCCCAGTGCGCTCCACCGGTACCCGTGGGGAATCGCCGCCGCGTCGAGGCGGACCCGTTGCCCATCCGGGCGCACCACCTCGGCCCAGTCGAGCCGGTCGTGGAGCTCCACGCCGTACGCTCCGGCGTTCATCACCGCCGCCCCGCCGAGCGTGCCGGGGATGCCCGCGAGCTCCACGAGGCCGTCCAGCCCCGAGCGGACCGCCGCACGGATGACCGGTGTCAGATTGGCACCCGCACCGGCCACTACGCCGTCGAAATCGACCTCCCAGCCGGCCAGCTCGCCCCCGAACGTCACCACCGGCACCCTGAGCCCGGCGTCCGGCAGCACGACGTTGGAACCCCCGCCGAGCACGAGCCACCGGGCCCCCTCCTCACCGAGGATCCCGACGACCCGCTCCACCGCTTCCACCGAAAGGCAACGCACCACGAGATCCGCAAGCCCTCCGACCCGAAGCGTCGTCCACGCGGAGAGCTCGACGCGCTCCACGAACTCGACGCCCGACCGGTTCCCGAGCGCTCTCAGGCGCGCCTTGATTCGCTCGATCGGGACCACGTCCCCTCCCCGCGGGAATACTGGCACGGTCGTTGCTTCTCACCAGAACCGAGGCCGGCAACGGCCGACACCACGCATCATACATACCTCCTCCTTCTTCCAGCGAGCCCCCCGGGGCTCGCATCCCTTTTTCGTGAGCGGGAACACCTTCCGGGAGGGCGGACGGCCTACGGCACCGCTGTCCCGGTACCGGCGAGGGCGTCGCGGAACGCCCGGGTCACGGCGTCGCCGAGCCCCGCGAGGCCGGGTTCCGGCCCGATCCCGCCGACGGCCCCGCGGACCCTCGCTGGCGGGACGCCGAACACCGCGGCGTAGAGCGCATGGTCCGGCTCCCTGTGGAGGAGGCCGTGCACGAGGACGGCCGACCGGCGGCGGGCCTGGGCACACCCGAGGACCTTACGCCCGCCGAGAAACAGCGTCTCGGAAAGGACAGTCTCGAAACAGACCGGCGAACGCTCCCTCGCGGACCGCCGCGGAACGGGCCGTGGCCGCTCGACCTCGAGGCCGAGCCCGCCGAGGGCCGCGGCGACGGCACCGACGAAGCCGTCGTAGGCCGCCGGAATGGTCCGGGCCCATGGGTGCCCCGCGGGCAGCGCGAGGGAGACTGCCAGGTCGCGGCGGTGGACGATCCCGGTGCCGCCGGTGATCCGGCGCAGCACGGGGATCCCCTCACGCGTGCAGAGGGCGCGGTCCACCTGATCGTCCCGCTGGCCGTGGCCCAGCACCACGACCGGCCCGGGCCACGACCACAGGAGGAGCACCGGGCGCCCCCCGGCCGCCTCCTCCAGCGCCCCCTCCTCGGCGGCCAGGTCCACCTCCGGCGGCCCGTCCCAGGAGACGACGATGCGGACGCCCCCGCCCACCCGAGCCTCAGTCGCGGCCCAGGACCATCCGGCCCGCCACGGCCGAGGTGCACAACGCCGCGCCGAACAGCGCGCCCGCGACGCCCGCCGTGCAGACGTCGGCTCCCGTCAGGCACAGCCCCCGCAGGCCGGTCCGCGGTCCCAGCGCCCGCTCGCGGAACCGCCGCCGGAACACCGAGGAGGGGCGGTTCACGCCGCCGACGGAGTGGACGCCCACGTCCCACTCCCACCCCTTGCGGGAGAAGGTGTGGGTGAACCCGCCGGGCACGCCGTGGCGCTCGAGGACGGCGACGCGCCCCCCCTGCTCCTGGGCCAGCAGGGCGGCGGCGCCGAGGCCGCCGACCCCCGACCCGATCACGACGGCGTCGAACCGTTCGCCGTCGAGGGAGGAAGCGTCAGTCGACACCGAACTCACGGAACACCTTCGCGAGCGCCTTGCACACCGGGCAGCGGTCCGGGGGCTCCTCGCCCGTGGAGGTCCAGCCGCAGACCGGGCAGACCCAGACCTTCGCCTCCGCGATGTCCTCACCCGCGTCCACCGCAGCCTTGGCCGCGGCGTACAGCTCCGAGTGGATCTTCTCGGCCTCGAGGGCGAACCGCATGGTCCGCTCGGCCTTCTTCTCCCCCTGCAGCTCGGCGTTGGCCAGGTAGGCGGGGTACATCTCGTCGATCTCGAAGTCCTCGCCGCCCTTGGCCGCCGCGAGGTTCTCCGAGGTGGAGCCGATCCCGCCCAGCGCCTCCAGGTGGTTCGTGGCGTGGACCAGCTCGGCGTAGGCGATGGCACGGAACAGGTTGGCGATCCGCGGCCGTCCCTCCTTCTCCGCCTTCTCCGCGAACGCCAGGTACTTCATGTGCGCCTGGCTCTCGCCGGCGAACGCCGCCTTCAGGAACTCCTCGGTCATCGGTCGCATCGGTCACCTCCCCGGCGTCCGCGGTGCCTCCGCGGCGCGCCACCCCGATTGTCCGTTGCCGGGGTCGGCCCGTCAACGGATGCCGGGCGCACGATGCAGGGTGCCCACTCTCATGAGAGCCTTCGGAGGACGGGCGAGCCCCCTTCCGGTTAGAATGCACTTGCTGGCCACGATGAGTGGCGAGGGGAGACCCGATGGCGACGGACGGCGGACGGCGAACACGAAAGGCCAGGAACCGGTGAGGCCGGCCGGCGGCACGACCCGGCGGAAGCTCCTCTCCGGGATCCGCGCCGTCCTGTTCGACATGGACGGCACCCTGGTGGAGGTCCCCCACGACTGGAAGGCGATCCGCAAGGCGCTCGGGATCGGGCCGGGTTCGATCCTCGACCAGCTCCACGCGCTGCCCGAACCAGAGCGTTCGCGGAGGCTGGCCCTCCTCGACGCGATGGAGACGGACGCTTGCGATGCGGCCCGGCCCGCTCCCGGCGCGGCCGAGCTCCTGGGGTTCCTCCGGCGCTCCGGGATCGCCACCGCCCTCGTGACGAACAACAGCGCGGCGAGCGCGCGAACGGTCCTCGAGCGGTTCGGCTGGACGTTTTCCGCCGTGATCACACGGGACGACGGCACCTGGAAGCCGTCGCCGGAGCCGCTGTTCCGCGCGGCGGCGGCTCTCGGCGTCCCCATCGGCGCGTGCGCCGCCATCGGCGATGCCTGGCTCGACCGGGAGGCCGCCCGGGCCGCCGGATGCCGTGCGCTGTGGCTCGTGGGCCCCGAGGCCGAACGTAGCGGCAGGGCGGCGGAGCTGGCGGCACCCGACCTCGCCGGCCTTCTCGAACGGCTCCGGGAGTCCGTTGAAACTCCGAGCCCCACGGGCTCGTAGCACACACCGGAACGGCAGGGCCAAGGCCGTGGCGTGCCCGGAGGAAGGAGGAGGCGATGCGACGAGGAACGGGTGCGATCGTTGCAGTATTCTGCGGGGTGGCGCTGCTGGCCCTCCCGGCGGCGGCGAAGGAACGGACCCAGCTCCTGCGGTTCCCCGACATCTCCGGCGACACCATCGTGTTCTGCTACGGCGGCGACCTGTGGCGGGTGCCGGCGAGCGGGGGGGTGGCCTCCCGCCTGACGGCCCACCCCGGGGTCGAGCTCTTCCCCCGCTTCTCGCCCGACGGGGCGAGGATCGCGTTCACGGGCCAGTACGACGGCGACGAGCAGGTGTACGTCATCCCCGCCGAGGGCGGTGAGCCGCGCCAGCTGACGTGGTACCCCGCCCACGGCCCGCTCCCGCCCCGGTGGGGTTCCGACAACCAGGTGCTCGACTGGACGCCCGACGGCGGCGCCGTGCTGTTCCGCTCGATGCGGGACGCCGGTGGCGGGTCCGCGGGCCGCGTCTACACGGTCTCCCTCGACGGCGGGCTCCCCGTGGCGCTGCCCATGCCGGAGGCCGGCGTCACCGAGTACGCGCCGGACGGGAAGCGGGTGGTGTACTCCCCCCTCGACCGGGATTTCCGGACGTGGAAACGGTACCAGGGGGGGTGGGCCGAGGACCTGTTCATCCTCGACCTGGCGACCCTCGACCGGACGCGGATCGCCCACACCGACCGGACCGAGCGCGACCCCATGTGGATCGGCGACTCGATCTACTTCGTCTCCGACCGGGACGGCTGGCTCAACCTGTACCGGTACCGTCTCGACGGCGGCGCGGTGGAGCAGCTGACGCACTCCACGACCTGGGACGTGCGCTGGCCCGGGTACGACCCGGCGACGGGTCGGATCGTCTACGAGTACGGCGGATCGCTCCGGGTCTACGACACCGCCACCGGCGAGGACCGGGAGGTTTCCGTCACCGTGCCCGACGACGGCCTGTGGAAGCGCCACCGCCGGGTGGACGGCTCGGAGTTCATCGAGGACTTCGACATCGGCCCGACGGGCAAGCGCGCGCTGTTCGTCGCCCGGGGCGACATCCTGACCGTGCCGGCGAAATACGGTCCCACCCGGAACCTGACCCGCTCCTCCGGGGCCCACGACCGCGAGGCGGCCTGGTCCCCCGACGGGAAGTGGATCGCGTACGTCTCCGACGCCACGGGGGAGGACGAGCTGTGGATCGTTCCCGCCGACGGCAAGGGGAAGGCACGGCAGCTGACGACGGGCGGAACCATGCGGAGGATCCATCCGGTCTGGTCGCCGGACTCGAGGCGGATCGCCGTCTCGGACGTGGACGGCCGGATCGACGTGGTCACGGTGGCCGACGGCGCCACGGTGCGGGTGGCCGACGAGCCCAACGGCCAGGTGACGGACTACGCCTGGTCCCCAGACTCCCGGTGGCTCGCCTTCTCCCTCTCGGACCCGACCCGGTTCCGCTCGATCTACCTGTGGAAGGTCGGCGAGGCGGCGCCCCACCGGGTGACCGGGCCGTCGTTCAACGAGTGGGACCCGGCATGGAGCCCCGACGGGAAGTACCTCTACTTCCTGGCCGACCACTCCTTCGCGCCGCAGCACGCCCAGGTCGAGTGGAACTACGCCATCGACCGCCAGGCCGGGATCTACGCGCTGGCGCTGGCCAAGGACACGCCCGACCCGTTCGCGCCCCGCAGCGACGAGGAGAAGGCCGGCGAGGAGACGGCCGGGGACGGAACGAAGGAAAGATCCACGGCATCGAAGGACGACACGAAGGACTCGGAGACGAAGCAGCCCGAACCAGTGCGGATCGACCTCGAGGGACTCGCGGAGCGGGTCAGCCGCGTTCCGGTGCCGTTCGAGAACTACCACGGCCTCGTGGTCACGGAGAAGGTCCTCGTCTTCGTCCGGGTCCCCGCGAGCTTCGAGGGCCGGGAACCCGCCTGGAAGCCCGAGCTCCACGTCTTCGGCCTCGAGAAGCGGAAGGACTCGGTGTTCCTGACCGGCGGTGCCGGGTACGCCGTCTCGGCCGACGGGAAGAAGATCCTCGTCAGGCGGAAGGGTGCGTGGTCGCTGTACGACCTCGGCCCGAAGGCCGGCGACCCGACGGCCCTCGACCTGTCGGGGATGACCATCGACGTGGACCCGCCGGCCGAGTGGCGGCAGATCTTCTGGGAGGTCTGGCGCCGGTACCGGGACTTCTTCTACGTTCCGAACATGCACGGCTACGACTGGAAGGCGATCGGCGAGCGGTACGCGAAGCTCCTCCCGGCCGTGGCGCACCGCTCCGACCTCAACTACCTCCTGGGCGAGATGATCGCCGAGCTCAGCATCGGGCACGCGTACGTGGAGGGGGGCGACTACGACATCCCGGACCGGACGCCGGTGGCGCTGCCCGGGGCGCGGTTCGAGCTGGACGCCGCCTCGGGACGGTACCGGATCACGAGGATCTTCCGGGGCGAGAACGCGGAACCCCGCTACCGGTGCCCGCTGAGGGGGATCGGCGTGGACGCACAGCTGGGCGACTACGTCCTGGCCATCGACGGCCAGGAGCTCGAGGGCACCGGCAACCCGTACCGCCTGCTGCGCGGACGGGCCGGGCACCCGGTGGAGCTGACCCTCAACTTGAAGCCCACCCTGGAGGGGGCCCGGAAGGTCACCTTCGTCCCGCGGACCGACGAGGCGCCGCTGATCTACGACGACTGGGTCGCCGCCAACCGGGAACGCGTCGCGAAACTGAGCGGCGGGCGCGTCGGGTACATCCACATCCCCGACATGGGCTCCAACGGCGCCCGGGAGTTCATCAAGTGGTTCTACCCCCAGACCTGGAAGGAGGGGCTGGTGGTGGACGAGCGGTTCAACGGCGGCGGGTACATCTCCCAGTGGATCATCGAACGGTTGCGGCGCACGCTGCTCGGCCTCGACTACGCCCGACACGACCGTGACCCCGAGACCTACCCGAGCCGCCTCGTACCGGGGCCCATGGTGGCGCTGATCAACGGCACCACGGCCTCGGACGGCGACATCTTCGCGTACATGTTCCGCAAGGCAGGGCTCGGCCCCCTCGTCGGCACCCGCACGTGGGGCGGCGTCGTGGGGATCAGCGGCCACGGTCCGCTGATCGACGGCGGCACCGTCTACGTCCCCGAGTTCGCCTCCGCCTCGACCGGCGGACACTGGATCATCGAGGGGAAGGGCGTGGCACCCGACATCGAGGTCGAGCAGGACCCGAAGGCCGTGGCCGCCGGGCACGACCCCCAGCTCGAGCGCGCCGTCGAGGAGATCCTGAAGCGGCTCCCGGACCGGCCCTCACTGTTCCCGCCCAGGCCCGGACCGCCGGTGAAGACCCCGGTGCCGATCGCGAACTGACGCCGACGGCGGGAAAGAGCGACGACGGAGCTCAGTGGGCCAGGCGGAGGAGTGCGGCGATCAGGGCGAGGAGGGTCAGGAACTGCACGCCCACGATCCAGCGGGTCTGGGTGTCCATGTGCTGGACCAGGCGGGCCATCTCGCCCTTCAGCTCGCTCCGCAACCCGGCGATGTCGCCCTTCAGCTCGGTGCGGAGCTCGGCGATGTCGGCCTTGAGTTCGGTGCGAAGCTCCGCGATGTCACCCTTGAGCTCGTCGCGCTGGGCGTCCATTCGCCTGGCGAGCTCGGCGGTGGCGTTCTCCATGTCGGAGAAGCGGTGGTCCATGTGGCTCTGGAGCGCCGTCAGGCGTTGCTGGACCTCACGGATGTCGTCCTTCAACGACAGGACGAACGGCTCCTGGCTCTCCTTCCAGCCCTCCAGGAGAGCGACCCGCCGTTCGAGATCGGCACTGGCCGTCTGTGCCATAAAACCATGCTACCACAGGGCCGCCGGGCCGAACGGCGCGGTGGGGACGCCCCCCCGGAGCGCGGGCTTCGGCCCGCATCGCGGGTGGTCATGTTGCCGGGCGGCGGCACGGGCGCACGACAGACGGTTTCGCCTTCCTTCGTTGTGGCGAGCCGGCGGCCGGCCCCCGCGCTTCGCGCGGGCGACGCGCCTCGCCCGCGCGTCCCGGTGAAAGCGAGCTTCCCCGCGTGGCCCCGGGGGAAGGAGGCGGGATCCCCCAAACGGAGCTGCTCCCCCTTGCCCCGCGGCTAGCCCACTGCCCCCCTGGGATCCATGCGGGGATCTGGGTATCCCCCAACTGCGGGATCCTGGGTGTCCCTTGACACCGCTTCGCCCCCTCCAGAACCCCGCGTATTCGTCTCTTGCGGGCCACAGGGGACACCGGTGATATCATGAGCATGGTTTCCGACCACGATGGATGTGCTGGTTCCCGATCACCTACCCATCGAAGGTCGTAGCCAGGAGGGCGTATGTCACAGACCGACACGCATGACGATCTCGTCGAGAAGATCCGCAGCCTGCCGCCGGACAAGGCCGCCGCGGTGGAGGACTTCGTGGATTTCCTCAGCCGGCGGGAGGAGCATCGTCGGCTGGTGCGGACGAACGCAAGACTGTCCGAGAACGCCTTCCAACGGGTGTGGGACAATCCCGACGACGCAATCTACGATCAGCTATGACCACCCTCTCCTTCGGCGACGTCGTCCTCGTCCCGTTTCCCTTCACGGATCAGACTGCCTCCAAGAAACGCCCGGCGGTGGTCGTCAGCTCCGATACGCTCCACAGCGAGAGCATCGACTTGGTCGTCATGGCCGTCACCACCCAGCCGAGAGCCGCATCTTCTCTCGAAGTCCCTGTGACCCACTGGCAGCAGGCCGGCCTCCTCCGCCCCTCCGTTATCAAACCCGTCCTCGCCACCATCGAACGCTCCCTCGTCCTCAGAAAGCTCGGGTCCCTCCAATGCCCCGACCGCCAGGCCCTGGCAACCCTCCTGTCCAACACCCTCGGCCCTCACGAATAGCATCAATCACCGCGCCGGGTACGTTTTCTGACCGGACGGGCCCAGCAGGATGAAGCTCCGCCCGGACGAGCGGATGCCGGCGCTCCTCGACGGAAATCTGCGCCCGCTCCGCTCTTCCCGGACGCCTCCCGCCCGATCATTCAGCCTCCGGGGGCTCCCCGGTCGGCGTCTCCCGGCCTTCCTGCCGCTCCTGGGTCCGCGGATTCACCTTTTCCGGGGGGCCAAGAGACAGGACAACGAAAGCGTAGAACGCCTGCGTGCCCGGACCTAGCGATGCCACCGGTAGATTTCACTCCGATGACCGATTCTCACAACCAGGACCGTGAGCCTGTCGTGTTCGATACGATAGATGATCCGGAAATCGCCTTCCCTGATGCGGTACACGGGTGGCGAGATCCCCTTCAGCTGTTTCGCTCCAGGTGGCAGCGGCACTTCCCCGAGCCTCTCGATCCGCCTCGCAAGCCGCTCCCGCATGCCGGGATCAAGCTTCTTCAACTGGCGAACGGCAGAACGGGTGACCTCGATAGCATAGGCCACGTTCCGTCAAAGCTCCAGATCCTTCTTGGCCTCCAACCAGGGAACGGTTCCATTCCTCCGCGCATCGGCCAGCGCCTTCTTCACCTCCCGCACATCGATCTCATCCTCGAGACGCTCGATCAACTCCAGATCCTCGATCGGCACGATGGCGACAAGATCCTTGCCCCGACGGGTGATCAGCACCCGGTCCTTGCCGTAGGCCACACGGTTCAGAACGTCCGCCAGGTTCTCGCGGGCCTCGGTTGCATTGATGCGGCTCATCACGACCCTCCAGTCCGTACAGATTGTACATCATGAACCGCTGGATTCCCAATCAACCTGACCCTCCGAACAACCCCCGCCGCGAACGACCCTGCCCCGAGAGCCGTCAGTCCCCCGGTGCTCGGCGGGCTGTACCACATCACCAGGCTCGAAAACGTGGCGTGACGGTCGCTCCCTCGGCGGACCGGACAACCAGGAGCCGGGAAGCAACCACGGTGGAGCTATACGCAAACGAGCGGATGCCGACGCTCCTCGCAGGAAATCCGCGTCCGCTCCGCTCTTCCCGGCCGCGCCCGACTCGATCATTCAGCCTCCGGTGGCTCCCCGGTCGGCGTCTCCCCGCCTTCCTCCCACTCCCGCGCCCGCGGATTCCTTTCTTGCGGGGGACAGGAGGTGCTATGATCGAACCCCAGGCACGACAGGAAACCGGCGAGGAAGGTATCTGACGTGCCGCCAGGGAGTTCGAATCATGCGAAACATCAAGATCATCGTCGAAGAATATCCAGACGGATACGTCGCCTACCCGCTCGGCCTCAAAGGTGTCGTCGTGGGTCAGGGAGACACGTACGCGGAGGCGCTCGCTGACGTCCGCTCCGCGATCCGCTTCCATATCGAGACCTTCGGCGAGGAAGCGCTCGAGATGGATCCTCCCGTCATTCAGGCGTTCGTGGCCGAAGCGGTGGTCCCAACCTGATGCCGAAATTTCCGGTCGATGCGCCCCGGCGAAGGGTCGTCAAGGCTCTTCGCCTCCTGGGTTTCAAGAAGGTCCGTGAAGCCGAACATATCGCTATGATCCGCCATAACCCTGACGGCTCTGTAACGCCTCTCACTCTCCCCGCCCACAAGACCATCAAGTCGTCCACCCTCCGAACTATCTGTACCCAGGCCGGCATCTCGAGGCAGGACTTTCTCGAAGCCTATGACAAGAGCTGATTCCACAAATCCTCGACGGTTTCCCAAGAGCCAACAACCACCTTGAAAAGGCGGCGTGACGGCCGGCCGGAAGACGAGCCGTACAAGCTGAAAGAACGAGAGGAGCCGGGCCGCGCCGTGCCCTGACGACCAGATACCGGCGCTTCTGGTGGGAAATCCGCGCCAGCTCCGCGCTCCCCGGCCGCGTCCCACTCGATCATTCAGCCTCCGGGGGCTCGCCGGTCGGTGTCTCCCCGCCTTCCTCCCGCTCCTGGGTCCGCGGATTCATTTTTGCGGGGGACACCCCTCGGGGGGCAGGGTGGCTCCCCCGAAAGGAGGTGATCCCCCCTTGTCCCGCCCCAGGCCCACCGACACCCCCCTGGGACCCATGCGGGAATCTGGGTGTCCCCCAACTGCGGGATCCTGGGTGTCCCTTGACAACCTGGCAGACCGAGAGGAGCCGGGCGGAGCTGTGCCCGGACGACCGGATGCCGGCGCTTCTGGTGGGGAATCCGCGTCCGCTCTGCGCTCCCCGGCCGCGTCTGGCTCGATCATTCAGCCTCCGGTGGCTCCCCGGTCGGCGTCTCCCCGCCCTCCTGCCGCTCCCGGGTCCGCGGATTCTTTTCTTGCGGGGGACACGAGCATGGGGGAAAGCTATCGGTAGGTTCGATCCGACCCTTGCAGAAATTCACTAACTTCCGGTCTTTCACGATATAGGTATAATCGCCGTAACCCTCGTAAATCCATGTGCCAAGGTGGGTCTTGCCAAGGCGCTCAAATTGAAAATCATACCCGAAATTCCAAGTAGGAACATCCGCGCCGGATATCCTACAGTTTGTTACCGAATCAACAAAAACAGCGGATGGCGAAAGATCTCCATTAGACAGCTCATAACACAAGACATTCCCAGTTTCTCCAACAGAATATCGAAGAGCAACGCAACCACGCCCTTCCGCTAGGTTCCCAAGCAGATCCTCTAAGTACATCTCATCAGGACCACTTGCAGTCGGAGAATAGCAGCCAACAAGACTCAATACTGTTGCCAGAACTGAACATACCCTTGCCATCCAGGCTTTTGACTTTCGGTAGTCCATTGCTACCGGCCCTCTTCTTCAGGTGACCTAGAAGTGAACAGCTCCCGCAGATACCGCTTTGCATCTTCCAGTCTTTGGATCGAAAGCAACTTCATCCTTTCCACGATGTTGCGAGCTGTTCTATTGCCTGCACTAGCAATCTCGATGAGATCAGCCTTTATCCTTGAATACTCGGCAGATAACGTGGTTGCGTCATAATACGTAATCGAGGCCATCCCTCCAAATCCAATACCCGCACGCCCTCCACTCAGTTCCAGGCCCCAATAACTTTTCGACCAGAAAGCAGAGCCGGACCCGCCGGGAAAGGCCGCGCCGACTGACCTAAACTCTCCCATCCAAAATCGAAGAATATCATCATCAGATAGATCCTGGTATCCGCCTGGTGTGGTTGCACCTATGAACCATGCGACGTTACCCGAAACCCCGACCGAAGCACCTTCACCGATAATACCCCACGGACCGAAGGGAAGGGATAGCTGATCGCCATGAAGTTTTCGTTGCCGGACCGCAGTAACATTGTCAAAGAAAAACAATCCGCGCAGGATGGTTCCATCCCTTCTCCGCCAAAGTTGGTAGTTATAGCCAACGTGGATTCCCTTACCGCCAAAGTCCTCGTAGTAGCCTGGCCCAATCTTAGTCGCGACTCCCCACGCTTCAGCGACAATGCCAACGGTCAGCCGTCCATCATCGCGATTCTCGCCCGAAGAATACTTCCGCCACAGCTCCTTGTTCTCGGGTTCGGAGTTGAAGCCTCCGTACGCCCCGAACTGCCTACCCATAGGATCGAGCAGGTTCGCGGGATCCTCGTCCATGTACCCGTAAAGATTTGGGGTTTGGGCATACCCCACCGGATCCCTCTCCCCAAACACCCCTGCTTCGGGGAGGTACCATCTGGCCCTGTAGTGGTACATCCCGAGATCGGCGTGCCACGTTCTTCCCTGGAAGAGCGTGGTGAGGCCGTAGTCGCTCTGTGGCCTTGGCTGGCTGTCGGTGGGGGCGGTGTAGGCCAGGCGGAGCATCTGGTTGGTGGTGGTGAGATGGGTGAAGGTCACACCGGCTGAAGCCGCGTTGCCGGCGAGGTCGGTGAGGTTGGTCAGGGTGAGGGTGTAGGTTGCGCCGGGGAGGAGGGTGGCGTCGCCTACTGTTTGCCACCGGAGGACACCTGCGCCGAGACGGGTCGTTTCGCCTTCCACCTGCTGACCTTGCCGGGTGAGGGTGAGGGCGTCGCTCAGGTCGTGGCCTGCGGAAGCCCGCACTGGCTCGTCGAGGAGGAGATAGAGGGCATCCGCACCGTCCAGGACGGCGAGGAGTCTCGGGGGCCTCGTGTCGGCGAGGATTTCGTAGGTGTCGGTATCGGCGATGGTAACCGTGGCCTCCTCCGGCCAGAGGGTGTTTCCGCTGGTGTCGGTCAGGCCGTCGAGGTGGAGGGTGTAGGGCGTTCCGGCCTGGACGGTCGCGCCGGTGAGGTGCACCGTCCGCCTGTCGGCGGCCAGGGTGAGGGCCAAGCTGAGCACGTCCCCGCCGTCCGGCGTCAGGGTGGCCGTGGCGTTCGTGGTGCTGGCCGGGTCGATGGGTTCACTCAGGCCGATCTCGAAGGCGTGCTCGGGCACGGATCCGCCGGTTGGATCGGTGCCGTCCCCGGTCCAGGCGATCCGGGTCACGCCCGGGCGGACGGTGTCAGCCGACCAGAAATGCGGGGTGCCGTCGGGGTCGTAGGTGATCCGTTCGGCGATGGTGCCGGTGTCGTCGGTCAGCAGCTGGACACTGCCCAGGAGGTCGGTGATCGGGTAGAGGGTGGTTTCGAGGGTGCCGTCGCCGTCGGTGTCCACCTGTTCGACCGCGAGATCGTCGATCCACCGCGCCCACAGGTGGCGGCGCTCCGGCTGCCACGCACTGCTTCCCGGTGCCTGCACGTACTCCACGACCACCTGGTCGCCGTCGTGGAGGAAGGCGCGGGCGATGTCTCCCGCGGCCGTGTGCCGCACCTTCCCCACCATCCGGCCCAGGGGATCCAGGACGATCCGCGTCGTCTCGCTCCCCTGCTGGACGCCCGTCAGCCTGTCCCGCCAGTCGTGCATGAACACCGCATCGCCGTACGGCCCGCCCGTCCTGGTCTCAATGTTGCCGGTCACGTCCCAAGTGTAGCTCGCCGGTGCGGTGCCCTCACGGGCCGTCACCTGGTGCAGCGCGTTGTGCTCGAAGCTCACCGGCTCGTACCGCCCCTCCTCGATCCGGTCCCGCTCCGTCAGCTCGTCC
>Ga0256835_1000308_pt1 | contig 38451 bp, 29 predicted proteins | sample PIR30metaG_FD_185972 | JGI IMG/M metagenome (GOLD analysis project Ga0256835, IMG submission 185972) | Hydrothermal vent microbial communities from East Pacific Rise, Pacific Ocean - PIR-30 | ecosystem: Environmental > Aquatic > Marine > Hydrothermal vents | place: Pacific Ocean: East Pacific...
GTCATAGGACTGGTGGCCGGTATACTCGTACTTACCGCGTTGAGGCTCGCCGGGGTTTCCCGGGATGCCGGAAATGTCACTCCCCTCGTAATGATTCCTTTCGCCCTCTCTTACGTATTTGCCCACGTGGCTTACATAAAGGGGAAGAAGACCGGGCTTCTCAAGGTACGTGAAGAAACGGAAACGGTCTCCGCCATGCCGATGGTGGTGGATATTTCCGCCATGATAGACGGCAGGATAGCGGACCTGGTCTTGGCCGGCCTGGTGAGGGGTCCGTTCATAGTCGCTTCGAACATGAAGACCCGCCTGACGGAAATGATCGAGTCCGGTGATATCATCGAAAGGGGAAGAGGCAAGCGCGGTCTTGAGACCCTGGAGAGGTTGGAGGAAGCGGCCGGCGATTCGGGGGGAATCGAATTCAGGGATTTCGGCAAGGCCGACAGGGAACGTTTCAGAATACTGGAGTTCCTCAGGAAAGAGAAAGCGTCCCTCATAAGCAATGACGCGGAACTGGTGGACGTGGCGATGAAAGAGGGCGGCCACGTGATAAATCTCGCGGAAGTAGGTCCCGCCGCCAGGCCGGTGATACTTCCCGGAGAGGTTATCTCTCTGAAGCTGCTTCGCAGGGGCAGGAATCCCAGGCAGGCCGTTGGATTCACGGAAGACGGCACCATGGTCGTGGTGGAGGATGCCGAGGATTTCGTAGGTGATATGGTAACCGTGGAGGCCCATACCACTTTCAGATCTTCAGGCGGTACCATGGTTTTCGCCAGGCTCAAGAAGGAGAATGAAGGGACGAAAGGCTGAGAATGGCCGGTGGTTGGACCGCGGTCATAGTGGCAGCCGGCTCCGGAAAAAGGTTCGGTTCGGCAGTACCCAAGCAGTTCGTCGAGCTTGCAGGCAGGAAAGTGATCGACTGGTCGGTGGACGCCTTCAGGGCGATACCCGCCGTGGACCGGATCGTGGTAGTGACCCCTCCGTACGGCGGCGATGCTCCGGCATATTTCTGGACACCTCCCTCAGGAGTGGTGGTCGTCCCGGGCGGAGCCAGGAGGCAGGACTCGGTGTTCTCCGGTGTTATCGCCGCGGAAGGTTCCGAGTTCGTCCTGGTTCATGACGCCGCCAGGCCCATGGTCAGCGGAGGACTCATAGAAAGGGTTATGCAAGGAACCGTAGCCGTAGGTGCCGCAATCCCGGTAATTCCGGTGCGAGATACGATCAAGACGGTTTCGGGAAGATCGGTTATCGAGGAGACCGTTCCCAGAGAATGGCTGAGACTGAGCCAGACCCCCCAGGGTTTCAGGCGGAAAGAACTTATCGCGGTGTTGGAAAGCGCGGGTGACGTTACCGACGAAAGCATGGCCATGGAGGAGGCGGGCAGGGAAGTGCTGGCCGTCCCGGGAGATCCCCTCAACATCAAGATCACGTCCCCGGGGGATCACCTGATCCTGGAAAGTCTGGCGGCGTCTCGTACGGAATCCAGGAGCGGTCTCGGTCTGGATTTTCATCCCTTCGACGACGACGTTCCGCTGGTGCTCGGGGGTTGCAGGATACGTTCCGAACGTGGACTCGCGGGGCATTCCGACGGTGATGCGGTTCTTCACGCCGTGATCGACGCCCTGTTGTCGGCGTCGAGACTCGGTGACGTGGGCGTGCATTTTCCCCCCGGCGGGATACGATGGAAAGATGCGGACAGCTCGGTCTTACTGGAGCATGTGGCGGACATGGTCGGGAATGATGGATGGTGGGTGCGCCAGCTCGATGTGACCGTGGTGGCTGATGAACCCAGGATCTCCCCGATGAGGAACGAGGTTATCCGTAGAATGGCCGAAATTCTCAGGATACCCCCGGACAGGATATGGGTGAAGGGTACCACCACGAATTCCCTGGGCGACATAGGCAGGGGGAAGGGATTGGGATGCATCGCTTATGTCGAACTCCGGAGATCGAAACCGGGATGCGCGGAGACCTGAAGTCGGAAATTCCGGGACATTCGGGTTTCCCGGAGAGGACCGTCACCGGAAGAGAGAAAAAGTCGTAATGAAGATATTTTTCGCCGCATCCGAGGCGTATCCTTTCGCAGCCACCGGAGGTCTTGCCGATGTCATCGGGTCCCTGCCGACGGCCTTGGCGGGGAGGGGGCACGAGGTATCTCTCGTGATGCCGTTTTATGGTTGTATAGAGGTGCCCGGTAGCCTGGAGTGGCTGGATGGTGATTTCAGGACCATGGCCGGAGAGAACTTCGGAGTGGCCGGAACGACTCATCCGGTAGGCGGCTACCCGGTTTACTTCGTGGCCAGCGACGAGTACTTCACCGGCCGAGGCATCTACGGACCCGATCCGGCGTCGGCGTATGACGACAATGCGGCCAGGTTCGCTTTTTTCGCCAGAGCCGTAGCGGCCATGTCGGGATTTACCGGGTTCGATTTCGACATCATGCACTGCCATGACTGGCAGACCGGGCTGGTACCGGTTTATCTCAGGAACAACCGGAAACCGGCCTCGGTGTTTACTGTCCATAACCTCCATTTCAAGGGTGTGTTTCCCAGGGATGACTACGCAGCCACCTTTCTTCCGTGGGACCTGTACACCATGGAAGCCCTGGAATTTCACGGAGATTTCAGTTTCATCAAGGGAGGCTTGGTTTTCTCCCGCAGGGTTACCACGGTAAGTCCCACCTACGCAAGGGAAATGGAGACCGTGGAGTTCGGTGAGGGCCTGGAAGGTGTGATAGGCAGGATTTCCGGGAAGCTTACGGGCATATTGAACGGTATCGACTATGTCGTATGGGATCCTTCTTCGGATCCCGAGATCGCCGCCCGTTTCTCCGCCGGATCGATTTCAGGCAGGAAAAAGTGCGGCAAGGCTCTGCGGGAAGCCGCCGGGCTCGACGTTGAAGGTCCGGTCCTGGGCGTGGTTTCCAGGCTTACATTTCAGAAGGGTATCGACCTTCTTTTCCCCCTGGTGGATCATGTGGTGGATGAGGGGGCCGGTTTGGTGGTATTGGGAACCGGCGACCCGGATATGGAAGAGCGGTTGACGGCTCTGGCCGAAAAGTTCCCGGGAAAGGTGTCGGTGATGCTGAGATTCGACGAATCGATGGCCAGGAGGATTTTCGCCGGGTGTGACATTCTCGTGATGCCCAGCAGGTTCGAACCCTGCGGCCTCGCCCAGATGATTGGTATGAGGTACGGATCGGTGCCGCTGGTGAGGAGAACCGGGGGATTGGCCGATACTGTGACGGACGTATCCGACGGCGGATGGGGATTCGTATTCGAAACTCCGGATGTCGATTCGTTGTCCGTTGCCCTGGACAGGGCGATAAACGCTTTCCGCAACCGGAAGAGATGGCCCCGGCTCGTAAATATGTGTATGACGGTGGACAACTCCTGGGAAAACAGGGTGCCGGCTTACGAGGAGGTTTATCGTCGGGCGATCGCTGAGAGGAGCGGAAATTGACCGGGAAGACGCTTGTTTCCGTCCTTGCCGTTTTTACCCAGTTCCGGAGACCTGCGGAGGCTTACAGGCTTCTTCCGGATTCAGACTGGGCGACGGTAATGCTGCCTGCTCTTCTCGTTGTGGCGATCTGCAGCTATATCCCGGGGCTGCTGGTGGATTGGCGCGAAGTTGAAAATGTCTTGAGGAAGGAACGCTTGGAGTGGTTGACGTCGGAAGGCATGAATGCCGCCGAAGCCAACAGCCTGGTATCGGTGGAATTGAACGGGCTGAAGAGGATCGCCGAAAGTCTGCCCGTGGCCAGGTTGGTGGATCGGGTTATGGTGGGTGTGACAGCCGGTCTGGCCGCTTTCGGGGTGGCTTACGCCGTGGAAGGTAAAAAGGTGGGAGAACTGCGATGGTACCTTTCGTCATCATTTCTCGCCCAGGCTTCCTACATGTTGTCCGCGACCGCCGTGATCCTTTTGCTTAAGATGGTGGGAGCGCCTCCGGGAATACGACCGAACCTTTCCGTTCTTGTTCCAGTGGGTACTGCGGAACCCGGGATGTTTCGTATTTTTATTTATAGATTACTGGAAAACATAGACATCCCATCAGTGGTGTCCCTGTCTCTCTGGGGTACCGGGCTTTCCGCCATGATGGGCAGGAATAGAGGATGGGGAACGAGATTGGTATTCTCCATCTATCTGGCGGGAATACTTGTTGTTTCGATGCCGGCGCTTATGACTGCCGGTACGTAAGTGATTCGAAGGAGCTGACATGGGTAGTGTACTCCTGTTTATGGTCGCCACGTCCGTCGTTTCGTCATCCGTGGAAGACACCGTTTTCGTCGATTTGTCGGGCTGGGTGATTCTGGCCATGGAAAATTCACCCCGTGTTGATCTTGCCGACGCCGATCTCATGACTTCCAAGGCCTCGCTTCTTTCGTCGGAATCCTTCCTGTGGCCGACCCTGACCTTGAGATCGACGGCGGGTCACGACTGGGGTTCCGTCCCGGATATGACCGGGGGGTACACCGATACGGATAATTCCAACTGGTCCCTCTCGGCGAATGTTTCCCAGGAGATACTTGCCACGGGTGGAAGCAGCTGGCTTCGCATGCATGGCAGCCGCAGATCTTACGAAGCGGCCCTTTACGACAGGGAACAGGTTCTCCGGGACCTGACCCTGGAGATCGTGGAAGCATATTACGGAGTGATCGAGGCGGTGGACCTGCTGAAGTCGGCGAGGAGAGCCCTGGCCAGGAGCGGTAAACAACTGTCCAGGATCAGTACGCTCTACGATATGGGAGGTGCCACGGGATTGGAACTCGTGCAGGCCAGGGTCCAGGCCGGTTCCGACAGTCTCGAGGTACTGAGAAGGTTTCAGGCCGTGTCCGGCGCCTATTCGGAACTCTACAGGGCGGCCGGCGTCACCGGTTCCAGGTACGGGGTCGATACCCGGGCGGTCCTCATGCCGGTTTCCCTGGAGACCGCTATGGAATTCGAAGCGGATCCGTACGGAAACAAGTCTCTCGCGGCTTCCGAAAAGCGCCTGGAGGCGGCGCGTTGTTTCCTGGATGCCGCGGAGAGAAGTTACCTGCCCTCGCTGAACGCCTCGGGAAGCTGGAGATGGAGCAATGACGAACCGGATTTCCGTGATTTTTCCGACAAGGATTCCTGGCACGTCTCCCTTTCCTTGCAATGGATACTGTTTGACGGATTCAACAGGGAAAGTATCATTCAGTCCGCCAGAGCGTCGGTTCTGAGGCGGGAGGCTGCCCGCCGGCAGTTGCTGGACTCCATGGAGAGTTCGCTGGACACGGCCCGGCAACGGCTCGTGGCATCCATAAAGCGATGGGAACAGTCACGCCTGGTCCTGGAACAGGCGGAGGAGCGGTTGAGACTTTCCGCCATGAGTTATGATCTCGGCGGTTTGTCGCTCTTGGATCTCCTGGATGCCCAGGCCGCGGTGGCTTCGGCCGAGGCGTCGGTCACCTCTGCGAAAGTGGCGTGCCTGGTGGACGAGGCGAGGCTCCTGGTCCTGGCCGGGCAGCGGCCCAGGCTGGGTGAATGAGGTGTTATGCGGGGTTGCGTTGGTTTCGAACGTTTTTTTAGGATTTCTTGAATTGTTACCCCCCACCTAGGAGGATACGATGGGAAGGCTGGCATTTCTTTTCCCCGGGCAGGCATCGCAGAGTGTTGGTATGGACGGGTTCCTGTGGGATTATCCCGACGCAGTGGATTTTCTCGAGAGAATCGATGAAATGACGGGAGTACACAAGCTGAGCCGGATTATCGCTGAAGGACCCCCGGAACTTCTCACCAGGACCGACAATGTTCAGCCGGCGATAACCATGGTCAGCTTGGCGACCATGAACGTGTTGGTAGCCGCCGGCGTGAAACCGGAAGGTACTGCCGGGCACAGTCTGGGGGAATACTCCGCCCTGGTGACCGCCGGGGTGTTGCTTCCCGAGATAGCCGCCAAGTTGACCCGTATCAGGGGTGAATTGATGCAGGAATGCGCCAACCGTCATCCCGGGGGGATGCTGGCCATAATCGGAATGGATATGGAAGCCGTGGGAAAATGCGTGGAGGAAGCTTCCGCCAAGGGTCCCGTCGGGGTGGCGAACGTGAATTCCCCGGGCCAGGTCGTCATATCGGGAGCCAAAAGCGCCCTGGAAAAGGCCGGTGAGTTGTGCAAGAAGATGGGCGCGAGACGCGTGATCCCATTGGATGTGTCCGGAGCTTGGCATTCCATGCTCATGAAGGATGCGGCCAACGGTCTGGAAAGCGCTCTGGACGATGCCGGGTTCTACGAGCCCGAAATACCGGTGGTTTCCAACGTTACCGCTGATCTCATAAGAAGCGGAGACGAGGCGAAACGGCTCCTCAAGGAACAGGTGACTTCTCCGGTTCTGTGGGCGGCATCCATCGGGAAACTCCTGGACAGCGGTTTTGATACTTTCGTCGAGGTGGGGCCGGGCCGGGTGCTCCAGGGACTTATGAAACGCGAGCGTGATGTCAGGGTTTACGGCACCCATGACAAGGAGGCCCTGGAGAAGACGTTGGAGGATCTGGCTTAGGATAGCCTTCCGAGTTTTTCCGCCAGGCGTTCATGAGCCTTGAACGCCAGTCCGTCGATTTCATCCGGAGCGACGAACAGGACCTCCGATGCATCATCACCGGGCGCCGGTGTTCCTTTCCATTCATACACCTCCAAGACTATCAACAGTATACCACCGTATGGCGTAGAATCGATCTCAATATCGAACAATCCGTACCTTTCCGCCGTGAGCCCGGTTTCCTCTTCCAGTTCTCTCTTACCGCATTCCAACGGGGTCTCGCCCGTTTCCATGAATCCCCCGGGGAAGCACAGTTCTCCCTTGGCGGGGGGGTCGGCTCGCCGCACCAGGAGAACTTCGTCGTTTCTTCGGACGATCAGGGTGACGGCTGGAAGAGGATTCCTGTAATGCACGAAACCGCAGTTTGTACAAAACAGGCGTGCACCGGGGCCGGTTCCGGTGGCGGTCATGGGATTGCCGCATGAAGAACAGTAGGCGGGAGGCAGGTAGAATGCCGCGGGATTCGAATTCGATGGCAGGGGACCTATGTCGGGACCGTGCCCGGGCAGGAATCCGTTCTTTCTTTTGAATCGTCTGGAAATTACTCGTTCCGTCAATATCTTAGCGCCCTTCACGGCATCTTCCAGGGAGAAACCCAGCGCCAACATAGAGGCGCATGCACTGGCCAGGGTGCAGCCGGTACCGTGAACGGCGTCCCCGGTGATTCGACCGCCCCGGAATATTTCAACACCGTCGGGGGTGACAAGAATATCGCAGGGATCTCCCGACAGGTGTCCGCCTTTCACCAGGACGGCGCCTGCTCCCATGCCAAGGATGATTCTTCCCGCTTTCTCCATGGAGTCCGGGTCGTTCACCGGTCTCACTCCCGAAATGGATTCCGCTTCGTGAATGTTGGGAGTAACCAGGGCGGCCAGGGGGAACAGCCTGCGTATCATCGTGTCCAGGGCGTTCCCTTCCAGTAACGGGGTGCCGGAACCCGATGCGGCCACCGGATCCAGGACATACGGGGGCGAATAGTCCGTGCTCTCCAGAAGGTGGGCCAGAACGGAACAGTTTTCGGAACTGCCCAGCATGCCGGATTTCACTGCGGAAACGGGTCCGTCGTCAAGTACGGCCGCGACCTGATCTTCAAGGAGTCTGCCGTTCAGGGCGGTCCAGGAAGATACCCGGCCGCTGTCCTGGATGGTTACAGCGCAGACCACCGGGCATGCGTGGACTCCCAGGATGAAAGCGGTCTTGATGTCCGCAGGCAACCCGGCGCCCCCGCTCGGGTCGGTTCCCCCCACGGCCAGGAGTGTCTTTTTCGTGATTCGCGTCCTTTCATGGTTGCGGTACGATAGCAACTATACATACTCCGTCGTATATTTTCGAGTATCCGTATGGCGGGTGTGCTCACCCGGGGACAGTTCACCTGAAAGGAAACGGCATAGTTCGGTTGATTCGATATTTCCCCGTGTTTTCTCCATTCCTGGTTCTCCTTGCGGCAACGACCGGTTCGTTGGCGGAGATGCTGGAACCCGAAGTGGATTCCATCCACGTATCCGGCTCCATTCTCATTCCGGTCGATGAACTCCTGGATGGAACAGGGCTTGAACCCGGGGCTTCACTCCTGTCGATAACTCCGATCCAGGTCAGGGACGGGATACTTGCGAATATGAGGGCGAGGGGCTACCTGGACGCGGAAGTCGATGTCCAGTGGCCCCTGTGGACCGACGAGATCAACGTTGTGAGAATAAAGGTTGAACCCGGTGACAAGAGTTTGTTGTCGGGCTTGGTGTTTGACGGAGTGACCGTTTTCGATGCGGATACGCTGGCCTCCCTGTACCCGGGTGCTCCCGGTGAACCGATTACTCCCGGAGACACCGCCGCTTTTAAGAATGCGGTGATCCGACTATACGGCGAGGCCGGGTACATCTACGCCGATGTTGCTGTGAAACTGGGCGAACTCGATTCCCGGGGAGACGGTACCGGGTTTCGGGCGGTGGTATGCAGTGTCAGAGAGAACGTACGGGCCTTCCTTGGTTCACTGGACGTGGAAGGCCTGCAAACCGTGAGACGCAAAGTGGTAACAAGGGAGCTGCTGGTGCAGCCCGGTGATGTGATGAACATGGAACTCCTGAGACGTTCCATTTCCAACGTTTACGGACTGGGTCTGTTTCGTGACGTCAGATTCGAATACAGCCCCCGGCCGGGGGACAGTACCGTGGTGGACCTTAAAATGTTTGTTTCCGAAAAAAGCTACAGACGGGTGGATTTCGTTTCCGGATACATGTCTCCGTCGGCGGTTTTCGGAAGCGTCACCTGGATGCATCCGAACATAATGGGAAACAACCAGAGGCTCTCCATAGGGTTGTACGCCATGGAGTACGTGGGTTCCCGGGAAGGCCGTCAGTTCGAACCGCAGGTGGTATACGAAGAACCGTGGTTGTTTTCCTCCAGATGGAAGTGGCAGCTGAAACTGGGATACCTGTTCTTCCGGACTCCGGGGGTCAGACAAAAGAGTTATTCCCTTACCTCCACTTTCGCCAGGGATCTGTCGGAGAAGCTGCATTTCTCTACCGGTTACAGCCTGGAGTATGAAAAGTACAACGAGTGGACCGGCAGCGGTTTCACATCGTTCGACTGGCGCACTACTTCGAGCGTTGTCGCGTCCATGGTTCACGATACCCGCGGACCTCTCCTGGATCCCGAATCGGGTCACTGGCTTATGGGAAGTGTCAAGTTGTCCGGAGGAATACTGGGCGGTAACGATTATTACAGGTTGAGAGCGGAATCCAGGTTGTTCTTTTCTCCCGGGGACGGATTGGTCTTGGCGGGACGTATCGGGTGTGGCGGTGCTTTTCCTTACGGTGATGACATAGCGGTTCCGCCAGACGACAGGTTTTTCCTCGGTGGCGGAACATCGGTGAGGGGATACCCTTTCAACTCGCTGGGACCGGAGGACGACGAGGGAAATCCCATAGGGGGAAGGGTACAGGTTCTCGGAAATTTTGAGATCAGGACCAGGATAGTCGGGAATTTCGGAGTAGTGCTTTTCACGGATGCGGGCGGAGTTTGGAAATATCTGGACGAAGTAGACCTGGATTCCGCCGGTTTCGGCACGGGGGTAGGCCTGCGTTACCATACGGTTTTCGGCCCGTTCAGACTGGATTACGGTTTTGCTCCCACCTGGAGGAATTCCCTCAGGAGGGGCAGGATTTACGTGGGACTGGGACATGTCTTCTAGGGCCGGGAGAATGCGCAGAGCTGCGGGAGTGGTCGTCCTGGGCCTGGCCGTAATGTTGCTCACCTTCTATGTGCTTCTTGCGGCCGGATTGCTGGGTGACATTCCCGGAAAGATCTTGTCGGCCGTGATTTCCGACGAACTCACCACCGTTAGGTTCGCGGGGCTCAGGACCGATCTATTCAGAATGACGAAAGTGGACACCGTCCTGGTGACCGATGCCTACGGGCTGGTGGTCAGGATCACCGGGGCGGAGATCAGGGGAGGAGTGCCCGGGTACCTTCTGAAAGGGCACGTGGACGAAGTGGCGGTGGAAGAACTCTTCATCGGGATTCCGCCACGGGATTCCACCGACGGCGGGCCCGTACCACTGGCGGAAATCCTTGATGACATCGACGGGGGAATAGTGGTTTCGACGGACAGGCTTTTGCTGGAGTACGGCAGGATAGTGGACGGCGTCGAGATTCTGGGTTCCATGTACCTCGACTGTTCCGTGCACAGGAACGGCGGCGTGGAGCTGAAAGTGGACTCCGCAGCCGTTTTCCTTCCGGATTTTGGAACCGTTTCGGGTTGCGGGCACCTGGAGATGGAACGGGGCGTGGTTTCCAGCCGGGGTTTCACCGCATCGACCCGGAACGGCGGATGTACCCTGGCGGGTACCCTGGATGGAGACGACGAATTCCTGGATGTTTTTCTGGAGGGAGAAGGGAATTACTTCGATTCCGCAGTGCCGCTATCCGTTTCCGGCGGCTTTCGGGGAAGGGTGTACGGGAAACTGCCGGATATCAGGTTGTCGATTGCCGCATCCGGAGGAGAGATCGACATGGCCGGGTACCGGGCGTCGTTCGAAGCCGATTCGTTGATCGCCGGATTTGACGGGATCTCGGTTCGCAATCTCCTGGTGGCCGTTCCGGGCGCCTCGGTGAACGTTAACGGGGACGTATCGTTTCCTGAAACGGATTGGAGGGTGTCTGCGCGGGTTACGATGCAGGAATTGAACGTATCCCGTTTTGCTACCGGAATGGACCCCGTGGTATTGCACGGAGGGATGCAACTGGATCTTAAAGGATCGGAAACCGATATCGCGGAGGGTCGGGCCGTCCTGGAACTTTCGGGAATGGAAACCCGCGGCCTTGACCTGGGAGAATCCAGGTTTACGGCGGTGCTCCGCGGGAAGAAAGTTCACCTGGAGGGATCGGCGGAGATTGGAGCCGGCCACCTCGGGATCGCAGCCGATTGCATGCTTGGAGAGAGTATGGTTCCCGAATCGTGGAAACTGGCCATGAATGGAACCGTTGACGGAAGCGTGCTCGCCGTCCTGGGAGATGACATAGGCCTTCCTGAATTTTCGTCGGTGGATTTCGAGGTGAACGGTACGGGAGGACCGTACCGGATGAATGCCGGTGGAACGGTGGTGGCCCGGAATCTGCGGGAAGGGGCCCTGTCCCTGGACAGGGTTTCACTTGAAGGAGAGTTCGAATTGACCGCCGATGGTCCGGAGGGCAGCCGGCCGGAAGTATTGAGTTTCCGTGGAACCACCGCGGCGACGTGTGTGACCCTGGGGGAAATGTTCGTGGATTCCGCTTTTGCCGCGATAAATCTCTCAGGTTCATGGTCGGGAGGAATGACAGCGGAAGTCGAACTCTTTCTCGACAGCCTGAGAACCGCTTCCATGGCCTTTTCGTCATATTCCAGGGCCAGGTTCGAACGAGGTGGACTGTTCGTGGACGAACTCGTGTTTAAAGGTCCCGGCGGAAAGTCGTACTCCGCAGTCGGAAACGTACGCTTCGGGGATACTACGATTGTCGAGGTGAGTGATCTCGACTTTGTGCATTCCAAGCTCAAACTGGTGAACGATGGTTTCGTAAGGGTACGGACCACCGAAGGACTGGTGATCCTGGATACTCTCTGGATCGATCCGCCCGTGGGGGTCGTGAGTGTGTCGGGAATGATGGACGGTGACGATTTTTCCTGCACGGCCCACGTGGGAAAACTCGACCTTGCGTCGATGAGAGCGGTTCTGGGTTTGTCCGCAGAGATGTCCGGCGTGGGTGACTTCACACTTTCCTTTTCCGGTAAGGGAGGGAAGGTGGAGGGAGTGCTGCAAGGCGATATCGTTTCGCCGACATACGGCAGGTTCTCCATGGACAGTCTGACCGTGGGTGTTTCTTCCACCGAAAACCTGTTGTTCATAGACGGAATTTACGTATGGCACGACGGCATGAGGTCCGGACTCCGGATGAAGATCAGGGATGTATGGACTGCGGGCGGACTTGCGGAACTTCGTGACCGGGTGGAATGGCTGGAACTGGAAATCAATGACATAGGAGACTGGCTCTTCTACCTGCTTCCGTTACCGATGCGTACCATAGGAGCCAGTGTTTCCGCAAGAGCCGAGTACGACAGGTCCGCCGCCGATCCGTTCCAGATCCAGGCATCGGCGAGAATAGCAAGACTGTACGTGACGATCCTGGGAATAGAACTCCCCAACATCAACTTTTACCTGAACTATCCGGATTCTTCAACGAATAAGTACAACACGAGGTTCACTCTAGGGGCCGGGAGCGTGGATACGGGAAACTTCTCCTGTGACTGGAGAGCCCGGGTGAGAGGCTTGATGCCCATGGAAGTGGGTGACTACAGGATACGTATGACCATGAACGACATGAAAATGGCGATACCCGGCATCGGGGTGGTGGTGTGTTCCGGGAATCTCCGTTCCGAGGGGTGCGGGTTCGAAGACCGCCCGCTTCTCTCGGGCAAGCTGGTGCTGCACGAGGGAGTGGTGGGTATTCCCCAGCCTGTCTCGGCCCCGGGGGAGGGCGGTTCCGGCGAGATGCCGTTCGATTTGTCGATAGACGTGGTGGGAACCGGGGACATGTGGTTCAGAACGAATTTCGCCGACATAGAGATGGCGATGAAGCTCAGGATATTCACCCTGGAACGGAAACCCACGGTTAACGGTACCGTGTCGGTGGTTAGGGGGAGTATAACCCTGCTGCAGAGGGATTTCCGGATAACCAGGGGAACCGTGCACGTGATACAGGGGGATCCTCCGTCGATGCAATTGGACGTGGAAGCCTCGACCCGCATCAGGAGCGCCATGACCCACCAGGAGTATACCATAGTCGTGTACATACGAGGTGACGCCAAGAATCCGGAGATAACTCTTGAAGGTTCCGGACCCGACGGCTCGATAGCCCAGGAAGACGTGTTCACACTGCTGGCCACCGGGTTGACTTACGGAGAGATGCAGCAAATGAACTCATCGGCTATAAGATCCGAAGTGGGTAACGTGGCGCAGACGATGCTCGGCGGCCTTCTGGCCAGAAACATCAGGCACGAGGTGGGCCTGGATACCTTCGAAATTGACCCCGAGTTTCTTTCCGACACCACCAGCCTGGTGCTCAACGTGGGGAAGTATGTAATGCCGAATCTTTACGTATCATACAAGGACGATGTGTTCTCCGGAGATCCGGGCACAGTGAGTGCGCAGTATCTTTTCGGATCGGATTTCTATGTGGCTGGTTCTTCGAGAACCGCTATCCACGGCAATCTGGAACCGACCATTGAGTTGCACTACACGATCAGGTACTGACCGGCAGGATCAAACCGGGTAGGTTCTCCTTTCCGGAATCACTCCCCTGATGCCTCCCCTGGGATCATCCACGTCCCTTTCGAACCTGGGTATGAGGTGTACGTGCACGTGAGGTATCGTCTGTCCGGCGGCGGTACCGTCATTGACACCGATATTGTAACCGTCGGCGGCAAGCGATCGTTCGAGCTGCAGCTTCCGGAATCGCAGGGCCGCGGTTATGGATTCCAATTCTTCGCGCGTGGCGGCGAAGATACTGGCGAAATGCCTGAACGGTATAACGAGTGTATGCGACGGGGATGCCGGATATATATCCCTTATGACGTAGACGTTGTCGTCCTTCCAGAGGATCTTGTCCTCATCTGGATTGCAGAAAGGGCAGTCTTTCATCTCTTTCCTTTCCAAAAGTGCCACTTGATTCCGGATCCCGGATAATTTACGATAAACGCCGTGATTCAAACAGGAGGTGCATACTGGAAGGATTCGTGATTCCGCCACGTAACTTTTTCCTCAGGCATGCGACGGAAGTGGCTCCCGATCTCGTTGGATGCCTGCTGGTGCGAAAGACCCCCCAAGGGGTCCTGTCGGGGATGGTAGTGGAGACCGAGGCGTATGCCGAGGGTGATCCGGCCAGCCATTCGTTCCGGGGGAAAACGGACAGGAACCGTCCCATGTTCCGGGAAGGGGGGAGGGCCTACGTTTACGTGATTTACGGTATCCATCACTGTTTCAACGTGACCACCGGTGCCGCCGGCGACGGCCAGGCCGTCCTGATCAGGGCTTTGCAACCGATCAGTGGAATCGGGCTGATGATGGAGCACCGGGGAACGGACAGGGTGGAACTCCTTTGCAAGGGGCCCGGCAGGTTATGCAGCGCCATGGGCATAGACAAAAGCTTCAACGGTATGTCATTACTGGATGGCAACCTGCGCATAATGGTGCCTCGGGAGCGGAAAGATACCGGGATTTCCGTATCTTCCAGAACGGGGATAACCAAGGGAGTGGAGTTGAAGTGGAGGTATTTTCTTGAAGGGTCGCCCTGGGTATCGACTTCCCGGAGAGTCAGCGACTCGCGTTGAGTATCTTGGCGGCGAGTACGGTCAGGCCTACGCCTGCGATGACGGAAAAGAAGGCATAGAAGTCGCCGTGTAAAGCGGTCGCCCTTCCCCGGCTCCATTCCAGGGTCCAGAGGGTGTAACCCTGTGGAACCGGCAACTGGAATATCCACGATTCCGCCCATGACGAACGGGATGCCTGGGCCATGAAACCCATGAGGTTCAACAGGTATCCGCCGGTCCCCAGATGACGTTCCAACAGCAGGGAGGCCGAAACGGCGGTTAGGGAGGAGGAGAATATCACTGTCCATAGCTGCCAGGGTATGCCTCCGGAGGGAGGCGACGAAAGTATCATGGAGATGGCGGGTACGGATCCCGCCGCCAGGGGAAACAATATCTCGGGTATATGCATGGACTTGGAATCCGCCCGGGTTCCGCGGATAATCAGGGCTATTCTTTCTCTCTCGGCTGATTCCAGCCATCCGGATACCAGGGCCGTCGGTATGCACCACGTAAAAGCGGATGCAAGGAAGGAATGGATAGGAATTTCCATTCTTCCCACCAGTATCCAGGCGGTCAATGGGGCCGCCAGGAGAATCCACGGCAGAAAGGGATTCCTGGCCGAGTGTCGAAGCATGGCCGCCGACACGGCCGCAGCTACCCTGAAGTATCCAGGTCTTCTTCGCAAAACAGGTTCGCCTCTCCAGTATCTTCTTTCCCGGTTAAATATTCCAGGAGTTCGGCATTGGTTGGAGGTCTGACTTCCAGTGAGACTATGCTCCTGGAGTTGGCACGCGCCAGGTTGACCAGGTTGGTTACCGTGGGGCTCAGACTTGCGTAGAGAAACTCGTAGCCTTTCTCGACCGCTATGATGTTCCTGATCCCCGTAAGGCTTTCCATAACTTCCCTGGGCAGCGCGGGCAGGAAACCCACCCGCAACCTCGTGAGCGCCGACGATGCTTCGGCCAGCTCCTCGAACCTTAAAATTTTCCTGACATCACTTCCGTCACAAACGGCAACCCTGTCGGTACCCCTGGGAATGTGTTCGATGCCGGGCACGCATACCACCACCGCGCTTCCGTACTCACAGAGGTCTTCAAGGAGTTCATGTACTTCCGTGGGGCAGGGTCCCTGGAGGACCAGTACCTTCGGGACGGATATACAGGTCGTCGCGAACGATACCAGGTATTGCTTCTCCCGGGGCAGGCCCGTCACGCTCCGCTCGCCGGAATCTTCCAGTGAACACCATTCGAGCATGCCGTTCACCGCCTCCGTGGTTTTCCTTACGGGATATCCGGCGGCGGCGGCCGCCAGTTCCAGGTGTGCACGAACGCTGATTCTCTTCGGCCAGCGGGTTTCCCCGGGTACGTAACCCACGGTCATTCCAGGGTCGGCTTTCTCCTTTATAGTACTCACGTCACCCGGGAGTATCCTGCCCGAAACGGGCCCGGACCTTCCCGCGAGAATTCTTCCAAGTTCCGGCGCTACCGTGGTTTCATCGCCGAGGGCCGCCAGCATGGAGCCGGAAAGGAGGGCAAGATCCAGGGGTTTCCTAGAGTCTTTCCTTATTACCAGTTCGGAGGTACTCAGCAGGACCGCTGAATTCATCCGGTTTCCCGATTCAGACATTATTTTTCCACATACTGTTTTCGACTCTCGACCGCTTTGAGTGAGTGGATCGCCGCCGGTCCTTCCTCACCGGAAGATACGAGGTTTTCCCCTTCTCCATGGCGACCGGGGATTCCGCCGGTTACTTCCGCTTTTTCCTTTCCGGTGCATGGTTGAATAAACCACCGGAATACGACTGCGAGATACTACAAAACGGGCTTGAAAAGGTAAAGCGGGGGGAGGTCCGGGCGGCCCATACCGTGGGCCTGCGGGGAGGGTTTTCCCGGGTTGCGTTTCGTAACATGTTGAATATGTACGTATCGGTTTTTCGGTTGTTCCCTTTCCATCCGTTGAACCCTGCAGTATATATGCATGCTTACCCGGAAGGAGAAAGTAGGAGATATGAATTTCGAAAAATTTACGATAAAATCAAGAGAAGCCGTCCAGGAAGCAAGCAGGATGGCTATGACGGTGGGTAATCCGGAAATAACCACGGCACACCTTGCCGCGGTGCTTCTCGACGACCCGGAAAGCGTGGTGTCGGGGGTGCTCGACAGTCTCGAGGTGGACAGGCAGAGTCTCAGGAACGACATATCCGGTATTCTCTCGACCCTTCCTAAAGTCAGCGGTGGTTCAGATCCCAGGCTTTCCCAGGGCCTTGCAAAAGTATTGAATCTCGCCCTGGAGAAGGCTACGGTGATGAAGGACGAGTACGTGGCCAGAGAACACCTGTTCCTGGGGTTGCTGGAAGCCGGCGACAGGGTTTCTGATGCGATGCGGGTCAGGGGTGTGACCCCCGACGGATTCCTCAGGGCGCTGGCTACGGTGCGTGGATCTTCAAGGACCACGAGCGAATCGTCGGAGTCTACCTACAAGGCGCTTGAGAAATTTACCAGGGACCTGACCGCATTGGCCCGGATGCAAAAGCTGGACCCGGTGATAGGCAGGGATGACGAAATCCGTAGGGTTATGCAGGTCCTGGGGCGCAGGCGAAAGAACAACCCGGTTCTCATCGGTGAACCCGGTGTCGGGAAGACGGCCATAGTGGAAGGGCTTGCCATAAGGATAGCCGAGGGGGACGTGCCGGAAACCCTGAAGAATAAGAGTGTGCTGGCATTGGACATGGGGGCCCTGGTGGCCGGGGCCAAGTTCAGGGGTGAATTCGAGGAGAGACTGAAGGCCGTACTCAAGGAGATAGCCGATGCGGAGGGGAGGATCATCCTCTTCATAGACGAGATGCATACCCTTGTGGGTGCCGGCGCCGCGGAAGGTGCGGTGGATGCGGCGAACATGCTTAAGCCGGCTCTTGCCAGGGGTGAATTGCATTGTATCGGCGCCACCACCCTTGACGAATACAGGAAATACATAGAAAAGGACGCTGCGCTGGAGCGCAGGTTCCAGCCGGTGATGGTTGAGCCCCCTTCGGTGGAGGATACGATAAGTATTCTCAGGGGATTGCGCGAGAGGTATGAGAGTCATCACGGGATAACGATACAGGATGCCGCTCTCATAGCGGCGGCGACCCTTTCGGACAGGTACATTACGGACAGGTTCCTGCCCGACAAGGCTATCGACCTGATCGACGAGGCGGCTAGCAGGTTGCGTATCGAGATAGACAGTATGCCCGAAGTCATCGATGAAATAAGGCGCAGGATAATGAGGCTGGAGATAGAGCGGGAGGGTCTCCGCCGTGAAGGTGAGAACGGTTCGGGGGAGGCACTGAAACGAATAGAGAAGGAACTCGCCGAACTCAACGAACGAAGGAAAGCCCTGGAGATCAAGTGGAGGAACGAGAAAGAGCTGATAGACAGGATAAGAGATATATCGAGGCAGATAGAGGAACTCAAGGGTCAGGCCAAGATAGCCGAAAGGGAGGGTGACCTCGGTAAGGTCGCGGAGATAAAGTACGGCAAGATAAGAGAGCTGGAAAACGAAGCTTCGATACTGAAGGAGAAACTGGCTGAATTACAGAAGGATGGAGCGCTCTTATCGGAGGAGGTGACCCCCGAGGATATCGCCGAGGTGGTGTCCCGGTGGACAGGCATACCGGTTTCCAGGCTCATGGAGAGCGAGAGACAGAGACTGATGTCGCTGGAGGATGAGCTTCACAAGCGGGTGGTGGGGCAGGACGAGGCGGTCAGGGCGGTGGCCGAGGCCGTGAGACGCGCCAGGGCCAACGTACAGGATCCCAACAGGCCCTTGGGCAGCTTCATTTTCATGGGTCCTACCGGCGTTGGTAAGACCGAACTTGCGAGATCCCTGGCCGATTTCCTTTTCGATGATGAGAAAGCTCTGATACGTATCGATATGAGTGAGTTCATGGAGAAACACTCGGTATCGAGACTTATAGGTGCTCCTCCCGGTTACGTGGGTTACGACGAAGGTGGATATCTTACGGAAGCGGTGAGGCGAAGACCGTATTCCGTGGTACTATTCGACGAGATCGAAAAGGCGCATCCCCAGGTATTCAATGTCTTTCTCCAGATTCTCGACGAGGGTAGGCTCACGGACGGCCAGGGCAGGACCGTTGATTTTAAAAACACGGTCATTATAATGACTAGTAATCTGGGCAGCGACTGGATAGCTGAGATGGCCGGTAAGCTTTCGCAGGAAGAACTCTCCGAGAGGGCCAAGAGGGAATTGTCTTCCAGGTTCAGACCTGAATTCCTCAACAGGGTCGACGATATAATAGTTTTCCGGCCTCTGGGCAGAGACGAACTGCGGAAAATCGTCGAGATACAGATAGACAGACTGAACAAGCTGCTCAAGGAGCAGAACATAATCCTGGAGCCTACCGAAGCGGCGCTGGACCTCCTGGCCGAAATGGGATACGATCCGGCCTATGGTGCGAGACCCCTCAAACGGGTTATACAGAAGAACGTGCAGAACAAATTGGCGGAGATGATCATAGAGGGCACCGTCAAAAACGGAGACAGGGTCGAACTGGATGCGGAGAATGGAAAGCTCGTCGTAAGAACCGTTGCATCGGGGACGTAATACCGGGTTTCGCCGGGTGAGTCCTCCACGGTGGCATCGGTATTGAAGAGAGTTCCGTCACATGGTCGAATGATATTGCCGCTGGTGGACGTATCCATTGTCGTGAGTCGGTTTTTCGGGGTCCATGAAGTCTTTTCTGCCCGCCATGGTTCATGATTCCTGGAGCATGTCGTTTTCCCGTGGTATCGGCGGTTCTACATTTGCGGAGTCTGTTCCAGGCGCTGAAAAACCGGAAGAGGGGAGGGGTTTCGCCTCCTCCCCTCTGGAAACGGCGTGATCCCCGCCGCAATGTCCGGGTCGTGAGCCGGTAACGACATCGTTCCCTTTGAATTCCCGTACGTTTCCCGGATTGTTTCAGCATGTGTGTGAAAAAGATACGAGGTGATGCCGGAACCGGGCAACCACTGCGGAATTCCCGCCGACCGGCTGAAAATCTTTCGATGATACGTGTTTCGTCGTTGACTGGAGAGGCGTATTCAGTAATCTTTTGATACACTTTAACCCGACGGGTAGTTACCCTGTTGTTTCTTGAACCGGGAGGTCTGCAGTGAACAAGCAGTGGGAGTACCCTTATCCCGAGATAGACCCGGACATATGCAAGGGCTGCAAGCTCTGTGTGGCGGCGTGCCCGAAGAATGTGCTGGTCATCTCTTCGAAATTGAACTCCAAGGGGTTCCATTATTCGGAGTACGTGGGTGAGGGATGTATAGGGTGCGGGAATTGTTTCTACGTATGTCCTGAACCCAGCGCAGTAACGGTTTACCTCAGGAACTACGTGGAAGGGGAGGTGAGCTGAATGCCGAAGATGCTCATGAAGGGAAACCATGCAGCGGTGTACGGTGCCGCTTTGGCCGGTTGCGAGGCTTATTACGGTTATCCCATAACTCCCGCAAGCGAGATAGCGGAAGCCGCATCGGCCATCTTCCCCAAGCTTGGAAGGACTTTCCTGCAGGCGGAGAGCGAAGTTGCCGCAATAAACATGGTCTATGGCGCGGCCGGGGCCGGCAAAAGGGTCATGACGGGAAGCTCGGGGCCGGGAATAAGTCTGAAACAGGAAGGTATCTCCTACTGCGCGGGCTCGGAACTTCCGTGTGTGATCGTGGACATAATGAGGGGGGGGCCCGGGCTCGGGAACATCGGTCCCGAACAGGGAGACTATTACCAGGTGGTCAAGGGAGGAGGACACGGCAACTACCGAAATATCGTTCTCGCACCCAACTCGGCGCAGGAAATGTGTGACCTGACCATGCTGGCTTTCGAACTGGCGGACAAATACCGTAATCCGGTTTTCGTTCTGACCGACGGTGTGATCGGACAGATGATGGAAGCCGTGGAACTGCCGGAACCCGTGGAGAAGCTTCCCGATAAGAGTTCCTGGGCGGTAATGGGAAACGCCGAAACTAAAAACCTGATCAATTCCATCTACCTCGGTCACGATGATCTTGAGGCGTGGAACAGGTATCTTGGCGAGAAGTATGCCACCATAGAAAAGAACGAAGTGAGGTTCGAAGAGTACATGATGGAGGACGCCGAGATAGTCGCCATAGGGTACGGAAGTACGAGTCGCGTATTACAGTCGGCGGTGGATATTGTCAGGGGAAAGGGTGTGAAGATGGGTATGCTCAGACTCATAACGCTTTTCCCGTTCCCGAAGGAGCGCATAAATGTTCTGCCCGACCGGAATGTGAGGGGCATCCTTACCGTGGAGATGTCCAACGGGCAGCTCGTCGACGATGTGAATCTTGCTTTGCGAGGCAAGATGATTTCCGATCTTTACAACAGAATGGGTGGTAACGTTCCTTCCGCCCTGGAGATTGTCGAGAAGGTCTCCGAACTGTATGGGGTGTGATTATGGCGCAGAAGACTGTACTGAGAAAACCCAAGGGATTCATGGATGTCTACAAGCACAAGCCCGGTACGGAGAAGGACAGGACCCACTATTGTCCCGGCTGCGGACATGGTATCCTGCATAAGCTGATAGCGGAAGCTCTGGAAGATTTCGCAGTGATTGACAAGACCATACTGATAAGCCCTGTGGGGTGCAGCGTGTTCGCTTACTACTATTTCGATACCGGGAACTTTCAGGCGGCTCATGGAAGGGCGCCGGCAGTGGGTACCGCCGTTTCCAGGGCCAACCCGGACTCGATAGTGATAAGCTACCAGGGCGACGGCGACCTGGCCGCCATAGGCGGCAACAATATTCTCCAGGCCGCAAACAGGGGCGAGAATATGGTTGTATTCTTCGTGAACAACGCGATATATGGAATGACCGGCGGACAGATGGCCCCGACCACCCTGGAAGGGCAGAAAACCACTACTACGCCGTATGGTCGTAATCCTTTGAGTGATGGTTATCCGATGCAGATGTGCGAGTTGTTGAACCAACTCACCGCCCCGGTCTACATCACCAGGACGTCACTCCATGACATGGCTAATATTCGCAAGACCAGGCAAGCCGTACGTAAAGCCATACGATATGCCTCGGAGAAAAAGGGTTTCTCATTCGTGGAAGTGTTGAGCATGTGTCCCAGCGGATGGAAGATGGATGCGGTCCGGGCACAGCAATGGATCAAGGAAAAAATGATACCCAGGTTTCCCTTGATGGTCTTGAGGGATAATGCCGAGAACACCGGTCCCATAGAGAGACCGGTTCCCGTCCTTGATCCGGAGGAAGTGAAGAAGGTCTTGGGTTATGACACTTTCGAAACTACCGGTTTTAAGAAAAGACCGGGAACGATGTTCCGGAAAGTGGCTCTGAGGGTGGCCGGTTTCGGCGGACAGGGTATTATGTCTACGGGAATCGCCCTTGCTAACGTCGGCATGAAATACGGCTATAACGTGAGTTGGTTGCCTTCCTACGGTCCGGAGATGAGAGGTGGAACCGCTAACTGTTCCGTAAAGATACAGGAGGATTCCATCGGGGCCGCCGAGTGCACGGAACCCAACATGGTTATTGCGATGAATCAGCCCAGCCTGGAAAAATTCGAAAAGCTCCTCGTGCCGGACGGAATACTGATATACAACAGTACGCTGATCGACGTAGAGCCCTCCCGGAAAGACATCCGGGTATGCCCGGTACCCATAACGGGGATAGCGGATGAGCTGGGTGATACCAGGGTTCAGAGCATGGTAAGCGTCGGAGCATTCGCTGCCGTGACCGGAATGTTCGATCCGGAAGAGATCAAGAGTCTGATGCCCACTCTATTCGCAGGCAAGTCGGAAAAGGTCCGGAAACTGAACGAGGAAGCGGTGCAGAAAGGGTACGATCACGTCAAACGGAATTTCTGACGAAGAGGAAGGCCCCGTCTCGTGCGGGGCCGCCCTTTCTCCTCAAAGCCAGGGTCTTACGGCCAAGGTGTATTCCTGTATTTCCTCGGGTTTAAAGAACAGATCAATTTCTTCACGGGCTGCTTCCGGTGAGTCTGAGGCATGAATCATGTTGTGTCCCGGGCTTGTCGCGAAGTCACCCCTGATGGAACCCGGGTGTGCGTCGGCGGGGTCGGTGGCTCCCACCATGTACCTGACGATTCTCACGGCGTCGTGAGATTCCAGTACCATCAAAACCGACGGACCGCTGGTGATGAAATCGATGAGATCGACATAGAAATCCTTCCCGCGGTGCTCCCGGTAATGGGTTTCGGCGATCTCCCGGGGAATCATGATCATCTTCATGGCGATTATCTTGATGCCTCTGCGTTCGAACCTGGCGATGATCTCGCCCACGAGTTCCCTTTGGACCGCATTGGGTTTCAAAATCACGAAGGTACGTTCCATGATCTCCTTTCCCGCCCGACGATAATATGCCTGGGGAAAAGGTTCAGGCGCAATATTGATTTTGGAGCCCGGCGCCTGTATCATTTCCAATACTCTTGATATCTGGAAGGATATGAAATGCTTTCCTTCGGTCGGCCGAGACCGGGTTCATCCGGGGTAATTTCAATGATTTTGAGCCATCGATACTACGGAAATTTTCCCCGGAGATCATTACCGGAAGACAATGCCGGGTTCTGAGTCAAGACCATGAATAAGATAACAAGCGGGCATTCTTCTCCGTATAGGTGGCTCAGGATGAGGTGGCATCCTGAGAAGGGTATCACGAGAGTAGCCGGGGACTGCGAGGGTCTGCTCGGTGTCGACGGAAAGAAGTTGACCAGATCCTCCGAACCTTTGGGACTGCTGCCTCCGGAATTGACTTCCGTACTTGCCGCCGGTCTTCCCGATGTTCCGGTTTTCATAGCCATGCCTTCGATGACCGGTAGTGCATTCACGATGGAAGATTCCGTAGAGGTGGTTCTGTTCGGAGTTCCGGGTCACGGCGCCGGAAGCGGGGTGATGCTGGATGAACTGGGAGCCGGTATCGTGGGCGTGGACAGGAACGGGACGATCACCATCTGGAACACGGCCATGTCGTCCATGTTCAGGGTATCACGGCAGTACGCAATGGGTAAACATATACAGGACGTTCTCGTGTCTCCCATTCTTTATTCCTGGGAAAACGTGATCAGGATGGTCCTGGAGGGAAAACAGGTCAAGGTGGTATGCCAACCCGATCCCCAGCGAAGGATCGAGGGAACATTCACCCTGGGCGGTAGCGGAGTGATGGGAACCTGTTTCGATACCACGGAGAATTTTCAGGCGGAGAACAGGCTCAGAATCAGCAGAAAGATGAATCAGGCTTATTTTCATTCCGTAAGCACCGGCCTGGTTCTCTTCGACAGGGATTACAGGATACTCGTTGCAAACAGGGCCTTCGGCAAAATTTTCGGGTTGGTGGAGAACCTGCTCGGCATACACCTGTACGAGATACTTCCCGGTGAGAGTTACGGTATCCTGGAGGATCTGGCCAGGCCGCTGTTTGACGGAAGCACCACGGAACAAGGCGAAGGAAGAACGGCTCATTTCCGGCTGCCGGGAAGAGGAGATCGTATCGTTCACCAGAGCGTGCAGCCCATAGTGGAAGATTCCGGGGAAGTTTTCTACGCGGTGGGAATATTCGAGGATGTCTCCGAAATCGATTGGTTGAGGCAGAGTTACGGTGGATACGTGGAAGCGGTGAGAAGATTCAATGTTCTTTCTTCGTTCTTACTCGGAAAAAGAACGACCGGAGGAGGAGACGTATTGGCGAACAGGGTGAAAGACTGCCTGTCGGCAACGGCGGTGGCCCTGTACCTGGTGGATCCGGGACTGGAAATCAGGCTTTCCGGTCGATCCGACGGATGGCCGGATGAAGTGCCGGCGAAGTTCTCCGAGTTGCGCTTGCCGGTGACCGTTGACAGTGAGACGGGTTGTAGGCTGGTCGGAGAGGATCGTGGAATATTGTCGGATCACTTCTCCAGTTGCCTGGTTTTCCACCTGGCCGCCGAAGGGAAGAGTTACGGTTACATGATGGTGGGTTACGGAGAAGCCGAACCGGAAGCTGATATTTTCCCCCTTGCGCTCCTGGCGTCATCCATGGTCGTGTTCGGTTTTATGAGGGGCGAACTTGAAGCTGAGGCCGAATACCTGGATCTGCTGGGTCTCAGGCAGAACGAGCTGATGTCCAGGTTTGTGGAAATGCTCGATGTTCCCGTGGCGATGTTCAGGATGGACTGGTCCGTGATATTCTGGAATCCGGCCATGGAGGAACTTACCGGCATAAGAGAGAATCTTGCCACGGAGAGCCCCGAACTGGTATCGGAAATTCTATTCGGGGGAATCGGCGGTACTGACAGGATAAGAAAACTCCTGAGGAGTGATGCGTCGACGGTCAAGGATTCATGGGAGGTGACCGGCTCCGGTGGGAAGACCAGGAGATGTATCTGGAGCATGCTCAGAACTGAATGGGTGGAAGGAAGAAACCTGGAACCGGTGATCGTGATCGCCGGGGTCGAGTCCGGGGACGAGTATAGCATCAAGGCGGCCGGGAAGGCCCTGGAAACATACTTGTTGATCAGCAGAGGCTTGGTGGGGATTTTATCCGTTACGAATCCCGCTAAGGTGGCTGAGATAGCCGCATCTACCATGCTTGAGATTTCGGGTGCATCCAGGGTGTCCGTCGAGATAAGGGGTATTCAGCAGGTGACCAGAACCACCACCGGGGAACCCGGATCCGGAGGAGGCAGGTCTCAGTGGTCGATCCCGTTCGTTACCGATACGGATACTTTGGGTGAGTGTTCGTTCGAAGGAGGGGAGGAAAAACCTATCCTGAGGGATTTCGCCAGGGTCGTGGCGAGGACTTGCGTCGACCTCGAGAAATCCGAAATAGGCAGGCGTTTCGCGTTCCTGGCGGAGAGGAATTCAGGCAAGTTTTTCATCACCAGTCCTGCCGGTCGCGTGCTTCTCTCCACGTGGCGGGACGCCCAGGCGGGCATAGTTTCCCGAAGGACCGTATACGGAATGTTTCCCGGAACTCCACGTTCCAAGATGGATGACGTGATTTCGTTGGTCAGGAAAAAGGGACGCTTGGATACGTTTCTGCGTACCAGATCCGGCAAGGACGTGGAGATAGCCGTAACCGCCCTGGACGGCAACAGTAGCGGTACTCTTCTACTCTGGTGGCCCGTTGACGATCCGGCGTACCGCATGCGCCGGTTCCTGGTAAGAAAAGGCGAGGGCTTGAAGAGGATAATGAGTGAATCGCTTGATGGACTCCTTGTTTCGATAGACCGCAGTTTTTCCAGGTTGAAAGAGGTGTTGAGTCCGGAACATCCCGCGGTTTCGATTCTCAATACTTCCGCGTACGCATTCCGTGGCATGCGTAAGGATTGTGAATACATAGGACTGCTCCATAGTGTAATGAACTTGGTGCCGTCGAGATTGGATGCGGAGAGAATGCTGGACGGCGTGGCCGCCGTTTTCATTGAAGAAGGACGGGAACCGCCGGAAACGGGTATTTCGGGAAGAGTTTGCGACCTCATGGGAAACGGTGATTTCTTGGTGAGAATAGTTTCCAGGCTCTGCATGGTCATGTGCGGAGAATCCGTACCCGGATTAGGCGTATCGCTGGTATTGCGTGATGAACCGGAGCTTCCCGATGATGTTCTCGAAGGAACCGAGCACTTCGTCAGGATAAGAATAAGGAGGATAGACGGCAGGAAGCTTCACGGTATCGTTTCCGATATCTGTAACGCCGATTTGGCCGACAAGTTGAAAGGCGGAATCGACCAGGAGGCGGAAGTGGGCCTGTTATGTCTTTTACTTAGGATGTTGGGCGGATACCTCCTGCCCCGGGGAGAGAATACCGCGGATTTGTTCCTGCCCTGCGCGGATTGACGATGTTCCAATCGTTTCTTCAACTTTACCCGTTAGGCGTTTCTGCACATACTACCACTCTGCGTAAATTTTATAACGTACCGGGAGGGCAGTCTTGGAGAATTACGATTTCAGGAAACTCGAAGAAAGATGGCGCCCCGTTTGGGAGTCATTGAAACTTTATAGAACAGGAACCGATAAGAGTAAAAAATCCTTCTATTGCCTGGATTACTTTCCGTATCCTTCCGGCTCGGGGCTTTCCGTGGGCCACTGCAAGAACTACATCCCCACCGACGTCATCAGTCGAAAGAAGAGGATGGAAAACTACAACGTACTTCATCCCATGGGGTGGGATGCTTTCGGCCAGCCCGCCGAGGAGTACGCGATAAAGACCGGCGTACATCCTTCCGTGGTTACCCGCGTGAACACCGATAACTACAGGCGGCAAATGAAGCTGATAGAGGCCAGTTACGACTGGGAAAGAGAGATAAATTCAAGCCATCCGGATTATTACAAGTGGACGCAGTTTTTCTTTATCCTGCTGTACGATATGGGTCTGGCATACCAGCGTGAGAATGAACAAATGTGGTGCCCGCACTGCAGGATAGTTCTTTCCAACGAGGAGGCGGCGGGAGGATTATGCTGGCGCTGCGGAAACGATGTTACAAGGAAGAAGCTTAAACAGTGGTTCTTCAAAATAACCGAGTACGCCGACAGGTTGCTGGAAGACCTTGACGGACTGGACTGGCCCGAAGGAATCAAGGCGATGCAAAGGAACTGGATAGGCAGATCGACGGGCGCCGAGGTCGATTTTACCGTGGTCAACCCTGAAACGGGACGTAAGATACCCCTTACGATATACACCACTCGCCTCGATACCATATATGGTGCGACGTTCTGCGTCCTGGCTCCGGAGCACCCGGACCTGCAGGAGATGGTTACCTCCGACAATCGGCAAGAGGTCATGGATTACGTGGAAAGGGCGAAATCCCGCAGCGATGTGGAAAGAACTGCCGCGGCGGAGAAGGAGAAGACCGGGGTGTTCACCGGTTGCCATACGATAAATCCCTTCAACGGAGCCGAGATACCTTTATATGTCGCAGATTACGTTTTAGCTGGCTATGGTACGGCGGCGATAATGGCCGTCCCGGCTCATGACGAAAGGGATCACGCATTTGCCTTGAAATTCGGTATTCCGATAGTGGAGGTGGTGGCTCCCGGCGGGATTCCACGGGGCGTGACGGAATCGGCCACGGTTGCCGACGGCAGGCTGGTGAACAGCGGTGTTTTCAACGGCCTCGATTCGGCGGAGGCCAGAGAAAAGATGGCTGAATACGCTGTACGTAAGGGATTCGGCCGGCCTGTCACCAGGTACAAGATAAGAGATTGGCTGGTTTCCAGGCAGCGGTACTGGGGCGCTCCCATTCCGATGGTGCATTGCAGGGAGTGCGGCGTAGTACCCGACAGGAACCTTCCCGTAATACTTCCCGATATCGAGAATTTCGAACCGGACGATTCCGGCAGATCGCCCCTGGCCAAGGCCGGTGAGTGGGTGAAAACCACGTGTCCCAAGTGTGGCGGACCCGCATCCAGGGACACCGATACCATGGCCGGATTTGCCTGTTCGTCGTGGTACTTCTTAAGGTTCGCCTCGCCCCGCGAACAAGACAGGCCGTTTGATCCCGAAGCCGTGAAGTACTGGCTTCCGGTGGATCTGTACGTAGGTGGTGCCGAGCATGCGGTCATGCATCTGATATATGCCAGGTTCTGGACGAAAGTGATGTATGATGCAGGGATGATAGACTTTCAGGAACCGTTCAAAGTACTCAAGAACCAGGGAATGATACTGGGTGCCGATGGTCAGAAGATGTCCAAATCCAAGGGAAACGTGGTCACCCCGGACCAGATGGTGGAGAAGTACGGTGTTGACGCCCTGAGACTGTATATACTTTTCATGGGGCCCTTCGAGGCTGAGTTGGAATGGAGCGAAGACGGAATCGCGGGTACCTACAGATTCCTTAAAAGGGTATGGAAGGTGGTATCCGAGACTGCCGATGTCGTTCCGGTGGAAGAAAACCCGGAATTCACGGACAAGCTGCGGTACGAAACTGCGAGAGTAACGAAAAAGGTGTCGCTGGATATTGACGGTTTCGACTTTAATACGGCTGTCGCCGCTTTGATGGAGTTCGTGAATTTTCTCTCCTCGAACAGGAACGAGGCTGCTCGCGCCGGAGCCGTGTGGCGTGAATCGATAAGGAAACTGCTGGTGCTCATGGCACCCATGACACCTTTCATCGCGGAGGAGCTTTGGCACAGGATGGGTTTCGGGGGAGAGACTGTGTTTCATCAGGAGTGGCCGGACTGGAACGAGGAGGATTTGGTAAGAGATACCGTAGAGGTCGTAGTGCAGGTGAAGGGAAAGATAAGGGGGAAAATGACGGTATCTCCCGATATTCCTGAGGAAGATATGAGGGAAAAAGCCCTGGAACTTCCCAGGATAGCGGATATCCTGGGGAATAAGGAACCTCGCAGGGTGATAGTGGTGCCCGGGAAACTGGTGAACATAATTCCGTAAAACAAGGTGGGGTGTGGCATCATGGAGATGGAGATAGTTTTCAGCGGAGGAAAAAAGGTGGACGCACTCTTCGGAGGCTTCACCGTCAGGACTGATCAGTCGGTGGCGGGAGGCGGCGAAGGCTCGGCTCCCGAGCCGTTTCAACTGTTCCTGGCTTCTATGGGGACATGCGCCGGTATATATGTGCTGAGCTTCTGCAGGAATCGCGGTCTTCCCTGGGAAGGCATCAGGTTGATTCAGAGATCTGTCTTCAACAAGGAAACGGGTTTCGTGGAAAAAGTGATCATTGATATCGAGGTCCCTGAAAGTTTTCCCGAAAAGTATCGAGGGGCGCTGGTGAGATCGGCGTTGCAATGCGCGGTGAAAAGGCATATAGCTGCAGGCCTGCCCAAGTTTGAGGTTTCCGTGGTTCCATGCCGGGAGGAGGAAGACCAATGCGTGTGAAAAGATTCGATGACGTTCCGGAGAGGGAAGTAGAAGTCGAAGGGGCCAGAGGCGTGAGAATCAGGGTCCTCATATCCCCCGGGGACGGCGCACCTAATTTCGTGATGCGGATGTTCACGATTCAACCCGGTGGATGCACTCCTTATCACACCCACTCGTGGGAACACGAGGTTTTCGTTCTTTCCGGCAGTGGAGAGGCCAGGCAAGGGGAGAAGACCTATCCGCTGGAGAAGGGCTCGGTGGTATTGGTATTACCGTGGGAGGAGCATAATTTCAGGAATACCGGTGACGAGCCCCTGGTTTTTCTCTGTTCCATTCCAATAGTCGAAGACGGGTCCGGCTGACCGGGAGCGTGGTGCCATCGTGACGCAGATCCCACTGCCGCGTCACGTGAATTAACCCTAACACCATGTGCATCAAACAGATTTGTTTCATCACAAAATGGCATGGATTTTGCCTCTCTTCCAGGGAAATGGGAGTAAAATATGGGAATCCTGGACAGGATCCTCCCCTGGAGGAGAAACATGGCGGAAGGATACCCGGGACGTGGGTTCCGTGGCAGGCCGATGCCGTTGCGGATGGCCGTGGTTGATGGAAATCTCTGCAGGGGATCCGGAGAATGTGTGAAGGTATGCCGTTTCGGTGCCGTCAGGATCGGTGAGGAAGGAAAGGCCGAGATTCTTAAGAGAAGATGCAGGGGATGCGGCGTATGCGCCGCCGTGTGTCCCGAGGGCGCCGTAAAAATGGAGTATACCGGTTCCCGGAGGGAAACGACCTGATTTCCGGGATTCCGGAGAGGATGGAACCAAGATGCCTACTTATGTTTACAGGTGTACGAAATGCGGTCATCGGTTTGAGAAATTTCAAAGCATGGCCGCTGAACCCGTGAAGACCTGCCCGGAATGCGGAGCCCCGGTGGAACGGCTGATAGGCTCCGGTGCCGGATTGATATTCAAGGGGCCCGGTTTCTATGCAACCGATTATGCCGGGAAGAAGAATACGGGCGACAAGTCCGACTCGGGAGGGTCATCGGACGGGGAGTAGAGTAGGGCGAGGTGCTCCTACTCCGTTCCATCCAATGACGACAGCATTGCTCTGAAATCCACCTTTCCCGCTATCCGGCTTTTCTCCAGCGTATCCATGAAAGCTTCCATGGGGATCACGGGGTTCCTTTTGAGGTAATACATAAGGGAGAGTATGGCGGCATTCCTGGTTCCCGCTTTTTTCGTAAAATCCAAGGTTATCAGATCAGAGTTAGTAGGAGGGGGTGTCAACCCGGAATCGGCTATGATTAGCCCTTCTCTCATGGAATCGAAGAAATGGGCGCTATACCGCAAACCATCCTCCGTCACCACGATAAGAACGTCCGGTTCGCTCACCTCGTTGAACAGTATCTTGTGGGGAGACATTATTACCGTGGCGCTGGAGAAACCCGTTCCCACCGTAACGGGGTAGTTGCCCTTCTTAGTAACGTGAAGGCCCGATGCCATGGCGGCCCTTGCCAGGAGTTCGGCGGCCAGTTGCACTCCACCTCCGGCGGACCCGCTCAGAACAATAGATATCGGTTCGGTCAGGGTGGATTCGAAGCACGCTTCCACATCGGGTACTTCCTCGAAAAGAGACTTTATGATGGTCGAAGGTTTGACCGAGAAACATTTTCTCTCGGGGTTCTTGTGAAAGTCCAGGGAAAGACCGGCCTCTTTCACTATTCCGGCCAGTTTTCTTCCGGGGTTGTATTTGACTCCGTAACTCGGACATATCTCCATGGCCTCGACCAGTGCGAAGCCTTCCCAGTCTATGGCCTCGGCCAGGTGGGAGGAGAAATCGCCCATGCATATGATTCGTCTGACGTAAGAGGCTCCGGCACTGCCCACGATCCTGCAGAGATCATATCCTGAGTATGATTTGCCATCCGGGGATGTGGTGGTCTTGAAACCGCAGGGCGTCAACCCGCTGGACTGCCCGCCGGTCATTCCGTAGAGCATGTTGTTGTGAACTATCACGGTGATATCGACGTTCCTGTGGGCCGCTTCGATCACGTGCTGAAGACCTATCGTGGCCCCACCATCTCCTATGAAGACGATCACCTTCTTGGATCGATCGTCCAGACCTAGAGTGATTCCCGTGGCCAGCGCCACGGATCTTCCGTGCAGACCATGTACCGTATGCGTATGAAACTTTCTGTCTATTATTCCGTTACATCCGATGTCGGTCACTATGACCACGTTCATGGGATCCAGGTCAAGGGATTCCAGGGCCTTGCCGGTATTCCTGGCGATGAGGTGATGACCGCAGCCCTTGCAGAAAGGAAGTCCGGAAGTTGCAAGAAACCTATTTTCCATGATTTGCCACCTCCCGTAATATTTCATCAGGAGTGACCATCCTGCCTATTGCGTTGACCCCCGTCACGTTTTCCCGATCAGATGCCCCGAACAGTATTCTGCGGTATTGTCCGTCAAGGTTTTCTTCCGCCACGATGATCCTTTCGTACCCGGAGAGCACGTCGAAATAGCGGGGAGGTACCGGGAGAAGAGTTTTCGCTATCAGCAGCGAAACCTTGCGCCCGCTCGACCTGAGTTTTCCAACCGCTTCCCTGGCTGCGTTCGCCGTAATCCCGAAGGAGAGTACCAGGGTGTCCGAACCATCTTCTTCGTCCAGCTCGTAGTACGTGAATTCGTCCAGGTTCGCCGTCATCTTGTCATGAAGCCGATGCGTATTCGCCATGGCCTCCTTGGTGGAATGACGCAGCAAGCCTTCGGAATCGTGAGTGGATGCCGTGACCCTGGTCTGTATGGAATCGTTCCCGGTGGGCAGGAAATCCGGAACCAGGTTATTTTCCGGCAGATACGGGAGGTAATTCGATTGCCCTGCGTGCATCGGGTAAGAGACTCTTTCCACTTCCGGTAACGACGAGACGTCCATGTCCGAGAGAGGCATGACGGATTCCTTGGAGGTCAGCACGAAAACGGGGGTGCGAAGTTCCACCGCGCATTTCGCAGCGGCAGCCGGGATGCTCCAGCAGTCTTCCATGGAAGATATGCACATGGTGGGTACGCCGTATCCGCCGGAGATGACACCATTCAGGAACAACAGGTCCCCTTGGGCGCCGCAGGTGGCCGTTCCAGTCGATGGGCCCAGGCGTTGAACCAGTATCACGATCATCGGGAGTTCCATCATGAAGGCCATGTTTATGGATTCCACCATTAGAGCGAAACCCGGGAAAGATGTAGCCGTGACCGGGAGCCTGCCGGTGGCGGAGAATCCCGCCATCCACTGCAGGGTGGTTATTTCATCCGGTGCCGCCAGCCACATGGGAAATCTCATGGTCCCGTATCGGTAGAGGGCATTGGCCGGGGTTATTGGGTAACCGATGAATATCTCGCCCCCGGCTCTCGCGAGGGACTCGATGATCAGCATCGATCCGTTGGTCAGTATCAAGTTTTTTCCCCTTCAGTCGATAGCGCCTTTTAGGTAAAGATCCTCTATTTTCGAATCGTCCAACCCCAGGAGGTTCTTCAGCACCGGCCTGGTGTGTTCGCCGTAATGGGGTGGAGGTTTCATTCCGTCCGCCATGTTTCCCGGCACGAAAACGGCGGAGCGGACCCCCTTCAGAAGTTTTCCCGAAGGAAACTCGTGTTCCAGCAAAAGTTCTATGGCTTCCGGTCGTTGAAATACTTCTTTCATATTGTAGACCCCGCCCGCCGGTACATTCTTCTCGTTCAGCTTTTCCAGAAGTTCGTCCCGGGAGAAACGGGCTATGTATTCCTGCAGGATCGGTTTCAATTCTTCCCTGTGCCGCACCCTCGCCTGGTTCGTGACAAATCTTTCATCCGAAGCGACTTCCGGTATTCCGAGGATGTCGCACAGTTCCGAGAACTGCCTGTCCGTGCCGACACCCAGGACGATCTCCCTACCGTCGGATGTGTGGAATATGGTGCCGTAGGGTACTATGTTGGGGTGATCGGAGCCCATCCTGCCGGGGATCTTTCCTCCCACCAGCCAGTTGGTGGCCTGGTTGACCAATGAAGCGATACCGGCTTGCATCAGGGATACGCTCACGTAGTCGCCCCGCCCGGTGGTTTGTCGTCTGAGAAGCGCGAGAAGGATTCCTTCCTTTATCTGGTGCGCTGCGAGAACATCCATGAGCGCCACCGGCATCTTTACCGGTCCTCCGTCCGGTTCGCCGTTCATGTAGGTGAAACCGCTTTCCGCCTGGATTATGGCGTCGTAACCGGGACGATCCACCTTGGGACCGTACCCGGTTACGTGCGCGTAGATGAGTTCGGGATTCAGTTTGGAAAGGGTTTCATAATCTACGCCCAGCTTTTCCGCGTCTCCCGGCTTGTAACTGGCGAGGACGATATCGCTTTTCCCGACGAGACCATGTACGATGTCCAGTCCCCCGGGGTTGGTCAGGTCGACTCCTATGGAGAGTTTGCCCCAGTTGACGCAGGAGAAGTAGGCCGAGATATCGGTGTCCGCAGGTTCAGTGGGGAGCTTCCACCTCCGGGTGACGTCCCCCCGGGTTCTCAGATTCTCGACCTTGACGACGGTGGCTCCCAATTCGGCGAAAAACATTCCCACACTGGGGCCTGCCAGCACGCTGGCCAGTTCCAGCACCCTCAGGTTCGAACACGTGTCCTTTTGTAACATCATTTCTCTTTTAACCTTGTGATGGCGTTACCCACCATTATGAACACAATAGCCGAGATCACCGCACCGTAGGTCTTGTCTACGTGGAACCATCCGAGTTTACCGGCGATTATGCAGCTGAAAATGGTAATGGTTCCTCCTATGAAAGCCAGCTTCGCTCCCAGGCTGGTAATCCATCCGTTGGCGTATATTCCCAACACGATGACTATGGCCCCTATGGCTCTTATCGCGTAGGAAACGTACGCCGCATCCAGGATGGCTCCCTTTATAAAAATCGCCAGGGGTATCGTCACGACGTTGACCATCAGGACAAGTCTCTTGGCCGTTCCGAGTATCTTCTTGTCGTCGGCGGATTTGTTCATCAGGCCGTGATATATGTCTTTCGTAGCTATGGTCACTACGGCGAAGTTGACCGGTCCCACCGTGGAGAGTATCGCAGCGAGAATCCCGGCCAGCGCCAGGCCTCCTAGTACCGGATGTATGAACCCTGGGGAGGTGAGCAGGGTGGGCAGGGCCATCTTGGGGTTTATTCCGGGATCTATGAACAGGCCTGTTTTTGCGATGAGTCCGAGTATGCCCACCATTACCCCGAACGGTGCTATTATCAGACTGGACATGATGGCCGCACGTTTAGCCGTTTTCGGATCCTTGGCGGCAAAGATGGGTTGTATGCTGGCCTGCCCCGCCATCCCACCGAGAATACCGCCGAGGAGCAGGCTGAATGCATAACCGAGATCAGCGCTGAACGGATTGTAGAGATTGTGCGGGGCGCCGGTTTCCACCAGCATTCTCCAAAGGGTATCGAATCCGCCTACCTTGCTAAGACCCAGCACCATGGCGATACCGATACCGGTAAACATCGTGATCACGTGAATTAATCCGGTGATCGCCAGGGCATGCATGCCACCCATGTAAGTATACAGGGTTATTATAGCGGAGGATATGAGTACCGCCGCTATCCAGTCTATTCCGAACAGGGAGGCTATGACACTGGAACACGTCTGGAGTTGGACGTAGGCGAGGGTCACGTACGCCACGAGAAATGAAACCGCAGAAACCGTCCTGGCCCTGGAACCGAAGAGGGTTTCCAGCATTTCACTGACGGTGTGGACGTTCTGTCTCCTGTAATGGGATGCCACGGTGAAGCCGATTATCACCATTCCCAGGGCGGTGGAAAAATTGTACAATATGGGCTGGAGAGTTCCGGTAGTGAAAGCCTTTTCGCTGACCCCTATGGTGCTCATGCCCCCCAGCCATTCCGCCGCGACCACGACGGCGCAGACTATCACCCCGAGGTTTCTGCCGGCTATGAGGAAATCGGAGGCGGAACGGCTGGCGAACCGCCTGGTAAACGTGGAGACCAATACCACGAAGCCGAAATACCCCATGATGACTGCTATGTAAGTATTCATTACCTCTTGCTCCGTTACCTTTATAAACGAGTGATTCTCAGGGGGTCAGGAACCCCTTTATCTCCTTCATAGTTTCGTTCAGCGGTGGTACTCCTCCGAACCATTCCCTTCCCGTTATTTCATTGGTGCAGGAAAGGTACACCCTGGATATGAGTTCCTTCAGGCGTGGGGGCAGGGGGTCCGGAGTCGTTTCACATATTTCCTTCCAGTTCTTCCTGTTCCGTTTTTTCGCATCGTTGACCGACCGGAACCACGGGGTCTTCCGGTAATGAATGCGTGCTATTTCCTTGCTGACCGGGAGTCCGTGCAGGGTGAAGCGGCACTCGTCCAATGTCCCCAGGACGTCCACCAGCATGATCCTCCGCTCGTTGTCGAAACCCGTTTCCACCTTGCCGTCTTCGTTAACGAGGCCGATCCCGGCATAATCCTTCGTTATCAGGTCGTTCACCCTGAGGGTCAGGTCTTTGAGTGTCTTCAATTCTCTCCGGTCAAGCCCCGAGATTTTGCCTGCTTCTTCCCACGTTATGTACCTGTCGGTTATTTCCAGTTTTGTGGATACGTCCAGGATCGGAGGATCCAGTCTGCTGCCCGGTGCCGGCATGGAATCCAGGCCCAGATCTTCGGGTGTTATACTTTTCTCCTCGAGTCTCCTGAACACACTGCTTCCCGGGGGTAAGCTGTTCCTGTAGATTATTTCCAGAGGGATGAGGAAGGTGGTTCTCTCGGACAGGTACGCCGAGTAATCGTATCCGTCGTCTTTTTGTCCGGGATGTATGACCCTCAAAAGTTCTATTTCCATGGTATCGGATGGTTCGTCGAGTTGGTCGAGCCTTTTCGGGATTCCATTCTCAACCAGTCCCAGGTAATGCGTGGGAATACCCATTTCCTGAAGTCTTTCGAAGAAGTATGCCCCCAGAATGGCTGTTGCCGCTCCTTTGCCTGAAATGGTGTCCGGCATTTCTCCCCAATCGAAGACGGAATATCTGTCGGAGAAGATGAACCTGCCCTTTCCCATTTTTTCGGTTGAGGGCTTCTCCAGAATCTTCAGATCCTTGACGCTGCCCATGCGATCATCCTTTCGGTTGGCATGAGATGGAATCCCAGAACGTGGTTACCGTGTGTAAACCCGAGAAAACCGAATATACCCATGATTTTTTCCCCGGAGAAGGCTGTACCGGTTCCACCCCTTCCCGCGGAGAACGGGTTGTTCCTGCCGGAGTGGCGCCTGTATGTTCCGGCATAACCGGAGAATGGAGGAAAACATGGATCTCTCTACGACTTACATGAAACTCGAACTGAGGAACCCGGTCTTGGTCGGAAGCTGCGGGCTTACCGGGACTAAGGAAGGAGTCAAAGCCTGTGCGGATAACGGTGCCGGAGCCGTAGTACTCAAGTCCATTTTCGAAGAGCAGATAGAGGCGGAATTGGGAGCGGTTGCGAGGGAAGGAGCCGCTTATCCCGAAGCCGCCGATTACATAAACAGGTACGGCATGCGAAACGCCGTGTCCCGGTACCTGGAACTCCTGGAGGAATCCAACAGGGAAGTGGACATACCGGTCATTCCCAGCATTCATTGCTTCGGCGTGGGTGATTGGACGGGATTTGCAAGGAGGTTGGAAGATGCCGGCGCACCGGCCATAGAACTTAACGCTTTCGTTTTTCCCTCCGATCCATCGAAGAACGGCAGGGAGTACGAGAAGGTGATCCTGGATCTGGTCACCGCCGTCAAGGAGCGGGTGAGCATCCCGGTGGCGGTCAAGATAGGATCTTACTTTTCCGCACCGGCCCACTTCATAAAGGAACTCGATTCCAGGGGCGTCGACGCCCTCGTACTCTTCAACCGGTTCGTCAGGATAGACTTCGATATCGAGAAGTTGAAGATTACGAATGGGACCATGTTATCCACGCCCGATGAGACCCAGGAGGTCCTTCGCTGGGTAGGCATCGTTACACCTTTTCTGAAATGCGACGTATCCTCGACTACGGGAATCCATGATGGTGCGAGCGTTGTGAAGCACCTTCTGGCCGGAGCTTCCACCGTTCAGGTTTCGTCGGTTCTGTACAGGGAGGGACTCGGAACCCTTTCCGGCATGTTGGGTTTCGTGGTCCGGTGGATGAAGAAACACGGTTTCGAAAAGACGAATGATTTCAAGGGGATGCTGAACCGCTCCGGAATCGATGATCCCGGCGGTTTCGAGAGAGTCCAGTTCATGAAGGCATCGACCGGTACCTGATAACGTGTGCCGGGAGCAAAGGGGGGAGGAGGCGGGGAAACCGCCTCCTCCCATTGTGATACCGGGTTACCGTATGACTACGAGACTGGTGGAATCCGTCCAGTCACCGCTGGTGACCCTTACGTGGTACATTCCGGAAGGTACGGGGGCGCCGGCGGTGTCCTTCAGGTTCCACTCGATAGCGTGTCGTCCCGCGGCCATCTCGCCTGAGTCCAGTGTCGTAACGATTCTGCCGGTTACGTCGTAGATGTCTATCGAAACGTTACCGGAGCGGGCGACGCTGAAAGGAATGGTCACGGAAGCTTTGGCCGGGCTGGGATAGGCCGCGCCCAGGGAATTGACGAGGAACCCCGGAACGTCGCCTTCCATGCCTACGCTAGTCACATTGATGGTGCCGAGGTACGAGATATGATCCCTGGCCCAGGCCACTATCGACATGGAACCGGTAGTTGACGGATCGGCGTAGAGCGTGACCTTGCCGCTGCTGTTGGTAGTATCCACGTCGTAAACTTCGCCTGTCTGCCAATGTCCCTTCTTTATGCATACCCTGGCTCCTTCAACGGGGGAACCTCCGGAAGTAACGGTAACATCGATGTTACCGGAGCCGCTTATGCTGCTGGGATGGGATGCTTCGAGAGAATCGGCTTCAAGGAACCACATGGGAAGTTCGGGGTCACCGAAGAGGTTGTATTCCTTGATGCACCAGTCAGCCAATTCGCTGGGAGGCACCATTGCGTCGGAAGCCATCAGGTGCGCCACTCCGAGGTTGTACAGGGTATCGTTCCACATCACGTCGTAGAAATGCCTGCAGAGTATCTCGCTTTCCCCGTAACCGGGATTGCTGGGTGTTCCCCAACCGTACCTGGCGTTGAAACAACCGAAACCCCCGCCCTTTGGAGAATTGT